>Ga0187777_10003134_pt1 | contig 10565 bp, 9 predicted proteins | sample 1015_Q2_SP5_10_M_FD_132416 | JGI IMG/M metagenome (GOLD analysis project Ga0187777, IMG submission 132416) | Tropical peat soil microbial communities from peatlands in Department of Meta, Colombia - 1015_Q2_SP5_10_MG | ecosystem: Environmental > Terrestrial > Soil > Wetlands > Peat | place...
AGGGTCCGGCCGATGCGGACGGGCAGCACGACCACCGATTGCCAGGCCGTGGTCTCCGCCATCTCGAGCTGCTGCGCCGCCGGCTCGACCAGCGCGGCGGCGGGCATGCGCTCCAGCACGAGCGGAGCGCGGTCCGGCATGAACTGCTCCCAGAGCGCCCACACGTCGCCTGACTCCGCGGTTGCGGAGTCTTCCGCCGCGGCGCCCGACCACCGGAACGTGTTCACCAGCTCGCCGTCGTCGCCGTACTCCGCCACGCTCACACGATCGACTTCGACGGCGTCGCCGACCCGCTGCAGCACGGACGCGATGGCGGCTTCGAGATGCGCCGGTTCGAAGTCGCCCCATCCCGTTGCAACGTCGGCGCTGATGCGCTCGACTTCATGACACCAGCGATCCGGCCGGCTTCCATTCATCCAGGTCATCGGTGTGCCCCGCCACGCGCGTGAACCGTTGTCTTCAGACACGCGCAGGCGACGACGCAAGTCTCGGGCCGAATCGACAAATCGCACGACGTAAGGGAGGTGGAAGCGATCAAGGCGGCGCGGCGCGGAGAGGCTCGTCGATCCGTGGTCACAGCGTCACAACATCCTGTGATGCCGGAATTCCGGATGGATTTCCGTGGAGGACGCGAGCAGACGGTCGCGGGCCGTCCGCAGATCGATCGCGCAGGGCGTCCAGGGACACAGGTTCTTCTCCTGCGCGGACCGGCAGTTGAAGTCGACAGCCCGATCGATCCCCGCCGACAGCAGCCCCGCGAACACGCGGACGTCGAACTCCGCCCGCGTCTGCGGATCGAGCCACGACCAGCGGCGCCCCCAAATCTCGGGGCCTACGGCATACCGTGCGTGCACGATGCCGGCAATGTCGCGGGGCGCGACGCCCTCGGCGAGCAATACGCGCGTGAGGTGCTGCAGCACCGCCGGCTGCAGGAGCCGATCATTGGGCTCGAGCAGCGGGAGCTTCACGCACTCCGGCAGGCGATCCCAGGTTCGTGAGGAGACGAGCGCATCGAATGCCGACGGACCGCGAGTCGGCGTCGCGTAGAACGCGCGGTGGAAGCGCGCGAGAGGCGAGGCGGCGTACGCGTCGAGGAGCCGGCCGACGCCGTGCTCGACGTTGGGCACGACCGCCGACTGCATGCGCGCCGCCCGGACCGCATAGCGCGGCTCTCGGCCCCGCTCGAGGAGATACCGCAGCGAGGCGCGGCCGCGCGGAACGACGACGAACGGAGGGCGGTCCCACCGGGCCGCGGACGCCATCCGGTGCTTTTGGTACGCGCCGAACGCGACCCGCATGTGCCGCACGTCCAGCGGATCGCCCGCGTACGAGACGTCGAGGGACACGCACTCACGGCCGGTCGTGCCGCTGCCGACGATCGTGCCGTTCAGCACGATCGGGATCGACGCGCGCCGGCGCGCACGCGCGAGAATGCGGTGCGTCAGGAACTCGACGAGCAGACCGATGCCGGCATACGCGCGCGCGACGCGGCGTCCCATGCCGGCGGGCATCCACCGCTGACGGCGAGCGGCCACCGTATCGAACCACGACGGCACGCCGTCGACGAGTCCGCCCAGACGATCGATCAGCCCGGAGCCAAGCGGAACACGGCCGGTGAAGTGGTACCCCCGGCCCGTGATCAGGTCGAGCAGCGGCATGTCGAACCGCCGCAACACGTGCACGGCCGCGCCGTACACCGGTTCGATCTTGTTGAACACCTCGGCGGCGTGATGATAGGGCTCCGCCGGCGCATCGATATTTTGATAGTCGACGTCGAGGTGCACCATGAGGCCGTCGCGGTCCCACATCGACCGCGCTACGTCGGCGCGCGCGTCGAGCAGCGCCTCGCACGAGCCGGACGGCAGGATGCGCGCCTGCGTCCACGTGGCTCCGGCGCCGTCTTCCACTTGAAGGCCCGCCACGTACACGCACGTCGCGTCGCGCCCGCCGGCGCCGCCGCAGTACTCGCGGATGCGGTTCTGCACGTTCGGATCGGCGTAATACTCCGCCAGCGTCATGGCACCGCTTCCATCCACGGTGAGCGCGCGGTCACAGCATCTGCGCGCGCGCTCACGATCAGTTGTCGGACTGGTGGTGCGTTATCGGGGCGGGAATCCGACGATCATGCGGGATGCAACTTGCCGGCCGGATCGCCGGTCAGCGGCCGTGCATGTCGCGTCGTGGGAAGAAGTCGTGTCGCGGAATGCCGGCCGCATCAACCCAGACGGTTCAGGATCTCGTTGGTCATCGCGCTCGTCGCGAGCGTGCCGCCCAGGTCGCGGGTGCGGCAGCCGTCGGTAATCGCCAGGTCGACCGCGCGCTCGATCGACGCCGCCGGCTGCTCGAGGGTGAGCGAATACCGCAGCATCAACGCGACCGACAGGATCGTCCCGATCGGATTGGCGATGCTCTTGCCCGCGATGTCAGGCGCCGATCCATGGATCGGCTCGTACAGTCCGGGCCCGCCGTCGCCGAGCGACGCGGACGGCAGCATGCCCATCGACCCGGCCAGGACGGCGGCCTCGTCCGTCAGGATGTCGCCGAACATGTTCTCGGTGACGAGCACGTCGAAGCGGGCCGGGTTGGCGACGAGCTGCATCGCCGCCGTGTCGACGAGCATGTGATCGAGCGCCACGTCTGTGTTCGCGGCGGCGGTGGCCGTCGCGAGCTGACGCCACAAGCGCGACGTGTCGAGCACGTTCGCCTTGTCGACCGACGTCACCCTGCGCCGCCTCCCTCGCGAAAGTCGAAACGCCAGGTCGAGCACGCGCTGGATTTCGTAGTCGTGATACTCCATCGCGTCGGTGACCTTGACGTGGCCGTCGGCCGTGGTCTCGCGCGTCTTGGCGCCGAAATAGAGGCCGCCGGTGAGCTCCCGGATCACGAGGACATCCACGCCGGCCAGCTTCTCTGGTTTGAGCGGCGAGGCGTCGATGAGCGCCGGATGCACTTTCACCGGCCTCAGGTTCGCGAAGACGCCGAGGTTCTTCCGCAGTGCGAGCAGACCCTGCTCGGGCCTGACCTTCGCCGATGGATCGTCCCATTTCGGGCCGCCGACGGCGCCAAGCAGGACGGCGTCCGCCTCGCGGCACTTCGACGCCGCCTCGTCGGTCAGCGCGCTGCCGTGCCGGTCGATCGAGCATCCGCCGATCAGCTGTTCGTCGTACTGAAAGGTGTGGCCGTGAAGGCGGGCGACCGCGTCGAGCACGCGGCGCCCTTCACTGACGACTTCCGGACCGATCCCGTCTCCCGGCAGCAGCACAATCTTCGCTTGCACGCGTGTGTCCTCTCGTGTGTGGGGCGGACCTCGAGGTCCGCCGCGCAGGCAGGAGTAGGGCGGACCTTCAGGTCCGCCGTGTCTGGCAGGCCTGAAGGCCTGCCCTACACCTGGGACTGAACCACGACCATCGTCAGGCCATACTCGATGGCGTCGGCCAGCGCGCGCCAGCTCGCCTCGATCATGTTGGCGCTGGCGCCGACCGTCGTCCAGCGCGTCACGCCGTCGTGCGTGTCGATCATGACGCGCGTCACGGCGTTCGTCCCGTCGCTGCCGTTCAGGATGCGGACCTTGTAGTCCGCGAGCTGGAACGAGGTGAGCGCCGGGTAGTGCGGCGTGAGCGCCTTGCGGAGCGCCTTGTCGAGCGCGCTCACCGGCCCGTTGCCTTCGGCCGCCGTGTGCAGCACCTCGTCCGATCCGGGCACGCGCATCTTCACGGTCGCTTCCGAGAAGATGCCGCGTCCCTGCCGGTGCTCGACGTTGACGGTGAAATCGATCAGCTCGAAGGGCGGCCGGTAGCCCGCCTCCAGCCGCTTCATCATCATCGCGACCGACGCTTCCGCGGCCTCGAACGCAAAGCCCTGCGCCTCGAGCGACTTGATCTCGTCGAGCACGCTGCCCACCTGATCGCCGCGCGCGAGATCGATTCCGTACTCGGACGCCTTGCTCAGGAGGTTCCCACGACCGGACAACTCGCTCACCACTACGCTCATCTCGTTGCCGACGAGCGCGGGGTCGATGTGCTGATAGCTCTGCGCCGTCCGCCGCATCGCGGCGACATGGATGCCGCCCTTGTGCGCGAACGCGAACTTGCCGACGTACGCCAGGTGATCATCGGGCGCGAGGTTCGCGACTTCCGCGACGTAGTGCGAGACCTCGGACAACGTCGTCAACCGCCCCTCGGGCAGGCAGCGGAGGTTCTGCTTCAGCTCCAGGTCGGGAATGATCGAGCAGAGGTTCGCGTTGCCGCAGCGTTCGCCGTAGCCGTTGATGGTCCCCTGCACCTGCGTCGCGCCTTCGCGCACGGCCGCGAGCGTGTTCGCGACGGCGCACTCGCTGTCGTTGTGCGTGTGGATGCCGATGCCCGCCGGATAGCGCAGCTCGCCGAACTTCGATTTGACGGCCCCGACGATCTCCGCGATCTCCCACGGCATGCTGCCGCCGTTCGTGTCGCACAGAACGGTCGTCTCGGCCCCGCCGCGGACCGCCGCGCGCAGCGTTTCGATCGCGTACGACGGATCCGCCTTGTAGCCGTCGAAAAAATGCTCGGCGTCGTAGATGACACGCCGGCCTTCGGCCCTGAGATAGGCGAGGCTCTCTTCGATGATCCGCAGGTTGTCTTCGAGCGTCGTCCGCAACACGTCGGTGACGTGCATCGTCCACGTCTTGCCGACGACGGTGCAGACGGCGGTGTGGGCGTTCAGCAGAGCCTGGATGTTCGCGTCGCCGTCAGGGCTGCCCTGCACGCGGCAGGTCGCGCCGAACGCGGTAATCGCGGCCGTGCGCCACGGCAGATCGCGGGCGCGGTCGAAGAACTCCACGTCTTTCGGGTTCGAGCCCGGCCAGCCGCCCTCGATGAAGGCGACGCCGAGCTCGTCGAGCCGGTGCGCCACGCGAATCTTGTCGGCAGCCGAGAGGGAGATGCCGGCACGCTGCGTGCCGTCCCGAAGCGTGGTGTCGTAAATCTGAATCATGGTGCAAGAACCCGGGGGAATTCCTTGATCATAGAGCACTTCGGGCTGAGGCCAGAAATCAGGGCTTCTGCAGCGCCTCGGCCGGCCACCGCTCGACCGCCGCTCGGAACGCGTCGTGCACCGCTTCTTCCGCTCTTCGAAGTCACCGAGCAGCCATTGTTCTGTCGGCGTTGACGATGACTATGATCTCCCGTTCACCCACAAGGAGGATGTGATGGCACGTGCAAAGAGTCCCGTTCCCGCAGGGCTTCACACGCTGACGCCCCATCTGATCTTCGACAGCGCCGCCGAGGCCATCGACTGGTATAAGAAGGCGCTCGGCGCGGAGGAACAATCCCGGTCGCTCGGGCCGGACGGCAAGGTGATCCATGCCGAGCTTCAGTTCGGCGACTCGCGAATCTTCCTGAACGACGCGATGGGCGGCGGCAAGAGCGCGAAGGCGTTCGGAGGCTCGCCGATCGGGCTCTGGATCTACACGCCCGACTGCGACGCGCTGTTCAATCGGGCCGTTGCAGCGGGCGCGCAGGCGGGGCCCGGGCCGATGGGCCAGCTCGCCGATCAGTTCTGGGGCGATCGCACGGGCACGATCGTCGACCCGTACGGGTATCAGTGGACGATCGCCACGCGGAAGGAGGACCTCACGTCCGAGGAAATGAATCAGCGGGCGCGCGAGTTCTTCAAGCAGTTCGCGTCGTCGTCAACGCACGCCTGAGCTGGCGGCGCGGCGGTCTTTCACGACGAGGTTGGTTACGCCGAGCGCGAACGGCGCTGCCGCCACCCATAGTCCCGTGAGCGCAACGGTCCAGCTGGCCGTTTCGCTCACGCGGGGTCGATACGCGCGTGCGGCCCAGAGCGCCGACAGCGCGAGCACCGATCCACTGATCAGATCTTCGGTGATCCCCACGCCGGTTCGATGCGGCAGCACGAACGCCGCCGCCGCGAGCCACAGCCCGAACGCGACGTTAACCCAGCTGATCTGCGTCATCGACCGTTACTCTCTCCATCGTTCAAGGATAGCAGCGTGCCACAATCGCAGCCATCATCCATGAGGCCACTCGATCGCGCAGGCGAGTTCTGCACGCGATTCGGTTTGCGCGTGCCGATCCTGCTGGCGCCGATGTCTGGCGTTCCGTCGGTCGACCTCTCGACCGCGGTCGCGAACGCCGGGGGCGCCGGCGCGTGCGGCGTCCTGATGATGTCGCCGGATGAAATCGCCGCATGGGTCGACCACTTCAGGCGAGGCAGTGCCGGGCCGTTCCAGCTGAACGCATGGATTCCGGATCCGCCGCCCGAGCGCGACGCGGCGGGCGAAGCGCGCGTCCGGACGTTCCTCGAGACGTGGGGACCGTCGATCGCGCCGGATGCCGGCAACAGGCGTCCGCCGGATTTCGAAACGCAGGTAGACGCGATGATCGCCGCGACGCCGCCGATTGTCTCGTCGGTGATGGGCGTCTATCCCGACCCGCTCGTCCGCCGTCTTCGCGCGGCTCGAGTCGCGTGGTTCGCGAACGTGACCACCGTCGACGAAGCGCGTCGCGCCGAGGCTGCGGGCGCCGACGTCATCGTCGCGCAGGGCGCCGAGGCCGGCGGACATCGAGGCGCGTTCGATCCCATCATGGCCGAGCAGCGTCTGGTCGGGCTGGTCGCGCTCGTTCCGGCGGTGGTCGATGCGGTCCGCGTGCCCGTGGTCGCAGCGGGCGGCATCGCCGACGGCCGCGGCGCGGCGGCCGCGCTCGCGCTCGGCGCGAGCGCCGTGCAGATCGGCACCGGTTTTCTCCGGTGCCCCGAAGCGCGGATTCCAGCTGAGTGGGCGGACGCGCTGGGCACGGCCGCGGCGGAGCAGACGATTGTCAGTCGCGTCTTCAGCGGGCGTCCCGGCCGCAGCCTCGCGACGGCCTACGTTCTCGCCGCCACCGCGGACACCGCGCCCGGCCCGGCACCATACCCGGTGCAGCGAGGCCTGACGGCGGCGATGCGCGCCGAAGCCCAACGCGCGGGCGATCTCGATCGAATGCAGGCCTGGGCCGGGCAGTCGGCTCGTCTGGCGAAGGCCGAGCCGGCCGCAGAGATCGTCGCTCGAATCTGGAGCGACGCTCGCGAGATCCTCGGATAGGCGCTCCGCTCCCCCGTCAGCGCGTTAGCGATCAGCCGTACACTCGCCGTAGTACTGCGCGGCCTGCGGGTACCCCGCTCGCGAGTACACGGCCTGCAGCCGGCCGTCGCGCGTCTCGGCGGCGAAGACCGTGATCACGCCGAGCCCGCCGTCGGTGCCCACGTCGAGAAAGTGCAGGTTCGATCCGCCGAGCCTCACGTTCACGTCCTGTCCCCGCGCGAAGCCGCCGAAGATGTGCGCGGTGCCGTCCTGCGCGTCGATCTGCCGGATCGAGACGCGGCCGCCATCGGCCTGCGTGGCCGTCTGCGCGGTCGCGACGCCGTTGTCCCACCGGGCCGTCGTGCCGACCGAGAAGGAACACTCGAGGCCTTTGATCGACGCAAGCGTCGAGCTGTCCACGGCAAACCGGTTGCGCCGGTCGCCTCGGCCACGCTGCGCACGGGCGGAGAACGCGCCGGCGAACGCCAGCGCCAAGGTCAACGCGAGAACCGCTCTCGTTCGCATGCTCATAGGGTGTCCTTTGCAGGCGCGGACCCGACGCGCTCGGTTCAGCATACGCTTGAAGGCGCTCCGGGCGCATAATCCTCCCCTATGCTTCGCGCTTTTATCACCCTTTCCGTGGCGCTCGTCCTGGCGCAGGCCGGCCCCGACAGCACGGCCGCCAGGAAGGTTCTCGCCAATCAGCAGGTGACCGTCTGGGACCTCGCCTGGACGCCGGGCCGTCCGGCGGCGGTGCCCGATATGCCACACGACAGCGTCGCGGTCTTTCTGGACGCGGGCACGCTGCGGGTTCGGAGCGCCGATGGGCCGCCGCAGTTCGCGCCGCGGCGGCAATTCGACGTGGTGTATGAGAAGCCGTTCAGCGGCCGCACGGTCGAGTCGGTCGACCATCCGGTGCGCGAAATCCTGATCGGTCTCGAGCCCGGGCCCTCGACAGCCATTCGCAATACGTCCGCCTACCCCGACGCGTTCCCCCGCCCGGGGTCGAGACTTGTGCTCGAGAACGATCGCGTCGCCGTCTACGAGTACACGTTCGTCGCCGGGCGGCCGTCGCCCATGCACTTCCACGCGCGCGACGTCGTCACGATCTATACGGCCAACGGCGCCGTGAAATCGACGACGCCCTCCGGCGAGATCACCGTCAACGACCACTTCGCGGGTCAGGTGCTCTTCAACCCGAAGAACCGCACCCACACCGAAGAGCTCGCGCGCGGGGACGTCCACATCGTCGTGGTGGAGTTGAAATGATGTGTCTGCGTTTCGCATGGGCCGCGCTGCTCGTCGCCGGCGCCGTTCCGGCGACGGCCCAAATCGCCGTCTCGTCGAACGACAACAAAGTGCTGCAGGTCGACGGCGTCAATACGGTCGTGCGGAATCCTCGCCCGGACACGGCGACGATCATCGATCTCGGCGTGTCGCCTCCGCGCGTGATCGCCGAACTGCCGGCGCCCGGCAGCTGGCAGGCGCCGCCGCAAAGCGTGGCCATCGCCCCTGACGAATCGATCGCGCTCGTCGCCAACTCGACGAAGATCGATCCGGCCGACCCGACGAAGACGGCGTCCGACGATGTTGTCAGCGTCATCGATCTGAAGGCGACGCCCCCGGCGGTCATCGCGACGCTGCACGCCGGCCGGGGCGCAAGCGGGATCTCGATCAATCGCGCCGGCACCCTGGCGCTCGTCGCGAACCGTGCGGAAGGCACGCTGACCGTGCTGGCGATCCGCGGCAGGACGGTCGCCGTATCGGGCACGGTCAACCTCGGCGATCCGAACTGCGGGCCGTCGCTCCCCGTGTTCTCGCCCGACGGGCGCCGCGCATTCGTAACGCGCAACAACGATCACAAGGTGTCCATCCTCTCCGTGTCGGGGATGACGGTCGAATACACGAAGCGAGATATCTCCGCCAACCTGCGCCCCTACGGCCTGGAGATCAGCCCGAAGGGCGACGCGCTGTACGTAGCGAACATCGGCAACGGGCCGACCGGCGGCGCGGACACCGTCGGCGCGATCGATCTCACGGTCGAACCGCCGCGGCTCGCCGACGCGATCACGGTCGGCATCGTTCCCGAGGGCATCGGGCTCTCTCCCGACGGCACGATGCTGGCGGTCAACGTGATGAACGGATCGAACGTGCCGAAGGCGGCGCCCTACTTCCACGATTTCGGGGTGCTGAAGATCCTGCGCGTGCAGGGCACGAAGCTGACGCCGCTCGCCGAGGCGCAGGTGCCCGGACACTGGTGCGAAGGGGTGGCGTGGAGCCGGAATCAGCGGACCATCCTGGTGCAGTGCATGGTCGAGCACGCGATCTTCGTGTTCGGTTTCGACGGCCGCACGCCGCGCGTGACGGGGACGATCAAGGTCGACGGCGGAGCGGCAGGTATCCGCACGGCCGACCGGTGACGGCAGGCCTGAAGGCCTGCACTACGACCGCGAGCGCTACAGTTGTGGCGCAGACCTTCAGGTCAGTTGTAGCGCAGACCTTCAGGTCAGTTGTAGCGCAGACCTTTAGGTCTGCCGTGTCTAGGCGGGCAGCGGCTTTCCCCTCGTCTCCTCGCCAAACGGCACGAGCAGTAGGCCCGCCACGAATACAATCGACGTCAACGCGACCGGCGTGCCAAGCGAGTGGAAGTACGCCACGCCCGCGCCGACGAGGAACGTCACGCCCGCCCCGATGAACCGGCCGGCCGAGGTCGCGAAGGCGAAGGCGCTCGCGCGACAGGACGTCGCATACTGCTCCGGCAGCCAGAGCGTGTACATCGCGAAGTTCGCGCCGCCCAGCCCGAGCACGAACACGCACGCGAGGAACCACGCCAGCGCATGGTCCTGCCGGTAGAAGGCGTAGCCGAAGGCCGCCCCGATCGCGGCACCCGTGACGGCGAAGTACAGCGCGAGTGTGGCGCGTCGGCCGACCTTGTCCGCGAGCGGCGGCAGGGCCAGACAGCCGAGGATCGTCCCGACCGACATGAGCATCGTGGCGGAGGCCGCCAGGCGCGCCGCGTCGGCGCCGACGCGGCCGCTCCGCGCCGCAATCTGGGTGACGGCGGCCGGAACATACACCGACCCGGCCCAGAGGCCGATGATCGAGACCAGCAGAAACACCGCGTTCAGGATCGTGCGCGTCCGGTAGCGAGGCGAGAACAGCTCCCGAAACGGCGAGGACGCGGTCGATCGCGCCGCGCCGCCCACGGCGTCGCGCCACCGTGACGGCTCGTCGACGCCGCGCCTGATCGCGCCCACGATCAGCGCCGGGACACCGCCGAAGGCGAACATCGCGCGCCACCCGAGCCGCGCCCCGATCGTGTAGTTCGCGACGGCGGCCAGGAAGAAGCCGAAGTAGTAGCCCGTGTGCATGTAACCGGCCCCGCGGGTTCGCCGCGATTCCGGCCACGCCTCCGCCACCAGCGTCCCGCCCATCGACCATTCGCCGCCGATGCCGATCCCGGCGAGGATGCGAAACAGCGCAAGCTGGTACACCGAGCCGG
>Ga0187777_10003136_pt1 | contig 10564 bp, 12 predicted proteins | sample 1015_Q2_SP5_10_M_FD_132416 | JGI IMG/M metagenome (GOLD analysis project Ga0187777, IMG submission 132416) | Tropical peat soil microbial communities from peatlands in Department of Meta, Colombia - 1015_Q2_SP5_10_MG | ecosystem: Environmental > Terrestrial > Soil > Wetlands > Peat | place...
ATCGCCTCCATCACCTCGGGCTTGAGCTGCCGCCACGGCTGGATGTGGACGTGGACGTCCGTCACACCCGGAGCGGAGTGGCCAGAGGTCGGGCGGTCAGGGGAGTTGCGAGACGGCAAGTTGCGAGTGGTTGCCAGTTGTGAGTCCTCAGAGTGCAGTGAAAGACCGCTCGCCTTAGCTCACTGGTCCGGCCAGGAGTAGAACCCCTGCCCGGACTTCTTCCCCAGCTTTCCCTCCGCCACCATCCGCTCCAGCAGGGCGGGGGGCGCGAACCGCTCGCCCAGGGTGCGGTGCAGATGGCGGGCGATGGCGAGCCGGACGTCGAGGCCCACCAGGTCGGTGAGCCGCAGCGGGCCCACCGGGTGGTTGTAGCCGAGGGTCATCGCCCGGTCGATGTCCTCGGCGCTCGCGACGCCGTCCTCCACCATCCGCATGGCCTCGAGGCCGAGCGCCACGCCCAGGCGGCTCGAGGCGAATCCCGGCGCGTCGCGCACCACGATGGGCTCCTTCCCCATGCGGCGCGCCGCGGCGACGGCCGCCTCGCGCGCCGCCGGCGCGGTGCCGTCGTGCGTCACGACCTCGACGAGCTTCATGAGGTGCACGGGATTGAAGAAGTGCATCCCCACGACGCGGCCGGGGGCCGGCGTGGCGGCGGCGATCGCGGCGATGGAGAGCGAGGAGGTGTTGGTCGCGAGCACCGCGGCCGGCGCCGCTGCCGCGAGGCGCGCGAGCAGGGCCCGCTTGAGGTCGAGGTCCTCGGGGGCGGCCTCGATCACGAGGTCCGCGCCGCGGGCGGCGGCCGCGGCGTCGTCGCCCGCCGCGATCCGGGCGAGGGCCGCGTCGCGCTCGGCGGCGGTGAGCTTGCCGCGCTCGACGCCCCCTTCGAGGTTCGCCCGGATGCGCGCGATCGCCGCCGCCGCGGCGCCGGGCACCGCGTCGGCCAGGCGTACCTCGTAGCCCGCCCGGGCCGCGACCTGGGCGATGCCGTGGCCCATCGTGCCGGCGCCGACCACGGCGACGGTGCGGATGCCGGCCGGCGGCGCCGCGGTCAAGCGGGCAGGGAGGCGAACGCGGCGCGGGCCACGTCCGGGAAGTCGGTGCAGATCCCGTCCACGCCGAGCGCGAGGCAGCGGCGCACCTCGGCGGGATCGTTCACGGTCCACACGTTGAGCGCCTTGCCGGCGGCGTGGAGGCTCTGCACCAGGGCGTCGTCCACGTAGTCGTGGTGCTGCCACAGGATGCTGGCGTCGGCGTCCTCGAGGCTGCGCACCGGGTACACCGGGTACGAGGCCGACAGGATGCCGCGCCGGATGAACGGCCGCTTCTCGCCCATGCGCCGGATGATCCGGTGGTCGAACGCGTGCAGCGCGACGCGGTTCGGCGCGCCCGACTGCTCGATGACCTCGAACAGCCGCTCGTCGGCGAGCTTGGCGACGTACTTGATCTCGACGTAGGCGATCATCTTCGGCACGATGACCGCGAGCGCTTCCCGCAGGGTGGGGATCGGCTCGCCGTTGGGCAGCGGGTGGGCGCGGACGTCTTCCAGCGTGCTGTGGGCGATGTGGTGGTCGGCGACCGTGTGGGCGTGGTGCACGACCAGGGCGCCGTCCGCGGTCGAGTGGATGTCCAGCTCGACGGCGTCGGCGCCCAGTTCGCCCGCCGCCCGGAAGGCCGCGAGCGAGTTCTCGACCTCGTAGCCCGCCGCGCCGCGGTGGGCGATGACGAGCGGAAGGCTCACGCGTCGATACTATCAGACTTCTTGGGCGCGATCCAGTCCGGCTCCTTGAAGAGATCCGCCAGCCGCGCGCGATCCTCCAGCGTCGGCGTCACCGACGCCAGGTAGGCGGGGTAGCGCTCCGCGTCCACCGGCTGTCCCTCGACCGAGAAGCACTGGCCGCCCCACTGGCCGATCCGCCGGTTGAACGGCAGCTCCGGCACGCGGAGCCACCGCTCGCGGTCGGGGATCAGCTGGTTCAGGCGGTCCACCAGGCGGCAGATCTCGTCGCGGTACAGGCCCCGCGACGCCTCGTTGAGGTGCGCCTTGTTGGCCTCGGCCCCACTCTCGCGCTCGTCGAACCGCCCCTTGAGCCCCCACTCGTACGCCCACTGCGCCGAGGAGGAGTTGTCGGTCCCGAACAGGTCGAAGGCCGTCGGCACCCACTTGTTGAAGAACCGCTGGATGATCTCGGGCGGGACCTTGCCCGCCTTCACGATGCGGAGCAGCCCGTTGTTCCCGGTGCCGAGGTGGTAGGACTCCTCCTTGAGCATCGGGCCCATCGAGCGCGCCAGCGGATGGAACGCGGACGTGGACAGCATCTTGAGCTGGAACTTGCCGTCGCGGTCGATGAACTGGGTGTAGGTGAAGAAGTCGAGCCAGTTGTCCACCCGCTCGTTGAACGAGCCCAGCAGGCGCTTACCCTCGAAGGCGCGCCGCTCCAGCAGCTTCTGCGCCTCGCGCTTGCCCTCGTCGCCGAAGTGCTCGACCAGCAGGTACGACATCTGCCACCCGTGGCGCATCTCCTCGGCCATCACCCGCATGATCGACAGCAGGTCGTAGCTGGACGGCGAGTTCTCCAGCAGCGTGCGCTGCTGCTCGACCGAGGCGAATTCGGTGTCGCCCTGGTAGACGATGAGGTTCTGGAGCGCGTCGCGGATCCGCTGGTCGGGGATGTGCATCACCGTCGGCCACTTCCGCTGGCCCTTGAAGTGGCCGAACTCGATGTGCTCGGCCTCGGGCTCGCCGAACTTCACCTCGAACTTGAACTGTCGCAGCTCCTGGGCCTCGAGGCCGAGGTCGTTCTGCCACGACCGGAACAGGTCGATCCACTCGTCGAAGGTGTGCACGCGCAGCATGACCGAGGTCTCCCCCTAGCGGCCGGCGAAACGCGGCGGCCGCTTCTCGAAGTACGCCGCGATGCCCTCGCGGCCGTCGGCGCTCTGAAAGCACGCGAGCTGGGCGTCCAGCTCGTAGTCCAGCATCTCCTCCAGCGAGGCGCGCTCGCTGCGGTACACCGCCTGCTTGGCGCGCCGCACGGCGAGCGGCGGCGCGGCGGCGATCCTGAGGGCCCAGTCGCGCGTGGCCTCCGCGAGCTGCGCGGCAGGCACCACCCGGTTCACCAGGCCCAGCCGCAGGCACTCGGCGGCATCCACCAGGTCGGCGCCGAGCAGCAGCTCCAGCGCCTTGGACGGACCCACCAGGCGGGGCAGGAAGAAGGTGCCGCCCCAGTCCGGGTGCAGGCCGATCTTCATGAACACCTGCCCGATCTGCGCCGTGTCCGCCGCGATCCGGAGGTCGCAGCCCAGCGCGAGGTTCGCGCCGCCGCCCGCCGCCACGCCGTTCAGCGAGCCGAGGACCGGCTGCGGCGCCTGGCGCATGATCGCCGCGACGCCGCGCATCCCGTCCACCAGGCGGCGGCCCGTCGCCTCGTCGAACTTCTCGATCAGGCTCCGGAGCAGGCCGACGTCCGCCCCGGCGCAGAAGGCCCGGCCCGCGCCCGTGAGGACGATGACCCGCACGGCCGCGGAGCCCGCGAGCATGGTGAGGGCGTCCTTCAGCTCCTCCACCATCTCCACGGTGAAGGAGTTGAGTTTGTCGGGGCGGTTGAGGGTGACGGTGCCGACGGCGCCATCGACCTCGACTGCGACCTGCGTGTAAGACGTCATTGACTCCCTCGACAGCTGTGAGAGGTGAGGCGTGAGACGTGAGACGTTCAGGTGAGATGTGAGAGGTTGAACGGCGTGAGAGGGGAGCTCACCTCTCACGTCCTTGCCTCTCACCTCTCACGTGAACGTCTCACCTCTCACTTCTCACGTCTCACGCTCAAGAATCACCGCCATCCCTTGTCCCACCCCGATACACATCGTCGCCAGGCCATACCTCGCCTGGCGCCGCCGCATCGCCCATCCCAGCGTCGTCAGCATCCGCGCGCCCGTGGCGCCCAGCGGGTGTCCGAGCGCGATCGCGCCGCCGTAGACGTTGACCTTGTCCTGGTCGAGCTCCAGCTCCAGGATGCAGGCCAGGGCCTGCGCGGCGAAGGCCTCGTTGAGCTCGACCAGGTCGAGGTCGCGGGCCGCGAGCCCCGCGCGCGCCAGCGCCTTGCGGACCGCCGGCACCGGGCCGAGGCCCATCACCTGCGGGTCCACGCCGGCCACCGCCGTCGCCACGACACGGGCCAGCGGCCGCCGCCCCAGCCCGCGGGCGGCCTCACGCTCCATCACCAGGAGGGCCGCCGCACCGTCGTTGATGCCGGAGCTGCTGCCTGCGGTGACCGTGCCGCCCTCGCGCCGGAACGCCGGCTTGAGCTTCTGGAGCGACTCCAGCGTCGTCTCGGGCCGCGGATGCTCGTCCACGTCCACGACCGTGCCGCCGCGCCCCCCCCCCGGTGCCCCTCCCGCGCCCGCCGCGCGCACCGCCACGATTTCGTCCCGGAACACGCCCTCGCGGATCGCGGCCGCAGCCCGCCGCTGGCTCTCCAGCGCGAAGCAGTCCTGGTCCGCGCGGCTCACGCCGCATCGCTCGGCCACGACCTCGGCCGTCTCGCCGAGCGAGATCGTCCACTCCCCGCGCATCGCCGGGTTCACGAACCGCCAGCCCAGCGTCGAATCGGCGAAGGGCGGGGCAGTGCGCGGCCAGGTCTCGCCGGTCTTGAGCATCACGTACGGCGCCCGCGACATGGACTCGACGCCGCCCGCCACGAAGCAGTCGCCCTCGCCCGCGCGGATCGCGTGCACCGCGCTCGCCACCGCCTGGAGGCCCGAGCCGCACAGCCGGTTCACGGTCTGTCCCGGCACCTCGACCGGGAGGCCGGCCAGCAGCGCCGCCATCCGGGCCACGTTGCGGTTGTCCTCGCCGGCGCCGTTGGCGCAGCCGAGAATCACGTCGTCGATCGACGCGCCGGGCACGCCCGTGCGCTCGACCAGCGCGCGGATCACGATCGCCGCGAGATCGTCGGGCCGGACGGACGCCAGGGCGCCCCCGTGCCGGCCGACGGGAGTCCTCACCGCATCAACGATGACGGCGTCTCGGTTCACAGTCCGATCCACACCGTCTTCGTCTCCAGATACCCGTCCAGCCCCTCTCGACCCAGATCCCGCCCGAATCCGGACGCCTTGTATCCGCCGAACGGAGCCGAGCTGTCGTACACGTTGTACGTGTTGACCCACACCGTCCCGGCGTGGATGGCCCGCGCGACGCGGTGGGCCTTGCTCAGGTCCTTCGTCCAGATGCCCGCCGCCAGCCCGTACATCGACTGGTTGGCGAGCGCGATGCCCTGCTCGACGTCGTCGAACGCCAGCACGGCGAGGACCGGCCCGAAGATCTCCTCGCGGGCGATGGTCATCTCCGGCTTCACCCCGTCGAACACGGTCGCCTCGACCCAGTAGCCCTTGCCGTTGACGCTGGCGGCCTTGCCGCCCGCGACCAGCGCGGCGCCCTCCGCCTTGCCCTTCTCGATGTAGCCCAGCACGGTCTGCTGCTGCTTCTTCGAGACCACGGCGCCCAGGCGCGTCGCCTTGTCGAACGGGTCGCCGGGCACGAGCCGCTTCGCCCGCGCGGCCAGCTGCTCGACCACCTGGTCGTGCACCGACCGCTCGACCACGAGGCGCGATCCGGCGGCGCAGACCTCGCCCTTCCCGTAGAAGATCGCGTTCTGGGCGCCCTTCACGGCGGCGGCGATGTCGGCGTCGGCGAACACGACGTTGGGCGACTTGCCCCCCAGCTCCAGCGTCACGCGCTTCGGCGTCGCCGCGGCCTCCCGCATGATGCCCTGGCCGACCGCCGTGGAGCCGGTGAAGGCGATCTTGTCCACGCCGGGATGGCGCACCAGCGCGGCGCCGGCCGTCCGGCCGTCGCCGGTCACGACGTTGAACGCGCCCGCCGGGAAGCCGGCGGCCTCCATCACTTCGGCCATCAGCAGGGCGGTGAGCGGCGTCTCGGAGGCCGGCTTGAGCACCACGGTGCAGCCGGCGGCGAGCGCCGGCGCGAACTTCCAGCCGGCGAGGTTGAGCGGGAAGTTCCACGGCACGATCGCCGCCACCACGCCCACCGGCTCCTTCAGCGTGTAGACGAACGAGGCGGCGCCCACGGGGAGCGTGGCGCCCGTGATCTTGTCCGCCCAGCCCGCGTAGTAGCGCAGGGTCTCGACCGTCATCGCCACGTCGATCTTCGACTCGAAGAACGGCTTGCCGTTCTGCTGCGTCTCGAGCCGCGCGAACTCGTCGGCGCGCGACTCCAGCAGGTCGGCGGCGCGGCCCAGCATCTGCCCGCGCTTGCGCGGCTCCAGCGTCTGCCAGCCGTCGGACTCGAAGCAGGCCCGGGCCGCGCCGACCGCGCGGTCCACGTCGTCCGCCCCGGCCTCCGCCACCTGGCCGAGCGTCTCCTCCGTGGCCGGATTCTCGACCGCGAAGCGGCGGCCGCCGGCCGCGGGGGCCCACGCCCCGCCGACGTACAGGTCCGTCCGCACTACTTGCCCTTGAACGTCGGCACGCGCTTCTCGACGTACGCGCCGATGCCTTCCTTGGCGTCCTGGCTCTGGAACAGCAGCTGCTGCAGCTCGCGCTCGATCGCCAGCGCGCTCTCGAACGGCACCTCGAGCCCGGAGCACACCGCCCGCTTGATGTTGCCGACGGCCTTGGCCGCCTTGTTCGGCGGGCAGAACTGCCTGGCGTACAGCAGCACCCGCTCCCACCACTCGTCGGGCTTGCCGTCCCACACCTCGTTCACCAGCCCGATCTCCTGGGCCCGCTCGAACGAGAACGTCTGCCCCGTGACCATCAGCTCGATCGCGCGGCTCTTGCCCACGATCCGCGACAGCCGCTGGGTCCCGCCCGTCCCCGGCAGCACGCCGAGCGTCACCTCCGGCAGGCCGATCTTGCCGGCCTCCTTGCGCGCGATGCGGATGTCCGCCGCCATGGCGATCTCGAGGCCGCCGCCCACCGTGTGGCCGTTCAGCGCGGCGATCACCAGCTTCGGCGTGTGCTCCAGCCGGTTCAGCATCTCGTTGGCGTGGAGGCAGAAGTAGTACTTGAACTGCGGCGTGACGGTGTTCAGCATGCTGATGTTCGCGCCCGCCGAGAAGAACTTGTTGCCCGCGCCCCGGAGCACGATCACGTACACGTCGTCGTCCATCCGCGCGTCGAGGATGGCCTCGTCGATCTGCCGGTTCATCTCGTACGTGTAGGTGTTCGCCGGCGGGTCGTTCAGGGCGATGATCGCCAGACCGTCCTGCTTGGTGACGTCCACCAGCCGCTTCGCCGTCTTCGTCTCCTGCGCCATCGTCGCCGTCATCGGACGTGTACCTCCGCAGCGTAGCCGTTGAGGAACAGCCGGCAGATGGAGTCCGCCAGCGCCTCGACCCCGACCGGTCCGGCGGGGTCGTACCAGGTGTAGATCCAGTTCATCATGCCGAACAGCGTGTAGGCGGCCACGTGGCGGTCGACCCGGTGGCCGCCGTCCTGCGCCTCGAGTGCGCCGAGCAGCCCGAGGCACAGGTCCACGTAGGCCTTCTTCCGGGCCCGCACCTCCTCCAGCCGCGGGCCCGTCAGTGACTCCGCCTCGTGCGAGAGCACCTTCATCTCGTCCATGTGGCTCGCGAAGAACTCCACGTGGTGGCGGATGAAGGCGCCGAGCCGCTCCTCGGCCGTCGCGGCGGCCGCGATCGCCTCCGCCGCGGCCCGGTGCACCCGCTCGAAGCAGCCCTGCTGGATCTCGAACAGGAGATCTTCCTTGCCCGCGACGTAGTAGTACATTCCCGCCAGGCTCATGCGGCTCGCGCGCGCCAGGTCCCGCATGCTCGTCCGGTGGTAGCCTCGGGCGGCGAAGACGTGCGCGGCGGCGGCCAGGAGCGCTTCCCGGCGGCTGTCGAAATCCTGCATACTCCCTCGGAATTAGTCGAACGATTGTTCGACTCAATATCGGGCCGCGTTAACGCGCCGCGCAAGGCCGCGTCTAAGTCGTTGTCGCATGGGGGCCCCTGCGCTGTCCGTCGACGCTGACGGAGACCTGATCGCCCGCTACCTCGGGGGCGAGGAGTTGGCGGCGGCGGAGCTGGTCCGCCGGCACGCGAGTGCGCTCGCACGGTTCATCGCGGCCCACGGCGCGCCGGAGGACGAGCTGGAGGACCTGACGCAGGAGACGCTGTTCAAGGCGTTCCGGGCCTTGGGGACCTTCCGCGGCGGGGCGTCGTTCCGGACCTGGCTGCTGGCGATCGGCGGGAACGTGCTGAAGGACCGGCGGCGCCGGTGGCGGAGGGACCAGGTGGTGGCGCTGACGCCCGACATCCGGGATCCCTCGGGGGATCCGGGCCTCGAGGCGGAGGCGGGCTGGACGGCGGAGCGGCTGGAGCAGGGCGTTGCGAAGCTGGCGCGGCTGCAGCGCGAGGTGTTCCTGATGCGGGCCCAGCAGGGGCTGGGCTACGACGAGATCGCGAGCGGCCTGGGGATATCCGAAGGGGCGGCACGGGTGCATTACCATCACGCCGTCAAGAGGCTGAAGGCATGGATCGCATGAACGAAGGGATGCCTCCCGAGATCGGGACGGCGTGGAAGGCGCTCGAGGCCCGCGCGTCCGAGCGGGCGGCGCGGGTGGACGTGGAGCGCGTGACCGCGCGGGTGCTGGAGCGGCTGCGCCGCGAGGGCGCCGTCGAGCCGCGGCTGCGCTGGATGTCGCCGGCGGTGCTGCGCGCGGCGGCCGCGGTGGTGGTGCTGGTCGCGGCGGCGGCGGTCGTGCGCGTGGCGACCGAGCGCTCCGGGCAGGCGGCCCGGCTGCCGGTGGGCATTCCGGCGATGGACTCGCTCAGCTCCCACCAGCTGGAGGCGGTTTTGCAGGCGGCGGGCGAGGTCGCCCCGGCCGCGGATACGGTGGCACCGGCGGCGTCGGGCGGCTCGCTCGACGACCTCACCGAGGCCCAACTGGAAACGTTGCTCGCATCGATGAACGGTGCAGAAGGCTGACGGACCCATGAAGCACACGATGGTGGCGAGGGTGGCGCTGCTCTCCGGCGCCCTGGTGGCGGCGGCGGTGTCCCGCGACGGGCTGCGGGCGCAGAACCCGGCGGCGACGGCGGACTCCGGCGCAGCGATGGGCGGCCAGATGCCCGGGCCCGGGATGCGCGGCGGGCAGCGCGCCGAGCAGCTGCGGGCGATGATCGAGGAGCGGTTCGCCCAGCGGGTGAAGATGGCGCTGGGCCTGACGGACCAGCAGATGGCCCGGCTGCGGGCGGCGCAGCGCGCGGACCGGGACCGGCGGCTGCACCTCAGGGACCGGGAGATGGATCTCCGGCGCGCGATCGGCGATCAGATGCGGCCGGGCGTGGCCGCCAACCAGGACAGCCTGTCGCGCCTGCAGGACGCCCTGGTGCAGAACCACGTGGCGCGGGCGCAGCTGGAGGAGCAGAACGAGCGCGAGCTGGCGCAGTTCCTCACGCCGGTGCAGCGCGCCCGGCTGCTCCAGATGCGGCAGATGCTGCTGCAGCGGATCGAGACCATTCGCCAGGGACGGTGGCGCCAGCCGGCAGGGAGACCCGGTCTTCAGGGTGCACCTCCGGCGGAACGCCCCGGCCCGGGACCGCGGTAGTCTCGAGATCGTACCTCCGAAATACCGCATGCAGGAGCGCCCAAGCCCCCGGCATTCCGCCGGGGGTTTGGAGTTTCCGGGAGCTGCGTCGGCGTGCGTCCTGCGTGCGCACGAGGCTCTGCAGCGCGGTGACGGCGGGAGGCGCGGGGACGCTATATTCCGGAGCCGCCCGAGTGGTGGAATGGCAGACACGCGGGACTCAAAATCCCGTGCCGGCGACGGCGTGTGAGTTCGACTCTCACCTCGGGCACTCCCGTGACCCCACAGAACAAGGGCCGCCTCGCCGGCCTGTTCGAGGCGCTCGAGGGCGCGTCGTCGGCCGTCGGCCAGGTCGTCATCGGCGGCAAGTTCATCGTGCCCGGCGCCGCGGCCGTCACCGCCGCGAACATCCTCGCCCGGCCGCAGCTCGTCTGGAGCGGGTTCGCCCTCGGCGTCCTCGCCGTCCTGTTCCATCTCGCCTGGGCGGTGCTGTTCTACGAGCTTCTCAAGCCGGTCAACCGGAGCGTCAGCCGGACCGCGCTGGCGGTCATCGTGGCGGGGTGCGCCGTCCAGGCCGTGGCGGCGCTCCTCTACCTGGCGCCCCTGCTGGTCCTTGAGAGCGGCGGCAGCCTGGGTCCTCTGACACCGCCGCAGCTGCAGGCGCTGGCCTACGTCTTCGTGAGGCTGAACGGCGCGGCCTTCAACCTCTACCTCGTGCTGTTCGGCTTCTGGTGCCTCCTCACCGGCTGGCTGATCTTCAGGTCCACGTTCCTGCCGCGCGTCCTCGGCGCGCTGCTCGCGCTCGACGGCGTCGGCTGGATGCTCTACCTGCACCCGCCGCTCGCGACCCGGCTCTTCATGGCGATCGCCGTCGTGTCCGCCGTGTCGGAGATCCCGCTGCAGCTGTGGCTGCTCGCCTTCGGCGTGAACGCCGAGCGATGGACGGAGCAGGCGAGGAGAGCCGCCTAGGCGCCCGGGTCCGGCCCGGCGGCCAGCGCCGCGGCGCCGCGTCCC
>Ga0187777_10003137_pt1 | contig 10562 bp, 9 predicted proteins | sample 1015_Q2_SP5_10_M_FD_132416 | JGI IMG/M metagenome (GOLD analysis project Ga0187777, IMG submission 132416) | Tropical peat soil microbial communities from peatlands in Department of Meta, Colombia - 1015_Q2_SP5_10_MG | ecosystem: Environmental > Terrestrial > Soil > Wetlands > Peat | place...
CGTCGTAACCTTTGCGTCTTATGACCCCGCGGCGCCTGCTCCGACTCGTCGCGGCCGTGGCGATCGTCGGGACGGTCCTGATTGCAACCGCGGGCCCCGCGTTCGCCCACGCGGTGCTGCAGAGCACCGACCCCGTTTCGGGGTCGACCGTTGCGTCCTCTCCCGAGCACATCACGCTGACGTTCAACGAGAACGTCACGGTCTCCATCGGCGGCATCCGGCTGCTCAACTGCAACGGCGGCCGGATCACGACCGGCGCGCCACAGCACGCGCCGACCTCCGATCACATCGTGACCGTCGGCGACATCCCGAAACTCGCGTCGGGTACCTACGTCGTGACGTGGCGCGTCATCTCCGCCGACTCCCACCCCGTGAACGGCGCGTTCACGTTCACGGTCGGTGGCGCTCCCGCGCAGGGCTTGAGCGCGTGCAAGACGGCCGGCGCGCCCACGAGCAGCAAGGCCGTCGGCGTCCTGTTCGGCGCGGTGCGAGTGCTGCTCTTCGTCGGCCTCGCGCTGCTCATCGGCGGCGTCGTGTTCCTCTTCGTCATCGCGCGGGGCACGAGCGCGGTACGCCAGACGCGCCGCATCACGTGGGTGGGCTGGGGCGTCACGCTCGCGGCGACGATCCTGGGCGTAATGCTTCAAGGCCCGTACGCCGAGGGTTCGGGCATCGGCGACGCGACGAACTCGACGGTGCTGAAAGACATCTTGAAGACGCAATACGGCCACGTGGCCGAGCGTCGCATCCTGCTCCTCGCGATCGCGTTCGTGCTGTTGCTCGTCATCGGGCGGCTTCGCTCGGACCAACGGCCGCCCGCGTGGCTCTGGGTTTCGTGCGGTGTCGTCGGCGCGTTGCTCGCGGCGACACCGGGTCTGGCCGGCCACGCGGGCACGGGCAGCGAAGTGTGGGCCGCGGTCCCGCTCGACGCCATCCACGTCGCCGCCATGAGCGTGTGGTTCGGCGGGCTGTTCTGCTTGCTCGTGTGCGCGCTGGGAGGCAGCTTCAGCGGTGCGCTCCGGCGCACGGTCGGCACCTTCTCGCTCCTCGCGCTGTGGTGCGTCATCGCGCTCGTGGCGTCGGGCCTGTTCGCGGCGTGGCGCGAGGTCGGATTCCGGGTCGCGGGCTACACCGACACGACGTACGGGCACCTGTTGCTCATCAAGCTCGGTGCGGTCGCCGGGATACTCGGGCTCGCCGCGGTCAGCCGGGCCATCGTGCAGCGCCGCAAGACCGCGCCGCTCGACGCGCCCGACAGCGCCGTCGCCGCGATCGACGATCGGACCGTGCACGGACTCCGCCGGTCCGTCGCGGGTGAGATCGCGGTCGGGATCGCGGTACTGATCGTCACCGCGATCCTCGTCAACGCGCAGCCCGCGCGCAGCGCGCTGACCGGTGGTCCGTTCGCGAAGACGGTACCGGCGAGCAGCCAGATGCTGATCAGCCTCACCGTCGATCCCGCGCGCGTCGGGAAGAACACGGTGCACATCCTCACGCTCAAGCCCGACAGCACGCCGCTCGCGAGCCGCATCAGCGCGCAGCTCCGGAACGTTTCGCAGGGCATCGCACCCATCACGATTCCCCTGTCGAAGATCTCGTTGAATCATTCACTGACCAACGACCTCGTGATCCCGACACCGGGGACGTGGCAATTCATCATCCACGCGTTGCGCGGTGGCGACAACGACACCGCGGTCACGATCGACGTCCCGATCCGGCGATGAGCATCCGCAACCGATGGATCATCGGCGCGCTCGTGCTCCTCGCGGCGTGCGGAAGCTCGGGACACGGCAGCACCGCGTCCCAGTCGCAGAATCCCGACGCGAGCCAGGTCGAAGCGTCGGTCGCGAGCTTCGACCTCGCGCTCGGGCCTCCCGACCAGTTCATGATCGGTCTCGCAACCGGCGACGGCCGTTTCATCGGCTACGGAACGGTGCGCGTGCGCGTGTACCCGAGTGGCGCGCCGCCGGCCGCGTGGAAGACCGCCCGCTTCGTCGCGGTGCCGGGAACACACCCACGAGTCCCGGCACCGGCAACACCGCGCGTCGTGCCCGCCGCCGAGGCTCGGGGCGTGTACGAGACCACCGACGCCTTTCCGACGAAGGGCCTCTGGACCGCCGACGTCGACGCCGACGTGAGCGGGCTCGGCCATTCCGTCGCGTCCACGACATTCGACGTCGCCCGCAAGCACACGGTCGTCACCGTCGGCGAGCGCGCGCCGGCGACCAAGAACTACACGGTGTCCGCGCACGACGGGCTGCCGCTCACCGCGGTCGACTCGCGCGCCACCGGCAAGCAGGTGCCGGACGCGCAACTGCACACGACCACGGTCGCGGCCGCGCTCGCGGCGCATCGTCCTGTCGTCGTCGTTGTGTCGACACCCGTGTACTGCACGAGCAAATTCTGCGGACCGACGACCGACATGGTCGCGGCGATGGCGAAGGCGCCCGCCAACTCGGCGAAAGCGGCATTCGTGATGATCGAAGTGTGGCAGGACTACAAACGCCAGCAGCTCAGCCCGGCCGCAGTGCCGTGGATCGTCAGGAACGCGGGCGACGGATCGGAGCCTTGGGTGTTCGTCGTCGGGGGCGACGGCGTGGTGAAGGCCCGCTTCGGCAACGTGATCACGCGCGACGAGCTGCAGCGCGCGATCGACCAGTACGCGCGCTGACGCGCCGACGGCCTACTTCTCGCGCAGCGCCTTGATCAACGCGTCCGTCTGCTCGCGCTGTTCGAAGACGAGACGGATGATCCAGTAGCGCAGGTAACGCGTCAGCGAGTTCCGCAACCAGATCACGATGCCCACCATCGCGACCCCGAGGCCGATCCCGGCCATGATCTGCGAACGGTAGATGACCTCGAAAGTGGTCGCGTCCTGCGCGCTGAACCACGAGATCACGGCGACGACGAAGCCGACGATCGTCAGGCCGATGCCCCACTGCGCGCCGAGCCGCTCCGGGTTCGCGCCCCCGCCGGTGATCTTCAGCTTCTGCACCTCGGCCTCGAACTCGTCGAGGCGCGGTGAGGTCGTGGCCGTCGCACTTGTCTCGCTCGGCCGCGTCTCCGTCGTCGGCTCGTTCATGGGTCGGATCTCCTCGCTGGGGCGGAATTCGCCGCGTGCAGATGCAGATGATCGCCGCCGAGATACGCGTCGGCAAGCTCGTCGGCGATGAAGCCGGGCGGACCGGCATGCACCAGGCGGCCGTGCAACATGATGCCCGCCCGGTCGGCGATTCCGAGAATCTCGTGCGCGAACTGCTCGACGATGAGGATCGACAGACCCGTCGCCGCGATCTCGCGTACGTGGCGGTACAGCTCCTCGACGATGATCGGCGCGAGCCCCATCGACAGCTCGTCGATGAGCAGCACCGCGGGGTCGGTCGCAAGCGCTCGCGCCATCGCGAGCATCTGCTGCTCACCTCCCGACATGGTGCCGGCCGTCTGCCGGCGCCGCTCGCCGAGCCGCGGAAACTGGCTGAACGCGCGATCGAGCACGGTGCGGTACGACACGCCGGTGTACGTCGCCATGCGGAGGTTCTCGGCCACGGTGAGGTTCGGGAAGACGCCCCGCCCCTCGGGAATGAGGCAGACGCCGGCGCGGGCGATCGCGTCGGGCGACACGCCGGTCACGTCACGCCCGCACAACATGAGGCTCCCACTCGTCGGCGCGATCGCGCCGCACGCGACCGCGAGCGTCGTCGACTTGCCGGCGCCGTTCGGACCGAGGAGCGCGAAGACTTCCCCTGCCTCCAGCGCGACGTCGATCCCGTGCAGCACATCGAGGCGTCCGTACCCGGCGGTGATCGCCGAGAGCTCGAGCACCGCACTGCGCGTCGTCGCGCCCGGCGCGGGTCGGGCGTCGACCGCGCTCATGAGACGCTCCGGGCAGTTCCCAGATACGCGCGCTGCACCGATTCGTCGGCCTGGATCGCGCTCGGTGTACCCCTCGCGATGACGCGACCGAAGTCGAGCACGTTGATGAACTCGCACGTATCCATGACGAGCGGCATGTCGTGCTCGACGAGCAGCACGCCGAGCCCGTCGGCCGCGAGCGAGTGCAGCAGGTCGCCGAGCGCGTCCGTCTCTGCCTCGTCGAGCCCGGACGACGGTTCGTCGAGCAACAGGACGCGCGGGTTCGTCGCCAGCGCGCGTGCGACTTCGACGAGACGAGCGGTACCGGTCGGCAACAGCTCGACGCGCTTGTCCGCGACCGACGTGATGCCGACGCGCGCGAGGAGCTCGTCGGCGACGTCGCGCACGTGGTAGCGGGTCGTCGCCCACCGCCGTCGCATCTCGAGCGCCACCATGATGTTCTCGCGCGCGGTGAGACTCCCGAAGGCTTCGAGCCGCTGAAACGTACGGGCGATGCCGAGACGGGCGCGCCGGTACGGGCGCTTACGCGTGATGTCGAGACCGTCGAGAGAAATGCGACCCAGGGTCGGCTCCTGCAGGCCGGTTATCACGTTGAAAAGGGTCGTCTTGCCGGCGCCGTTCGGTCCGATGAGACCGGTGATGCAACCCGCGTCGACGCGCAGCGACGCGGTATCGACGGCCATGAGGCCCCCGAACTGCACGCTGACCTGGTCGACGTCGAGAAGCGGTTCTTCGGTTTGCGTGGCCATCACGCGCTCCTCGACGCCGCACGCGGCACTTCGTTGCTGATGCCGAGCCCGCGGTCCAGCTGGAGGACATCGCCATCCTCGAACCCGCGCGACAGGCCGAGCTCACCGACTTCGGTCTCGCGTGCTGCCTCTTGTTCTTCTTCGTACTCTTGCTGCGCGTCCGTTCGCCACGGCAGGAAGCGTGCGAACCCGTTGCCGATGGCCACGACCGCGCCGGAAGGATTGGCGATGATGCCGAACGCCGCGAGCCCGGGCGCGAGGAAGGTGAGCTGCTTCCAGAGCGTGATGTGCCAGTTGTCCTGGATCAACTGGTTGAGCAAGCCGAACATACCTGCAAAGAGCGCGCCGGAGACGCACGCGACCCCGCCGATGACGAGCGCGAGCACGATCGCGAGTCCCTGCAGCATCGTGAAGTAGGTGTTCTGACTGCTCAGCGGGCTCAGCTCCATCGCGAAGAACGCGCCCGCGAAGCCGGCCATCCCGGCCGAGAGCATGAACACGACGAGCTTGGTCTCGACGATGTTCACGCCGACGGTCGCGGTCGCCGCCTCGCTGTCGCGGAGCGCGACCAACCTCCGGCCGAACGCGCTGCGCCGCAGCGCGACGACGAGCACCGCCAAGATGCCGAAGACGCCCGTGAGCAACAACAAGAACGTGCGTTCGGAGCCGAAGTGATAGCCGAACAAATCGAGCCGTCCCGCGTTGCGATCGAGCAGACCCAATGCCCACGACTGCCCGAAGTAGACCTGCTCCACGAGCGAGGCGAACGCGAGCGTCAGGAGCGCGAGATAGAGGCCTTGCAGCCGGAGTGCAGGCAACGCGAGCAGCGCGCCGACGGGTACGCACACCAGTGCGGCCAAGAGGAGCGCCCACACACTCCCGTGCGCGCCACCTAATCGGGTGTACGACGCGGCGCCGATCCCCGCGAAGGCCAGCGGCGCGAGCGAAACCTGTCCCGCCCATCCGATCAGCGGCACCAGCGACAGCGCGACGAGCGCCGTGCACATTCCCACGGAGAAGTTGCTGAGCCGATTGGCCGACAAGAAGCCAGTGACGAAGGCCATCAACAGAAAGAACGCCGCCATGCCCATCGCGGTGTCGCGCACGGTCGGGACCCGTTCGATCCGCTTGACGCTGCGGACTTGTGCGAACCGGAGCGTCGCGGTCGGCAACAGGAGCAAGACGATGAAGAGCGTGATCGCCGGCAGTACGTCCTTGACGTTCGTCCACGCGCCCGGGAACGACAGGAACTTCACGCTGTAGGCGCGCGCGAGCGCAAGGATGACCGCGCCGAGATAGGTGAGCGGAAGGCTGCGCAGACGGCCGACGACAGCGGCGGCGAACGACGTGATCACCAACAGGGTGAGTGGGCCGCTCGCGACGATGTTCACCTCCGGCGCGAGCAAGACTCCCGCCAGCGCAGCAAGCGAGCAACCGAGTGCCCAGGAAAAGCTGGAGAGTCGCGCCGCACGCGCGCCCGCAAGCGACGCGAGCGGGCGGTTGTCGACCGACGCGCGCATCGCGATACCCGGCCGGGTCGAGAACAAGAACAGCCGGAGGCCGATCGCGAGCGCGATCGCGAGCACGACGACCAGCAATCGATGCCACAACAAGATGGTGTTGCCGATGCTGAACCCCGAGGTGTCGCCGAAGAGGTGCGTGACCTCGCGGTTGACCGTCTGGTCCCAGATCATTCCGGCGACACCGATCAGGGCGAACATCAACCCGATCGTGACGGTGAGCTGCACAACGAGGGACTGACCCTGCAGATGGCGCATGATCGCCCGATCGAGCGCGATACCGAACAGTGGCGCGATCACGAGCACGACGAGCGGGATCGCGATCCACGTCGGCCAACCCCAACCACCCTCGGTCGACGACAACTGCCAGTACACGAACGCCATGAACATGCCGATCGCGCCCTGGGCGAAGTTGAAGATGCCCGTCGTCGTGTACACCACGACCAGACCGCTCGCCGTCATCGCGTAGATGCCCGCGAACGGCAGCGCGAACACGACCATGTCGAGCAGGCTCTGGGCGGTGACCGGGTTACCGGCCCAGAAGTGGATGCTCACGTAGACGACGAACAGCACCGTCCCCGCCCATACGAACAGGCTGGACCCTCGCCGGTTCACGCTTGTTCTCCCTGTTCCGTCGTCGCGCGTTTGCGTCTAGCCGTGGTACTCCCCAAAAGGATCGATCGTGAGCGTCATCGGCGGCTTGGGCTGGCCGGTCTTCGGGTCGATGTCGCAGTCGAACTTGCCGGGCTGCTTCGGGTCGATGCGCACGAACTTGTTGCCCTGGATCTGCATACCGACGAGGCACGAGCTGCCGACCCGTGCTCCGACGTCCATCTGCGGAACCATGCCGTTCGCGTCGAAGCTGTGCAGGTTACGCACCGCGGCGAGTACGTTCGCACGGGTGATCGCGTTGGGGTCGTTGTTGTTCGCTGACATCGCGTTGCGGACCGCGGCGGCAAAGATCTCGCCCGCGACCCACGCCTGCTCGCCGAAGCCGTCGGGCTTCTGGTCGTACTTCAGGAACGCCGCGAGCTCGGGGTTCGCGTTCGGCCCGTCTTCGATGGGCAGGATGTTCAGCCACACGTACTGGCCTTCGGTCGCGCCGTTCGCGGCCGAGATCAGGCGCTGGTCGTAGCACTGCACCGAGCAGTCCCAGATCTTCACCGAGCTCACGCCCTGCGCCGCGGCTTCTTTGCGCTCGTACAGGGTCCCGGAGTAGTCGAGACCGTTGCGCGCGTAGTTCGAGTTGTGGGTCTTGATCGCGTCCGCAATCTGCGTGTAGTCGGGCTGGGACGCGAAGCCGCTCATACCGACCTCCAAGTCGCTTGCGATCCCCATCCGGTTCTCGGCCCGGATGATCGGCATCGTGGCTTCGATGGTCGAGTTCAGGTCCTTCGGGATCGCGAACACGCCGTGTAGCTGAAGATTCGGGTACAGCTTCTTGTAGTAGTCGTACTGCGTGTAGCCGACCTTGAACGTGCGCAGCCCGCTCGTGTACGGGCACGAGTAGCCGAGAGGCAGCGTGGCGAACGACTCCGCCGAGCACTGCTGCGACGGCTCCGTTTGCAGCTCCGCGATGTCGGTGAACGTGTGCGTGTTGCCGGCCTTGTCCTTGCAATTCTCGAGCGGCGAGATGTCGTCGACGAACAACGCCGTCGTGCCGACCAGCGCGAACGAATTGCCACACGCGGTCGCGATTCCGTTCTTCGTTGCTTGCTTGTCAAGCTTCGAGTCGATCACATTGACGGCGACCTTGCGGCACGCCAGCCCACCGTTGTCGTTGATGTAGTTCGCCCACGCCTTCACCGCGTCGATCGAGCCCTGGAACAAGGCCGGTTTGATCGGCGATCCGGTGTCGGCCATCACCGTGACGGTGATCGTGGTCGGTGTGACCCCGACGTCGGGGGACGTGAGCTTGGCGGTCGAGCAGACGCTGGGCACAGTCGGCGTCGCCGCGTTCGTGGCGCCGGACCCGCCGACGGTCGTCGACGACCCGCCCAGCGACTCGTTGACCTTGTTGCCGCCGCCACAAGCGGCGGCCACGAGCACGATCGCTACCGCCAGCACGCACCAACGCAAACGCATCTTCTGTCTCCCCCGGGGTCGATTGCGGGCCGAAGCGTACGAACATTGTGGCCAGCTGTCGATCTGAAGAGGCCGCGGCCCGCCCGCGGGAATTTGCACAGCGAGAGAACGAAGTTCTCCGGGGGGCGCATCAGCCGGTACCGGCGCCCGGCGCGGGCTCGATCAACACACAGCGGGTCCGCGTGTAGATCGTCGGCATGCACTTGTTGCAGTGGATGCAGAGCGATTCCCGCTGGGCGTCCTTTTGCATCTCGAGCACGAACTCCGGCTCGCGGAGGAGGGCCCGGCCCATCTGCACGAAGGCGAAGCCGTCGTGGAGCGCCTCGTTGATCGTCGCGAGCCGGTTGATCCCGCCCAGCAGGATCAGCGGCATCGTGAGCGCGGCCCGGAATTGCCGGGCGTAGGGCAAGAAGTACGCCTCTTCGAAGGGGTAGGTCTTGAAGAAGCGGCCACCGACGAGCTTGATGCCCGTCTTCAACACGCCGGGGAACATCTCGGCCATCTCGTCGACGGGCGCCTCGCCGCGAAACAGGTACATCGGGTTCTCGAACGAGCTCCCGCCGGTGAGCGTGAGCGCGTCGAGTGCGGCGTCGGCTTCGAGCATCCTCGCGAACTCGACGCTCTCATCGAGCCAGAAGCCGCCGCGCACCCCGTCCGCCATGTTGACCTTGGCGGATACCGCGACATCGGGGCCGGCCGCGTCCCGGACCGCGCGCACGACTTGGCGCGGGAATCGCGCGCGGTTCTCGAGGCTGCCGCCCCATTCGTCGGTGCGCTTGTTCAATCTCGGCGACAGGAAGGCGCTCAACAGATAGCCGTGACCGATGTGCACCTCGATCGCGTCGAAGCCCGCGTCACGCAGCACACGCGCGCCGGCCGCGTATTGCTCGGTGATGCGCGCGATGTCCCCGGGCGTCAGGGCTTGGGTGCGCCGCATCCCGAGCGGGCTGAAGACGCGCGACGGCGCGACGCTCGGCGACTTCGTTCCCGGGGGATTGGCGACCGGTCCGGCGTGGCCGATCTGCGCGGCAACCGCCGCGCCCTCGGCGTGCACCGCGTCGGTGAGCGCGCGGAGCCCTTCGCCGACATCGCGATTGTCGAGCACGATCTGGTGGCCGTCGGTGGAGCCGGCGCGGGTCACCGCGCAATAGGCGACGGTCGTCATCCCGACGCCGCCGGCTGCGAACCGGCGGTGGAACTCGATCAGCTCGGGCGTGACGACGCGCTTGGGGGTGCGACCCTCGAAGGTCGCGGCCTTGATGACGCGATTTCGCAGCGTGATCGGGCCGAGCGACGCCGGCGCGAAAGGATCGGGTTCGGGCACGGCCACGAACGTAGCTGCCCCAAACCGGCGTTGTCCCGGGTCGCGCGCCAGAATGGGGCGTGGACCTCGAACAGTTCTACGAATCCGACCCCCGACGCCGTCATTCCGAGGAGCTCGAATTCGGGCGCGACTGGAACGACGCCAACGGTCGCTGCGAGGTCTCGTGGGTCGAGGAAACCGGCGAGATCTACGCGATGCGCGAGCCGTCGGGCCACATGGTCGAGATCGACCCCATCGGCGACGAACGCGTTCAGGGTCCGGCGGTCAGCGAGCTCGTGATCGAGGTGCTCGGCGTCGTCGAAGGGCGCGACGCGGTCACCCGCGTCATGAGCGGCTGGGAGGACGCGATGTCCGACGCCGACAGCCTCGACTGGGTGCGCAACCGGATTGCCAATGCTGCGGGCGAGACCAACGATCCGCCCGCCAAGCCCTCCGACGACATGTCGTCGTACTGAGACGCGTTCACGACGCGCCGGCAAGCCGGCGCACGAGCTCGCGGCGCAGAACTTTGCCGATATCGCTGCGCGGGAACGCGTCGACGCGCCGGAACGCCACCGGCACCTTGTAGGGCGCGAGGTGCTCGCGACACAACGCGGCGAGCGCGTCGTCGCCCGGCGCACCGTCGGAGGTAATCAGGAACGCAACGGGCACTTCGCCGAGCCGGTCGTCGGGCGCGCCGACGACCGCGGCATCCACGACGCCGGGCGCGAGTCGTAAGACCTCTTCGACCTGCTCGGGAAAGACCTTGTTGCCCCCGCGATTGATCACGTCGGAGACGCGGCCCTCGATCCAGACGAACCCCTCGTCGTCGACGCGGGCGAAGTCGCCGGTGTCGACAAATCCGTCGGGGTCGACACGCGCCGGATCGATCCCGACGGCCGAGGCCGGCGGCCGCACGAGCAAGCGACCGACTCCGCCGTCGACGTCGGCGAGCCGGATCTCGACACCGGGATGCGGACGACCGACTGCGCCGATCTTGTCGGGATGCTCGCGGGCGTCGGCCGCGGTCCA
>Ga0187777_10003138_pt1 | contig 10561 bp, 10 predicted proteins | sample 1015_Q2_SP5_10_M_FD_132416 | JGI IMG/M metagenome (GOLD analysis project Ga0187777, IMG submission 132416) | Tropical peat soil microbial communities from peatlands in Department of Meta, Colombia - 1015_Q2_SP5_10_MG | ecosystem: Environmental > Terrestrial > Soil > Wetlands > Peat | place...
CCCCGGAGCGGCAGGCCCGAAGGGCAACGCACCGACGGAGAGCGCGGCGCCTCCCGCCGCAGCGCCGGCGCCGGCGAGTCTGTCGAAGGCTGCGATCGCCGGCGGGCCGGCGATGGGACCTGCGGCTGGCCCGACGGCCGCTCCCGCGGCCACCGACGCGAAAGGTCAGGAGACCGAGCGCCCGGCCGCGAGTGCGGCAGCGCCCGCTGCTGCTCCCGCTGCGACCGAGCCGAAGGCACAGCCGTCGAGCGAGCCGAAGGCAGCCGCAAAGGCGGACACAAAAGCGGACGCGCAAGCTGCAGCCCAAGGCGGCAATTTCGTCGTGCAGGTCGCCGCGTTCACCGATCGCTACGGTGCGCTCGCCCTGGCGCGAAAGCTGAAGGGCGCGGGCTTCCCCGGATACGTCGAAGCCGCCACGACCGGCAAGGGCGAGGTGCATCGCGTGCGAGTCGGACCCTACACCTCGCGGGAAGCAGCCGATGCAGCGCGGGCGAAGCTCAAGGCCGCCGGCTACGACGGGATCGTCGCGCGGGCGCGATGACCGCGTTTGATTTCATCGTCATCGGCATCGTCGGACTGTCTGCCATCGCCGCATTCCTGCGCGGATTCGTGCGCGTGGCGGCATCGCTCGCCGCCTGGGTGATCGGGTTCCTGGCGGCGCTGCGCCTTTCCGAGCCCGTTGGCGCATTGCTTCCGGATTTCGGCGAAACGGCGTCGACGCGCTATGTCGTTGCTTTCATCCTCATCATGCTCGGCGTGCTCATCGTCGGAGGACTGGCGGGCTTCGTGCTGTCGCGGCTCCTGCGGGCCGCGGGGCTCGGCTTTCTCGACCGGCTCCTGGGTGCAATCCTGGGGCTGGCGCGGGGTCTCCTGATCGTGGTGTTCCTGGTGCTCCTCGCGGGGCTCACTCCGCTTCCGACGAAGGATTGGTGGCAAAATGCGCTGCTGAGCCCGCCGCTGACGGTGGCGGCACTGAGCCTGCGCCCCTGGCTGCCGAAAGCCTGGGCGGAGCGGCTTCATTACGACGGAAAGGAACAGCAGCCGGCCAAGCCGGTCGAAAAGGCAAAGGTCTGAGCGAACATGTGCGGCATCGTCGGCGCGGTTGCGCATACTCCAGTCAATCAGCTCCTGTATGACGGGCTGCTGTTGTTGCAGCACCGTGGCCAGGATGCGGCCGGCATCGTCACGAGCGAGGGCCCCGTCTTCCACATGTACAAGGGCTCGGGCTACGTGCGCGACGTGTTCCGGACGCGCAACATGCGCGAGCTCTCCGGCAACGCGGGCATCGGCCACGTCCGCTATCCCACTGCGGGCTCGGCCTGGTCGGACCTCGAATCCCAGCCGTTCTACGTGAATTCGCCGTTCGGCATCACGCTGGCGCACAACGGCAACCTGACCAACAGCGAGGCGCTGAAACGGGAGCTCTTTCAGCTCGACTTCCGCCACGTCAACACGAACTCGGATTCGGAAGTGCTGCTGAACGTGCTGGCGCTCGAGCTCGAGCGCGCCGCGCATCACGCGCGCCTCGACCCCAACGCGATCTTCACCGCGGTCGCCGGGGTCCACCGCCGCTGTCGCGGGGCGTACGCGATCGTCGCGATGATCGCGGGCTACGGGATGGTCGCCTTCCGCGATCCGTTCGGAATCCGGCCGTTGACCATCGGGGTGAACGAGGCGATGGGCGGGACCGAGTACCTGGTCGCCAGCGAGTCAGTGGCGCTCGAGGCGCTGGGCTTCTCCGTGCTGCGCGACGTGGCCCCCGGCGAGGCGATCTACGTCGACCAGGCGGGCCGCTTCCACGCCCGGCAGTGCTCGGAGAATCCGTCGCTCAATCCGTGCATCTTCGAGTTCGTATACCTCGCGCGGCCGGATTCGGTGATGGACGGGACCTCGGTCTACGAGTCGCGTCTGCGCATGGGCGGCGAGCTCGCGAAGAAGATCGCCAACATCCCCGCAGCGCAGGACATCGACGTGGTGATCCCGATCCCGGACTCGAGCCGGCCTTCGGCGCTCGAGCTCGCCAACGGCCTCGGGCTCAAGTACCGGGAGGGCTTCGTCAAGAACCGCTACGTCGGGCGCACTTTCATCATGCCGGGACAGGCGATCCGCAAGAAGAGCGTGCGCCAGAAGCTGAACCCGATGGGCGTGGAGTTCAAGGACAAGGTCGTGCTGCTCGTCGACGATTCGATCGTGCGCGGCACGACGAGCCGCGAGATCGTCTCGATGGCGCGCGAGGCGGGTGCGCGCAAAGTGTATTTCGCGTCGGCGAGCCCGCCGGTCCGATTCCCCAACGTGTACGGCATCGACATGCCGAACCAGCGCGAGCTGATCGCCACCGGCCGCAGCGAAGCGGAGGTCGCGCAGGAGATCGGCGCGGATCTGCTCATCTATCAAGACCTAGAGGCGCTGAAGCGCGCGGTGCGCGTCACGAATCCGAAGCTCAAGGAATTCGAGGCCTCCTGCTTCGACGGCTATTACGTCACCGGCGACGTCACCGCCGACTACCTGTCGCACCTCGCTGTCGAGCGCAACGAGCTGCGCGGCGACAGTGGCGGAGAGAGCGACGAGCCGTTGCTCGCGACAGGCTGAGCCTCCGCTGCCAGAAGCTCGGCGGCAGAGCGTCGATTGACGGCATGGCGGATTCCGGAGATACTTGAGGCGAATCGAGCGCCGATTTGACCCGGGGCTTCCGCAGCAGTCGCGGCAGCTCCGCAGCTTGCGGGCGCTATACAAATCCAGCTAAAGCGAGCCGTCGAATTCTCCGAGGCCCGTTTAGCGCAAGCTGACGGGCCTTATTCATTTGGGTGGCTCATGACACACAAGTCCGGCTTCACCACGGCGATCCTGCACGCGGACCGCAGCGCGCCGATCGAACACGGCTCGCTGCACAAACCGCTGCATCTGGCGGTGGCTTACGGCTACCGCGACGCCCGCGAGCTCGCCGCCGTCTTCCAGGGCAGGAGCCAGGGTTATTCCTACGGACGCCAGGGCAATCCGACTGCCGCCGCGCTGGAGGAGAAGGTAACGCGCATGGAGGACGGTGTCGCCACGGCGTGCTTCAGCACCGGCATGGCAGCGATTGGCGCGATCATGCTCTCGCTGCTGCGGGCGGGCGATCACGTCGTGGCGAGCTCCTACCTGTTCGGTAACACCAACAGCCTCTTCGCCACGCTGGCCGGGCTGGGCTGCGAGGTGAGCTTCGTCGACGCCACCTCGGCAGACGCCGTCGAGACCGCGCTGACCCCCGCGACGCGGCTGGTGTTTGTCGAGACGATCGCCAATCCGCGCACCCAGATCGCCGACCTCGCGCGGATCGGCGACCTTTGCGCCGCACGGGGTCTCCTCTACGTGGTCGACAACACCATGACTTCGCCCTATCTCTTCCGGCCGAAAACGGTCAAGGCGAGCCTCGTCGTGAACGCACTCACCAAGTATATCGGCGGCCACGGCAACGCGCTCGGCGGCGCCGTCACGGAAACCGGCAACTTCGACTGGACCCGCTATCCGAACATTCACGAGGCGTACAAGGGGCCGAAGCAGGCGCTCTGGGGGCTCGTGCAGATCCGCAAGAAGGGTCTCCGGGACTGGGGCGGCACGCTCGCCGCCGACCAGGCGCATCATCTAGCCGTCGGCGCGGAGACGCTCGCGTTGCGCCTCGAGCGAGCCTGCGCCAGCGCGATGGAGCTCGCTCGGTTTCTCGATGCGCACGGGCGCGTGCGCGCGGTGTACTACCCGGGGCTCGAGGCGCACCCTCAGCACGCGCTGGCGCGCGAGCTCTTCGCGCATTTCGGCGCGCTGCTGTCCTTCGAGCTCGCCCCGGCCGTCGATTGCTTCGATTTCCTCAACCGGTTGCGGTGCGTGGTGCTCTCGTCGAATCTCGGCGACAACCGCACGCTGGCGATCCCGGTCGCGCACACGATTTACTGGGAGATGGGGGCCGAGCGGCGCGCGAGCATGGGCATCGCCGACTCACTGATTCGCGTTTCGGTCGGCATCGAGGACCGCGGCGACCTGCTCGACGATTTCGCGCAAGCGCTCGGTTGAGGCGCGCGCCTACGGCGCGAACTCGAAACCGCATGGCGTTACGCCGGCGGCGTCGACGCGGAGGTGGCTCGCGCTCTTGTACCAGTCGGCGAGGACATAGCGCTCGCACGCACGGCCGTCGACGACGAGCTCGTGCCGCGCCGGGCGGTGCGTGTGGCCGTGGATCAGGCGGCGCACGCCGTGCCTGCGCATCGCCTCTGCGACGGCTTTCGCGTTCACGTCCATGATGACCGGAGGCTTGTCCGCCGTCGCGCGCCGGCTCATGGCGCGAAAGAGCAGTGCCAGCCCCTGGCGCACGAAGTAGGGCAGGGCGAGCGTGCGCCGCTGATGGACCGGGTCCCGCCAATAGGCGCGGAATCGCTGGTAATCGACGTCGTCGGTGCACAGCTGGTCGCCGTGCATGATCAGCGTCGGCGTTCCGTAGAGGTCGTGGACGACTTCGTCGGGGAGCAGGGTTCCGCCGGCCGCCGCGGCGAACCGCTCGCCGAGCACGAAGTCGCGGTTGCCCCGCTGGAAATAGATGCGGCTTCCCGAGGCTGCCAGAGCGGCGAATGCCGCTGCCACCCGCGCGGCCAGCGGCTGCCGGAGCTGATCGTCGCCGACCCAAGTATCGAAGAGGTCGCCGATGGCGTAGACGGCGGCGGCGCCTCGCGCCGGCCCTCGCGTGAGGGCTTCGAATGCCTCGACGAGAGCGGGCCGTTCCTTCGACAGGTGCAGGTCGGAGATGAACAGGGTCGGCGCCATGGCCGAGGCAGCGCCTCCCCGCCTACTTGATCTCTTCCGCCCGCTCGATCAGCACGTTTTCCCTTGGCACATTCTGGTGCATGTCGCGGTCGCCTGTAGCGACGCCCTTGATGTGGTCGACGACATCGGTGCCGGAAACGACCCGGCCGAAGACGCAGTATCCCCAGCCTTTGACATCGCGCGAGCGGTAATCCAGAAAATCGTTGTCCGCGACGTTGATGAAGAACTGTGCCGTCGCCGAGTGCGGATCGGAGGTCCGCGCCATGGCCACGCTATAGCGCCGGTTCTTCAACCCGTTCGCCGCCTCGTTCTCGACGGCAGCGCGCGTGGGCTTCTGGCGGAAATCGGGCGCGAACCCGCCGCCCTGGATCATGAATCCGTCGATGACACGGTGAAAGAGCGTGTTGTCGAAATGGCCGGCGCGCACGTACTCGAGGAAATTGGCGACCGTCTTCGGCGCGTGCTCGGCATCGAGCTCGAGGGTGATCGCGCCGTGATTCGTGTGCAGGACGACTTTCGAGGGGGCGGCCGTCATTGCGCACCGACGATGGTTGCCTGCTTGATGATCACGCGCTCGATCGGCACATCGGTGGGGAACGGCCCGCCCGGGCCGGTCTTGGTGGCCGCGATCTTCTTGACGACGTCCATTCCGTCGACGACCTTGCCGAAGACCGTGTATCCGTACCCGGCGATCGTCGCCTCGCGGAAATTGAGCGGCTTGTTGTCGTTCACGTTGATGAAGAATTGCGATGTCGCCGAATTCGGATCGCTGGTGCGGGCCATCGCAATCGTGCCCGGAACGTTGAGTAGCCCTGCCTTGCTGCTCTGCTCCGCCTCGTTCGGGACGGGCGGGCGCGTGGGCTTCTGGCGGAACTCCGTGTCGAAGCCGCCACCCTGGATCATGAATCCCTGGATCACGCGGTGGAACTGCGTGCCGTCATACTGCTTCGCCTTCACGTAGGTCAGAAAGTTCTCCACAGTTTTTGGCGCGGCCTCGGGGTAGAGCTCGAGCCTGATCTTGCCCAGCGTCGTGTCGAGCTCCACCTGCGGGTTCGCCGCACGGGCCTGCACGCCGAGGGCGGCAAGCGCGGCAGCAAGAAAAACGAGTATGCAGCGACGAAACATCGACAACTCCTTTGCTAGGGATGAATGGGAAACGGCTGAAATGGATCGCTTGTCGCGCCACGGGAGCGCGATCACTTCTTGCCTTTCGGCGCGGGAACGGGCACGGACGCGGGAGCCGCGGTGCTCGAGGGCGGCACCGTGAACAGCTCGCGCACCAGCGCCAGCTTCATCTGCGCGCTCCTGTTCGCCTTGTCGAGCGCGGCCGCACGATCGTATTCGATGCTCGCAAGACGCGTGTAGACATCGCCCAGGTTCTCGTGCGCGACCGCGTAATCCGGACGGCTGGCCAGCGCCAGCTCGAGCGCCCTGCGCGCCTTCTCGTACTGACCTTGCTTGGCCCAGATCACCGCCAGGTTGTTGTACGGCTCGGGGAGCTCCGGATAGTCCTCGACCAATCCCTGGAACGTGGCGATCGCGGCATCGATCTGGCCCTGATCGGTCTGCACGACTCCCTTCAGGAAGCGCGCCTGCGGGTTCTTCGCATCGCTGGCGAGTACCGCATCGATCTTGGCCAGGGCCGCTGCGTACTCCCCGTCCCGGATGTCCTGCGCAGCCTGTGCCAGCTCGGGCGACAGGCCAGGGGTCCGCGGGGGCGAGGCGGTGGTCGCCGATTCGGGCGGTGGCGGCGGCGCCTGCGCAGAGGCGGGCCAGGCCAGCATCAGGCCCGCCAGCGCGGCGAGCAGCACGGCGGTGCAGCCGGTCGAAGAGCTTGGGGACATTGAGCGGAGGCGGGACGGATCGAAAAAAGGATCGCGCTGGCTGCGATTCTAGCAGGACGGCCACCTGCGGAGCGGCCCACCGACAGGGCTCTACGAAGCGGCGAGCCTCGCCGCAGTAGCGTCGATCAGGCGCCTGGCGATGCTTACCGGCGAGGGAAGCTGCGGCAGCGCGTCGACCGCGAACCAGCGCGCATCCGCGATCTCCTCGTCGGAAGGCCGCATCTCGCCGCCGGCATACTCGGCGGTATAGGCGATCATCAGCGAGTGCGGGAACGCCCACGACTGGCTGGCGAAGTAGCGCAATCCTTGCACGTCGATGTTGACCTCCTCGCGCACCTCGCGGTGAATGCAGTCCTCGATCGATTCACCCGGCTCCACGAACCCGGCAAGCGCGCTGTACATCGCCTGCGGAAAGCGGTTGGCGCGCGCGAGCAGGAGCTCCCGGCCTCGGGTGACGAGCACCATCATCGCCGGCGACACGCGCGGAAAGACCACGTGGCCGCACGCCGGGCATTCCTTCGCTCGTTCGTTGGCGCGGTCGCGGGTGCGCGCTCCGCAGCGGCCGCAGAACTGATGGCTCCGGTCCCATTCGGCGATCTGGAACGCGCGGCCGGCCAGGGCGAGCAGCGGGTCAGGAAGGCGCAGAAAGAGCGAACGCAGGCCGCGCCACTGCCAGCCGACGGGCTCGGGCGTTTCCGCGGCGACGCGGATCGCGACGCAGTCGATGCCCTCGTTCGTGCCGAGGTAGTGCCGGGCGCCTTCGACCCCGAGCTGCATCGCCTCGGCCAGCGTCGGCAGGACCGGAGGCTCGGCATCGTGGACGAGCAGCTTGTCGTCGCGCCAGACAAAGCACAGCGCATTGGCGGAAAGCTGCGGTGGCGAGACCAGCCCGGGCCGGAAGCCGGGCGGGGAGTTCAGGAGCACGACTCAGCGCAGGAAATTCTCGTCCTTGCCGATCACCGTCAGCTCGACGAACTTGGAGCCGTTGTGGTCCGTGGGCGAGAAGCTCACGGTATAGCCTCCGACGTCATAGTCGCGCATCTGCTCCATCGCGTTGATGAACCGCTCGCGGGTGAGGTCGGCGCCCGCGCGCCGCAGGCCCTCGATCAGCACTTTGGCGGCGATGAAGCCCTCGAGGCTGGTGAACGAATAATTCTGCTTGCCCGTGGAGGCCTCCAGAAGCTGCTGGTATTCCTTCACGACACGTGCGGACAGGCTCCACGGGAATGGCACGACCTGCGAGATCCCCACGCCGCGTCCTTCCGGCCCCGTCTCGTGCGCGAGCGCCTTGCTGCCTACGAACGAGACGTTCATGAACTGCGGGTTGCAGCCGGCAGCGCGCATCGCCTTGATGAAGGCGGCGCAGGACTTGTATGCGGAGATCATCACCACACCCTGCGGCTCGACCTTGCAGATGGAGCTCACGGCCGCGGCGACATTCACGGTATTCCGATCGACGGTGCCGGTGGCCATGATCTTCATGTTTCTCTTGGTCATGGCCCGCTCGACGCCAGCGAGGCCCGCCTTGCCATAGTCGTCGTTCTGGTAGAACACGGCGATCCGGTCGAGCGTCTGCCCGACCAGCTGGCCGACGAGTTTGTCGGTCTCGTCGTAGTAGCTGGCGCGGACGTTGAAGATGTAACGGTTGAGCGGACTGCGCAGCGATTCGGCACCGGTGAACGGCCCGACGAACGGCACGCGCGCAGCGGTGAAGATCGGCTTCGACGCGTTCGAGGTCGGCGTTCCGACGTAGCCGAAAAGCAGAAAGACGCCATCGTCGATCAGCTTCTTCGTATTGGCGGCCGCGCGGTCGGCTTCGTAGCCGTCGTCCAGCGACCGGAGCTCGATCTTCCGGCCGTTGACCCCGCCTGCCGCGTTGACCGTCTGAAAATAGGCGAGCGCTCCGGCCCGCATCTCCGTCCCCAGCTCGGAGGCGGGGCCCGAGAAAGCCGCCGACTGGCCGATGACAATCGTGGTCGAAGTCACGCCCGGCTCGGCGAACACGCCGCGCGCCAGCAGCGCAAAGAGCACCACGCCGAGCCATCGCATTTCGACTTTCATCGACCCCTCCTGGTGTCAGCCGTTCCAGCGTTGTGCATCCGGCGCATGGGCAGAGCCGCACGCGAGCGGAGTATAATGCGCGTCGATCTCCGCGCCTACCCGCCGCCCATGGAAGCCGAAAGACTCAACCAGCTCTCCGCCTCGCTTGCCGGGCTGCAGCAGCGTGCAGCCGACCTGCGGAGGTATCTTTGACTTCGACGTCAAGTCGGAGCGCCTGGCCGCGGTAGCGAGGCAGCTCGAAGACCCCGGCGTCTGGAGCGACCCGAAGCGGGCGCAGGAGCTCGGGAAGGAAAGAAAGCAGCTCGACCAGGTGGTCGGCACCCTGACCAGCCTCGACCGGCGCCTGAAGGACAGCGCCGAGCTTTTCGAGCTGGCCCGCGCCGAGGCCGACGACGCGACGCTTACGGGCGTCGCCAGCGATGTGGCCGAGCTCGAGCGGTCGGTCGGCGAGCTGGAATTCCGCCGGATGTTCCACAATCCGATGGACCCCAATCCGTGCTTCATCGACATCCAGGCAGGCAGCGGCGGGACCGAGGCGCAGGACTGGGCGGCGATGCTGCTGCGCATGTATCTCCGCTACTGTGAACGCAAAGGCTACCAGACCGAGATCCTCGAGGAATCCGAAGGCGAGGTCGCGGGCATCAAGAGTGCGAGCGTGAAAGCCACCGGCGACTATGCCTACGGGCACCTGCGGACCGAGACCGGCGTGCACCGCCTGGTGCGCAAGAGCCCGTTCGACTCCAACGCACGCAGGCACACCTCGTTCGCCAGCGTGTTCGTGTATCCCGAGGTCGACGAGACGATCGAGGTCGAGCTCAACCCCGCGGATCTGCGCATCGATACGTTCCGCGCCTCCGGCGCCGGCGGCCAGCACATCAACAAGACCGACTCGGCCGTGCGCATAACGCACCTTCCCACGGGAATCGTCGTGCAGTGCCAGAACGACCGCTCGCAGCATCGCAACCGCGCCGAGGCAATGGCGATGCTCAAGTCGCGGCTCTACGAGCTGGAGCTGCGCAAGCGCCAGGCCGAGCAGCAGAAGCTCGAGGAAGCCAAGACGGACATCGGCTGGGGGCATCAGATCCGCTCCTATGTGCTCGACCAGTCGCGTATCAAGGATCTGCGCACCAATGTCGAAATCGGCAACACGCAGGCGGTGCTCGACGGCGATCTCGACACCTTCATCGAGGCGAGCCTGAAGCAGGGCGTCTAGCGATGTCGCGCGAAGAGAGCAAGAATCCGCCCGCCGAGCCGCAGGACGAGAACCAGATCATCGCCGAGCGGCGCGCGAAGCTTCGCGCGCTCCGGGATCGCGGTCAGGCGTATCCGAACGATTTCCGCCGCGACGCGCTTGCCGCGGATCTGCACGAGACCCACGACGCCAAGGCGGCCGACCAACTCGATTCGGGGCAGGTCAAGGTCACGGTCGCCGGCCGGATGGTGCTGAAGCGCGTCATGGGCAAGGCGAGCTTCGCCACACTGCAGGACATGAGCGGGCGCATTCAGCTCTACGTTACCCGCGATGCGATCGGGGAGCGGCCGTACGAGTCGTTCAAGCACTGGGATCTCGGAGACATCGTTGGAGCGACGGGGACGCTCTTCAAGACCCGGACTGGCGAGCTCTCCGTGCGCGTAACGGAGCTCTCACTGCTCGCCAAGGCCCTGCGGCCGCTACCGGAGAAGTTCCACGGCCTGACCGACCAGGAACAGAAGTACCGCCAGCGGTATGTCGACCTCATCGTGAGCCCGGAGTCGCGCCGCGTGTTCCTCATGCGCTCGCGAATCGTCCAGGCCCTGCGCGAGTTCTTCGTCACGCGCGGCTTTCTCGAAGTCGAAACGCCAATGATGCAGCCCATCCCGGGCGGCGC
>Ga0187777_10003140_pt1 | contig 10558 bp, 8 predicted proteins | sample 1015_Q2_SP5_10_M_FD_132416 | JGI IMG/M metagenome (GOLD analysis project Ga0187777, IMG submission 132416) | Tropical peat soil microbial communities from peatlands in Department of Meta, Colombia - 1015_Q2_SP5_10_MG | ecosystem: Environmental > Terrestrial > Soil > Wetlands > Peat | place...
CCTGGAACGCGCATGATGGTTTCAGACTCGGTGCGCGCACGCGACCGAAACTCGAATTCATCGTCGACGGAAAGCGGACGCTCGTGGAGATCGCGGAAGGTCCCGTGACGGAAGTGGCTCTGCGCCTACGTTCGGGACAGATCGCGGTCATGGACCGTGGCGAGACCTTCGTCGTTCAGCCTTACGATCCCTTTGCCGCCGCCGACGCGGCCGGAGCCGCGACAGACCGCATTGTCACGCCCATGCCGGGCAAGGTCATCCAGCTTTTCGTCAAGGCTGGCGACGCCGTCAGGCGCGGCCAGCCGCTGGCCGTGCTCGAAGCCATGAAGATGGAGCACACGCTTGCCGCGCCCGCCGACGAAACGGTCGAGTCCGTCAGCGTTTCGCCCGGTGATCAGGTCGCCGAAGGAACGGTCGTGATCCGCTTTGCGCGAACGGGTGCGACGTGACGCTTCACCTGATCAAACTGTCGGTCGGTCCGGACTCCTTGGCCGACCTGGCGCACTGGCAGGACCAGCGCCTCAAGGAAAAGAAAAAGAAGCGCGAACCTCTGCTCCTGCAGCATGTCACGCGCATGACGCCGAAACGCAAAGACGAGCTTCTCGACGGCGGTTCGATCTATTGGGTGATCAAGGGGCAGATCGTGGCGCGCCAGAAGCTCGTCGATCTCAAACCCGTCCAGAAAAATCACAAGCCTCACTGCGCAATCGTCTATGAGCCGAAGCTGATCCCGGTCGCGCGGCGGCGTCACCGCCCGTTCCAGGGTTGGCGCTATCTCCTGCCCAAGGACGCCCCGCCGGACATTACCGGCGGGAAGAGCGCCAAGAATCTGCCTGAAGACCTAAAATCGGAATTGGCGGAGCTGGGTCTGCTCTAGACCGGCATATTGTCGATGAGCCGGGTCGCGCCGATCTTCGCCGCGGCGAGAATGCGCGCGGGTCTGTCCAGAGTCTCGATTCTTTCCAGAGTCGACGCGTCCCGGATCGTCACATAGTCCACGGACGAAAATCCGGCGCTCAACAGCAGTTCGCGGCCACGCGCTTCCGCGGCCGCAATCGCGCCGGTCGTTCGCGCGCTGTCGACCGCGGATTTGAGGACGAGATTCAGCTGCCCTGCGATCTTGCGTTCAGTCGGACTGAGGTACGCATTGCGCGACGACATAGCGAGACCATCGGGCTCGCGGATGATCGCCCCACCAGCGATTTCGATGGCGAGGCCGAGGTCCGCCGCGAGCCGCCGGATCACCAGAAGCTGCTGGTAGTCCTTCTCGCCGAAGATAGCGTAGTCGGGCATGGCCGCGATCAGAAGCTTGGCGACGACCGTTGCGACGCCGCCGAAGAAGTGCGGTCTGAAATCCGTCTCCAGCCCGGCGCTCGGTCCGCCCACCTCGATTCGCGTCGCGAATCCGGTCGGGTACATCTCCGAAATCGCGGGAGCGAAGATGAGATCGACGCCAACGCCGCCGAGCTTCTCGGCATCGGCTTCCAGCGCGCGCGGGTAGCGGTCAAAATCTTCGTGCGGCGCGAACTGCGCGGGATTTACAAAGATGCTCGCGACGACCCTGGCGCAGTGCTTTTGTGTCTCGCGCACGAGCGAGAGATGACCGTCATGCAAGGCGCCCATGGTCGGCACCAGGCCGACGCGGGCACCGGAGACGCGCCAAACGGAGATCCGCGCGCGCAGGTCTGATATCGTTGTCACAATCTCGGGTGAATTCATGCGCCAAACATAGCGCGCGACATGCGCGGCGCGCTACACTGCATCTGAGATTCCTTCCGCGTCACCCATGACCTCCACCCCGCTTCGCGACGCCATCTCAGAGCTCTATCTTGCAAACGAAGACGCCGTCGTCTCGGACCGTGTCGCGCAGGCGCGCTTTTCGCCGGCAGAAGCGGAAAAGACGCAAAACATGGCGACGGAGCTCGTCGCCCGAATCCGCGCCGAAGGAAAGCGGAGTGGGGGCATCGACGCGTTCATGCAGGAATATGCCCTTTCGAGCGAAGAGGGCGTCGCGCTCATGTGCCTCGCCGAGGCACTGCTGCGGATTCCCGATAGTGAAACGGCAGACAAGCTGATCCGCGACAAGATCGGCGGCGCGCGGTGGGACCGTCATAGGGCCAAGTCCGAATCCCTGTTTGTCAACGCATCGACCTGGGCGCTTATGCTCACCGGCCGGATCGTCAGACTCGACGACGCGGCCAAGTGGGACTTTGAGGGCATCCTCAAACGCGCGGTCGCCCGATCGGGTGAACCCGTCATCCGCCAGGCCGTGATGTACGCCATGCGCGTTCTGGGCCGACAATTCGTGCTCGGCCGCACGATCGCCGAGGCGCTCCGCGAGGCGCGACCGCTAGAGGCGAACGGTTACCGTTTCTCCTTCGACATGCTGGGGGAGGCCGCCTACACGCGCGCCGACGCTGCGCGTTACGCGCAGTCCTACCGCAATGCGCTGGAAATCCTGGCGCTGAACAATCCCACGGACGCTCGGGCGATCTACGAGCGGCCGAGCATCTCCGTGAAGCTGTCGGCTCTGCACCCGCGCTACGAGTGGGTGAAGCGCGAACGCGTATTTTCCGAACTCATGCCGGTGTTGATCGGATTGGGCGCGCGGGCGCGGGCGACGAACATCGCCATGACCATCGACGCCGAAGAGGCGGACCGCCTCGATCTCATGCTCGACATTTTCGAAGCGTTGGGCGATGCGGCCGAGTTGCGCGGCTGGAGCGGGCTCGGACTGGCCGTCCAGGCGTACCAGAAGCGGGCAATACCCGTGCTGTTCTGGCTCATCGATCTTGCCCGGCGCCAGAAGCGCAAGATCCCCGTGCGCCTCGTCAAGGGAGCGTATTGGGATACGGAGATCAAGCGCGCGCAAGAGCAGGGGCTGACGGAGTATCCTGTCTTCACGCGCAAGGCCGCGACGGACACGTCCTATCTCGCCTGCGCGCGCGTGATGCTGCGCGCGACCGACTCGCTCTACCCGCAATTCGCGACGCATAACGCGCATACGCTCGCCGCGATCGACATCTTCGCGGCCGGCGAGCGCGACTACGAGTACCAACGTTTGCACGGCATGGGCGAGGCACTCCATGAAATCCATCGCGGCGAGGGCGGAGTCGCCACGCGCATCTACGCGCCGGTGGGCAGCCACGAAGACCTATTGGCCTATCTGGTGCGGCGGCTGCTCGAGAACGGCGCCAATACGTCATTCGTGAACCGGCTCGCCGACGAGGAGGCCCCGCTCGGCGAAATCGTCGCCGATCCGGTCGCGCTGATCGCCGGTCTCCGCCCGCATCGCAATCCGAAAATTCCGCTGCCGCAGGACATGCTGGCGGACCGGCGCAACTCGTCGGGCTTCCTATGGAGCGATCCCAAAGTCAGCGAACCGTTGCTCCTGGAACTGGATTCGATCCTGTCGGCGCCGCATGTGGCCGCACCGCTGATTGGTGGCGCGCTGCGCACGGGCGCGACCGGAGAGGTCCGCGATCCCGCCGACCGGCGCCGGCTGGTGGGCACGGTTGTCGAAGCGTCGGCCAGGGACGCTGCAGATGCACTCTCAATCGCCCACAGCGCGCAGCTTGCCTGGGACGCTGTCGGCGGCGGCGTGCGCGCGAATATCCTGCTGCATGCGGCCGATCTCTTCGAGGCCCATCGTGCGGAGCTGATGGCTCTCGCCGTGCGCGAGGCGGGCAAGACCCTGCCCAACGCGCTTGGCGAGGTGCGCGAGGCCGCCGATTTCCTCCGCTACTACGCCGAGCGGGCTCGCGCGGAATTCGAAGGCTCGCGCACACTTCCCGGACCGACGGGAGAATCGAACGAGTTGGCTCTCCACGGGCGCGGCGTTTTTGCCTGCATTTCGCCGTGGAATTTTCCGCTGGCGATTTTCACTGGACAGGTCGCAGGCGCATTGGCCGCCGGCAACACCGTGCTGGCGAAGCCGGCCGAACAGACTCCGCTCATTGCAGCGGCGGCGACGCGGCTGCTGCACCAGGCCGGTGTTCCGGTCAACGTACTCCATTTGCTGCCTGGCGACGGACCCCGGATCGGAAACGCGCTGTTCGGCGATCCGCGCCTCGCCGGTGTGGCGTTCACCGGCTCGACCGAAGCGGCGACGGCGATCAACCGCGCGCTGGCGTCGCGCGACGGGCCGCTTGCGACTCTGATCGCGGAAACCGGCGGCCAGAATGCCATGATCGTCGACTCGACGGCGCTGCCCGAACAAGTGGCGAAAGACGTCCTGACCTCCGCATTTGACAGCGCCGGCCAGCGTTGTTCGGCTCTGCGCGTCCTCTTCCTCCAGGAAGATGTCGCCGACAAGATGCTGAACATCATTCTCGGCGCGATGGACGAGCTGAAACTCGGCGACCCGATGCGCCTCGACACGGATGTCGGCCCGGTCATCGACGAAGCGGCGAGGGACGCGCTCGTTGCGCATGCCGCATCCATGACGTCACGCACGAAACTGCTCCGCAAGCTCGAGGTGCCGGCCGAATGCGCCAATGGCATCTTCTTTCCCCCGCATGCCTTCGAGATCGAAAGCATCGGTGTGCTGCAACGCGAAGTATTCGGACCGGTGCTGCACGTCGTGCGCTTCGCCGGCGACAGGCTCGACAAGGTTTGCGAGGCGATCAACGCCACGGGGTACGGTCTGACGCTGGGCGTCCACAGCCGGATCGAGGAGACGGCCTCGTTCGTCCGTTCGCGTGTTCGCGCCGGAAACATCTACGTGAACCGCAACCAGGTGGGCGCCGTCGTCGGAGTCCAGCCCTTCGGCGGCGAAGGCTTGTCGGGCACCGGGCCCAAGGCCGGCGGACCGGCCTACCTCCACCGGTTCGCGCTGGAACGCACGTTTACGGTCAATACGGCCGCTGCCGGGGGCAATACGGCGCTCCTGAGTTCCAGCTAGGGCTTGGATTTTCCGCCCGGAACGCCGACATAATGGGCAAAGGGCGGCCCATGAGCGACGAAAAGCTTCCAGCGAAAACCTCTTCGGCACGCGACATCGACGCGTTCCTCAAGCACGCGGCCAAACTGCCGACGCTGGCGCAGGCCAAGGGCCGGCTCATCTTCGCCATCGACGCCACGCTGAGCCGCCAGCCGACCTGGAACCGCGCGACGGCCATCCAGAGCGACATGTTCAACGTGGCGCAGTCGATCGGCGGGCTGGCGGTGCAGCTCGTGTTCTTCCGCGGCGCCGGCGAGTTCCACGCGAGCGAGTGGACGGCGTCGGCGAATGTCCTGGCCAACCGCATGCGCGACGTGACCTGCCGCGCCGGATTCACGCAGCTCGGGCGCGTGCTCGAACATGCGACCGAGGAAGCGCGAAAGACGAAAGTCGGCGCGCTCGTCTATGTCGGCGACTGCTTCGAGGAGAGCCACGATGTCGTCGTCGCCGAGGCGGCCAGGCTCGCCATGCTCGGCGTACCCGCGTTCATGTTTCACGAAGGCGACGACCCGGGCGCCGCGGCGGTGTTCCGCGACGTGGCGCGGTTGACGAAGGGCGTCTACGCGCGCTTCGACTCGGGTGCCGCCAGGCAGCTGCGCGAGCTCCTGATGGCGGCTGCGATCTACGCGACCGGCGGCGCGGTGGCGCTGCGCGAGCATGCGGCGAAGAAGGGCGGCGACGTCTTGCGGCTGTTCCAGGCCATGGACCGCAAATAGATGGGCGAAATCCTGCTCGGCGCCGTCGCGCTGATTGCGCTCATCTTCCTCCTGCGCGCCTTCGTCAGCGCCGATCCGAAGGCACTCGTCAAAGCCTTGCGTTACGTCGGTGCCGCGGCGCTCGGTCTTCTGGCTGTCTGGCTGTTCTTCACCGATCGCTTCGCGCCCGGTATGTTCATCGCGAGTGCCGCCTGGGGACTCTTCACGCGCGGGCATGTCTGGCCCGGCGGATGGCCGCACTACAATTTTCCGGGGCGTTCGCGTTCGACGGGTCAGTCGTCGGGCGTGCGCACCGCCTGGCTCGACATGGAGCTCGACCATGACAGCGGCGACATGAGCGGAACGGTGCTCAAGGGCGCGCATGCGGGCCTCAGGCTGGATCAACTGAAGCAGGACGACGTCGTCGCGCTGTACCACGAAGCGGCCGCCGACGACCCGGAGTCGGCGCGCCTGCTCGAGGCCTATCTCGACCGGACCTTCGGGGGAGATTGGCGTGGGCGGAACCATGCCGAAGACGCGAAACCGGAACGCGCGACGACGGGCATGTCGCGCGCCGAAGCCCTGAAGGTGCTCGGTCTCGAAGAGGGCGCCAGCGACGACGAGATCCGCGCGGCGCATCGCCGGCTGATGCTGCAGAACCATCCGGACAAGGGCGGCACGGATTATATCGCGGCCAAGATCAACGAAGCGAAGGACGTGCTGCTATCGCGCTGAGGCCAGAACCGCAAAGCAGGTTTGGCCGCGTTGGCTGAGACGGGCGCAGACCTGACGCGCTTCGCGTTCGGCAAACGGGCCGAAGCGGGCGCGATAAAGCGTATGGCCGTCGACCCCAGCGAACGGAATGACGATGCGCGCCGCCTGGCCGAGAACGTCCATCGACTTCTCGGCATAGGCCTCGAGCTGGCCGCGGGCCTGATCCATGTCGGCAAACGCGCCGATCTGGATCGTCCAGGCGGGACCCTTCGCCTTGAAGGCCGGAATGCCGGCGTCGCCGATGTCACCCTCGCCGGTATCGGCGCGCAGGTTGGGCTTCGCCGTCGGCGTGGGTGAGGAATCGGGCCGTGCTTTGGGCGATGGAATAGCCGCTGCGACGACCGTGAGAGGTTTGGCGACTGGCTTGGGTACGCTCGACATCTTCATCGGCGGGGCCGCAGGAAGGTTCTTCACCGGCGTCGGCGGAACGGCAGGGAGCGCTTGCGCAACCACGGGATGAGGCTCAGGGCCGACGACCGGCGGCGGCGCGGCAGCCGTCAGAGCATTGGTGTGCGGAACCGGAGCGGCGGGCGCGGCTATGACGTTCGTGTCGTTCCCGAGATCCTCGTCGGGCGCCGATTCGGCCGAATCTTCGTCGTCGCTGCCGCGGGTCTGCGGTGCGACGCCGATCCCCGACGGAATCGTTGGGAGATTTACTGCGACCTGACGCCACGGCACGCCATTGCGCGCAACCAGGGTCGGGTTCCGGCTGATTTGCGCGAACGCATCGTCGAGCAGGCGAATCATCTCGGCGTCGCGCCGACGCGCCGTGCGTCCGCCCATGACGATCCCGATGACGTGCTCATTGTTGCGGACGACCGACGAAACCAGGTTGAATCCGGATGCGCCGGTGTAGCCAGTCTTGATCCCGTCCGCGCCGTCATAGCGACCGATCAGATTATCGTGCGTAACGTAAGTCGTTCCGCGGAAGGTGAACGCAGGCGTCGCGAAGTAGGGGAAATATTGCGGGAAGTCGTAGGCGAGGTGTCGGGCCAGAACCGAAAGGTCGGAAGCGGTTGTGATCTGCAACTCGTCGGGCAGACCAGACGCGTTGTGATAAAACGTGTCATGCATGCCGAGCGCGCGCGCCTTGGCGGTCATCAGCTCGGCGAAATGTCCCTCCGTTCCACCCAGCGCCTCGGCGATAGCAACCGCGACGTCGTTGGCAGAACGCACGACAATCGCTTTGATTGCTGTATCGACGGAGATTGAATCGCCCGCGTAGAGGTGAAGATTGGTCGGGCGCTGCGAGGCCGCGTGCTCAGAGATGGGCAGCATGGTTTGAAGATTTACATCGCCACGCTTCATCGACTCAAAAAGCAGATAGAGCGTCATCATCTTGGTCAGAGACGCCGGGTGGCGTTCGGCATCGGCGTTTCGCGCATAGAGGACGTGCCCCGTTTCGCCGTCCAGAATGAGAGCGGCATCCTTGACGGGATCCGTCGCGCCTGCCGGCATTGCCGCACGGGCATGCCAGCCACGATGCCCACGTAGCGCATGGTGGCTTCTCGCCTCGACCGAGCCCATGCCAAGGGCCATCGCCAAAGCGAAAATCGCCAATACTGGGAGCGCGCGGCGTCGGGTGCGCGACCGTTCAAACATTCACAATTCCCATCCCTGCGACTCGCGGGCACCCCTGCCGGCGATTAAAAAACCAAAATGTTGTCCGGACCGCAAGCAATCAGGAATAGACGATAAATTTCCGATATTTACGAAGTGTTAACGCTGGAGAATCCCGACCGCCAGGCAGGGTTTTTACGGATTTAGGTGCAGTGCAACAAAACCCCCTTGACAGCCCGAGTGCTGCACCGCATATAAGTCATGTTGCACCGCAGCAAGGCGCTGGTCCCCAGAGACGGTGCGCCATGAAACTCAACTGGAGTAACCATAATGGCGAAAGCAAAGACGGCCGGCGAGAAAATCAACGGCACCACGGAAGCCTTCGAGACCGCTTTCAAGAACGGAACCGAAGCGCTCAAGACGAACTTCGACAAGGCCGTGAAGGGCTATGATCAGCTCCTCGGCTTCAGCAAGGACACGGTCGAAGCCTATGTGAAGGCTGCCAACGTGGCCGGCAAAGGCGCAGAAACCCTGCACAACGAGATTTACAACTATTCCAAGCAGTCGATCGAGGATTCGATCGCTGCCGCGAAGGCCCTGATGGCGTCTAAGTCGGCCCACGAGGCGTTCGAACTGCAGACCGGTTTCGCAAAGACGGCGTTCGAAGGCTATGTCAGCCAGCTCACGAAGCTCAGCGAACTGCTCACCGAGACGAGCAAGGAAAGCTTCGCGCCGATCCAAGGTCGCGTTCAGGCTTGGGTTGACGTCGTGCAAAACGCGCGCGCTGCCTAATTCCTTTACGTAAAAGTGCGGAGAAGGGCCTGGGTTTTCCCGGGCCCTTTTCTTTTTGATTCGCGGTTTACCCGGTTCGCAGTATCCTAGCGGAGGGCTTTGCTTCGGGCCCTTATCGATTAGGATGACCGTGCCTATATAGGTTTGTGACAGATCCAGATGAAAGACGGACGTGACGGGCGGGGCCAGGGCGGCCAGGGAACGCGGGACGGTGACACCGGCACCGGCATTGTCACAAAAACGCGCCCGAAGACCAAGAAGCCCAGTCTCTACAAGGTGCTCATCCTCAACGACGACTACACGCCGATGGAGTTCGTCGTTCACATCCTCGAAAAGGTTTTCAACAAGAGCCGCGAGGCGGCGGTGGAAATTATGCTGCACGTTCACCGTCATGGCGTCGGCATATGCGGCGTTTTCACCTACGATGTCGCCGAAACTAAGGTCGCGCAGGTCATTGAATTCGCCCGGCGCCACCAGCATCCTCTACAGTGCACGATGGAGAAGGAGTAGCGCCTAGATGCCTTCACTCTCGCGAAGCCTGGAACAAGCGTTGCATCGTGCGATCAAGCTCGCGAGCGATCGGCATCACGAGTATGCGACTCCCGAGCATCTGCTTCTCGCCCTGATGGACGACACCGACGCGGCGCAGGTCATGAAGGCCTGCAACGTCGATCTCGATGCGCTGCGCAAGACGGTGCAGAAATATGTCGACGAAGAGCTGATGACCCTGGTGATCGAGGACGGCGAGGACGCCAAGCCGACCACCGGCTTCCAGCGTGTCGTCCAGCGCGCCGTCCTGCATGTCCAGAATTCCGGGCGCGAAGAGGTGACCGGCGCCAACGTTCTCGTCGCGCTGTTTACCGAGCGCGAGAGCCATGCCGTCTACTTCCTGCAAGAGCAGAACATGACGCGGCTCGACGCGGTGAGCTACATGAGCCACGGCATCGCCAAGCGTCCGGGCATGAGCCAGCAGAAGTCTGCGCGCGGCACGGAGGAAGAGGGCGAGGAAGGCGAGCCCAAGAACAAGCAGGGCACCGAGGCGCTCGAAGCCTATTGCGTCAACCTGAACGAGAAAGCCAAGGCAGGTCGCGTCGATCCTCTGATCGGTCGCCTCGCCGAAGTCGACCGGACGATCCAGATCCTCTGCCGCCGCCAGAAGAACAATCCGCTCTTTGTCGGCGACCCGGGCGTCGGCAAGACCGCAATCGCCGAAGGTCTGGCGCGCAAGATCGTGAAGAACGAGGTGCCCGACGTGCTGCGCGGGAGCGTCATCTACGCGCTCGACATGGGCTCGCTTATCGCCGGCACGCGCTATCGCGGCGACTTCGAGGAACGCCTGAAGTCCGTCGTCAAGGAACTTGAGGGTCTCAAGGGTGCGATCCTCTTCATCGACGAAATTCACACGGTGATTGGCGCCGGCGCGACCTCCGGTGGCGCGATGGACGCGTCGAACCTGCTCAAGCCCGCGCTTCAGGCCGGAACGCTGCGCTGCATCGGTTCCACGACCTACAAGGAATATCGCCAGTATTTCGAGAAGGACCGCGCCCTCGTTCGGCGGTTCCAGAAGATCGATGTGGTCGAGCCAACCTTGCCCGACACCATCAAGATCATGATGGGCATCAAGCCCTACTACGAGGAATTCCACAAAGTCCGCTACACCAGCGATGCGATCAAGGCCGCCGTGGAACTGTCGGCGAAGTACATCAACGACCGTAAGCTGCCGGATAAGGCGATCGACGTCATCGACGAGGTCGGCGCGTCGCAGATGCTGCTGCCGGAATCCCGCGGCAAGAAG
>Ga0187777_10003141_pt1 | contig 10555 bp, 9 predicted proteins | sample 1015_Q2_SP5_10_M_FD_132416 | JGI IMG/M metagenome (GOLD analysis project Ga0187777, IMG submission 132416) | Tropical peat soil microbial communities from peatlands in Department of Meta, Colombia - 1015_Q2_SP5_10_MG | ecosystem: Environmental > Terrestrial > Soil > Wetlands > Peat | place...
GTGGGGTGGCACGATCTCCCCAATCTTCTCGGACCGGCGTTCACGATCGCGATGCTGGGCGCGATCGAGTCGCTCTTGTCGGCGGTGGTGTCGGATGGAATGATCGGTGGCCGCCATCGCTCCAACATGGAGCTGGTGGCGCAAGGGGTCGCCAACATCGCGTCCCCCCTCTTCGGGGGCATCCCCGCGACGGGGGCGATCGCCCGGACGGCCACCAACGTGAAGAACGGCGGCCGCACTCCGGTGGCCGGCATCGTCCATGCCGTGACCCTGCTGCTCATCACGCTCTTCTTCGGGCGCTGGGCGGGTCTCGTGCCCCTCGCGGTCCTCGCCGGGATTCTCGTAGTGGTGGCGTATCGAATGAGCGAGTGGCGCACCTTCCGGGCCGAGCTGCGCGCCCCGAAGAGCGATGTGGCGGTGCTGCTCGCGACGTTTCTGCTCACGGTGCTCGTCGATCTGACCGTCGCGATCGAAGTCGGGATGGTGCTCGCCGCCTTCCTCTTCATGCGACGCATGGCGGAGGTGACGAACATCAGCGTGTTGACGCACGAGTTCGTGGACCCGGCGGACGACTTCGAGACCGACCCGAACGCCGTACGACGGCGGGCGGTACCGCCGGGGGTGGAGGTCTACGAGATCACCGGCCCGTTTTTCTTCGGGGCGGCCGAGCTGTTCAAGGACAGGCTGGGACGGGTGGCCGGCCGGCCCAAGGTCCTCATCCTGCGGTTGCGCCACGTGCCGGCCATCGACTCCACCGGCCTGAACATGCTGCGCGACCTCGTGCATCGCTGTCGCCAGGAGGGCACCCTCGTCGTACTCTCGGACGTGCACGCGCAGCCCGTGATCGCGCTGGAGCGCTCGGGCCTGTACGAGGAGATCGAAGAGGAGAACGTCCACGGCAACATCGACGACGCTCTGAATCGCGCCCGGCAGGTGCTCGGGCTGCCGACCCTCCCGGCACCGTCCTTCGCCGTTCCAACCGTCGCTCGCGAGGCTCGACCCGGCGCCGCATCTTAGCAGGATGGCGACCAACCCCACCATCCAATTCCTCGGCGCGGCCGGTACCGTCACCGGCTCGATGCACCTCGTGACCGCCAACGACCGCCGCGTGCTGCTCGACTGTGGTCTCTTCCAGGGGCTCAAAGACCTGCGCGAGCGGAACTGGCGCGACTTCCCGTTCGATCCGAAGACCATCGACGCCGTCGTGATCTCACACGCTCACATCGATCACACCGGCGCGCTTCCCCTGCTCGTGAAGCGCGGGTATCGCGGTCCGATTCACTGCACGAAGGCGACGGTGGATCTCCTGGGCATCCTGCTCCCCGATTCGGCGCACCTGCAGGAGGAGGACGCCGAGCGCGCCAATCGTCACGGCTATACGAAGCACGATCCGGCGCTGCCGCTCTACACGGCGGCCGACGCGCAGCAGGCCCTGACGCAACTGCGGCCCGCGCCGCCGTACGGCCAGACGTTCGCCGTCGCCGGCGACATCACGGTCACCTACCGACGGGCCGGACACATCCTCGGCGCGGCCACCGTCGACGTGAAGCTCGGAGCCGGCCCGCGCATCGTCTTCAGCGGCGACCTGGGTCGCTACGATCGGCCGATCCTGCCGGACCCCGAGCCGGTACCGGAAGCCGACGTACTGCTCGTCGAGTCGACCTACGGAGACCGGATTCATCCTCCGGGTACCGATGACGAGCTCACCAACGTCGTCAATGCGACCGTCGATCGCGGCGGTGTGCTGGTCGTCCCGGCGTTCGTCGTAGACCGGACGCAGGAGCTGCTCTGGATGCTGCATCACCTGGAGGATGCGGGGCGGATCCCGCAGTTGCCGGTGTACGTGGATAGCCCTTCCGCCACCGACGTGACGGCGATCTATCTGCGCCACCCCGAGGATCTCGACGAGGAATGCCTGGCGGAGATCAGGAGCGGCCATACGCCGCTGCATACCGCCCACTGCCACTTCGTGAAGACGGTCGACGAATCGAAGCAGCTGAACGACCTGACGGGTCCCGCAATCATCATCTCGGCATCGGGAATGGCTACGGGGGGACGGATTCTGCACCATCTCGCGCACCGCCTGCCCGACCCGAAGGCGACGGTGCTGCTGGTGGGGTTCCAGGCGCTCGGCACACGCGGCCGCACGCTGCAGGACGGCGCCAAGACGTTGAAGCTGTTCGGCGAAGACGTGCCGGTCCGGGCGCAGGTCGAGACGATCCATGGCCTGTCGGCGCACGCCGATCAGAACGAGATGCTGCGGTGGCTGGGCGGCTTCCAGCATCCGCCGCGCACGACCTACCTCGTCCACGGCGAGCCGCCGGCCGCGAAGGCGCTCGGCGACCTGATCAGCACGCGCCTCAAGTGGACGAGCCAGGTGGCCCAGGATGGAGAGCAGGTTCCGGTGTGAACGGGTTTCAGCCGCCCGTCATCATTCCGGCGGCGGCGATCGCCGATCGCGTCGATGAGCTCGCCCGTCGCATTTCACATGATCACGCAGCGGTGGAGGACCTGCTGCTGGTAGGGGTCCTGCGCGGCGCGTACATGTTTCTCGCCGACCTCACCCGGCGGATCACCGTCCCCTGCTCGGTCGATTTCATCGCACTCTCCAGCTACGACCGTGGCAGTCTACCCGCCGGCCCGGTCCGATTAGCGCTGGACTTGCGGGTCGACATCAAGGGACGGCACGTCGTTTTGGTCGAGGACATCATCAGCTCGGGCTGTACGCTGGCGTATCTCGTGAAGATGCTGGAGACTCGCGAGCCGGCCTCGATCCGCACGTGCGTCCTGGCCCGCAAGCGGGGACACGAGGCGGCCGCGGTGCGGCTCGACTACGTCGGGTTCGACATCCCCGACCGCTGGGTGGTGGGTTACGGCCTCGACTACGACAACAAGTACCGGACGTATCCCTACATCGGGGTCGTGCACACACCGGAATCCGGCTGAACGATCACGGAGTGAGGACGGCGTCAAGCGGCCGCCAGTCGATTCGCGAGAGCAATTCGCGAATGCGGTCGTCCGCGCCCCTCACCTGGACCACGATGTTCTCGATCGCCGCGGTCCTGGAACGGTGCACGAACGTGTAGCGCTGCCCGTGCCACTTCCCGAAGCCGATCACGTAGGTAGGGCCCTGCGTCTCGAGGCTCGAGTCGGGGGGAACCCGGTAGGCGAGCGCGGCGCCCGGCACCACGACTCGCGTCGTGCCCGGAATCGTCGTGTCGACCGCAAAATCGGCGCGGTTGATGTAGACGTCGACGGTGACGTCGCTCAGGCTGCGCATCCTTCCACCGACACGTCGCTGCGCGGCGTAATCACCGCCGGTCATGAGCTGCTGCAGCTGCCCCATCAGCGGCTCGATCATCGTATGCCAGCGGTGGGACCCCTGCCGCACCGAATACGTGCGCTCGAAATTCTGGTCGATGTCGAGGGGAACGTCCGGGTCGTCCGAAACGAGGACGTTGTCGCTGTAGCTGTCGCTCGCCTTGTCCCAGTCGTCGTCGCCGAAGTGGTCGAGCACCCGGGTAATCGCGCTGATCGCGGGATCGAGCGCGTGACGTTCGGCGGCTGTCGGCTCGTGCAGCTGGCCGGCGAGCGCCGCGGGGACCAGCAGGGCGGCGATGAGGAGCGATGTGGGGTGTCGCATGGCTGCAGTCTACTGCGACGGCCGCAAGACCGCGGCCCCGCGCACCCGGCCCTCACGCAGGTCACCCAACGCCTCGTTGGCCCGCTCCAGAGGATACGCCTCGACCGACGTCCGGACGGGAATCTCGCCGGCGATCTTCAGGAACCTCGCCCCGTCCTCTCTCGTGAGATTCGCCACCGATCGCACGACGCGCTCACCCCACAGGAGATGATAGGGGAAAGTGGGGATATCACTCATATGAATGCCGGCGCACACTACCGTGCCACCACGGGCGACGGCGGCGAGCGCGGTCGGGACGAGCGCACCGACCGGTGCGAAGATGATCGCCGCGTCGAGCGTTTCCGGAGGGGGCGCATCGGACCCGCCGGCCCATTCGGCGCCCAGCTCGCGGGCGAACGCCTGGCCCGATCCATCGCCCGATCGCGTGAAGGCGAACACGCGCCGCCCTTCGTATCGCGCGACCTGCGTTACGATGTGGGCTGCGGCACCGAACCCGTAGATGCCGACGCGCTCGGCGTCGCCGGTGAGGACGAGCGAGCGGTAACCGATCAGTCCGGCGCAGAGCAGCGGTGCCGCGGCCAGGTCATCGAACCCGTCGGGCAACGGAAAACAGAATCGCTCGTCGGCGACTACCAGCTCCGCATACCCACCATCTCGCTGGTAGCCGGTGAACCGGGCGCGCTCACAGAGATTCTCGCGTCCCGAGCGGCAATAGAGGCAGGCGCCGCACGTCCACGCCAACCAGGGGACGCCGACGCGCGTGCCTGGGGTGAAGCGGCCGACGCCGCCGCACTCGATGATCGTGCCGACGATCTCGTGCCCCGGCACCAGGGGGAGTTTGGGGCTCGGGAGCTCGCCGTCCACGAGATGCAAATCGGTGCGGCACACGCCGCAGGCGTGCACGCGCAGCAACACCTCGCCGGGGTCCGGTTTGGGGTCGGGAAGAGTAGCCGCCTGCAGCGCGCGGCCGGCTGCGGCGAGGAGCATGGCGCGCATCGTTCCTGAAGGCTCCCATCGAGGGACGGATGCGACAAGGGTGGCTTGCCGTCACAAGCCACCCTGTCGCTTTCTACTAATAGAAGGTGCGATCAGACCGCGACGGCTTCCCTCCGGGGGCTCGCCGTGGCCGTCTGGAGCGCGGCCTTCTTTCCAGCCGGCACCACGAGCAGCAGCGGCGCCGGCAAGTCACTCAGGAGACGTTCGGTGATGCTCCCCACCAGCATCCGCTCGACGAAGCCTTTGCCGTGGCTGCCGACCACCACAACGTCGGCCTCCCACGCCTTCGCCTCCGCCGCGATCCCGACGTCGGCCACGGCGTGGCGGATTGCCCGCTGGGTCTCGGCCCCGACGATCGGCCAGACCTTCTGCGCGCAGTCCTCCTCCATGAGGCGCTCGTAGTCGAACGCGTTCATCGGAGGCGGGGTCTCGGGCAGAATCGGCAGCGGCTCGATCACATGCAGTGCCTTGAGCTCCGCGTCGAACAGATCGGCGAGGCGGCTGGCGAATTCGTAGGTCGGACGTGCGGCGGCCGAGGCATCCAACGCCACCAGGACGCGGCGGATCTTCGCGGGCGGCTCTCCCGCGACCAGCATGGGGGTGCGCAGCATGCGCGCCAGGTTGTGCACCGTGCTGCCGCCGAGCCAGCGGCCGAGCGCAGTATGGTGCTTCGCGCCCAGGATGACGAGATCGGCACCGGTCTCATGCGCGACTTCATCGAGCACCGCCGGCGCCCACCCTTCCTTGACGTCGGCGTCATGGAGCGCCTTCCAGGGGACGACACCTTCGAGCGCGACGTTCAGGCGTTCGCGTACCGCATGCAGCGCGGCCGCCCGGAACGCCGCGGCCTGCGCCGGTCCACCCTCGAGCGAAAGGTTCGTCCAGACGTCACGGGTGGCGTGGACCATCCGGCACTCGACCTTCGCCGCGCTTGCGATCGTCAAGCCCAATTGCGCGGCGTGACCACCCGCCGGCGAAGCGTCGACTCCCACAACGATCGGTTTCCACATAGCGGACTCCGGTTGATTGCTACCGGAAAACTGCCCGCTGCTTCATGAAGCCAACGTGAAATTGGAGGCTAGAGATCGTGGGCCGCGAAGCGCCGTCCCGCGAGACGCAGCGGAATCACGGTCCACGCGACCAGACCGGCGAGGACGAGCGCCGCGCCCGGTCCGCCGAGCAGCCGTTGCAGCGCGGCGCCGGTCGGCCCGGCCACCGCTCCAGTCTGGAACAGCCCCAGCCCCAGGGCGCGCGCCGAGTCGACGGGATTCACCGTGAGCAGGGCGACCAGGCTCCAGGTCGCCAGGTGCGCGGGGAGTATGGAGAGCAGGGCGATAGCGACGAGATCCGCGCCGATGACGAGCACGAACCAGGCTCCCACGGCGAAGCCGACGGCCCGCGCCCGGCCGCGGGCGACGATGCCGATCCAGAAGCCCACGGCGAGGTTCGCCGAGACGAGGAGCAGTGCCACACCGATGAGCGCGAGGTAGCGTCCTACGTCCGCCGAACCGGCAAAGATCCCGACGACGATGCCGGCGGCGCCGAAACCCGCCGCCACGGCGGCCGATAGCGCGAGCGTCCACGCCGCCCAGCGACTCACGACGATGTGCGTCCGCGGGAAGGGCAGGGCGGTCAGGAACTCGAGCTCGGTGCATTCCGCCCCGCTGACCGCACCGAGCAGGAGGGACAGGAGCGGCACGGTCCAGAGCGTCAGCTGGAGCAGGCTGATCGAAGTGCGCGCGAACCCCTGAACGACGACCGCGCCCCCGGCCGACAGACCAACGAGTGCGACGCCGATGCTCGCCAGTGCGAACCCCAGGGCGAACAGCGGGACGAGCCGCCCGCGGCGGGCAGCCGCCCAGTCGAACTTCAGCAGTGCCCGGCGCGTCATGCGGCATCCACCAGCTGTGCGCGACCCCGGACGAGGATCCGGTAGATGCGCTCGATCGGTGCGTCGACGACGCGGCTGTCCCAGGCCACGCCGGTAGTGGCCGCCAATTCTTCGAGCGTGCCGCAGGCGATGAGTTTCCCGGCCACCATTACGGCGATGCGATCGGCGAGCAGCGCCACGTCACTGAGATGGTGGGACGCGAACAGCACCGCGACGCCCGCCCGCTTGGCACGGCGGATCGCTTCGCGGACGTCGTCCGCACCCTCGATATCGAGAGAAATGCTGGGCTCGTCGAGGACCAGTGCCTCGAGGGGCCCGAGTGTGGCGAGCGCGAGCATGGCCCGCTGCCGCTGCCCACCCGACATCTCCCCGAGCGTCGCGTCGAGGCGGTCGCCAAGCCCGTACTCCGCGAGGGCTCGCGTGCCGGCTCCGGCCGGCAGCCCCCGAGCCGCGGCCACCAGCGCGGCGAGATCGCCGACGACCGCCGAGAGCGGCACGCCGATTCGTTGCGGCAGGTACCCCAGGTGGAGCCGGGCCCGCAGCGGGTCCGTCACCACGTCCCGTCCTGCGATGCAGGCCGTTCCCTGATCGGGATGGAGCCCGCCGGCGAGAATGCGGAGCGTAGTCGACTTGCCGGCTCCGTTCGGCCCCACCAGGGCCACGATCTCCCCCGGCGCAACCGTCAGCGTGAACGGGGCCAAAGCGATCCGGTGGCCGAACCGTTTGGCGACGTCTCGTAGCTCGATCATGCCGTCCTCACGGAACGGCGCCGGCGGCCGCGCACCAGCACCGCACAGGCGCCGGCGAGGAGCACGACGCTGGTCGCCCGCTGCGCGCCGGTGCCGCCGAGCTGGGCTGCCGGTGCGGAGGGCAGCTCGGCCGCGGCGGCGAGCCGCGGGGCCCGGGCCAGCGGGCAGGAATCCACGACTCCGGCCGTGGCGAACACCGGGAACGTCCGCTCCGCCCATCCCAGCGCCCGGGCGGCGGGACTCTCGAGCAGCGGCCGCAGGCTCTCTCGGTTGAGCGCGAGCTCGGCGAGCGGCGAGGATGCGTCGTAGGGAGCGTCGAGAACGCCGTCGCCGTCCAGGTCGTAGCCATCGCGGGCCTCACTCCAGTAGTTGCCGTGGCCGTCGCGGCACAGGGCGTAGGAGCCGGAGCCTCCACCACCGGATGCGTCGAAGGTGTTGCCGATGACGGCATTCCCCGTCACGATGGAATTCTCACTATTGGCAAACAGCTCGAGCCCGAGCCAGTTCGCAGCTACGAGGTTGTTCGCGAACGTGCCGCGGATCACGTTGTCGAAAAACACGCCGACGCCGTTGCCGACGAACGTGTTCCCCTGCACGCTGGGCTCGGTCGCGGTTTGCAGCACCAGGCCGTAGGAGCGGACTCCCGCGTTCCACGCGAAGACGTTGTCCGTAATCGTGACGTTGCGGGAGTTCATGATGACCGCGCCGGCGGCGTTGTCGGTGAAGACGTTGTGCTCGAACCGGTTCACGTGGCTGAACATGTAGTGCAGCCCAAAACGCACGTGCGAGACGTGGTTGTCGCGCACCAGTACACTGTCGGAATACGAGAAATAGATCCCGTCCCGGACGCGCTCGATCGTATTCCCCTCGGCCACGATGGCGCGGCTGTAGTAGAAGGAAATCCCGTCACCGCGGTCTCCCTCCCGGGCCGCGGAGAACCCGGTGATATCGAGCCGGCGCAGGACGACATCCCGCGCCTGGTCCACGTAGACGCCGAACAGCGTGTTGCGGATCGTCAGATCCTCGAGCGTCACGGAATCGGCGGCGACCCGCACGCCGGCGTCGTAGTGGTCGGGGCTTTTTCCGGAGTTCTCGATGACGAGGCCCCGTACAATCGACCCGCGGGCTCGCACCACGAGAACTGTTCCCTGTCCGTCTCCCCGCAACACCGCACCGGGGGCACCGAGCACCACGGTGCGGCGCGTCAGCACGAGCGGACCGGCGTGGACACCGGGGCCCAACCGCAGCGTATCCGGCGACCCGACTCCAGCCGCCACCAGTGCCCAGAAGACGGGAACCAGGTTCATGTCCGCATCGCGAGTCGGGCGTCGAGCGCCAGCACGACGAGCAGGCAGGCTGCCGCGCCGAGCAGGAGGAACGACCCGAGCCCCGGGAAGCTGTAGATGTCGAAGTTGGCGAGGTGCTGGTGGCCGAACAGCGGTGGCGTGAACGGTGCCACCCTGATCGGCGCCTCGGGGTTGAGGTTGTGCCCGTAGCTGTGCATCCGGTACCAGAATGCGCCGAACGAAAACAGCGAGAAGTAGACGAGCAGCACCGTGAGGTCAACCAGATCCCGCACGCGGGCGAACAACACGGTCCGCAGGGAGAGCAGGAAGAAGACGCCCAGCAGGAACGGAATGAACTTCATCTCCACGAAATCGGCGGCGGCGATGTCGTGCATGCCGATGTAATGGTTCAGAATGTTGATGCCTTCGAGATCTGCGCCGCCCGACCCACCGACCAGCTTGTAGCTGAAGATCGAGAGCCGCAGTCCCTCGGGGAACTGATTCGCGAACATCGTGATGCGCCACAGCGGAAACAACGCCGCGACGGGGAGAAGGATTCCCGCCCCGAGCACGGCGAGCCGTGCCCGGGGGGAGAGAACCTGATCGAGCCACTTGGTGAGCGGCATGACTACCGGCCCACCGGACCAGCGGCGGTCGTCGTGGTCGCCGCGGCAGCTGCGCCACCACGCGGCTTCACCAGCAGATACCCCTGCATCTCCTGGTGCATCGCCGAGCAGAAGTTGGTGCAGTAGAAGGGATACACGCCGGTTTTCGTCGCCCGGAACGCGACCGTCTTCGACTCGCCCGGATCCATGACGATGTTGATGTTGTAGAGCGCGATCCCGAAGCCGTGGATCATGTCGCGCTCCTGCTCACCGTTCGTCACGTGGATGATCACGGAATCACCCTGGTTGACCTCGATCGCGCTCGGGGAGAAGTACGAGCGGATCGCGTACAGCTTCACCTCCACGATGTTGCCTCGGCGTGTCACTTTGGCGTCGCTCGCCGCCCAGATCGCGTTGGGGTCGTGGTTGTCGGCCTTCGGGTACACCTCGATTGGATGCAGCACGTTCGCTGGGACGATCTGCGCGAAGTGCGGTTCGGGTTCCGTGAACGCTTCGTACAGCATCGTCATGCCGCTGCCTGTGATGTCGATCAGCTCACTCGACTCGGGCTCGGACGGTCCGATGTTGAGGTGCTGGCCCTTCGACATCTTGTTCATCGACACCAGGTACTTGCCGTACGGGTGCCGCGTGTCGCCGCCCGCCACCACGAGGTGGCCAACGGCGTAGTGCACCGGGATCTTGGCCACGACGAGAGCCGAGTCGTGTCCGTCGAACGGACCGAGTTTCCACTTGGCGACCGCCGATTCGACGTACAGCGACGTGTAGGCGTAGCCCTGATCGTCGAACTGGGTGTGCAGCGGCCCGAGGCCCACGGGGACCTCGGCGACGCGTACCGACTCGAAGCGCAGCACCGGAATGCCTTGCTCGCTGCCGATCGTATCGTTCTTCGCGGCCGCCTGCTGGAACTTGGCGAAGTCGAAGACCGTGACGTAGGGCGCCAGTTTGCCGTTGCAGATCACGTACCGGCCGTCGGGCGAGAAATCGGCGCCGTGGGGACTCTTGGCGCAGGGCACGAGATACATGCCACCCGGGAGGTCCCCGGGATCGAGCACCCGCACGCCGCCCACGATCTTCCCCTTACCGGCGCTGGCGGCCGCGGCCGCCTGCTTCCAGTTCACGAACACCATGTAGTCGCGATCCTTCTGACTCGCGGTCACCTCGAGCCGGCCGGTCGCCTCCTCGGTGTTGTAGGACGTCCAGACCACCCAGTCGCGCGAGTCTTGGCGGCCCGTCGACGCGAGATCCCAGTCGAAGGGCGGCGTCATGATCTGCCACGCCAGGCTCATCGTTCCCGTGGCGCTGTCGATCTTGATGCCGCTGACCACGCCGTGATACTTGGTCGCGTAGTCGGTGATCGGGGCGTA
>Ga0187777_10003145_pt1 | contig 10548 bp, 8 predicted proteins | sample 1015_Q2_SP5_10_M_FD_132416 | JGI IMG/M metagenome (GOLD analysis project Ga0187777, IMG submission 132416) | Tropical peat soil microbial communities from peatlands in Department of Meta, Colombia - 1015_Q2_SP5_10_MG | ecosystem: Environmental > Terrestrial > Soil > Wetlands > Peat | place...
ACATCCTCTTTCGCGACGACAAGAGCTATCCGTACGTCTGCCTGACCGGTGACCCTTTCCCGCAGCTGCGCTTCCATCGCGGCCGCCTCGACAAGAAGAACCGCTACTTCGGTCCGTTTCCGAGCGCCGGCGCGGTGCGCGAAGGAATCGCTGCGCTGCAGAAGGTCTTCCAGCTGCGCACCTGCGAGAACAGCGTGTTCGCCAACCGCTCGCGGCCGTGCATGCTGCACCAGATCCAGCGCTGCACCGGCCCTTGCGTCGGACTGATCTCGCAGGCCGACTACGCCGAGGACGTCGACAACGCGGTTCTGTTCCTGCAAGGGAAGACCAGCGAGGTGCTCGAGGGTCTGCAGCGGCAGATGGAGGAAGCCGCGGCCGTCCTTGCGTTCGAGCGTGCGGCGAAGCTTCGCGACAAGGTCGCGCGACTCACCCAGTTGCAGGCGCGGCAGTTCGTCGAGAGCGCGACCGCGGGCGACGTCGACGTGGTCGCCGGTGCGACGGCGCAGGGCCTGACGGCGGTCAACCTGGTCATGATCCGCGGGGGCCGCCACGTCGGAGACCGCAGCTTCTTCCCGCAGCACGCGGACGGCGCGACGCTCGACGAGGTCGTACCCGCATTCCTGCTGCAGCATTACGTCGATCGCCCCGCCCCGCCAACGATCATCGCCGAGCACGGTGGCGACGATGCCGTCCTCGCCGAAGTTCTCTCGGCGCAGAGCGGGCACAAGGTGCAGCTGACGATCCACCCCGGCGGCGAGCGCCGGGTCTGGGTCACCATGGCCACCCAGAATGCCGACCTTGCCATCCAGCAGAAGCTCGCGCAAAAGACCACACAGGACGAGCGGCTTGCGTCTCTGCAGGACGCGCTGGCGATGCCGTCGTCGATGCAGCGCATCGAATGCTTCGACGTGAGCCACACCATGGGCGAAGCCGCGGTCGCGAGCTGCGTCATCTTCGATCGACTGGCGATGCAGAGCAACGAATACCGGCGCTTCAATGTGAAACCTGCGACGGGGGGCGACGACTACGCCGCGCTGCGCGAGGCGCTGACGCGTCGCGCTGCGCGCATCGTGGCGGGGGAATTCCCGGCGCCCGACCTGCTCGTGATCGACGGAGGCAGAGGGCAGATCGGCGTCGCCGCCGAAGTGCTCGCCGAACAGGGATTGCACGAGACAGGGCTGATCGGCATGGCCAAGGGGCCGGAGCGCAAACCAGGGCTCGAGGAAATCGTCTTTCCCAACCGCGCGGAATCGCTGCGCCTGCCGCCGGATCACCCTGGTTTTCTCCTGCTGCAGCAGATTCGCGACGAAGCGCACCGCTTCGCGATCCAGGGCCATCGTGCGCGTCGCGGCAAGGCGCGCACGACCTCCTCTCTGCAGGCGATCGGAGGCATCGGCGCGACGCGACGAAGGGCGCTGCTGGCACATTTCGGCGGGCTCAAGGGGGTCCAGGCGGCGAGCATCGACGATCTCGCGCGGGTGCCGGGGATCAGCAGGGCGCTCGCCGAGCGCATCTTCGCCGAGCTGCACTAGTCGCCCGGGCGACGGGAGTAGAATGCATATCGCAGGCCCAAGACGCATGTCGTTCAATCTTCCCATCGCGCTGACCTGGCTGCGGATCATCCTGATTCCGGTGTTCGTCGGCGTCTATTACCTCCCGGCATCGGTGCTCTCGATGCCCGCCAAGAATTGGCTGGCGATGAGCATTTTCGCGATCGCGGCGATTACCGACTGGGCCGACGGCTACTTCGCGCGCAAGTGGGGTCAGACCTCGGCGTTCGGCGCCTTTCTGGATCCGGTCGCCGACAAGCTCATCGTCGTCGCTGCGCTGATCGTGCTGGTCTGGCTCGATCGCGCCGACGCGTGGCTCGCGATGATCATCATCGGCCGCGAGATCGCGATCTCAGCGTTGCGGGAGTGGATGGCGCAGCTCGGGCAGTCGAAGAGCGTGGCCGTCGCGTTCATCGGCAAGATCAAGACCACGGCTCAGATCACTGCGATCATCGCGCTGCTCTTGTATCAGCCCCTGATCCCGGGAATCGACACGATCTGGCTCGGCACTATCGCGCTATGGGTCGCGGCGATCCTCACCTTGTGGTCGATGTTCCACTATCTGCGGCTCGCAGCGCCTCACGTGGCGCGCGCTTCATCGCACACGCCTCCGTCGGAGAGCACGCGGCGCATTGACCCGAACATGCGCAGCACGATAGAATAATCGGCTGTTCCCCGATAGCTCAGCTGGTAGAGCGACGGACTGTTAATCCGCAGGTCCCAGGTTCGAGCCCTGGTCGGGGAGCCAAATCAATCAATAACTTGTCGCACTTCCGCGGTTGCTGCGGAATCAGGTGTGCCCAAAAATGTGCCCAGCCTGTTCGCGGCAGCACGCAACTGCTCGGGTGCAAAGTGCGCGTAACGCTTCACCATCAGTTCCGACTTCCAGGCACCGAGCTCCTGTAACTCGGCGATGGTCGTTCCTGCCATGACATGCCACGTGGCCCAGACGTGCCGCAGGTCGTGCCAGCGGAAATTCTCGATGCCAGCTCGCTCGAGCGCATTTCGCCAGGATCTCGTGTTCAACTGCCCGAGGGGTTGACCTTGGTAGGTGAACACGCGGCTCGGATGTTTGCCACGCTCTTCCTTGAGCACTGCGACCGCTTCGTCATTGAGCGGGACGCCAATGGCTTCGCGCCCTTTGGCTTCGTCGGCATGAACCCATGCCGTGCGGCGCTCGAGGTCGATATTCGCCCACTCCAGCCGCAAAACGTTGGCTTGTCGCAGCCCGGTCGCCAGTGCAAAACGGGCAGGCTGTCTCTGGTGCGTTGGCAGCGCGTGCAAGAGCCTCGCAACCTCCTCTTTGGTTAACCAGCGCACCCGCCGTTTCGCCTCAGGATAGAGCGTCACGGTGGGTGCCTTCTCGATCCATTGCCAGGGGCCAGCTGCCTGTCGTAGCACCGCTCGGACGAGCGCGAGATAGCGATTGGCGGTTGGGCGAGACGCTTCTTTCGCCTTCGCCTTGCCAATTGCCTGAATTTCGTCCCGCGTGATCTCGTGCAGCATTCGCCCGCGCAGGTGCGCGTCGAGCCAGCTGAATTTCACGCGATCCTCGCGAGCTGTCGCCTTGTCGGCTTTTTCCTCGCACCAGCGAACTACTGCTTCCTGCCACGAATGCGTGGCCCGCTCTCCGAGTCGGTGGATGCGCCAGAGATCGGCGCGCGTTCGGTCGAGCCATTCCTGTGCTTCCTTGCGATTCGCGGTACCAGTAGATCGACGTACGCGGCCTCCGCTTGGTAGGTGGATCTTGGCCCACCAATAGCGGCTAGTTGGACGTTTGTAGAGCGACATTGAGTCTCCTTGTCGCTTACGGCGTCCGCGCGCTGATAGTTTGCGCGGGCCCAAGTCAACAAGTCAATTTCGACGAAGCGCCAGACGCCGCCGACCTTTACAGCAGGTACACGCCCTGAAGCGGCAAGGGCTCGAACGGTGACCGGGTGGAGCTGCAACGCGGACGCCGCTTCGTCCAATGTAATAAACCGTGCGGGCATCGCGCGCCTCCTGGTTGAAGGTCCGAGACTGGTGCAATCGATTCGATGTGTCGCTATCGTCGCGCGGTCGTGGGGCGCGCACAAGGTACTACCGTGCGCTCGCGTGCACTTGCGTGCAGTCGCAAGGGCAAGGAGAGGCCCGTACCGGAACACAAACACCAAAGGGCAGGGCGGCTTGCCTGTTTCCCCACCGTAACACGTCGTTCTTGCCGTCAAGGGCGGGGCGCCAAGCGCCGCCGCGGACCTGCGGCCGTTGTGGCCAACCCCTGACAGCTTGCGCTGCGCCGTGAAGCGCCGGTGGCGGGCAATGTCGCCCGTTCCAACCGGAGCAACACCATGTGCCAAACCTCTCGCGTCTCGGATCCCTCGTCGCTGCTGGTTCGCGATGCCCAAGGCGATTACCGCGTCGCCACTCCTGAGGAAGTACTGACCGCCGCACGGCAGGCCGTCGCTCGCCGCGTTCGTCGCGGTGCGACGCTCTCGTCGCCGGGACTGGTGCGGGACTTCTTGAGGCTCAAGCTGGGAACGCTCGAACACGAAGTATTCGCGACCATCCTGCTTGATTCGCAGAACCGGGTGATCTCCTACATGGAGCTCTTCCGCGGCACGCTGACCCAAACCAGCGTCTATCCCCGGGAAGTCGTCAAGATCGCATTGCAGCACAATGCGGCGGCAACGGTCCTCGCCCACAACCACCCGTCCGGCGTTCCAGAGCCCAGTCGGGCCGACGAGCTCCTGACACAGACGCTCAAGCAAGCCCTCGCGCTGGTGGACGTGCGGGTGCTCGACCACTTCATCGTTGCCGGTACGGAGCTGATCTCCTTTGCCGAGCGCGGTTTGCTCTGACGCAAAGGGGGCTTCGGCCCCCTTTTTTTGGCCGGTCGGGACGCTTATTCCACCCCATGCCCCGCTTGCTGGCTCTATCGACTATTCGCGCGCCTGATCCACGACGTGCCACCCCATCCGAGAGTTCGCTTGGACCCGTCTCCGGGCCCTTCATTCGTCGCGATATACGGGTGCCCGACCGCGCTTCCGACGCACCTCCCGCAGCCGCCGCGCGAGTCCATGAACCTGGCAACTTCCTGAATCGCAGCCTAAGCGCGCCACTGCACCGTCTGTGTCTGCCGCAGCCAATTGGCGGCACCGCCTTTCAGTCGAGGGCGCGTTCCCGGGGCCTTGTTTGAGGGTGAATCGTGGCACCGACGCGTCTGGCGACTCGGGATCTTGAGACCGCAACCGAATGCCGTGACGATTTTCCCCGGCGGCACGCCGCCTTCCTCGCGAGCCAAAATCCTCGCTGCCTTCGGTCCTTTGCCATGCTGCGGTCGCAAGCGATGCGGTCGGTCCCGGTCAGTGCCTTCTGTTCACCGACAAGGCGCGATGGGCGCGACCTTGTAAACTGAAAGGAAACATCATGTCGACAATCGGCACATTCACGAAGCAAGCAGACGGATTCAACGGCACGCTGCGGACGCTGTCGCTCAGCGTCAAGTGCAAGATCGTTCCGGTCGCCAAGAGCGGCGACAAAGGTCCGGACTATCGCGTGCTGGCCGGCGCGAGCGAGATCGGCGCGGCCTGGAAACGCCAATCGAAGGCGAATCGCCCGTACCTCTCGGTGCGCATCGATGACCCGGTATTCCCGGCACCGGTTCAGGCACGCCTGATCGATGCAGTGGATGGCAGCGCTAACCTGTTCTGGACGAGGCGCGGCGACGAGTAGAACGTCGGGAAGTGCCCCGCGGTGACGCGGGGCACTGCGTGTCTGTTTCTACGCTTGATTCTGATGCCCCCAAGCCTCCTCCATGACTTGTCCTATGTCAGAGACCGCATCAAGCTGCCAGCACTGATCGATTAGGCGGCCGAGGCTTCTGTCGCTGATGACCCCGAAAGCCAGATTCCGGAATTTTGCTTCGAGATCGGCGTCGGTCATCGGATGTTCACGACTTCCAACACAAGAGCGAATTGCGCTTGTTAGCTCGCCTCCGCTGTCCATGATAAGTGTCACATTGGTGGACTCTAAGTCGAGATCATCAGCAGGGACGCCGACGATTTTGGCACGAAGCCTGACTATATTGGTGCTCCGAATGACGTCCTCCGAGAGGTGCGAAAGGCTCGCTTCTCCGTAAAGCAGACATACGGCAGCCCAATGTTGAAAGCTGAGCTGCGCGGCCGAACGATTTTGCGGGTCCGGGCGTCCCGACATAAGGATGGCTTTTGGATTAAGCGAGATCCGTATTTGCGAGATGGCTTCTGCGGCAACATCATGTTGGCGTTTCAGATCGAGACATGCCTGGATGACTGGAGTGACGACTACCCCGCAAGGAAATGGCTTATAGGTATTGGAACGAATCTCATAGCGCTCACCAAGGTCTGATGAGATCCATGGTGCGTGACTGGCTGAAGAAAAGGTCTCGAGGAATCCCATGCGGCCTCCGAGTGCATCGACGCCTCCGGAAAAGCCCGCCTCAACCAATAGCGCTGCCTGGACTCCGATTTGGGCGGAGAAGGCCGGCAAAAGCGCGTTAATCGTAGAGCCCTGAGCTACCCTGATTCCACCAGTATGAATTGCCACTATGGATAACGCTGTACCAAGCCCTTCCGAATCAAGGTTCAAGAGCTTTCCTGCAGCGATTGCTGCACCAAAGCCGCCACATAGGCTCGTTTGAGCCCATGCGATATTCTCGACTGCCGGAGCCGTCGAGATCGCCTTGCTGACTCTACATATCGTTTCAACACCGAGGACAAACGCCGTTAGAAACTCGCGCCCTCCGATATGGCGAGGCTCGGCGATTGCGAGAGCGGCCGAGGCGGCTGGGCCGGATGGGTGCACCACCGATTCCGCGTGGGTATCATCAAAGTTGTAAACGCATGAACTGAGACAATTGATCAGCGCGGCAGAATTCGCGTCGGAGTATGCACCTCGACCGATGAGCGTCGCTCGGTCTTGATGTCGCGGGCTCTGGTGAACCCGCGCCACGATTTCCGTGGAAGGGTGATGCGCGCCACCAAGCGCGCATCCCAAGATGTTGAGGAAGCTGCGGCGACCTTCATGTTGAACATCCGCCGGCAGATCCTCATATTTCAGATGCGCGGCGTAGTCGCATAGCCGCCCCGTAACTGTATCGCCTGGCGGCTTCACACTCACGCGGCTGTCTCTTCCAGCGGGTCCGCACCCAGCGACGGAGCTAGCGTTCAGCCCGTCCCGCCGCCATCAACAACGACGACGGTGCCCGACATATAAGATGCCTTGTCGGATGCCAAGAACGTCACAACAGATGCGATCTCATCAGCGCGCGCAAGCCGACCGAACGGATAGTTTGTGGTCAATTCACGCCATCGATCCTTATCGCCCAGCTCCTTGGCGGCGCGGGCCTCCCAGCGCACGATCTGACGGTCGGTCTCCGTTGCCCCAGGGCTAACCGCGACAACCCGAATACCCGCCTTCGGACTGTCAACGCCCAAGGCACGGGTAAAGGCGATCAGCGCCGCATTGCCGCTCGAGGTTGCGATGGTTCGCCCCTGCGGATGATCAGCCGCCGTTCCAACGATGTTGATGATCACTCCCCGCTTGTTTGTCTGCATGGCGCGATAAATCTCGCGGGTTAGATTTATGTAGCCAAAGACCTTCAAGTCCCAAGCAGTTCGCCACGTCGACTCATCGAGCTCGAGCAAATTGCCATGCGGCACGTCACCGGCGTTGTTGACCAGGATGTCGACAGGTCCTACATGGCGAAGAAACGCCATACCGTTGGCGTCGCGCATGTCAGCCGGGAAAAGTTGAACTTCAAGGCCCGGATTCTGCGCTAAGACGTTACTTTTTACTTCCTCGAGCGCGTGGCGATCCCGTGCAACGAGACAGAGATTGCAACCTTCGGCTGCTAGGCCGCGAGCGATAGCCGCCCCGATTCCCCGTGATGATCCGGTGATCAGGGCTCGCTTGCCTGCAAGGTTCAAATGCATCGTCAGATTCCGGGCGTATCCATCTTCAAGTACCTCAGCGACTAGCCTGCCGCCTGTCGCGCGCTGCCTTGCCTTCAACGATCACACCAGCGGGCTTTTCCAGGTACTTGATCAAGACCGTATTGTCCTCATCGGCGGCGCCTTGATCGATGATCGACTGCCATACCTTTTGAGAAGCCTTGGCAATCGACATATCAACGCCGAGGGCGTCCGCTTCAGCGAGACATAACTCAACGTCTTTTGCGGTGATGGACGTCTTTGAACCGTGGTCGAAGGTGCGAGGCAAAATTGCCAGCGGAAACTTGCCCCAAGTCGCCGAATTGCGGCCCGTGCCCGAGTTAAGTACTTCCAGCATTAGATCCGGGTCCAGGCCGGCTTTTGTCCCGAACACGAAGGCCTGACACGCAGCTACCAGACCTATCGACGATAGGATGTTGTTGATCAATTTCATCGTCTGGGCGCTACCAGGCTTCTCGCCAAGATAGAACACACGTTTGCTCAGCCGCTCCAGGTACGGCAGCACCTGCTTGTACTGCTCCTCGGGGCCAGAACACATGACCGCCAGCGTACCTGCGGCCGCCCCGGCCAACCCCCCGCTCACTGGTGATGCAAGATAGGTGATTCCATACTTGCTCGCCGCTTCACCGAGTTTTTCAGCGAAACGAGATCCCGTCGTTGAGAGGTCCACGATAACTTTTACTCGACGTCCGTGAACGAGGCCCTTTTCCCCGAGAACGACCTCTTCGCCGGCCTTGAGGTCGGGCATGCAAAGAAAAACGATGTTAGCCGTGTCGCCCATCTCGATCGGCGAGTGCAAAATACCCTTCGCAAGATTGCTGAACTTACTCGCGGCTGCAGTATTGATGTCGTGCACGTACATGCCCGGTTCGTCCACGGCGAGACGCCTCGCCATGCCTGAACCCATGGACCCTAATCCTATGAAGCCGAGTACATCGGACATATTCGCTCCCACGTTTCTGCTGTGGCTACCTTGGAGTTTCACGCAGTGCGGCGCTAAGCGCGTCCAATGACTTTTTGCTCTCGATGCTTAGCACTTCATCCATCAACTTATTGGGATTGGCGATTAGTCCGCGCGCCATATTTTGGAACTTTCGCGTCATGTCATCCGCAGATGCCGGTTTCATGGAGCTGCCTTTTGCATCCCACACCTCTTCGGTTATCTCCCGATCGTCCATGGTCCGGACTTTCATTCGGGTTGCGTACCTCGGATAAGCCTTATCGAAATCAACGTTCGCAGAAGCCGTAACGCGGCGGGCAAGGCTCAATATCGCCGAATCGGTCAGGGTAGGTTCGTTGAGCGCTTTAAGATCCGAGCTGTCTTCACAGAATGCCCAGGCAACCGCGAACGGCAGGCTGTATTGGGCCGCCATGAGCGATTTCGGCTCATAGATCATCTGCTGATCCACTCCTTTGGTCGGCGAAACGACCTCGACCGCTTTGACATTCCGAGCCGAGATCGAGTGCTTGTTCTTCATGCGCTCAACGGCCTCGATCATCGGATGCAACAACCTGCACGTTGGATACAGTTTCACGGCGGTTCTCATCACCTCCCATGTGCCCCCAAGATCCGATGTAAGGGGGCTGAGGTCGAAGTGATCTGTTATGGAGCGTAGAAACCCCAAACGCCCTTCCAAGACGCCGGCGGGACCAGTGAGTCCCCTCGATGCCAGGCGGCTGGCAACGACGCCGCTGTGTGCCGGCCATCCTCCATGCAAACGCTTGACCATCGTTCCTTCGGGGTCATCTGCAAACTGCAGAAGACCCGACGCCATGCTGCCGGCGATGCCGAGCGCGTTAAGCATGGAGTTGAGGTCTGCTCCCGCGACCTTTGATGCGGCTGCGGCGGCGGCAAAAACACCTATTTGGCCGGTGGGATGATGGCGCTTGATACCCTCCGCCCCGAGAGCATTGCCGATACGACCCATGAACTCGTAACCAACCACCATGGACAGCAGCATGTCGGATCCGCCACGTTGGTGTGCTTCGGCAAGATTGAATGCGACGGGTATAACCGGCGCGCCGGGATGGCACCAGCCGCCCTCATGACTGTCGTCTAATTCATAGCCATGGCCAAACGTACCGTTTGCAAGAGCTGCAAACTCAGCATGTACCTTCGTTGGATGCCCGTAGATTGTGCTCTCAGGCAAGCCAGAGAACCGGGCCGCATAATCCGTTGCGATTCGGCCCCATGCCGTACGGGTGGCGAAGAGAGACACTCCAAAATGATCCAGTAGCAGAAGTTTCGCCCTCTCAAGGACCGCTGGTGGTATGTCCTCCAGACGCAAGGCAGACGCAAATTCAGCAAGCTGACGCGTTTCATTCAAATCCGCTGCTCCCAAAATGCCAACGATTTCTGATGTGAATTTTCACGAGTGCCCCAGGGGGTGGATGCCTTGCCGCTTCTATCTCGACGAGACTGTTCGCGAGGCTGATTGCTGTCGCAGCGCGGACGTTAGCCTGGTCGTTGATTCGAGCGCGTCGAGGTTAGCGACTAGCTTCAGGATCTCCTCGATTCGCGCGGAATCAAAATGTGGTTCTGCATAACGGCGAAACTTTTGCCTTACCTGCTCCGCCGACATCGGATTCTCCGGCGCACCTCGAGGGTTCTTACATGTGGTCGTTAGAATCCTGCCGTCGCGAAGTGCAACCGTCACAGTCGCTTCAGGTCCAGATAGAGAGCGGCTAGGTTCCACCAGCACACGGTCGTGTGCAAATTGGCGAAGCTCGGCAGAGTTGTATCGCTCTGGAGCGTACTGATCGAGTGATAAATCGCGGTCGTGAAGAATCGCCGCAACAGCGTAGTGACCAGAGAGCATCGCTTCAAATTTGCCGCTATATCGCGAGTATCCGCCGTGAAGATTGAACGCAAATTGGCTCATATTCACGTTCACTTTGTCCACATCTTGAGCCGAAAAGTCGGAATCCTTCTGAATGTCGAATATCGCGGTCATCAAACCCTGTAGGGGTGCTGCGCCTGGCCACGCCCGCAAGGCAATTTGCTCGAGCTCCCATTGGGTTCCGAGGCC
>Ga0187777_10003148_pt1 | contig 10547 bp, 9 predicted proteins | sample 1015_Q2_SP5_10_M_FD_132416 | JGI IMG/M metagenome (GOLD analysis project Ga0187777, IMG submission 132416) | Tropical peat soil microbial communities from peatlands in Department of Meta, Colombia - 1015_Q2_SP5_10_MG | ecosystem: Environmental > Terrestrial > Soil > Wetlands > Peat | place...
CCTCCGGAGCATCAGGTCGGGAGTTCGAATCTCTCCGGGCGCGCCATCAGTTGCTTATTTCTTGTCGTATTGCAGCGCCAGATTAAGCTGACGGATGGCTTCATCGCAGGCCTTCAACGCATCTTCGCGGTGTCCACCGAAGTCGTGGGCTGCGTGTTGCATATAGTGTTTGGCGTTTTCCAGCGCCTTGATGGCATGGCGAATCTGCGGATGGTTCTCGCCCTCCTCAGCTCTAGCGCCCGCCCCTGGCCCTCCCTGTGCCTGGGCCACTAATACTTGACCTGCCGTATTCCCCTTTTGCCCCTGTCCCATTGCTGGTTGCGGGCTGGCGAGAACGCAGCTTAACGCCAATACGACGACTGCTGCAATCACTTGGCTCTTCATAAGAATCCTCCGTGATTCAGGTTGAGTTTCTATATCTTCTAACATTACAGACATGCCCGTTTAACGCAAACTGGTTTCCTTAGCCAGGCAAGAGCATTCGTGTCGAGTCGGCGCCTCCGTTGTTCCGGCGAGCTTTGTTCCGACGAGCTCAGGCGAGGTCGTAGCGGTCGAGGTCCATCACCCTGCTCCACGCCGCTACAAAGTCTTTCACGAACTTCTCCTTAGAGTCCGCGGACGCATATACTTCCGCGAGTGCCCGCAACTCTGAGTTTGAACCGAAGATCAGGTCGACACGTGTGGCGGTCCACTTGAGCTCGTTGGTCTTGCGGTCGCGGCCTTCGTACACGCCTTCCGAGCCAGCTGCGGGCTGCCATTTGGTGCTCATGTCGAGCAGATTCACGAAGAAATCATTGGTCAGCCTCTCCGGCCGCTTGGTGAAGACGCCGTGTGCCGACCTTCCGGCATTTGCGCCCAGGACGCGCAGGCCGCCGACCAGAACCGTCATCTCAGGCGCCGTTAGCGTCAACAATTGCGCCTTGTCGATCAGCAGTTCTTCCGGTGATATGGTGAACTTATCCTTGAGGTAGTTGCGAAACCCGTCCGCGACCGGTTCCAGATAGGCGAAGGATTCCACATCGGTTTGCTTCTGTGAGGCATCGGTACGACCCGGCGCGAAGGAAACATCCACGCTATGCCCGGCCTTCTTTGCCGCCTGCTCGACAGCGGCCGAGCCGCCCAGCACGATCAGGTCGGCAAGCGATACTTTCCTGCCGCCTGACTGCGCAGCGTTGTAGTCCTTTTGGATCGCTTCCAGCGTCTTCAGCACCTTTGCCAGTTGCGCCGGCTGGTTGACCTCCCAATTCTTCTGAGGTTCAAGACGGATGCGCGCGCCGTTTGCTCCGCCGCGCTTGTCAGAGCCACGAAAGGTGGCAGCCGAGGCCCAGGCGGTGGCCACCAGCTCCGAGATGGAATGTCCGGATGCGAGGATCTTCGCCTTGAGAGCCGCGATGTCCTTCGCGCCCATCAGCTTGTGACCGGCCGCCGGAACGGGATCTTGCCAGATCAGCTCCTCAGCCGGGACCTCCGGGCCGAGATAGCGCGAACGCGGGCCCATGTCGCGGTGCGTGAGCTTGAACCAGGCGCGGGCGAACGCGTCTGCAAACTCATCCGGATGTTCATAGAAGTGCCGTGAGATCTTCTCGTAGAGCGGATCAGTCCGCAGAGAGAGGTCCGTGACCAGCATGGTCGGCGCGTGCCGCTTCGACGAGTCGAAGGCATCCGGGATCGGCGAGCCGCCGTTTTTCGCTTGCCACTGATAGGCGCCGGCCGGGCTTTTGGTCAGCTCCCATTCGTTGCCGAACAAGTTCTCGAAATAGTAGTTGCTCCACTTCGTTGGCGTCTGGCTCCAGGTGACTTCCGGGCCGCCGGTGATCGCGTCCTTGCCTGCGCCGGTGCCATAACGGCTCTTCCAGCCGAGGCCCATCTCCTCAATGGGCGCTGCCTCGGGCACGGGACCGACCAGCTTCGTATCGCCGGCGCCGTGGGTCTTGCCAAAGGTGTGGCCGCCGGCGATCAGCGCCACTGTTTCTTCGTCGTTCATTGCCATACGGCGGAACGTTTCACGAATGTCCTTGGCCGCCGCCAGCGGGTCCGGCTTGCCATTCGGCCCCTCCGGATTGACGTAGATGAGACCCATCTGCACGGCAGCTAGCGGATTCTCGAGTTCGCGGTCTCCCGTGTAGCGCTTGTCGGCAAGCCAGGTGTCCTCCTTGCCCCAATACACGGCCTCGTCGGGCTCCCATACATCCGGTCGTCCGCCGCCAAAGCCGAAGGTCTTGAACCCCATCGACTCGAGCGCGACATTGCCGGCCAGGATCATCAGGTCAGCCCAGGAGATTTTTCGGCCGTATTTCTGCTTGATCGGCCAAAGCAGCCGGCGCGCCTTGTCGAGATTGGCGTTGTCCGGCCAGGAGTTGAGCGGTGCAAAGCGCTGCTGGCCCGCGCCGGCGCCGCCGCGGCCGTCGCCGATGCGGTACGTGCCCGCGCTGTGCCACGCCATGCGGATGAAGAGCCCTCCGTAGTGGCCGAAATCGGCCGGCCACCAGTCTTGGCTGTCCGTCATGAGTCCGTGCAGGTCCTTCTTCAGCGCCTTGAAGTCGAGCTTCTTGAACTCTTCGGCGTAGTTGAATGCCTCGCCCATCGGACCGGACTGGGGCGAGTTCTGGCGGAGAATCCTGAGGTTCAGCTGGTTCGGCCACCAGTCGCTGTTTGACCTCATCCCAACATTTGTTGTCCCATGCACTACCGGGCACTTCGCTTCGGTTGACACGATCTTGCTCCTTCCTGTTCGTTCAATATTCAGTCAAAAGAAATGTCCATGCCACTCTTCCCGTTTGTGCGATGGCCTACGACGCTTTGCGGAAGGCGGGCCGCTGCGCGCATTTCGTGCATAGCCCGCGGAAAATGACTTCGCATTCGCGAAGGACCCGCTTACCGAGAGTGCGCCGGGCAGGCCTCCTCACGTCGTACCACGCCAGGTCCTCGACCTTGCCACAACGGTCGCAGATGAAATGGTGGTGCGGCATGCCTTTAGCGTCGAATCGCGCTGCGCGCCCCTCCACCGCAACTTCACGTACCAGGCCCGACTGCACCAGGTCCCGCAGATTGTTATAGGTTGTGGCCCGGGACGAGCGCGGGTCCATGCGATTTACGGCTCTGAATATCTCCGCAGCCGTAGGATGACTGTTGTGTTCCATCAGGAACGCCATCACGGCGTAGCGTTGTGGAGTGCAACGCAGCCCGCCGTCCTCCAGGGCCTGCTTGATCGCCTCGGCGTTCATACCGCTGACTAGAATATATCTAATATGACATTTTGTCGAGACTTCTGCTTGCTTTGCCGCCGCAAGCGAAACCCAGATGAAATGGCGGCCTGGAATCAGTCGCGCTTGAATTCAGGCGACCCGTGGTAGTAGATTGTTTGCCGGTCGTCTATGCGTCGTCTGGTTGCGCTCATCACAGTCGCGCTCTCCCTGGTCCCGGCAGAGCAGTTGCTGGCAGCGAGTATGCTCGTCCGCCATTACGATATGGCTTGCTGCCGTGAGCAAGGGCCGAGCAGTGCGCAGCCTGCCGGATGCCATGCCATGGCGATGCCCATGCGCGGCGGCAGCCGCAAGCATGTGCACGCTGCGGCAGAGAGATGCCCGGCACATTGCTGTGACCGGTCACCGGGCAGAAGCCCGGCTCTGCTTCGCGGTGCTGCAACTGTGGCGCAATTCGACGCCAGCCCCCTGAAGCAAGCTGCGGAATCGCCACTGAAAAAGCTCGCCAGCCGGTCATCTTGCAGCGGCCGCGGCCCGCCAACACACTCCTAAAAACCTGATTCTCGGGATGCGCCGGGCGCAGTGGCCGGTTGCCAGCCACTTGCACCCGACGATTTCTACGCGGGTTCCCTTGCCCACAACAAGCGTAGCTGGTGTCCATCGGGGGACGCAACCCCCCTTCATCCGCCAGACCACACCCTTGCAGGGATGGGCACAAGGGTCTAGAGATACCGTTCTTAGTCAAGGAGGAAAGCAGATGCGTTGGCAGCGATGGGGTTTGCTGGTTGCCATGGTGACCGCCACGGCACTCGCGTTGGTGATCCTTGCCGCCATTCGGCACGGGTTCAGCGCACGCGATGAACCTTCGGCGGTGGAGGCGGCGCTCGCGCGCAGATTGCGGCGCTTGGCCATACCCGGCGCTGCAGCACAGCGGCAGAATCCGTTCAAGACCACACCCGAGTTGTTGCTGGAGGCCAGAAACCACTTCGCCGATCACTGCGCGACTTGCCATGCCAACGATGGCAGCGGGTACACCGTCGTGGGACAGAATCTCTATCCCAAGACGCCGGATATGAGGCTGTCAGAGACGCAGCACCTCAGCGACGGCGAGCTGTATTACATCATCCACAACGGCATCCGCTTCACAGGCATGCCGGGCTGGGGCGGCCCGGGAGAAGATGAGGAGAGTTGGAAGCTGGTCCTGTTCATCCGCCAGCTCCCCAAGCTCGCTCCCGGCGAACTGGAGGAGATGAAAAGGTACAACCCGCAGAGCGAGATGGAGCGGCGGGAACAGCTGGAGGAAGAGGAATTTCTGAGCGGCAGACCGGCAAACACCGAAACATCTCAGCATCATCACTAAAAGGAGAGAGACATGAAGCGGACGATCCTTGCAGTTGGCATCATCCTGGCGGTAACAGCAGCGGCGATAGCGCATGGCAACGAGAAGCACGTGATGGGGACCGTGAGCAAGGTCGCCAGTGATTCCATCACCGTGACCACCATAAGCGGGGAGCAAACGGTGAATATCGTGCCGGCCACCATGTTTTCAAATCAGGGAAACAAAGCTGCGCTGGCTGATGTCAAGGTCGGCGACCGGGTCGTCATCCACGCCAAGCAGAATGGAAGCTCGCTCGTCGCCGATGAGGTGAAGATTGGAGCTCCTTCTCAGGACCACACCGGACACTGACGGCGCCGGGTTCCCATCCTTTGCAAGCAAAGGGTGGTCAGGCAACCTTCGTGCATCTAACTATACGGAAGGGCCAAGATTGGTCAGGAGCAGCGCTTCAGGGAGTGGCTGGCAAAATATGCGTCGCGGTAGAACTCCCCAGCTTCCTCGATCTGACTGAAGATCTCTCCCAGCACGGTGTTGCGTTCCGCGCACCCGGATAACTGCCACACCTCCGGCGCCTGCTCGTCATAGTAGAACCAGCGCTTGTTCCAGATGTCGCCGCCATAACAATAGTGGATCATCTCCCGCAGTAGAACAGCATCGGGCGAGCTGTTGTCGTCCACCATGTCTGTGAGCGCTACCTCCAGGCCCAACTTGAGCGTCGCCAGCCCAAAGGCATACATGATGTCCAGCCACATCTCCTCCCAGTCGCGCTGAGGAAAGGCGTCGACCGCCTGCATCCATGCCTTGGCCAGAGGACGAGCCTGCCTGACCGGAATCACGTAGGGGACGCCGCAGCACAATTGACTTCCGCTGCGCTCGACCAGTTCCCAGCTCAACCCCAGCGTTTCTGATGCCTGCTGCACTGCCAGCTGCGCGTAGCTCATGTATGTGTACTGGTTGCCGGAGAGTTTTTCTGGGAATACAGGCTTGCGGCGGAAGATCATGTCGGGATCGCACAGGACGATCAGTTCGTCTTCGCCGCAGGCATCGGCCGCGTGCAGCAGGCTGCCGGCGGTGTTACGGGGTGGTTGGGCATTGGCCACGTAGCAGGGCGCCGGCAGGACCATCGCTCCGGCTCTTGCCAGGGCGTAGAAATCGGGATGCCAGGCGCTTCCATTCGCATGCACCATGAAGATGGGTTGATGCTCGACCCGGGTCACGCAGGAAAGATAGAAAAGCTTGCACTGCCAGCCGCTATAGGCATTGTTTTGTGTCGAAACGACGATGCGATGCTTGCTGGTCATGGCTGGCGAAGTGCTCTGCGCTCGCGCCCGAGTGTCCTCATGGTTCTTCTCAGATCCAGTCGATGGGCGCGGGGCCGCAGAGCCAGCTCAGCAGGATGAACTTTTCACCCGCGGTCACGGCTTCCGCCGAGTGCATGAAATTCGCGGGAAACACGATTGCTTTGCCGGCGGCTGGAGTGGCGGAATAGTTGAGCGAGGGGAACGATGTTTCGCCGCCCCTGAAATCGTCGTTCAGATACGCGAGCACGGTAAAGTAGCGCTCTCGCGAATCCCGCCCCGAATCCGTGTGCGCCAGGTAGTGTCCGCCGCGCTGGTAGCGGATCAATTGCGTGCCGGCATGGCGGCTCAGGCGTAAACCCCAGGCTTCGCTCAGCACGGGTTCGATGTACGAGGTCACCCTGCCATCGAACTCCTCGCACAGCGATTGCGCCTCCGCTGCGCCCAGCACGCTTGCCGTACGAGACTCCGGCTCGGCCCTGCTCTCAATGGCGCCGTTGACAGCCACGTTGATCTCGGCCGCTTCCCAATCGCTCAGGCCTCTGACCTTCCTGACGATGGAGACGCATTCCTCGCGAGAGTAGAGATGAGCGGAGAAGACGCCGTGCGCCTCCCAAACATACGGCGGCTCTGGTGGCTTCAGGCTGTGCCCGGCAGATCGCACCGGTGCGCTCCTATCTGAGTTCTGCGGCTGTGCCCTTCGGGGTCGCGACGGGAGCGGTCAAGGCCGCGGCCGTTGCGCCTTTGGGATTGCCTACGGGTGCGCCCTTCGGTGTTGGGACGGGCGTGCCTTTCGGATTACCCACCGGCGCGCCTTTGGGGGTCTGCACCGGAGCTCCCTTTGGATTACCCACGGGGGCCGAAGCATGTCTGGCCGAGGTGGAGTCGCCGTTCGTGCGCGCCGGCGCCAAGGCCATCTCGCCTACCAGCTCTTCTGGCACCGCCAGAACGAACGAGGCGAGCAATTCGTCAGCGATCGACTCGCCATGCTCGCGGAAGACCCTGGATAAAGCTGCCAGTGACTCCAGGCGCAGGCGGTTGTTCATTTGAAATCGAAAGCGAATCTTGGCGGCCTCCATCATGCGTTCCTGGGTAGTCATCGGGGTGTTCCTTTCTTTGCTCTCACATCGACTGAGACAGAGAGAATAACCGGGCGAGCAGATTCCCGTGCGCCGAGGATTGTACAGACAAGCAATCGAGGGAGCAACTCGAGCTCCTGGCCGGAACGCCAGCGGACGCAGCCTACTTGCCCAATCCCTTGGTGAGGTAGAGTTCCGAGAGATAGCGCTGGAACTGATAGACATAAGACCGGCCGTCGGATGACAGGAAGACCGTGGGATATCCGCTGATGCCAGCCGCATCAGACACGCTGATCTCGTTAAGCAGCTCTTTTCTTCCGGTCCCAAGGTCGAGACGATAGATCTTGAGGGGAAGCTCCAGCGGCCGCCGCACGTACAGCGAACGCCCGTCCGCACCCCAACGAATCACCACGTCATCATCGGCCAGACCGGGAACCGGCCGCGACTCAGTTCCAGGCAGCGACATCAGAGAGCGCGTGCCTTGGGCATCGACGACAAGAAATGTCTTGCCATCCGGCGAGACTTGAAGCGCAGTGATCCCCACCGGCGTGATGGGCTTTGGCGCGCCACCGTCAATGTCTTGCACGTAGGAGCGGGGCACTTTGCCGGGCTGGCTGGCGGTGAAAAGGACATGTTTTCCGTCCGGGAGCCACACGTCTTCGGTGATGTCGTCAAAGCCGGCCCGTTCCAGCTCCTTCGGCTCTCCCGCGCCGGTGGGAAGCAATACTGTGCGCCGCGGCTGGTTCATGATGGTGAGCACCCATTTCGCGTCTGGAGACAAGGCAATGGCTGCTCCTTCTCCCAGCTGCACCGCCGGAGAACCATCAGTCTTGCGCAGGTAGGAGGTATAGTTGGCGCCGCTGCCTTCGCCGTAGTACTGGAAGATGAAGAATCTTCCATCTGCCGAGAGATCGAAAACCAGCACGTCATCCAGCCATGAGAGGTCGCGCTCTTTGCCATTGGTCTCAGGCGTCAAGGCCATGACGGTAGTCGAATGTTTGTATGCCGTCAGCAGGACGTCGCCATTGCGCGCAATATCCTGGAGCATAAGGTTCGTGGGCGCCCGCTCCACCACCCGCACTTCTCCTGACAGCGAGACGGCATAAAGCGCGTGGGCTTCTTCAGCTTTGCTGGCAGTGAACCACACTTCATCGCCGCGGCGGGACCAGGACAGACCCTCCTCACTCGCCCATTCGCCGGAAAGGCGTTTCGTGTTGCGCGCCAGGTCCACAACCGTGACCCAGCCGCGGTCATCCCATTGCCCGCCATGCTCCAGAAAGGCGACCCGGTCTCCTGCCGGTGAGACCCGCAAGCTGCTGATCCAACCGGAGGTTTCGAAGAGCACTTTGCCGACCGGATACTCTATGCGTTCCTTTCCTCCGAGGTAGCGCACGACCGCCAGACTCGAGCCATCGGGGGACCAGTCGGCCTCCTGAACCTGCTCCAGGACCTCGCGCGCGGCGCCACCTTCCAGGGGCACGCGGGCAAGCGTCCCGGCGCCGAGTTCGCCGTCTCCCGGATAACTCTTCCTGTTAAGCAAGACCGCCAGTTCACCGGATGAAGAAACAGCCAGCAGCTCCGCTCTGCCTAAACCGAGCGAGCGTGACGTTGTGCCCTCAGCCCGGGTGGTGAAGATCTCGGGCGGGTTGCCATTCCAGGAGGAGGTATAGACCACGGAATTGCCGTCAGAGGTGAACCGCGCCGCCCAAACCCTTCCTCTCCGGAACGTCAGTTGGTGGTAGGCCGGCAGCGGCTTCGAAAACAGCTTCTTGCCCAACAGAATGCCACCGCCAATGGCTGCGGCGAGCGCCAACCCGAAAAACGCCCAGCGCAAATAGGCCTGGTTCCGGGACTGGGCGGTCTCCGGTGGTGGCACGATCGAAGTGGTGGCAACGGTCGCCAGCGCGCCTGCCATCGTCTCCAGGTTGAACAACAGATCGCTGGCGGATTGAAAACGGTCGCCTGGGTCCTTCTCCAGGCAGTGATGCACGATGCTTTCCAGCCCCTGCGGCAGAGGAGTGAGCCCTTGTCGCCGTTCCAGCGGATCCTGGGTCAGAACAGCGCTGATCAGGTCGGCAGTCGTATCCGCCTCGAATGCGCGCTTTCCGGTCAGCATTTCATACAGAATCGCGCCAAAGCTGAATATGTCGCTGCGCTCATCCACGGGCCGGTTGCGGAGCTGCTCGGGTGACATATAGGCGAGCGTTCCCAAGATCGTCCCCGCCTTGGTCTCCAAGGTTTCCATGGTCGCCGCTTCGGAGGGATCGGCAATCGGTTCGGGTTCGGTCAGCTTTGCCAGCCCAAAGTCGAGAATCTTGACCCTGCCGTCGCGCAGGATGAAAAGGTTTTCCGGTTTCAAGTCGCGGTGGACGATGTGACGCTGATGGGCGGCCACCAGTCCGCTCAGAATCTGCCTGGCATAGGCGAGCGCAACGCGTACAGGGAGGGATTCTTTATTCAGCTTCTCGCGTAAGGTACTGCCTTCCAGCAGCTCAGAGACGATGTAAGCAGAGCCTTGCTCCACCTGAACGTCGTAAATGGAGAGGATATTGGGATGGTTCAAAGCCGCGGCTGCACGGGCCTCGCGTTCAAAGCGGTGCAGCCGCTCCTGGTCGCGGCTGAATGCCGGTGGCAGGGTCTTGATGGCGACATCGCGATGCAGACGCTCGTCGCGCGCACGGTATACATGTCCCATGCCGCCAGCCCCGATCTGCTCAACCAGCCGGTAGGGACCCAGCATTTGCCCGGGGAGAGGGGAGTCGGACATCAGCCGTAGATGTTAGCAGAACGTTATTCCGGGGTGAGCGGCGGTCTGCAGCTGAGAATCTACCTCAATCATTGCGGCTGCCGGCTTTGCCGGAATTCCGAAATTGTCAAAGAACGAATCATTGCTGGCGCGCACGTCTCGGCCGGGCCGTCGTTGTAGTCCCAGCGCTGGACGGGCGAAGACGATCTTGGGATTCGTTTCGGAGCCACCGAGGAAACTTGCCGGGATGGCTGCGGCGCTGAATCAGGTGTAGCCCCTCCCCCATGCGATCCTTTGGAATCATGGACTTAACCAGGATCTGTCGGGCAAAATATCTGGAATCAATCAGTTACAGGTAAAATCTTGATTTCAAATGAGTTAGGAGGAACTGCCTGAACCTGCTCGAAGAAGAGTACGATATTCGCTTATATTTTGCCATTTGTCAAGAAGAATTTTTGGCAGGAACGTCGTGGCCATATGAATATAGGAAGCGCGCCTGGGAAGTCTGCAGCGATGGTCACGACGAAGCGCCAGTTTCTCTATCTGGAATGATCCCTGGCATTGAGTACCACGAGTTCTCGTTTCCAGGCCAGCACGAGGAGAGGGCGAAACTTTATCGCTGACCTTGTGTTCGTATCCCGCAAGATCGGGTTCCGAGCTACGGCCCGGTCCCAGGAGAGAGACCATGAGAGTAAGCCATATTCTTATACGGGGAATGCTGGGGGCAGCTTTAGCCGCGCTGCTCACAGCCGGGGCCTATGGGCAAAGCCAGAGCGGGGGACAGCCTTCGGACGTCCAGAAAGACCGCAAGGACATCCGCCAGGACAAGCGCGACCTGGCCAATGACCGCGCCGACCGCAACCAGGACCAGCGCGACATCAACCA
>Ga0187777_10003149_pt1 | contig 10546 bp, 8 predicted proteins | sample 1015_Q2_SP5_10_M_FD_132416 | JGI IMG/M metagenome (GOLD analysis project Ga0187777, IMG submission 132416) | Tropical peat soil microbial communities from peatlands in Department of Meta, Colombia - 1015_Q2_SP5_10_MG | ecosystem: Environmental > Terrestrial > Soil > Wetlands > Peat | place...
GTCCGCGGTGCTCGACAGCGCCGGACAGCCGCGTGTCCGCTGGTGGCCGGTGGCCTACGCGCTTCAGCGAATCGACGACAAGCGCGCGCTGCCCGCGCTCCTCTCGCTGGCGAAAGACGCCGAGCCTTACACGCGCGCGTTTGCCGCGAAGGGCCTCGGCGGCGTGAAGGACGCTTCGGCGGTGCCGACGCTCGCGGCGCTCGTCTCGGCGCCGGAGCGCGCCGTTCAGATCGAAGCCGTGCGGGCGCTCGCCCGCATCGGCGACCCGAGCGGAGCGCCGCCGCTCATCTCCCTGCTGGGAAAGAAGGACCTCGACCCGCAGCTTCGCGTGGAAGCGCTTGGCGCGCTCGGGGGCGTTCATGCGACGGCCGCGGTCGATCTGCTGCTCGATTCGGTGGCCGACCCGAGCCCCAACGTTCGCGTCGCGGTGCTGCGTTCGCTCGCGGCCTTCGATCGCGACCAGTTCGTCGCGGTGCTGGCCGGTCTCGACCCCGATGCGAACTGGACGGTCCGCGCCGCGCTGGCGGATCTCCTCGGGACGCTCGATCCGGCGATCGGCCTTCCACGGCTGCGGTCGATGCTCAACGATCAGGATCAGCGCGTGATTCCGCACGTCCTCGAAGCGCTCGTCAACCTCAAGGCACCGGACGCGCCCGAGATCCTGCTTCGACATCTGAAGGCTGACGATCCGGCGGTTCGCTCGGCTGCGGCCGACGGCATCGGCGAGTTGAAGCCGTCGAAAGGCGACGAAGCGCTCGCCGAGGCGTACGATTTCGGCCAGCGCGATCCGCTGTTCGTCGCGCGCACGTCGGCGCTGGACGCGCTCGCCGCGTACGGGGCCGTGCCGGCGACGCCGGTGCTGCGGAAGGCGCTGACGGATCGCGACTGGGCCGTGCGCCTGAAGGCCGCACGCCTGCTGAAACAGTTCGACCCCTCAGCCGCGGCCGAGGTCGACCGCGCCATCCGCCCCGCCCCGACGACGGTTTCAGCCGACCTCTATCAGGCGCTCCGCCTGACGACGCCGCCGGTCTCGACCGAGGTGTTCATCGACACCGACCGCGGCACGATCGAAGTCGAGCTCGCGGTGCTCGACGCGCCGCTGACGGTCGAGAATTTCATCACGCTGGCCCGGCGCGGCTTCTACAACGGGTTGAACGTGCACCGCGTCGTGCCGGACTTCGTGATCCAGTCGGGCGATCCGCGCGGCGACGGAGAGGGCGGCCCGGGCTACACGATTCGCGACGAGCTGAACGAGCGGCCCTACGTCCGGGGCGCCGTCGGCATGGCGCTCGACCCGTGGCCCGACACGGGAGGCAGCCAGTTCTTCATCACCCACTCGCCGCAGCCGCACCTCGACGCGAAGTACACCGTGTTCGGCCGCGTGGTTTCGGGAATGGATGTGGTCGATCAGATTCAGCAGGGAGACGTGATTCGCCGGATCCGGGTGTGGGATGGGCAGACGATGAGTCAGTAGCTCGGGATTCGGGACTCGCGTGGGATCAAAATGAAAAAGGGGGCGGCTGCAGAGCAGCGACGCCCCCTTTTTTTACGGGCGAGGTCGGCTTACCGCTTCTTGCCGGCCTTCTTCTTCCCGCCCTTGGCTTTCTTCGCCATTGTCTTTTATCCCCCCCTTCGTGGGTGTGTGTGCGGAAGCGTTCGGCGCCGAGCAACTCTCGGCCGAGTGTCTGCCGCCTGGCACGTTCACTCTCGCCGCTCCCACGTTCGCTCTCGCGAGCAGTGCCCGCGAGCGGTTTGAGATGAGGTTCGGCGGCTCATCATTTTCGTTGTTCGATGAGGTGCCGAGTCTCACTAGGGATGGCCTGAGTTCACCATCCTCATACCAGATGTAGATTATGGTCGAGAATCTTCGACTGTCAAGCACAAAACGCGATCAAAAGTCAAAAAAATCGCGATCAGTTTGCGCGCTGCCGCGCGCGTGCGAGCCGCAGCAGCTCGTTCGCGCGCGCGCGCGCCGAATCGGGCGCGGCCGCGCCGAGATTCGCGACGACGGTCGCGTGCGCGATCGCCTGGTCGTACTGACGAAGGGCGATCAGCTTCGCGGCGAGACCGAGACGCGCGCGGATCTCGGTGCGCTGCGGGAGATAGACGGTGCCGGCGAGCGCGCGATCGAGCAGCGTGCGCCACGCCGCCGCGCTCGCGGCCGCGTCGTGAAGGTAATCGTCGGCGGCGAGCGCGAGCCGTTCGCTGAAGAGCGGGTTGTGCGGATACCGGCGGTCCAGTTCGGAGAGCAGCTGCATCGCCTCGCGCGTCTTGTGCTCGTACCAGAGGTAGAGCAGATGCAGCTGGAAGTCGGCCTCGCCTCGCAGGAGCTCGCCGCGGTTGCGGACCTCGAGGATCTCCTGCAGGCCCTTCTGCCGATCCCCGCCGGGAAGCAGCAGCAGGAACCGGAGGACCTTCAGCGCCGAGGGGGCGACGTCCGCGTAATAGTGATAGAGCCCCAGGCCGAAGTGTGCGTCGGTGAGCGAGGGGTCGAGCGCAAGGGCGCGTTCGAGTGCGACGCGGATGCGGTTCCCGTCGCGTGCCGCGCTGAGGTTGTTTCCCCTGAGGGCGTGCAACTGCACGCGCGGGGCGTACGCGCCGGCGAGATAGAACCAGGCCTCGCCGCGTCTGGGCTCGCGGCTCGTCCACGCCTCCGCCGCCGTGATGGCTCGCGCCGACGCCTCCTCGAGCCGCTGATCGAGGTCGTGATTTTCGGGAGCGATCTGAATCTGCCACCAGAGCGCCGCCGCCTCGAGTCCGCGGCAGGCGGGTTCGGGAGCCGGCGGACAGGAGGCCTTCAGCTGGTCGGCGGCGCGGTCGAAGCGTGCATCGAGGATGGAGTCGTACACCGCCGCGAGTCGCGGCGCCTCCGTCAGTCCGGCCGCCGCCGCACGCGCGACCAGGAGCAGCGCGACGGCCAGCAGCCGCGGGTTCATCGACTCGTCCTGAGCTCCTGTTTCTCCGCGTGGCGCTCGAGCGCGAGCTCGATCAGGCGATCGAGGAGCGCCGGGTAGCTGACGCCGCTCGCCTGCCACATCTGCGCGTACATGCTGATCGTGGTGAAGCCGGGAATCGTGTTCACTTCGTTCAGGTACAGCACGCCGCTGTCGCGGGCGAGCAGGAAATCGACGCGCGCCATCCCCGCGCAGTCGATGGCGAGGAACGCCTCCGCGGCAAGGCGGCGCACCTCGGCGGTCTGGGTGGAGGTCAGCTGCGCCGGGATGATCGACCGCGAGCCTTCATCGAGGTACTTCGCTTCGTAGTCGTAGAACTCGCGCGACGGGATGATCTCGCCAGGAACCGACACCTGCGGCTCCTCGTTGCCGAGCACCGCCACTTCGATCTCGCGGGCGCCGGGAACGGCCGCCTCCACGACGATCTTCCGGTCGTACTCGGCGGCGAGCGCGATCGCCGCGCGCAGCTCCGTCGCGTGCCTCGCCTTCGAGATGCCGACGCTCGATCCGAGGTTGGCGGGCTTGACGAAGACCGGGAACCCGAGGCGGCCCGTGACGCGCGTCAGCACCGCGCGTTCGTCGCGACGCCATTCGCGCTTCGAGACGACCTCGTAGTCGCACACGGGCAGGTCGCGCGCGATGAACGCCAGCTTCATCGCGGCCTTGTCCATGCCGACCGCCGACGCGAGGACGCCCGCGCCGACATACGGCACGTTGGCGAGCTCGAGCAGCCCCTGCACGGTGCCGTCCTCGCCGTACGGGCCGTGGAGCACGGGGAAGACGACGTCGACGCCGAGGCCCGTGAATCCGCCGGGATGCGGCGCCAGCGAGGCGTTGCGCGCCGGCTCCAGCGCCGTACGCGACGCGGCTTCGATCGCGTCGGACGCTTTCGCCAGCATCGGGGGCGCGTCCGGCAGCGTCCACCGGCCGTCCTTTTCGATCCTGATCGGCACCGCGTCGTACCGTGCGGGGTCGAGGTTCTTGAACACGGCGGCCGCTGACGCGAGCGACACCTCGTGCTCGCCCGACCGGCCGCCGTAAATGATGCCTACGCGGATTTTTGACACTGGGATGCGGATTCAGCCACACGGGACGCGATGGACACGAAGAAGAATCCCTTGAGATGACCTTCCGTTGCGTCCGTTGTGTCCTTCGTGGCGAATAGATGCCTCGAAGAAGCCACGGGTAAACTTAGCACGTGTCTTTCGGCTTCCGCGTGACCCACACCGACGGCCCCGCGCGGCGCGGCGTCATGACCACGCCGCACGGCGAGGTGCAGACGCCCGCGTTCATGCCGGTCGGGACGCAGGGCGCGGTGAAAGGGGTCACGCACCGCGAGCTCGATGAAGTCGGCGCCGAGATCCTCCTGAGCAACACCTATCACCTGTACCTGCGGCCGGGTTCGACGCTCATCGCGCGGCGCGGCGGGCTCCATCGATTCATCGGATGGCCGAAACCGATCCTGACCGACAGCGGCGGCTACCAGGTGTTCAGCCTGGCTGCGAGACGGACGATCACCGAGGATGGCGCGCAATTCCGCTCGCACCTCGACGGATCGGTGCACCTGCTGACGCCCGAACGCGCGACCGAGATTCAGGCCGAACTCGGGTCGGACATCGCGATGGTGCTCGACGAGTGCCTGCCGCACCCATCCGGACCCGAGGTCGTCCGCGCGTCGATGGAACGCACGCTCAGGTGGGCCGGCCGGGCGCGCGCACGGATGGCGGAGCTGCGCGAGGCAGGGGGACGGGTCTCCGTACATGACGAAAGGAGACCCGTCCCCCTCGTCACCAACGCCGGCCAGGCGCAGTTCGGCATCGTCCAGGGCGGCGTCGACGAGCGGCTGCGCGTCGAGAGCGCCGAGCGGACCGTCGCGATCGGTTTCGACGCCTACGCCATCGGCGGACTGAGCGTCGGCGAGCCGGTGGACGTCATGTACGGCGTGGTCGGATGCGTCACCCCGCGGCTGCCGGCCGATCGGCCCCGCTATCTCATGGGGGCCGGAACGCCTCAGGACCTCGTCGAAGGCGTCGCCCGCGGCGTCGACCTCTTCGACTGCGTGCTGCCGACCCGCAATGCCCGGAACGGTCAGCTGTTCACGAGCGAAGGGGTGGTGAACATCAAGAACGCGCGATACGCGGAAGATGATCGGCCGGCCGATCCGGCGTGCGGCTGTTACACCTGCCGCACGGCGTCCCGGGCCTACTTACGCCATCTCTTCATGGCCGGGGAGATCAACGCTTCTACCCTTAACACGTTGCATAACCTGCACTTTTACCTTGACACCCTCCGGCGGATTAGGGACGCTATAGTGTTTGGGCGGTTTGAAACGTTCAAACAGGAATTCCACCGAAAGTTATCCCGTACATGAGTGGTTGGCCGGCATCAGTCTGGGCGATGGCGTCGACGCCGGAAGGCGGCAGCGGGTGGCTGCAACTCGTCCCGTTTGCGCTCGTCCTCGGCATCTTCTATTTCATCATCCTGCTGCCGATGCGGCGCAAACAGCAGAAGGTGCAGGAGTTCCTGGGCAGCCTGAAGGTGGGCGACAAGGTCATCACGACCGGAGGCATCCACGGCCAGATCACGCGCCTCGGCGAGCAGAGCGTCCAGCTCCAGATTGCCGACAAGGTGCGCGTCGAGGTCGCCCGCGCGGCGATCGGCGGCTATCAGGGGCAGGAGCCGGTCGTGGAGAATACGCAGTAGGCGGAAGTTAGCAGTTGGAAGCGAGAAGTAGGACAAGCATGGCGAATCTGCGCTGGAAGCTCGTCACCGTGTTCGCGGTGCTCATCGCATTTGCGACTGTCGGGGTCTATCCGATCCTCGCGAACCGACACGGGTGGGGCCCCAAGGTCGTCACCGACAAGGCCCTGAAGCTGGGGCTCGATCTCAAGGGCGGCGTCAATCTCGTGCTGCGCGTCGAGACCGACACGGCGCTCGCGCTCGAGACGCAGCAGGAGACGGAGCGTTTCCGGGAGGAGCTCCGCACCCGCAAGATCGACGTGAAGAGCCTCACGAATCCTGACGCGACGCACGTCCGCGTCGAAGGGGTCGCGCCGGCGCAGGATGCCGCGTTCCGGCAGGCCGCGACCGAGCTTCAGGCGAACTTCGACCGCGGCGCGGGCGTCGCCGGCACCTACACGTTCACGATGAAGCCGAACATCGCGGTGCAGCTCGCGCAGGACGCGGTCGTGCAGGCGCGCGAAACGATCGATCGCCGCGTGAACGAGCTCGGCGTCACCGAGCCGAGCATCGCGCAGCAGGGCAACGACCAGATCCTCGTTCAGCTCCCCGGCGTCACCGACGTGGATCGCGCGAAGGAAATCATCGGCTCGCCGGGCCTCCTCGAGTTGAAGATCGTGGAGAGCGGACCGGCCACGAGCCCGGACCAGCTGATGACGAACGGCAAGGTGCCCGACGACATGGAGGTCCTGCCGGGCGTGAGCGGCGGCCCCGGCGAGCAGGGCACCGTCTATTACCTGGTCCGGAAGGTCGCGGCGGTGTCCGGCAGCGATCTGCGCAACGCGCGGCCCTCGCTCGACGAGAACAACCAGCCGGCCGTGAGCTTCACGCTCAGCAACGAGGGAGGCCGCAAGTTCGGCAACGTGACCGGCTCGAACATCGGCCGTCAGCTGGCCATCGTGCTGGACGGCCGCGTGCAGTCGGCGCCGCGCATCGACGGGCGCATCACGACCGACGGCCGGATCTACGGCAGCTTCACGCAGGAAGAGGTCCAGAACCTCTCGCTGATCCTGCGGTCCGGCGCGCTGCCCGCGAAGCTCGATTACCTCTCCGAGCAGACGGTCGGTCCGACGCTCGGCGCCGACGCGATCCGCTCGGGCGTGATCGCCTCGTTCGTCGGACTGCTGCTCGTCGTCGCGTTCATGCTCGTCTACTACAAGCTGTCGGGCGTGAACGCGATCATCGCGCTCGTCTTCAACCTCGTGATCCTGCTCGGCCTGATGGCGTATGTCGGCGCCGTCATGACGCTGCCGGGCATCGCCGGCTTCGTGCTGACGATGGGCATCGGCGTCGATTCGAACGTGCTGATCTTCGAGCGCATCAAGGAAGAGCTCGAGGCGCAGCGCGGCGTCCGCGCGTCGATTAACGCCGGCTTCAACCGCGTGTTCTGGACCCTGTTCGACACGCACATCGCCGCGGCGATCTCGTGCGCGTTCCTGTTCCAGTTCGGCACCGGTCCGATCCGCGGGTTCGCCGTGACGCTCATCATCGGCCTGGCGTCGAATCTGTTCACGTCCATCTTCGTGTCGAAGACCTTCTTCGAGCTCGAGCTGTCGCAGCGGCAGCAGGCCGCCACGCTGTCCATCTAGCCATGCATATCTTCAAGAACACGAGCTACAACTTCCTGCGGTGGCGGTGGCACGCGATTGCCGTCTCCTGGATCATCATCATCGCGGGGATCGCGACCATCTGGACGAAGGGGATCCCCAAAGGCGTCGAGTTCGCCGGCGGCACGGTCGTCATCGCCGAGTTCAACCAGGAAACATCGGTCCAGCAGGTCCGCGGGGCGCTCGACCGCAACTTCCCGGGCGGCGGGCAGAACCTCGTGGTGCAGACCTACGGCCAGGCCTCGGATCGAAAGGTCATGATCCGCGTGCCGAGCATCGGCGGCGAATCCGGCAATCAATTGAGCGCGAAGGCGCGGCAGGTCGAGGCCGCCCTGAAGCAGGCCAACGTCGGTGCGTTCAAGATCGCCGGCACCGAGATCGTCGGCCCGACCGTGGGCCAGGAGCTCACGAGCAAGGGGCTCTGGGCGACGGGCCTCTCGCTCATCGGCATCCTGCTCTATCTCGCGTTCCGGTTCCAGTTCAGCTTCGGCCTCGGCGCGGTCGTCGCCACGGTGCACGACATCCTGATCACGCTGGCGTTCCTGGCGTTCTTCCGGTACGACATGACGCTCAACGTCATCGCCGCCATCCTGACGATGACCGGTTATTCGACGAACGACACGATCGTCATCTTCGACCGGATCCGCGAGAACATGCGCTCGATGCGGCGCGACTCGCTCCGCGAGATCATCAACGCGTCCGTCAACCAGACGCTGAACCGGACGATCATCTCGTCGGGCACGGCGCTGCTGACCGCGCTGGCGCTGTTCTTCTTCGGCGGCGAAGTGATGCACGGCTTCGCCTTCACGATGGTGATCGGGATCATCACCGGCACCTACTCGAGCGTCTTCATCGCCGCGGCGATCGTGAGCTTCTGGCGATCGTCGGCGCCGACGCGCGCCGCCGCGCACGCGCACGTCGTCGGCGCGCCGGCCGCGGCGGCGCTGCCGGCGTCCGCCGCGCGGCCGGCGCAGCCGACGCGGCGGCAGAAACCCCAGAGAAAAGCACGCGCCTCGTAATTTACAATTAGGAATTTGGAATCAGGAATCCGCGCACGCAATACGGGCACGCATTCCTCATTCCTCATTGTAAATTCCTAATTGCCGATGTCTCCACTCTTCCAGGCTGCCGTGCTCGGCGTCGTGCAGGGGCTGACGGAGTTCCTGCCCGTCTCGAGCACCGCGCACCTGATCCTCGCGCGCGCGTTCTTCGGGTTCGACGGCGACAAGTTCGGTCTGTCGTTCGACGTCGCGCTGCACGTCGGGACGCTGCTCGCCCTGCTCGTCTACTTCCGCACGGAAGTGTTCCGCATGATCGAGGCGGTTCCACGGCTGATGCGTCCGCGCGAAGACCAATGGGCGTGGATGATCTGGCTCCTGGTCGTCGGGACCATCCCGGCGGGCATCGTCGGGCTGCTGTTCAACCGGATCATCGAGGAGGAGCTTCGGACCGTCCCGGTCATCATCGTGACGCTGGCCGTCGTCGGACTCGGGCTGTTCTGGGCCGAGCGCGCGGGCGACCAATCGCGCTCGGAGCGGACGCTGACGCTCGCCGACGCGGTGTGGATCGGCTGCGCGCAGGCGCTGGCGCTCATCCCGGGCGTGTCGCGCTCGGGAGCGACGCTCATTGCCGCGCTGCTCCTGGGGCTGCGGCGGAAGGACGCGGCGGAGTTCATCTTTCTGCTGTCGATTCCCGCGATTCTCGCCGCGGCGGTCGGCGAAGCGCCGAAGATGCTGCGGGGCGGCGAAGCCGGCGGAGAGGCGGCGCTGCTCGCGGCCGGCATCGTCGCGTCGGCGATCGTCGGCTACTTCGCGGTCAAATACTTCATCCGGTACGTGGCGACGCACTCGCTCGACGTGTTCGCGTGGTATCGCCTCGCGCTCGCCGGAGCGGCGCTCGTCTGGATGCTGCGCTGAATCATGGGCTGGCTCCGCCGCAGCTTCATCACGGGCTTCTTCGTGACGGTGCCGCTCTTCATCTCGGTCGCGGCCTTCATCTGGATCTTCGGCGTCGTCGACGGATTCACGACGCCGGTCTACGACCGGCTGCTCGGCCGGCGGATTCCAGGACTGGGCACGCTGTCGACGGCGCTGGCGATCGTGCTGGTCGGCGCGCTCGCGCGCAACGTCGTCGGCCGGCGCGTCCTGCAGCGTGCCGAAGCGGGGCTGCTGCGCGTGCCGGTCTTCCGCACGATCTACTCGCCGGTCAAGCAGCTGGTCGATGCGTTTTCGCCCGACAACGCGGCCGGCTTCAAGCGCGTGGTCATGGTGGACGATCCGAAGCGCGGCTTCCTGCTCGGGTTCGTCACGCGCGAGTTCACCGTCGATCGCGGCCAGGGCCCCGTCGCGCTGATGGCCGTGTACGTCCCGACGAACCATCTCTACCTCGGCGACATCGTCATCTGCGAGCGCGATCGCGCCGTGTTTCCGGACATCTCGGTCGAGGACGGCGTCCGGATCTTCCTCACGGGCGGCATGGCGCTACCGCCCCGGGTCCGCGTATAATTCGACCCTTTGTGCGAGGTGAATCGAACGTGTCCGTTATGAGAACCCTGGGACGGTCACTCGTCCTGCTCCTGCTCGTCGTCGCGATCGCGGCGGCGGCGCGTCCCGCCTTCGCGGCGCAGGCCGCCCAGACGGGCGCCCCCGTGGCCGCCGGCGAGCGCGCGGGCGGGGAAGCGAACCTGGTCCTGCCGGACCTTTCGACGGTGGAATTTCGCGGCCTCAACGCGCGGACGCTGCTGATGGGCGGCCTCGTGGTGTGCGCGCTCGGCCTCGCCTTCGGTCTCGCGACCTTCACGCAGCTCAAGAACCTGCCGGTGCACGCGTCGATGCGCGACGTCTCGGAGCTGATTTACGAGACGTGCAAGACGTACCTGGTGACGCAGGGGAAGTTCATCCTGCTCCTCGAGGTGTTCATCGGCGTGATCATGATCTTCTACTTCGGCGTGCTGCAGCACTTCGAGGTCGTGAAGGTCCTGGTCATTCTCGTCTTCAGCCTGATCGGCATCGCCGGCAGCTACGGCGTCGCGTGGTTCGGCATCCGCGTGAACACCTTCGCCAACTCGCGGACCGCGTTCGCCAGCCTCAGAGGCAAGCCGTATCCGATTTACCAGATCCCGCTGCGCGCCGGCATGAGCATCGGCATGCTGCTCATCAGCGTCGAGCTCCTGCTGATGCTGTGCATCCTGCTGTTCGTGCCGGGCGACTACGCCGGCCCGTGCTTCATCGGCTTCGCCATCGGCGA
>Ga0187777_10003150_pt1 | contig 10545 bp, 10 predicted proteins | sample 1015_Q2_SP5_10_M_FD_132416 | JGI IMG/M metagenome (GOLD analysis project Ga0187777, IMG submission 132416) | Tropical peat soil microbial communities from peatlands in Department of Meta, Colombia - 1015_Q2_SP5_10_MG | ecosystem: Environmental > Terrestrial > Soil > Wetlands > Peat | place...
CAGCTCGGGTGGCCGCGGGAGGCTGCCGACGTGGGTGGTGAGGATGCGCGTCATCTTGAAGACTGTCGGCGGCGCCTGACGGCGGCGCCTTATTGAAGACTGTCGGCGGCGCCTTATTACCAGATCTCCTCGAGCAACTCGCGGATCGCCTCCGGTGGCGCCGGCCGGGGGTTGGCCTTCGCCGGCGGGCGGTCGGCGATCGCCACCGACAGCGACTCGAGGTCCGCGCGCGGCACGCCGTAGTCGCGCAGGCGGCTCGGCCCGGCGAGCGCTCCCAGTTCGGTCACGCGGGCGATTGCGTCGCCGCGGCCCATCGCCTCCCCGAGCCTCGCGATCGCCGCCGCCGCCACGTCCTGGTTGTAGCGGAGCGCGGGCGGCAGGGACACCGCGTTCATCGTGCCGTGCGCGAGGCCGTAGCGGCCCCCGAGCGCCTGCGCGATCGCGTGCCCGAGTCCCATCCCGGCCGTCAGCGCCGCGCCGGCGTGCATGGCGCCTTCGAGCAGCCGCCGGCGCGCCTCGAGATCGTCGCCGCCCTCGATCACCGCCGGCAGCGCAGCCGAGATCAGCGTCGCGCCGGCCAGCGCCTCGCGATCGCTGTCCTCGCTCCGCCCCGGCGTGTACAGCGCCTCGGCGCAGTGCGCGAGCGCGTTCATCGCCGACCCCGCGCTCTCGGCCGCCGGCAGGCCGAGTGTGAGGTTCGGGTCGTACACGATCGCCACCGTGTGCGCGCCACCGCCGCCGCGCTTGACGCCGGCCTCGCGGTCGCGCATACCGAAGCCCTGGGTCCATTCCGCGCCCGAATAGGTGGTCGGGATCGAGACGATCGGAAGCCCGGTTTCGCTCGAGACCGCCTTGGCGGTGTCGATCGCGCTGCCGCCGCCGAGCGCGACGAGGCCGTCCGCGCCGGCGCTGGCCTCGGTCGCCGCCCGCACGCCCGCGATCTCTGCGTGCGGCAGCGCTCCGTAGAAGCGACGCGCGACTGGCAACTCGACGTCCTGCCACCGCTCGGTGCTGATCAGCACCGGATTGCCGACGGACAGCTCCTCGAGCACCCCGGGCAGCGCCTCGAGGCCCCACCGGACGATCAACGAGCACTCTCCCTCATCGCAGCCGCGATCAAATCAGATCGGGGATGCCCCGGGATGACCGGCGCCGGCCGCGGGGCGGGCGGCAGCCGAAGCCTCACGACTGGCCGGACTGCAGGCGACGCATCCCCGCCAGCCACCGGTCGTAGTCCATCGCCTTGCGCTGGAAGAAGGTCAGCACCTCCGGGTGGGGCAGGATCAGGAACCGCTCCTGATCGATTGCCTCGATCACGACGCCGGCAACCTCCTCGGGCTCGAGGACGGTGCCGGCCGCCCTCACCACGCGATGGCTCAGCTCCTCACCCCCGAGCATCGCGGTCCTCACCCCCATCGGGCACAGGCAGCTGACCCGGATCCCGCGGTTGCCGTAGGTGACCGATAGCCACTCGGCGAACGCCACCGCGGCGTGCTTGGTCACCGCGTACGGCGCCGAGCCGATCTGTGTGAGCAGTCCGGCGGCCGACGCGGTCGTGACGAAATAGCCCTGGCCACGCTCCAGCCAGCCCGGCAGCAGCCGGCGCGCCGCCAGGATGTGGGCGCGCACGTTGACGCTGAAGGCGAGGTTCCACACCTCGTCGGGCGTGTCGACCGGATCCTCACCGATCGCGACGCCGGCGTTCGCGAAGAACACCTCGACGGCCCCGAGCTCTGACGCCACCCGGGATAGCAACGAGCCGAGCGCGTGGTCATCGGTGACGTCGGCCGCGACCGCGAGGTGTCCCGCGCCCAGCTCCTCTCCCACGCCCGCCAGTGGCTCCGCCGCGATATCGGTCACCGCCACGCGCGCGCCCTCCTCCGCGCAGCGCAATGCCAGCGCCCGGCCGATCCCACCGGCCGCCCCCGTGACCACGACCGTGCGTCCGCCAAGTCTCATGTGATTCCAGTCAAACGAATTGGAGTTGTTGATTACAGGCGAATTGATTATGCGGTTTCCCACTCAAACCCCGTGGGTACGACTGGCCGAGAGAACAGGAAACGCGAGGGTTGCCGATGAGCTTCATCTCCGCGGGTGGACAAACGCTGCGCACGGGCCCGCCGTCGGCCGGCAGAGCCACCCCGAAATCGATCCTGGCGCGACCGGAGGACATCCCGATCGACCGGACGACCCCGGACAGCAGCCGTGCGTTCGGCGCCCTGTTCGAGAACCGGGTCTACGCGCGCCGCGTGATTCAACTGCTCGGCGTGTGGTTCCTGGCCTACGTGACCGTGTTCGGCTTCTCGGCCGGTTTCACCTCGATGCTCGTCTCGCTGAATTACCCGCCCCCCGAGCGCTCGAGGCGATGATGGTCGTCTCCGGGTTCCTGGTCGCGGCGGCGGTCATCTCCCAGTTCAGCCCGGTTACGCGCGGCCGCCACTACGAGGAGATTTCGCCCTGACCGACGCCGGGGTGAACTGCGCGGTGCGGCTGGTTCGCTCCCGGTCCCAGGACCGCCGCACCGCGCGCCATTCCGCCGTCTCGGTGGGATGCCGGTGACGGGGGCTCGCCCCGGATCAGGCGCCGGCGTCGATGCTCCGCAGCACGACGGCTGGAGCACGTCGAGGATCCAGCTCTCGCGGCCCGTCCGTCCGCCGATCGCCCCTCGGCTAAGTAAAGCCGCGGCCGGACCGATTAGGACGAACATGCGGAGGACCGACCCGCGCGCTCGCCGCGTACCGTCCGACGGCGCGGCCTCATGGCCGGGCGGAGCCGCCGACCCCGCGGCACGTTCGGACCCCGCGGCACGTTCGGACCCCGCGGCACGTTCCGCGCCCGAGCAGGTCCACTCCAACGAGCGCTTCCGGATGCTGTTCGAGCACGCCTCGGTCGGCATCATCAGCATCGGGCCGGACGGCCGTCCCGTCGAGGCCAACCCCGCGGTCGAGCGAATGCTGGGCTACCGCCCCGGCGAGCTCGTCGGCGTGCGCCTGACCGCGTTCACCCACCCCGACGACCTCGACGCCTCCGAGCGCCTCTTCCAAGAGCTGATCGACGGCCGCCGTGCCTCGTATCAGTACGACAAGCGCTACGTCCGCAGGACCGGAGAGGTCATCTGGGTCCGGGTCACCGTATGGAGCGACGCCAGCGCAGTCGACTCGGAGCAGGTCGCGATCGCAATGATCGAGGATGTCACGCAGACCAAGCTCGCCGACCAGGAGCTCCAGGAAAAGGCAAGCCGGCTCGAGCGCATCATCGCCACCCAGCGCGACATCTCCGCGGCCGCGTCGGGCAATCTGGACCACGTGATGCACGTGATCGTCGAGCGCGCGCAGGCGCTCACGCGGGCGGAGGGCGCGATGATCAGCCTGATCGAGGGCGACACGGTTGTGACCCGGGCGGCGTGCGGGATCGCGGCGACCTTCGAAGGGAACCGCCGGCCGATGAGCCAAACCGTGTCGCGCTTCGCGATCGAGGCTCGCGGGCCGCTGCTGATCGAGCACGCCGAGGACGACCCCCGCCTGAACCCGCAGATCCGCGCGAAGGTCGGCGACCGCTCTCACATCTGCGTGCCGCTGTTCGGCGGCGAGCACCCCGTCGGCGCGCTCAGCGTGATGAGCACCTCCGAGGATGAACGACTGGGCGAGGAGGATCGCCAGACGCTCGAGCTCCTCGCCGGCGTGCTGTCCGAGGGCGTCAGCCGCGCCGCCGAGTTTGAGGCCAAGCGCCGGCAGGTCGATGCGCTGGCGCGCTTTGAGGCGATCTACCACGGTGCGATCACCGGCGTGATGACCTTGAGCGACGACGGCCAGATCGCCGGCGCCAATCCCGCCATGTGCGACATGCTGGGACTCGACAACGCCGAGGAGGTCCGCACCCACATCGCCCAGTACCTCGATCCCGAGGAGCACGAGCGCGTGTCGCTCGCGGTCGAGGAGCTGTTCGCCGGCGGATCCAACTCGCTGCGCATCGAGACCCGGCTGAACCGCAAGGACGGCACGGTGCTGTGGGTATCCGCCTCGTTCTCGATCGTCCGTGAGCCCGACGGACACCCATCGTTCGGCATCGTGATGGTGCAGGACGACACCGAGCGCAAGGCGGCGCAGGACGCGCTCGTGCGCCAGTCGGAGATCAACGAGCACCAGGCGCTCCACGACGGCCTCACCGGACTTCCCAACCGGACGCTGTTCCGCGACCGGATCGAGCAGGCGATCGCGATCGCCCGGCGCGAGGGCGGCCAGGCGGCAGTCGCGATGATGGACCTCGACCGCTTCAAGGACGTCAACGACTCTCTCGGTCACCACGCCGGGGACGCCCTGCTGATCGAGATCGGCCATCGGCTTCGCCGGATTCTGCGCTCCTCCGACACCGTGGCCCGCCTCGGCGGCGACGAGTTCGGGGTTCTGATCTCCAAGCCGGGAAGCGCCGACGACGTCGTCGTCGTGATCGAGAAGATCCGCGCCGTGCTCGAGCAGCCGGTGACGATCGAGGGCCTGAGCCTGCCGGCGGAGGCCTCGATCGGCATCGCGATGTTCCCCCACCACGGCGAGGACGTCGACACGCTGCTCCGCCACGCCGACGTCGCGATGTACCGCACGAAGGAGGAGAAGGGTGGCTACGCCTTCTACGAACAGTCTCGCAACGCGTCCGATCCGGAGCGGCTCACGCTCGTCTCAGACCTGCGGCGCGCGATCGAGCACCACGAGCTCGTGCTCTACTACCAGCCCAAGGCCGACCTCGCGAACGGCGTCGTACGGTCCGTCGAGGCGCTACTGCGCTGGAACCATCCCACGCGCGGCCTGGTCGGCCCGGACGAGTTCATCCCGCTCGCGCAGCAGACCGGACTGATCAAACCGCTAACCCTGTACGTGCTCGACGAGGCGCTCAGGCAGTGCCGCGCCTGGCAGCGCGTCGGCATGACCCTGGGCGTGGCCGTCAACCTGAGCGTCCGGAACCTGCTCGACGCCGAGTTCCCCGATCAGGTCTCCGAGCTGCTCGAGAAGCGGCGAGTCGACCCGTCGCTGCTCGAGCTCGAGATCACCGAGTCGACGATGTTGTCGGATCCGGTTCGTACCAAGCGCGTTCTCGACAGGCTGTCGGCGATGGGAGTCGCACTCTCGATCGACGACTTCGGTACCGGCTACTCGTCGCTCGCGTATCTCAGCCAGCTGCCCGTCAACGAGATCAAGATCGACCGCTCGTTCGTGATCAACATGGCCGACAGCGACAACGACGCCGTGATCGTGCGCTCGACGATCGACCTCGCGCGCAACCTCGGTCTCCACGTCGTGGCCGAGGGCGTCGAGACCGCCCAAGCCTGGGATCAGCTCTCAGAGCTCGGGTGCACGCTTGCACAGGGCTACTACCTCAGCCGGCCGGTCCCCGCCGCCGAGCTGACCGCCTGGCTCATGCAGCGCGGGCTGCAGCAGGCTGCTTGAGGTCGACGTCGCTGGACACGCGTGTTCTCCTCTGCGACGGTTCAGCTTGTGAGGCCGCCCAAACATGAGGAGGAATCGTGAAGCTCAGCGCACGCAACCAGTTGCCCGGCACGGTGACCGCCGTCAACAAGGGTGAGGCGATCGCGAACGTCGTCCTCGACGTCGCCGGCCAGCGGCTGGTCGCGTCGATCACGGTCGAGGCCGTCGGCGATCTCGGGCTGCAGGAAGGCAGCGCGGTAACCGCGATCATCAAGGCCTCCGACGTGATCATCGCCACCGACGCCGGCTGAGCGACGCCGGCGCGGTCGCACCGACGAGGCGCGCCCCCGCGGCGTAATCACGCCGCCGGTTACTCCGAGTCGAGGTACGTGACGACCGCCAGCACCCGCCGGTGGTCGTCGGGCGAGTGCGGCAGCGCCAGCGTGCCGAAGATGTTCTTGATGTGCTTCTCGACCGTGTGCTCGGAGACGAACAGGCGGTCGGCGATCGCCCTGTTCGAGCGGCTCTCCGCCATCAGCGCCAGCACCTCGCGTTCACGGTCGGTGAGATGCTCGAGCGGGTTGTCCCCCTGCCGGCGCATTCGCCGCTCGAAGGCCCTCGTCGGTGTGGGTGGGCGGCATGCGGATGTCCACGATCGCGACGTCCGGCTCGGCGCGGTCGACGAGCTCGAGAAGCTCGTCGGCATCGGCGGCGACGCCGACGACCTCGAAGCCGGCCTCCTGGAGGAGACGCGCGAGCCCCTCGCGGAGGATCACCGCATGCCAGCCGAGGAGAGCGCGTCCGCGCTCGGCTTGGCCACGTGCAGCCCGAGCGCCGGCACGGCGAGCGCCACCAGCAGCCCGCCCTGACAGACCGGCTGCGAGCACCGGCCGGCGGAGCACGCGCTCGACGACCGCGGCCCAGAAGCGCGATTCGCCGGCGGTCGCGAGCTGAGGCAGGAACGGGATCCGGCCATGGTCGATGTGCGGACCGAGCAGCCGGAGCAGCGCGGGAAGGACGGTGACCGAGCCGGCGACCGCGCACGCCACCACGACGATCGTTCCGGCCGCGGTCCCGTTGAAGATGTCCGACCCGACCACGAACTGGCCGGCCATCGCGATCGCCACCGTCGTGCCCGCGATCAGCACGGAGCGGCCCGAGGTGCGCGACGTCCGTTCGAGTGCCTCGCGGGTCGAGGCGTCCCGGAGCCGCTCCTCGCGCGACCGGACGACGTAGAACAGCGCGTAGTCGACGCCGACCGCCATCCCGATCAGCAGCATGACCGTCTTGACGCTGTCGTCGAGCGGGAACACCTGGCTGATCGGCCCCAGCAGCGCGAACGCCGCGATCACCGCCGTCGCCGCCAGCATCACCGGCACGAGGGCCGCCACCAGCGCGCGCCGAACGAGATCAGCAGCACCACCAGCGTGACGGGGATCGACAGCTGCTCGGCGCGGTGCAGGTCGCTGCCCCCTCCCGATGTCGGGTCGACCACCGTCGCGCTGACACCCGGGTGCGCGGCTGGCACCGCCGCCACCGAGGCCTCCAATCGCCCGAGGTTGGACGGCCCGGTGATCTGGCCGGTCACGAGGGCCGCGTGCCGATCGCCGGCGATCGCTTCGTGCGCGGCGCCACCGAGCGCGGCGTGCATCCCTGCGGCGACCTGGCGCGTCGCGGCCTGGAACGCCGGGGAGCGCGCGCTCAGGGTGGCGCTGCGCAGGTACACGTACTCCTCTGCCGGCAGGCCGAGCCTGTGCGAATCCATCAGCGCGTACCCGCGCGCCGACTCGCCGACCGCGCCGTTCTCGAGCGGCTTCGAGCCGGTCAGCGACAGGGCGAGCACGGCCGCGACGACGAACGTCAGCCAGGCGGCGATCGCGAGCACGGGCCGGCACGTGCTCCAGCGACCGATGGCCATGGGTGAGAAGCGCTTGATCATGAAGCGCAGCCTGAACCCGTCGGCCGCCCGTGAACAGCCGGAGGGCCGGAGTCTCGAGGGGTAGGTCCAGCCGGTATCAAGGGGTGCCGGCGCGCGAGTGGAGCGCTACCGCGAGGGCTGGCTCCCCGCGGAGTCGTCGCCCAGATGAGTTGGCGGTGAGCGAGGTGCTTGAGCAAGATCGCCGCAGCGCCATGGCGATCCAGATCGGAATCCGACCGTGGTTTTCCCCGGTCCGAGGCGCGGCATCCTACGGTTGGCCGCCGCCCGAATTGGCGCGATCGTCGGGGCATGCGACACAGCCCGGAGGCCTCCGCGGGCACCACTCTGGGGCACGGGTCGCGTCGGCGTCCAGCCGGCCCGGCGCGAACGCGGGCACCTCAGCGTCGCTCGGCGGTCCCGCGTCCGCGGCCTGTGAACCGATGGCTGACACTCGCGGTGCTGTGCGTGCCGCTGTTGATCGTCTCGCTCGACAACACTGTGCTCAACGTCGCTCTCCCGACGCTCGTCCGCGAGCTCCACGCCAGCGACAGCGAGCTGCAGTGGATCGTCGACGCTTACGTGCTCGTGTTCGGCGGTCTGATGCTGGTGTCGGGGAGCGTCGCTGACCGCGTTGGGCGCAAGCTGACGTTCCTGGTCGGGCTGGCCGTGTTCGCGGCGTGTTCGACGTGGGCGGCGTTCTCCAGCTCCTCCGGGATGCTGATCGCCGCCCGGGCGAGCATGGGCCTCGGCGCCACGCTGATCATGCCGGCGACGCTCGCGATCATCACCAACACCTTCACCGATCGGGATGAACGCCAGCGGGCGTTGGGGATCTGGGCGGCCACGACCGGCGCCGGCGTCGCGCTCGGCCCGATCGTCGGCGGGCTGCTGCTGGCGCACTTCGCGTGGGGCTCGGTGTTCCTGATCAATGTCCCGATCGCGCTCCTCGGCGTGGTGGCCGCGGTCCCGTTCGTTCCGAACTCGCGCAACGAACACGCGCAGCGACTCGACCTCGTCGGCTCGCTGCTGTCGGTCCTCGGCCTGGGCCTCTTGCTGTGGGCCGTGATCGAGGCCCCGGTGCACGGCTGGACCTCGGGCGAGGTGCTCGGAACCGGCGCCGCCGGTATCGCCACCATCGCGGGCTTCGTTGGCTGGGAGGCCCGCAGCTCTCATCCGATGCTGAAGCTGCGCTTCTTCCGGCAACCCGGGTTCTCCGGGGCAGTCATGAGCACGGCGACGATGATGTTCGCGCTGATGGGGATGCTGTTCGTGCTGACCCAGTTCCTCCAGTTCCACCTCGGCTATACGGCGCTGCAGGCCGGGGTCCGCATGCTCCCGGCCGCCGGTGGGATCGCGGTCGTCGCTCCGTTCTCCGCGATCGTGGTCGGCCGCCTGGGCACGAAGCTGACGGTCGCGCTCGGGCTGGCGGTCGTGACCGGTGGCCTGTGGTGGATCTCGGGCGCGACGGTGACGACGCGCTATTCCGGGGTGCTACCGGGGGCGATCATGATCGGCATCGGCGCTGGGCTGGTGATGCCCGCAGCCGTTGGCTCGCTGATGGGGACGCTGCCGCTCGAGCACACCGGGGTCGGGTCGGCGACGAACGGCACGTTCCTGAACGTCGGCGGTGCCCTCGGCGTCGCGATCCTCGGCAGCATCATGTCGACGCGCTACGAGCACCTGCTTTCCGCGAGCGCCGCCGTCCACTCCCTGCCTACCGCGGTCGGGCAGACGGTCCAGGGGTCACTCGGCGCCGCCCTGCAGGTCGCGGCGCACGTTGGCGGGGTGCTCGGCCGCGACCTTGCCGCCGCCGCGAGCGCAGCCTTCATGAACGGCATGAGCCTGGCGCTCGAGATCGGGGCCGGCGTGGTGCTCGTCGGCGTCTTGGTGGCGCTGGTCGTCCTGCCGTCAAAGCCCTCCTCGCGCTGAGACGCTCACAAGGGCCGGCGAGGTCTCGGTTACGCCTGGTTCATCTGGCCGATCGACGAGGTCTATAACGTGTTGTCCATGGTCGTGGCCGGGGTGACGATCGTGGTGCCGCGAGGTCGCGATGGGGTCGTGATCGGCTGATGGAGACACGGGACGGGCGAGTTGTCGGGTACATCTTGGGATGAAGCGCTCGCCGCGGTGGCTGCCGATCGGCTCCCGCCGCCCTCCCCGCGGCCGCTGACGCGCGATGTGATCCTGGGTGACGGGTCGACGCTACGGTTGCGCGCGCCCGGGCCCGAGGACTATGAGGACGTGAAGGCGTTCTACGACCGGCTCTCCCCGGAGAGTCGGTATATGCGCTTCCATGGGGCGGTGCGCACGGACGTGCCGGCGCGGTATGTGGTGGAGGCGGCCGGCGTCGACCGGGTGTCGTTGATCTGCCGGCATGGTGACCGTGTCGTCGCCGTCGCCAGCTACGATCGTCTGCGCGAGCCTGGGGTGGCCGAGATCGCGTTTGCGGTGGCTGAGGATTTCAGGCGTCGCTGGACTGCGACGCGGCTGTTGGAGCAGCTTGCGGCGATCGCTGCGGAGAGGGGAATCCGGCGGTTTGACGCAGAGGTGCTGGCGAACAACCATGCGGCGCTGGGCGTCCTCAGGGAGGCGGGGTTCGCGGTTCGGCGCAAGGGCGCTGGGGGTGAGGTCACGCTGATGCTCGACGTCACTCCTACCGAGAGCGTGTGGGAGCGGATCGACGAGCGCGACCACGCGGGCGTGGTGGCGTCGCTGCGGTCGGTTCTGGCCCCGGCGTCGGTCGCGATCGTCGGCGCAGCGGACGGCTCGGACGATCCCGGCGGCGCCGTTCTGTCAAATGTGCTCGACGGGCGCTTTCAGGGCGTGGCGATGCCGATCAGCAGTGCGGGCGGCGTGATCCGCTCGATCCGCGTCGCGCCCAGCCTGACTGCGCTCGCGGAGGCGCCCGAGCTCGTCGTGACCGCCGTCCCACTCCCGGACGCCGTGGAGGTTGCCCGGGAGGCCGCCGAGAAGGGGGCGAAGGCGCTTGTCGTGCTGCAGTGCGAGACGGCGGATCAAGCCGACGAGGCTCAGGAGTGGGAGGAGCGGCTGCTGGAAGTCGTCCGCACGGCCGGGATGCGACTGGTCGGCCCGAACTGCCTCGGGGTGCTCAACACCGACCCCCGCGTGAGCCTGCACGCAACCTTGGCCGGCTTTCGCGTGCCCGCCGGGCGGCTGGGGATCTGCTCGGAGTCGGGAGCGATCGGGATC
>Ga0187777_10003152_pt1 | contig 10540 bp, 11 predicted proteins | sample 1015_Q2_SP5_10_M_FD_132416 | JGI IMG/M metagenome (GOLD analysis project Ga0187777, IMG submission 132416) | Tropical peat soil microbial communities from peatlands in Department of Meta, Colombia - 1015_Q2_SP5_10_MG | ecosystem: Environmental > Terrestrial > Soil > Wetlands > Peat | place...
CCGCGCATCCTGATCGCCGACGGCGCCAGCTTCAAAGGCAACGTCGACATGGACTCGAAGGAACGCTAGCCCATGGCGACCAAGGATCTCGCGGGCCCCGCGGGAGGGGACAATACCGTGATCGGGCAGTCGATCCTCATCAACGGCAAGCTCACGGGCGACGAGGACCTCACGGTCCGCGGCCGCGTGGAGGGCGAGCTGACCCTGAGCCACACGCTCATCGTCGAGCCTTCGGGCGTCGTGAAGGCCAATGTCGCGGTGAAGAACGCGATCGTCAGCGGCGTGGTGGTGGGCAACATCAACGCCACCGAGAGCGTGGAGCTCACCCGCGACGGACGGATGGTGGGCGACATCCGGAGCCCGCGGGTGATCATCGTCGACGGCGCCAGCTTCCGGGGCCGGGTGGACATGGGCGAGCTCGCTCCCGGGCGTCCGCTGCCGGAGAGGCCCCGGTCGCTGGCCCGCCCCGGCGTCCGCGCCCCGCTCGCCCCGGCACGGCCGCCGGCGCTGCCCCCCCGGCCCCCCGCGCGACCCGTCATCGGCCGGCCGGCCGAGGGGAAGGCTCCGCCGGCACCGCCCCCGGTTCCCCCCACCGTGGCCGTGGGGGCGAAGAAGAAGGTCGTGGTGAAGAAGAAGAAGTGAGGCGGGCCGGAGGCGGGCCACCCTGGCGGGCGCCGCCCGGCGATGTGCTATGGCGGAGGCGATGGAGACGCCCGAGCAGGAGAGCCCGGCCCCCGAGGGCGCCGGCGAGTCGACCCGGCCGGTGACCGCCAGCGAGGCGTCGGAGCTCCTGCCGGACCTTCCTCCCCCCGATCCGGAGGAGCCGGTCGAGGATTCGCCCGGGCCCAAGCTTCCGCCGCTGGTCTCCCCCTCGGAGCCTCTCCTCCGCCGGCCGATCCACGTCGAGCAGGCGCTCGTCGCCCTGGAGCAGATCGACGCCGGCGACGCCTTCCAGCTCCGCCCCCCCGGTGACGTGAGCGCCCTGGCGCAGGACCTGGCCCGGCTCGGCCAGGTCTTCCCGGTGGACGTGCGGCTCCGCGGGGACCGCTTCCAGCTGGTGTGCGGTTTCCGCCGGGTGGAGGCGCTCCGCTTCCTGCGGCGGGACAAGGTCCTGGCCCGCATCCACACCGAGCTCTCCGACGAGGATGCGCTGCTGGTCGCCCTGGCCGATGCCATCCACGGCCAGCCCGCCTCTGCCGAGGAGCTGGAGGCGCTCCGCCAGCGGCTCGCCGAGGAGGGACGGCTCGGTCCCGCCGCCGCCGAGCTCATCGCCGGGGCGCTCGGGGAGCGGGAGGAGCTGGCCCCGGAGGGCCCCGAGGAGGAGATCGACGCCGACGAGCTGGCCAGCTCGGTGACCGGCATCCTGGCCGACGCCAACCAGGACCTGGCCCTGCTCGTCCCGGTCTTCGGCGCCCTGGACGAGGATCGCAAGGCGGAGCTCCTCACCCAGCTTCGCTACGCCGCGGAGCTGGTCGCCTACCTGGAGGAGTCCTGAGCATGGAGGGGGGGCTGGTGCGGGACCGCGCCCGGCTCCTCGAGCTGCTCACCGACCTGTCCTTCGAGCGGCGCCGGGTGACGCTCTCCTCGGGGAAGGAGAGCGACTTCTACATCGACTGCAAGCGGACCGCGCTCAGCGCCGAGGGCCATTTCCTGGTCGGGCGCCTGCTCCTGCGCGACATCCAGCGGCTCGCGCCGGGGGCGGCGGCGGTGGGTGGCCTCACCCTGGGCGCCGACCCCCTGGCCTCGGCGGTGAGCCTGACCAGCTACCTGGCCGGGACGCCGATGCCGGCCTTCATCGTGCGCAAGGAGCCCAAGGGGCACGGCACCGGCCAGTGGATGGAGGGCCGCTCGCTGGTCGCTGCCGGAGCGGAGGTGGCCATCGTCGAGGATGTGGTGACCAGCGGAGCCTCCACGCTCCGCGCCATCGAGCGCGTCGAGTCCGAGGGGCTCCGCGTTCGCTGCGCCTTCGCCCTGGTGGACCGGCTCGAGGGCGGCCGCGACGCCGTCGCCGGCCGGGGCTACGCGCTGTCGACGCTCTTCACCCGGGAGGACTTCCCCCGGTGAGCCGGGGCCCGCTCCGCGTCCGGACCCGGGCGCCCCTGGCCGCCGTGGTCCTGCTCGGCTGCTCCGGCCTGCCGCCTCCCATGGTCGGCGATCCCGGACCGCAGTCGAGCGACGCCAAGGCCAACGCCGAGTACACCGCGGTCCTCAACCACTTCAGCGCCCAGAAGCAGCTGTTCAACGTCTTCGAGACCATCCTCTTCGCCGGCGTCACCTACGAGAGCCCGGCCTTCATCGCCGCGCGCATCCGCCGGCGCGATGCCTTCCAGGCGCAGCCGGCGGTGCAGGCCGCCCGGGACGTGCGCGAGGCGGAGGCCCAGATGGCTCAGTTCATCGACTTCACCCTCGGGGCCTACATCCAGAACCCGCACTTCGATGACCTGAACATGGCCTCCAGCATCTGGCGCGTCCTGCTCATCACGCCGGCCGGCGAGGTGACCCCGGTCTCGGTGACCCGGGTGGGACGGGCGGACGTCGACACCCGCGCCTACTACCCGTACATGGGGGACTTCTGGACCGTGTACCGGGTGCGCTTCCCCAGGTCCGTCGGGACCAACGACGTGCTCCCGCCGGGGGTGAAGTCCTTCACCCTCGTCCTCGCCTCCTCGCTCGGCCGGGCGGAATTCCAGCTCCCCACCGAGTAGCCGTGCGCTAGTAGACCCGGAGCAGGACCACCGACACGCCGTCGCCCTGACGCCAGAAGGCCCACTCGCTGCGCGTGCCCTCCGGATGGATGCCGGCGCCCTGCGCGGGCGGCCGGGGGACGGCGGCCAGGGCGAGCAGCGCGGAGCGCTTCACCCAGGCGTCGAAGCCCGAGTCACCCGAGGAGGCGACCAGGTCGGCGTGGACGACGTGTCCCTCGGCGTCCTGCTCGATGCGCAAGACGGCGGCCGGGGGAACCTGCGTCTTGCGGAAGAGCTCGAAGGGCTGGATGAGCGAGGTCTGGGTCGGGGCCATCGGGCCGAGCAGCCGCCGGATCAACTCCCCCTCGCGTCCGGAGACATCGTGCTGGTTCATCTGGGGCAAGGGCTCGCCCGGCGGTGCCGGATCGGGAGGCGCCTCGGCGGCCTCGAGCGCCGCCAGCCAGCCCTGGATCCACCGCTGCGCACCGGAGGGAGTCCCGGCCCGGGGCGAGCCGGCGGGCGGAGGCGTTCCCAGGCCATCCCGGAGGGCGTGGGCCAGCGTCGAGAAGTAGCTGTCCACGCCGGCCACCACCCGTTGCTCGGCGAGGTTGGACAGCCGCCAGGTCTGGATGCGCCGGGCAAGGACCGCCTCCGGGGGGCCGGCATCGGCCAGCTCCGTGCCGGCGACCTCCGGGACGGCCACCGCCAGGGCCCCTTCGGGAAACAGGTTGGGGGGAGCGAGCGGAGCGTCGCCGCCGGGCCGGACCGGGTGCGCCGGGGGCGGGGAGGGGGCCGCCGCCTGCACGGGCGGCGCGCCGGCGGTCCGTCCCGGGCCGGCGCGTCGCTCGGTGGCCCGCGTGCCGGCGGTCCGGGGGAGCTCGACGATCTCCACCGCCAGCGGCCGTGGTGGGATGGCGCGCGAGGCCTCGCGGGGGAGGCGCAGGAGAAGCGCCAGGACCAGGACGTGCAGCCCGAGCGAGAGCCCGAGCGCGAGGAGCAGGCGTCGGCGCACCGGCCGCCATCTAACACCCAAATCTCGACCACCGCGCTCCCGAGGGAGGCGCTCAGGGCGCGCCGAGCAGGTCGAGGAGGGCGTCCGGCTCGGCGGCCGCGTGCAGCCGGACGCGGTCCCCGGCGGCGAGGAACCCGGACCCCGCCGCGTGGTCGAGGAAGCGGAGCAGGGGCGCGAAGTAGCCGCCCACGTCGAGCACCCCGACTGGATGCCCGTGCAGCCCGAGCTGCTGCCAGGTGAGCGCCTCGAACAGCTCGTCGAGCGTTCCGAAGCCGCCCGGGAGTGCGACGAAGGCGTCGGCCTGAGCCGCCATCCGTGCCTTGCGCGCGTGGAGGCCGTCGGTGAGCACGAGCTCGGTGAGGCCGGGATGCGCCAGCTCCACGGTGGCCAGAGCGCGGGGCAGGACCCCGGTCACCGGGGCTCCGGCGGCCAGCGCGGCATTGGCCAGAACGCCCATCAGCCCCACCTGGCCTCCACCGTAGACCAGGCCCAGTCCCCGGGCGCCCAGCCGCTCGCCGAACCGGGCGGCCGCGTCCGCGAAGCGCGCCGAGCCGCCCGACTTCGCCCCGCAGAACACGCAGACGTGGAACCGCCCGCTCACGGGAGGTGGACGCCTCCCGAGCCGGCCAGGAGGTAGATGGCCAGCGCCAGGCCCCCCGCCAGGAACGGCCAGAGGACGTCGAACCGTCGGCCCCAGAACCGCAGCACGCCCCCGCAGGCCAGCCCGGCGAGGAAGCCGCCCAGGTGGCCCTGCCAGCTGACGTGGGGGAGGAGGCTGATGATCACCACCAGGGCGAGCTGGGAGAGGAGCTGGCGCCGGCTCTCGCGGCTGATCACCGGCAAGAGCACCCCGGCCCACCCGAGGATCATCCCCGACGCGCCCACCACCGGGTGCTCGAAGCCGAAGGCCAGCACCATCGCGCTGCTGCCCAGGGCCGAGATCAGCGACACGGCGACCATGCGGGGCGTCCCGAGGATCCGCTCCACCGGGAAGCCGAGGCTGGCCACGGTCATCATGTTGAAGAGGATGTGCGTGACGTTGGCGTGGACGAAGAGCACGCTCAGGACGCGCCACCACTGCCCGGCCTGGACCGCCGGCCCGTAGAGCGCCCAGAGGCGCGAATCGAGCAGCGGGACCTGAGCCATCTGTCCGAGGAACACCGCCACGCACACGCCGATGAGGGCGGTGCAGAACGGGGGCAGCGGCGCCCGGGTGGGGGCTGCCGGCGCCGGTCGGGGCGCCGGGGGCGGCCCGACGTCGGGCCCGAACGGGTCGGAGCGGGGCATCACCATGTCCGGTCGTCCCTCACACCTCCCGGAAGACGACCGTGTCCTTGGCCCAGTTGTGGTCGTCCCGGTTCGGGTAATCGAGGTTGAAGTGCAGGCCCCGGCTTTCCTTCCGCCGGGTGGCGCACTCCACGATGAGGTGCGCCACCTCGGCGATGTTCCGCAGCTCGATGATGTCGCGCGTGACCTTGAACCGCCAGTAGTAGTCGCGGATCTCCTCGCGGAGGAGGTCCAGCCGCCGGCGCGCGCGCATCAGCCGCTTGTCGCTCCGCACGATGCCCACGTAGCTCCACATCAGCCGGCGGACCTCGTCCCAGTTGTGGGTGACGATGACGCTCTCGTTGGGGTCCACCGCCGCGCCCGGGTCCCAGGGGGGCACGTCGGCCGAGGGGAGCGTCACCCTCTTCACCTCCTCGGCGGCGGCCCGCGCCCCGCGATGTCCGAAGACCAGCCCCTCGAGGAGCGAGTTGGAGGCCAGCCGGTTGGCGCCGTGGAGCCCGGTGTGCGCCACCTCGCCCACCGCATAGAGGCCGGGCAGCGTGGTCCGCCCGACCAGGTCGGTCACCACGCCGCCGCACTGGTAGTGGGCGGCCGGGACGACGGGGATGGGCTGAACGGCCATGTCCACGCCGAACTGCTTGCAGGTCTCGTAGATGTTGGGGAAGCGCTCGATGAGGAAGCTCCGCCCGAGGTGGGTCATGTCCAGCAGGACGAAGTCGTCGCCGGTCCGCTTCAGCTCGCTGTCGATGGCCTTGGCCACCACGTCGCGGGGAGCCAATTCTTTGAGAGGGCTGTACCGGTCCATGAACTGCGCGCCGTTCCGGAGCCTGAGCTTCCCCCCCTCGCCCCGGAGCGCCTCGCTGATGAGGAAGTTCTTCGCCTCCGGGTTGAAGAGGCAGGTGGGATGGAACTGGTAGAATTCCATATTGGCGATGTGGGCCCCGGCGCGGTAGGCGATGGCCACGCCGTCCCCGGTCGCGACGTCGGGGTTGGTGGTGTAGAGGTAGACCTTGCCCGCCCCGCCGGTGGCCAGCACCACCACCTTGCCGAGGAAGGTCTCGATCTGCCCGGTGGGCAGGAGAACGTAGAGGCCCAGCGCCCGGCCGCCGGCTCCGTGGCCCGGATGCCGCTCGACGACCAGGTCGATGGCCGCGCTGTCCGAGACGAACTGGATGTTCGGCCGGTCGTCACAGGCGGCGAGCAGCACCCGCTCTACCTCGCGGCCGGTGATGTCCCCGCTGTGGACGATGCGGCGGCGTGAATGCCCACCCTCCCGGGTGAGGTCCCAGGCCCCGTCCGGCCGGCGGTTGAAGTCCGCCCCCAGCGCCGCCAGCTCGCGGACCCGGTCCGGACCCTCGTGCACCGTCACCTCCACCGCATCCGGGTGGTTGAGCCCGCTCCCGGCGGCGAGCGTGTCCTGCTCGTGCTGGGCGAAGGAGTCGGCGGTGCTCAGGACCGAGGCGATTCCCCCTTGCGCATAGACGGTGTTCGACTCGCTCCGGCTGCGCTTGGTGAGGACGCACACCGTCCCCGCCTGCGAGGCCTCGAGCGCGAAGGAGAGGCCGGCCACTCCGCCGCCGACGACCAGGAAGTCGAAGCGCTGGGGCATGACAGCCAGGCGCTTAATCTTCACAAGTCCTGGAAACAAGGCCGTTTCTTGAGGGTCCGGACAGGGGGGGCTAAGTTCCAGAGCTTGGCCGTGCGTGCCCTGGTCCTCCTTCTCTCCCTGTGCGCCGCCTCGCCCGCCGCGGCGAGCGCCATCTACACGTACACCCTCAAGGACGGGACCATCGTCTACACCAACGTCCCGCCGGCCGGGGTGAAGGCGCGCCGGCTGGGTGGGCAGTTCCGCCCGGCGCCCAAGCCCACCGATCCGCCCGCGCCGGTGGTCATCTCCGACTCGCTCGTCGAGGAATGGATCGCCCGCGCGGCGGCCAAGTACAACATCCCGCTCCCGCTGGTGCGCGCGGTGATGCACGCGGAGAGCAACTTCGACCGCTTCGCCGTCTCCGCCAAGGGGGCCAGCGGGCTGATGCAGCTCATGCCGTCCACCGCCCGGGCGATGTACGTCCACGACATCTTCGACGTGAAGCAGAACATCGAGGGCGGGGTGCGTTACCTGCGCGTCCTGGCCAACGAGTTCGACGGCCAGATGGAGAAGATGCTCGCCGCCTACAACGCCGGCCCGGACGCGGTCCACCGCTTCGACGGCAACGTTCCCCCCTACGACGAGACGCAGGCCTACGTGCGCAAGGTGCTGGCGCTCTACTTCAAGTACAAGGAACAGGCGCAAGCCGAGGCCGGGCCGAGCTCCGCCGGAAGGGCATCATGGCAGTGATCCCCGGGACCGGAGGGGACGACGCCTTCCTCACGCTTCTCTACCGCGGTGGTGAGCTCCTCCAGGCGGGGCAGCTCGAGGAGGCGCGTGCCCAGCTCGAGGCCGCCTACCAGCTCCAGCCGGACAACGAGAAGGGGCAGAACCTGCTCGGGCTGGCCTACTTCAAGCTCGGCCACTTCGACCGGGCGGCGGAGATCTACGAGGGGCTGGTCCGGGACAATCCCGGTGACCCCACCCTCCGCGTCAACCTCGGTCTGGTCTACCTCAAGGCCGGGCAGCTGCAGCGCGCGGTGCGCGAGTTCGAGCAAGCCGTCGAGCTGGCCCCGGACCACGCCAAGGCCCACAACTACCTCGGGCTGGCCCTGGCCCAGGCCGGGGAGTACGGCCGCGCCCGCGAGGCGTTCCTGCGCGCCGGGTCGGATGCCATGGCCGAGAAGATGGCGCGCGCCCTGGCCCAGGACCGCGCTCCCCGTCCACCCTCCGCCCCGGCCCCGGCCGCCCTGACGCTGGCGGCGTCGAAGACCTTCGTCGGGATGGTGGCCGCGGCCGCGCCCACCGCCCCGCCGCCCGAGGCGCGCCCCTACGACGCCATGCTCTCCCAGGGCCTCGGCGGCAGCGCCCCCCCTCCCGGCATGCGGGCCGTGCCCCCACCGCCGCCACCCATCCCGCTGGTGGTCGAGGCCGGGCGCCGCCAGGTGGCGGCCGGGGAGGACGAGCCGCTCGGCCCGGTGGCGCAGGAGGCGCCGCCCCCGCGCCCCTCCGCGCCGGTGACCAGCGCCGAGCTGTCGCAGCTGGCGGCCAGCCTGCGCCTGGTGGGAGAGGCGGAGGCCTCGCCCTTCGCGGTGAACGAGGACTCGGTCCTGGTCACGGTGCGCGGCGAGCTGCTCATCCGCGCCTCGGGGATGATCGGCTTCACCGGCTCGCTCGAGTTCCGGCCCGAGTTCAAGCGCTTCCGCGGGCGCGTCACCGACCGGCCCTTCGGCGAGGGCGCGGAGCGGATGATGCGCGTCCAGGGGCAAGGGATGGCGTGGGTGGCGCGGGAGGGCCGGCGCTTCCTGGCGGTGAGCCTGGGCGACGAGGGCGCCTACCTCCGCGAGCCGATGGTCTTCGGCTTCGAGGAGCAGCTCAGCTTCGAGAACGGGCGCGTTCCCTCCGATGTCGCGCCCGACCTGGACCTGGTGCACCTGGCCGGCATCGGCCAGGTCCTGCTCAGCCCGCCGGGGGCGCTGCGCTCGCTCGAGGTTCGTCCCGACGCGCCGGTGACCATCCCCTTCGAGCACTGGGTGGGGTGGCAGGGGCAGATCGCCCCCCGCGTGCTCTCCATGCCCTGGGACGGTCCGCGCGGCGGAGCGGCGGTGGCGGTGGAGCTGACCGGGGAGGGCTTCGCGCTTCTCTGCGTCGGGGCCGGGTAGCGGCCTTCGCTCAGTGGCCCGGTCCGGAGGGCGCGCGAGTGCAGCGCACTCCGCCGCGGTCCATCTCGGCGATGCACTCGTTGCAGGGGACGCAGCCGGAGGCGGTCGTTTCCCCGAGCTGCATCCGCCGCGGGAGATCCGAGTCGTGGAGGAGCGCCCGCCCCATCCCCACCAGCTCGAATCCGTCGTCGAGGGCACGGTCGACGGTGGCGAGTGACTTGAGCCCGCCGAGGAGCATGAGTGGAAGCCTCACCGCCGCCCGCATCCGGAGCGCGTCCGGACGCAGGAACGCTTCCTCGTACGGATACTCCTGCACGAGCAGCTTTCCGAAGAGGAACAGCCCGGCCCTGGCCCAGACGCTCCGCTGAGCGTCCATCATCGCCCGGAGAGGGACGTTGCCCCGGAGCATGTAGAGGGGCGCTCGCGAGACGAAGCCACACGAGAGCACCAGCGCCTGGACGCCCTCCGTCTCCAGCCGGCGTGCCGTCTCGATCGCCCCGTCGATCTCCAGCCCGCCCGGAAAGCCATCCCGGAGGTTGACCTTGCAGAGGAGGACCTGGCGCTGAGCGGCCGCCCGCACCGCCCGCACGATCTGCACTGCGAGCCGGCTCCGGTTCTCCGGCGACCCGCCCCACCGGTCGCGCCGGCGGTTGATGCCGGGGGAGAGGAACTGCGAGACGAGATAGCCGTGCCCGAAGTGCAGCTCGATGGCGTCGAAGCCGGCGCCGTCGGCGATCCGCGCCGCGGCCGCGAACTCGTCGATGACGCGGGCGATGTCCGCCTCGCTCATCGCCCGGGCCAGGGACCGCCCGTAGATGTTCAGCCTGCGCGAGGGTCCCATCGGGCGCCCGCCCGCGAGCCGCCGGTCGGCGAAGTCCCCGCAGTGGCCGATCTGGAGGGAGGCCGCCGCGCCTTCCCGGTGAACGGCCTCGGTGAGCCAGCGGAGTCCAGGGACCGCCTCGGGCCCGAGCAGGAGCTGGGTGGCGTAGCTGCGTCCGGCCGGGGACACGGAGGCGTAGGCCACGGTGGTCATCGCCGCCCCGCCGGTAGCCACCCGGCGGTGATGCTCGACCAGCGCCGCCGACGGGATGCCGCCCGGGCACATCCCTTCGAAGGTGGCCGCCTTCACGATGCGATTCCGCAGCCGGAGAGGCCCGAGGGTGAAGGGAGTGAAGGCCCGGCTCATCGGGTGGCTCCGCCGAGCCAGCTCGCCCGGCGCCGGATGAGGTCCACCACCCACTGGGGGGTCAGCGCGGCGGCGAGCGCCAGGATCCGGTTCGAGAGGCCGGGCACGACTTCCGCCCGGCCGGCGAGCAGCCCGCGGACACCCGCCTCGGCGACCCGCTCCGGCTCGAGGAAGAGCCCGAGCCGCCGGCCGCGGCGGATGGTGGCCGCGGAGGTCTGGTAGAGCCCGGTGGGGGTCGGGCCGGGGGCGAGGCAGGTCACGCCGACGCCGTGCACGAGCATCTCGCTCCGAAGCGACCGGGCGAAGCCGCGCAGGTAGCGCTTGCTGCTCCCGTAGTAGGCGATTCCGGGGAAGTCTCGCCAGGCCGAGATGCTGGAGACGATGAGGATGTGCCCGCGGCGCCGCGCGCGCATGTCGCGACCGAAGAGGGAGCAGAGCAGGGAAGGGGTGACCACGTGCAGCTGGAGGAGGGCCCTGGCCCGGTCCAGCGGCGCATCGGCCGCCTCGCCGGAGAAGAACATGCCGGCGTTGTTGACCAGCACGTCGACCTCCAGGCCCATCGCCTGGACCCGTCGGTGCAGCTCCTCGGCTGCCTCGGGCCGGGCGAGATCCAGGCACAGG
>Ga0187777_10003153_pt1 | contig 10540 bp, 11 predicted proteins | sample 1015_Q2_SP5_10_M_FD_132416 | JGI IMG/M metagenome (GOLD analysis project Ga0187777, IMG submission 132416) | Tropical peat soil microbial communities from peatlands in Department of Meta, Colombia - 1015_Q2_SP5_10_MG | ecosystem: Environmental > Terrestrial > Soil > Wetlands > Peat | place...
CGCCGACGTCGCCAAGTCGGACCACGAGCTCGGGGTCGCGCTGCGCCGTGCGCTCGCCGGCAGGCCCACGCCGGGCCCGACGCTCGCGGCGCTGCCCTCCGCGGCGTCGACGGTGCTGGCGCTGCTCGCGTGATCGGCGCGGGCTGGCTCGCGCCACCCCTCGCGGCTCACTCCGACCGGCTGGCGCGCGAGATCCAGGTCGACTGCCGGCTCGCGCGGCGCGATGCCGTCGCGCTCACGTTCGACGACGGTCCGCACCCGGACGGGACCCCGGCCGTGCTCGAGGCGCTCGAGCGGCGCAACGCGCGTGCGACGTTCTTCCTCGTCGGCGAGCAGGTGCGGAAGCAGCCGGCGATCGCGCGGGCGATCGCCGACGCGGGCCACGAGATCGCGCTCCACGGCGACCGCCACGTCCTGCTCCTGCGGCGGCGCGTCGGGCCCTTCTCCGCCGATCTCGACCGCGCCTCGGCGGCCATCGGCGAGGCCACCGGCGTCGTCCCGACGCTCTACCGGCCGCCGTACGGCGTGTTCAGCAGAGGGACGCTCGCGCACGTACGCGAGCGGGGCCTGCTGCCGCTGCTCTGGTCGGCCTGGGGCCGCGACTGGGAGCGCCGCGCGAACGCGGCGTCGATCTCGCGCCGGGTCACGCGCCGCCTCGCTCCCGGCGACGTCGTGCTCCTGCACGACTCCGACGCCTACAGCTCGCCGGACTCCTGGCGCAGGACGGCCGCCGCGCTGCCGTCGATCCTCGATGCCGTCGCCGCGCTCGGCGTGCCGGCCGACTCCGTCACCCAGTCGACGTAGCGGCGTACGCCTTCGGTGAAGGTCGTCGCGGCCTCCCACCCGAGCTCGCGATGCGCCCGCTCGCCCGAGACCTTGGCGGCGCGCAGGTCGCCCGCCCTGCCCTCGACGTGGACGATCGGCACCTCGCCGACGACGTCGCGCACCGTCCGCGCGATCGCCCGGACGCTCACATCCTCGTCCCGCACGAGGTTGAAGACGCGGTTCCGACCGGCGGGCGCGAGCGACGCGACGACACCCTCCGCGAGATCCTCGACGTAGACGAAACGGCGCGACTGCGTGCCGTCGCCGGCGATCGTCAGCGGCTGGCCGTGCAGCGCCTTGTCGGTGAACGCGGCGACGACGGCGGTCGGGCGCGACCGCGGCCCGTACGGGATGCCGAACCGGAGGATCGTGTGCTCGAGGTCGTACAGCTCGCCGTAGCTCGCGGTGTACATCTCGCCCGCGATCTTGGTGGCCGTGTAGAAGTGCTTCGGCAGCCCGAGCGGCGTGTCCTCGTCGACGAGCGCCGGGCTCGAGGCATCCCCGTAGACCCAAACCGTGCTGGCGAAGACGAATCGCCCCGTTCCCTCCTCGCGCACCGCCTCGAGCAGCGATTGCGTGCCGCGGACGTTGACGAGGTCGGCGTGGGCAGGGTCGCGGGCGACGAGGTCGACGTCGGCCACCGCGGCCAGGTGGATGACCGCGTCGCAGCCGGCGACGGCGCGGCGCACGTCGTCCGAGCGGCAGAGGTCGCCGATCACGCTGTCGACCGTGCCGGGCGCACGGTAGGGCGAGGCGACGAGGTCGAAGATGCGGGGCTCGTGGCCGTGGGCCTCGAGGCTGTCGACGACGTGCGAGCCGATGAAGCCCGAGCCGCCGGTGACGAGCACCTTCACGCTGGCCCGCCGCCGGGTCGGTAGTAGAGAGGCACGCACCAGTGATTCTCGGCGATCCAGTCGCTCTCGGGCAAGTGGTCGGTGCGGCCGAGCACCCGGTGGCACGGCTCGTCGTAGACCTTCCCGGTCGACCGTTCGATCGGCTCGAACACGATGTACTTGTAGAGCCCGGAGGTCATGCCGTCGGGCAGTTGCACGCGAGAGCCGTAGAGCGGGTCGAGGTGCGCCCGCGCAGCCTCGTTCTTCCAGCGCACGATCTCGTCCAGGCGCCCGGTCTGGACGATCCCGAGCGCGGCCGTGAACTCGTTCATCCGGAAGTTGAGACCGCGCAGCTGGTAGTCGGGCTTGCCGTAGTTGCGGAAGGCGCGCGCCAGCTCGATCGCGTCCGGGTGCCGCGACACGAGCATGCCGCCCTCGCCGGTCGAGATCGTCTTCGTGGCGGCGAACGACCAGACGCCGATGTCTCCCCAGGTCCCCGCGCGTCGCCCGTTCCACTCGGCTCCGTGGGCGTGCGCGCAGTCCTCGATCAGGAGCACGTCTTCGCTGCGGCAGAGCTCGGCGATCCGGTCGACGTCGAAGGCGAGGTGGCCTCCGATGTGGACGAGGAAGACGGCCCGCGGCCGGTGCCGGTGGATCTTGCGCTCGAGGTCGTCGAACGACAGGCAGAGGTCGTCGCGGTTGCAGTCGACGAACTCCACGCGCGCCCCGGCCTGCAGCGCGGCGAGCGGCGTGGCCATGAACGTGTTCGACGGGCACAGGACGGTCTCACCGGCGACCCGGGCCCAGGTCAGGGCCGCGAGCGCGGCGCCGGTCCAGCCGTTGAACGCCACCCCTTCGATGCCGTTCCAGCGGGCCCACGCCTCCTCGAACTCGGCGGTCAGCGTGCCCTCGCTCCACCGGTCGGAGTCGAAGATCCGGTCCCACAGCTCGTGCAGCCGCGCGCGGTCGCGATGGTCGAACCCGATCGCGAAGCGCGCGAGATCCGTCGAGACGTCGGAGCCGAGCATCGCGCGGAAGCCTATAGCTGCGGTAGGAGGGCCATGCCGGTGGAGGCTTCTAGACTCCCTGCGTGAACGCTGCGTGAACGCGCAGTCGCTGGCGGCACTCGAGCTCCCCGCGATCGTCGAGCGCCTTGCGGCGGCCGCCGAGACCGAGCACGGGGCCGGCCTGGCCCGCGCGCTCTCGCCGTCGCCCGACCCGGACGAGGTTGCCGGGCGCCAGGCGCTCACGGCCGAGGCGGTCTCGCTGCTCGAGGCGGCGGCCGAGCCCTCGCTGGCCGGGATCGCGGATGTCCGCAGCGCGGTCGAGCGGGCGGAGCGGGGCGGCCTGCTCGCGCCCGGCGAGCTGCGGACGTGCGCGCGGGCGATTCGCGTCGCGCTCGAGGCGCGCCGCGTCCTGGGGGACGCGGCGGGTTCGGCTCCTCTGCTGCAGGCGCTGCTCGATTCGCTCCCCGGCTCGCTCGACACGGTTGCAGGCTCGGTCGAGCGGGCCGTCGAGGAGGACGGGTCCGACCTGCGCGACTCGGCGTCGCCGCTCCTTCGCCGGCTGCGCGCCGAGCTCCGGAACGGCGCCGCGCGGGTCCGCGAGGAGCTCGCCCGCGTCGCACGTTCCGACGCCGTCGCCGGCGCCCTCCAGGAGGCGTTCCTCGCCGAGCGAGGCGGCCGTCCGGTGCTGGCGGTGCGCGCGTCCGACCGGGCGAAGGTCCCGGGCATCGTCCACGACGCCTCCAGCTCTGGCCAGACACTCTTCGTCGAGCCGTACGCCGTCGTGGAGCTCTCGAACCGGCTCTCCGAGGCCGCAGCCGCCGCGCGCGACGAGACCGAGCGCATCCTCGCCGAGCTGTCGGCCGCCGTCGCCGAGCGGGGCGACGACCTACGGCTGCTCGTCGAGTCGACCGCCGCCGTCGATCTCGCGCTCGCGGCCGGCTCGCTCTCGCGGCGCTGGCGCGGGGCGCCGGTGGCCGCCTCGGACGAGGTTCGTCTCCTGGCGGCGCGGCATCCGCTGCTCGACCCGGCGACCGCGGTGCCGATCGACCTCGACCTCGGTGCGCTGCGCGCCCTCGTGATCAGCGGGCCGAACACCGGCGGCAAGACCGTGGCGCTGAAAACGCTGGGCCTGGCGGCGATCCTCCACCAGTGCGGGCTGCGGCCCCCGGCCGAGCGCGCCGCGCTGCCGGTGTTCGACGACGTGCTCGCCGACATCGGCGATCGCCAGTCGATCGAGATGAGCCTCTCGACGTTTTCCGGCCACGTGCGAAGCATCGTCGAGATCCTCGACGCCGCCGGGCCGCGTTCTCTCGTGCTGCTCGACGAGCTGGCCGGCGGCACCGACCCGGACGAGGGCTCGGCCCTCGCACAGGCGCTCGTCGCGCAGCTCGCCGGGCAGGCGCGGCTGACCGTCGTCACCACGCATTACGCCGCGCTGAAGGAATGGGCGAGCGGCGCTTTCGGCGCCGCCAACGCCGCGACCGCCCTCGACCTCGAGACCGACGAGCCGCTCTACTCGCTTGCCCTCGGCCGCGCCGGGATCTCACACGCGCTGCGGACGGCCGAGCGGCTCGGGCTCGATTCCCGCATCGTCGCGGCTGCGCGCGAGCGAGTCGACCCGGCGCGGCGCAGGGCGGCTGAGCTGCTCGCCGAGGCGGAGGCCGCCGAGCGCGCGGCGGCCGAGCAGCGCACGCAGCTCGAGCGGTCTCTCGTCTCCGCGGCCGCGCGCGAGGCCGAGCTCGCGGGGGAGCTCGACGCGCTTCGTGCGTCGCGTGACCGGGTTCGAGCCGACGCCAGGGCGGAGGTGGAGCGGGAGCTCGCGGCGGCTCGTGCCGAGCTCGGGCAGCTGCGCGAGGATCTGCGCAGCGCGCGCCGGCACGAGGACGCGAGGCGCCGCGAGGCCTCGGCGGCCGAGCGCGACCGTGACCGGGCGCTCGGTCGTGCGGCCGAGCGGCTCGACCGGGCCGAGCAGGCGGTCCAGAGCGTGCCCGAGCCGGTCGCCCAGCTCGCGCCGCTTGCGGCCGGCGACCCGGTCGAGGCGCCGGGGCTCGGCGTGCGCGGGACGATCGTGGCCATCCGCGGCGACGAGGCCGAGGTCGCAGGAGTCGCGGGACAGCGCGTCCGCATTCCCCTCGCGCGGCTCCGTCCCTCGGCCGACCCGGCCCCGGCGCGTACCGATCCGCCGGTGCGCGTCAACGCGACCGCGCTCGGCCGGGACGCGCCCGACGAGCTCGACGTGCGCGGGCTCGGCTCCGACGAGGCCAGGCAGCGCGTGCGCACGTTCGTCGACGATGCGGCGCTCGCCGGCCTCCGGAGCGTGCGGGTCGTGCACGGGCGCGGGACGGGGGCGCTGCGGGCGGCGGTGCGAGCCGAGCTCGGCTCGCACCCGCTCGTCGCCGGCAGCGAGTCGGACTCGAACGACGGTGCGACGGTCGCCAACCTGTCTTGACCCGACAGGGATTCGTCACGCATCAGCTCCGATAGCGCAACGATTCGCCGCGGGACACTGTCGGCGGCGGAGCGCGGCCGGTACCAGTGGACGACCAAACGTCCCCTCAGATCGGAGTAGCCCATGCACCGAGCGCGTCTGCTCGTCTCTGTCCTCGCCGCGTCGGCGTTGTCGCTCGTTCCGCTCGCCCACGCTGCCTCACCCGACGCGGTGATCAGCCAGGTGTACGCCGGCGGCGGAAACGCCGGCGCCTCCTACGCGAACGACTTCGTCGAGCTCTTCAACCGCGGCGGGACCTCCGTCGACCTGACCGGGTGGTCGGTCCAGTACGCCTCCGCCGCGAGCACCTCGTGGCAGGTGACCGCGCTCGCCGGCTCACTCGCCCCCGGAAGGCACTACCTCGTCCAGCTCGCCTCGACGGCGGCGGTCGGCGCCGCGCTGCCCACGCCGGACGCGACGGGGACGACGAACCTCGCCGCATCCGGCGGCAAGGTCGCGCTCGTGCGAAGCGCAACCGCCCTCGCCTGCGGCGGCTCGGCGGGCAGCTGTGCCTCCGCCGCGGCTCTGGCCGATCTCGTCGGCTACGGATCGGCCGCCGACTACGAAGGGGCCGGCGCCGCCGCGGCGCTCGACGCGACGACGGCGGACGTGCGCGCGAACGGCGGGTGCACCGACACCGACGTCAACTCGGCCGACTTCGCGGCGCTCGCGCCCGCACCGAGGAACTCGGCCGCCTCGGCCGCCACCTGCTCCGGCGGGCCGGCCCAGCCTGCCGGCGTGAGTCAGTCGGCCGCGGTCGACCTCGACGTCCAGCCGGTGCTCTCCCTCGCCCTCGAGCGGACGAGCATCAGCTTCGGCCAGGCGCTCACGGGTGCGACGCCGAGCCCGGTGTCGGAGCGCGTCACCGTGACGAGCAACGACGGCGCCGGCTACACGCTGACCGTGCACCGCACGGCGTTCACGCCCGGCGATCTCCCGCTCGGCGTGTCGGCGAGTGCCCCCGCGGGCGCCCAGCTCGGTGCGGGCCTGGGTGGCGGGCTCGTCCCGATCCCGGTGACGCCGGCTGCAGACCTGGTCGTCGGCAGCGGACAGGGTGCGACCGGGGCGGGCGGCGACGTCTGGCCGGCGACGGTCGGATTCGCGTCGCCTTTGCCCGCGGTGGCGTCGGGCCGGTACGCGGCGACGGTCACGTTCACGGCGATTCCGCGGTGATCGCCGTCGTTGCGATCACCGCAGCGTCGGCCCTCGCGTCCGTGCTCGCGGGCGCGGGGGCCGAGCGGCCGCCGCTCGCCCTGTCGGTGTCGCCGACCCGCATCGCCGTCGAAGGCGGCTCGTGGGCGACCGTTCGCGTGACCAACGCGAGCAGGGCGAGCGTCGCGGTCGACGTGGCGCCGGCGGGCTTCGCGCTGGACCTTGGCGGACGCCCGCGCATCGCGGCGGCCGAGGGCGCTGGACGCTGGCTCGTGCTGTCACCGCGCCGGCTCGCTCTCGGAGCGGGACGGTCGGCGACCGTCACCGTGTCTGCGGTCGTGCCCCGCGCCGCGGCGCCCGGCGAGCACGATGCGCTCGTTCTCCTGCGCACGCGCCCGCGGGCCGGCGCGCCGGTGCCGATCGTGATGCAGGTCGGCGTCGTCGTCGAGGTTCGAGTGCGCGGGCGCGTCATCCGGCGGCTCGACGTCCGCGGGTTGCGGCTCGAGCGGCACGGGAGCCGGCGTGTCGTCGTGCTGACGCTCTGGAATCGAGGGAACGTCTCCGAGGTGCTGCCCGTCCGCCGGGTGCGGATCGTGCTCCGTCGCGGGGGCCGTGTGCTCGCGACGCTGCTTCCGCCACGGCGCCGGATCCTGGCGCACAGCCTCGCAGTGCTGGCGCAGCGCTACACGGGCGGCGCGCGCGGCTGGGTCGACGCAGCGGTGATCGTGCGGCGCCCCAGGCCGGGCCTCGCGATCCTCCGGCGGACCTACCGGATCCGGCTGTGAACCGCCTCCGATCGCGGGTAGCCTGCCCACATCGCGGCCGCACCGGTCCTGATCAAGCCTCGTCTGCGAGGCGTGTTCCACGAGGTCGGCTTCTACGCCGCGCTCGGCCTCGGAGTGCCGCTCGCGCTGACGGCCGAGCCCGGCCGGGCTCGGCTCTGCGCGATCGTGTTCGCGTCGTGCGTCGCCGCCTGCTTCGGTGCGAGCGCCCTCTACCACCGTCCGACGTGGTCGCCGCCCGTCCGCAAGTGGCTCGCGCGCCTCGATCACGCCGGCGTGTACCTGCTGATCGCAGGCACCTACACGCCGTTCGGGCTCCTCGTGCTCTCGACGGGCTGGGCGGTCCCGGTGCTCGCGATCGTGTGGGCCGGCGTGCTGACCGCGATCCTGCTCAAGATCTGCTGGTCGGCCCAGCCGAAGCCGGTGTCGGCGGCGATCGGCCTCGTGCTCGGGTGGGTCGGCGTCGTGGCCTTCTCGCAGCTCCTCAAGCTGCCGGTCGTCGGCTGGCTGCTCGTGGTCATCGGCGGCATCGCCTACTCGCTCGGCGCCGTCACCTATGCCGTCCGCCGGCCGAATCCATTCCCGCGCGTGCTCGGCTACCACGAGGTCTTCCACGTGCTCACGCTGGTGGCGGCCGGCTGCATGTACGCCGCGGTCGCGTTCTACGTGCTCCCGCGTGGCTAGCGAGAGGCGGGATCATCTACACTTTCGGGCGAATTGAGCGAGTCTGGATGGTGCCGGTTTGCGCCTTCTTGCCGTTCATGAGTTTGGCGAGGAGGTGGAAAGAGATATGGCAACCGGAACCGTGAAATGGTTCAACGCGGACAAGGGTTACGGGTTCATCACGCCTGACGAGGGCGGGAAGGATCTGTTCGTGCACTTCAGCGCGATCCAGGGCAGCGGCTACAGGTCGCTGAACGAGGGCGCGAAGGTCGAGTACGAGGCCCAGCAGGGCGACAAGGGCCCGCAGGCCGCGAACGTGACCATCGTCGCGTAGCGACGAACGATCGGGCGGCGGGCTCCGGCCCGCCGCATCGACGCAACCCGCGAGCACATGGAGAGGAGGTCACCATCCCGCAGAAGGAAGAGAAGGTCGAGATGACCGGGGAGATCGTGGAGGCGCTTCGGAACGGCATGTTCCGGATTGCGCTCGACAACGGGCACGAGACCCTCGGCTACACGGCCGGCAAGATGCGCCGGTTCCGGATCCGGATGAACCCGGGCGATCGCGTGCGGATCGAGCTGTCCGCGTACGACCTCGACCGCGGCCGGATCGTGTACCGGCTCCGGCCGGGCGACGAGCGCGAGTAGCCCGCCGCCCGGGCACGAAGCACCTCTCGCGGTCCTAGCTCCCGGTCACCTTGACGGTGCCGCGGATCTCGCCGCCCTGGTTCTTGGCCGTGTGGACGTTGACGTAGGCGTCGTGGCCCTCGAGGGCCGCGATCACCGCCTTGCTGATCTTCGCCGTTCCGGTCTGGCCGCTCGAGCACGGTCCGCAGAGGGGGACGATCACCGGGCCGGCCGCTCCCGGCTTCCCCTTGTGGATGTGCGCGGCGGTCGCCTGGCCGGTGAGGCCGGAGAACGTCAGCTTCCATTTCAGCGTGCCGCCGGTCTTGCTCTCGGTGTACGAGCCGGTGAACGATCCCGTCGCGGAAGCCTTGACCCCCGTCGGCTTGGGCGTCTCGTTGCCCGCCTTCATCGTCGCGCTCACCTTGTAGTTGTCGAGCACTGCTGCGACCGCAACCACCGCCGTCACCAGGAGCACTCCTGCCCCGACCACCGCGAGCGAAGCGAGCTTCTTCACGTCTCGATCCTCCTTCCGACCTGAGTTGTCCGAGGTTCTTCGTCGCGGAAGGCAGGCCGGTTTGGCGATCGCCCGCTACCGTCAGTCGAGTGGGTCGGGTCGTCGTCGCGATCTGTTCGTGCGCGCTGCTTGCGGCGGGAGCGGCCCCGGCCTCGCCGCGCACCGGGCCGGTCACGTGGCGAACCCTCGGCTCGACGGCTGCCCCGTCGCTTCCGGCGAAGCGTCTGCTGCCGCCGAGCACGTTCGGCGGACCGGGTTGGGAGGTCGCCGTCTTCTCCTCGGCGGCCGACGTCGAGCGCGCCCTGCCCGGCCTGGGCACCCGCCTCGGGGCGGCCGTCGTCCGGGCGCGCGCAGCGACCAACTTCGGCTACCGGCGGCTGCTGCTGGTCGTGGTGACGACCCGGGCGGGTTGCTGCCCGATCGAGGCCGTGCAGCTGTCGAACGGCGGCGCAACGGCGGCGGTCACCGTCCGCCAGCTTCCCTGCAGCGCGTGCTCGGCGGACGGGTCCGGCGTCCAGGCGCTGCTCCTCTCGGTGCCCCGCGTCGTGTTCCCGGCTCCGTCCCGGCTGGCCCTGACCGTCCAACCTCCGCCGACGTGCCCCGCCGGCTACTCCTATGCGGGTTTTGTCAGCACGCCCGCGGCAGACCTGACGGCGACGCTGACGATGAAGCGGCTGCCGGTGCTCGTCTCCCCGATGGACCACGCGCTCGCGTATGCGTCGATCGTCGCGCGCGACGCGCAGCAGGTCCCGCGCGAGTGGCTCCAGGCCGGGATCGGGCGAGGCGCGATCGGGTCCTACGCCGACGACGGCCGCGCCTGGGTCTACGTCGAGGCGCAGACGACGAGCGGCTACCAGTTGACGGAGCTCGAGCCGGTCACGGCGGGTGTCCCGGTGCAGATCGCGTTCGCGGGCAGCGGCTCCTCCTGGACGGTCTCGATCGACGGGAAGCAGGCGTTCGCGACCGACCTGGGAGCGCCGGCGACCGGCACGTCGACCGCGGTCGAGGTCTACCGGGCGAGCGATGACCGCACGTGCCCCGCGCTCGACTTCGCGCTCGCCGGCGTCTCGCCGCGCGGCGACCGCCGCGGCCTGCTGCCGCTCGTCGATCAGACCACGGACGGGTGGACCGTGCGTTTGGGGTAGCGTCCGAGCCTCGAAGGTGCGGCGAGCAAAGGAGGCTTCGAGATGTCGGAACTGACCACGCAGCTGGATGAGGCCCGCCGGCGGTGGGACACCCTGCGGCACCCCTTCTACCAGCGGTGGGAGCGCGGGGAGCTGCGGCGCGAGGACATCGCGTTCTACTCGGGGCAGTACCGGCACGCAGTCGTCGCGCTTGCCGAGCTCGCGGCAAAGGGGGGCGACGGCGAGCACGCTCGCGAGGAGCGGTCGCATATCGCCCTCTGGGACGACTTCGTCGCCGCCTGCGGCGGCGTCCCGGCCGAGCCGTTGCCCGAGACGCGCGAGCTGGTGGCCGCCTTTGCGGCGGCCGCCCCAGGGGCGGAGGCCGACGCCGTCCTCTACGCGATCGAGGCAGCGCAGCCTCCCGTCTCCGAGACGAAGCTCGAGGGGCTGGTCGGCCACTACGGCTTCGCGCCCGAAGACGCCGGGACCGCGTACTTCCGCGTCCATGCCGAGCTCGACAAGCAG
>Ga0187777_10003154_pt1 | contig 10538 bp, 12 predicted proteins | sample 1015_Q2_SP5_10_M_FD_132416 | JGI IMG/M metagenome (GOLD analysis project Ga0187777, IMG submission 132416) | Tropical peat soil microbial communities from peatlands in Department of Meta, Colombia - 1015_Q2_SP5_10_MG | ecosystem: Environmental > Terrestrial > Soil > Wetlands > Peat | place...
CCGGCGCCGCCGGCGGCGGGCAGCGCGAGCCCGAGAACGAGCCCTGCGAGCACGAACCAGACCGGCGCGCGGAGCGTCTCCCTTCGCCCACGCACGGCGCGACGCTACCACAGCGGACGGCCTCGGTTCGGCGCTCGACTTTGTGCGATTCGGCGCAACTTCGGCTCTCCTGCGCATTGCGGACGTCCTCCGAGGTTGGTAGGGTGCCGACCCTGTGACGTACCGGGCCCCCTCCGGTGCGCCGTCGACCCCGACACCGCCACAGGCGACAACTCCGCGGAGGCGACTGGCGCAGGCGTTCCTCCTCGTAGTGGCGGTGGCCCTACTGGCGGCTGCGAGCGCGACCGCGGACCCGGGCACGGTGGCATCGAAGGAGGCCCAGGCGCAGAGCGTCCTCGGGCAGATCGACGCGATCAACATCAACCTCGACAGGGCGGTCGAGCAGTACAACCTCGCGAACGTCCGTCTCAAGCAGATCCGGGGCAGCCTGCGTGACAACACCGTCCAGCTGAACGCCGCCCGCCTCAATCTGCGGCGGTCGGAGAAGGCGCTCGCACGCCGGCTCGTGACCGCCTACACGTCCGGGGAGCAGGACTCGACGCTCGCCGTCGTGCTCGGGGCGACGAGCCTCGACGACCTCTTCAACAAGTTCGAGACGCTGAACTCGACCTCCAAGCAGGACACGAAGATCGTCCGCGACGTGACGACGGCGAAGGCGGCGATCCAGCGACACCGCCTCGCGCTGCAGCGCGCACAGACGGAGCAGCAGCAGGTCGTCGCCGAGCGTGCGGCGGAGCGGCAGCACATCCAGTCCCAGCTCGCCGACCGGCGCCAGCTGCTCTCCTCGATCCGCGGCGAGATCACGCACCTGAAGGCGGAGGAGGCCGCGCGCCAACTCCAGCTCGCGCAGCAGGCGCGCGCACGGATGGCCGCGTCCACGACCGGTGCGTCCGCGCTGGCCGGGATCGTCGGAGTCGCGGCCTCGACGCCCGAGGGCTCGACGTACGTACCGCCGAACGTCCACAGCGCCGTCGTCTCGATCGCGATGCGCTACCTCGGCGTGCCCTACGTGTGGGCGGGAGCGAGTCCGAGCGGCTTCGACTGCTCGGGCTTCGTGATGTACGTGTTCGCACAGATCGGCATCTCGCTGCCGCACAGCTCGTACGCGCAGTTCAACATGGGCACGCCAGTGTCGATGAGTCAGCTCGAGCCGGGCGACCTGGTGTTCTTCGCCGGCGCGAGCCACGTCGGCATCTACATCGGCGGTGGACAGTTCATCCACGCGCCGCACACCGGCGACGTCGTGAAGATCTCCAGCCTGACCGGCTGGTATGCGAGCGAGTTCGCCGGCGGCCGCCGGATCTAGCGTCTCGTCGCAGCGCGGTTCGCTCTCGCCTCGCGACGGAGGGAGGCGTAGAGCAACAGCACGACGGCGACAGGCACGAGCCACCAGGCGGCGTGGCCGCTGTCCGCGATCGCGGCTGACACGCCGAGCGCGACGACGACGCCGACGGCGATCCGCCAGTCGTCTCCGACGACGAACTCCCACCAGAAGTCACCGAAGCGCCGCAGCCGCGTCATGCCGGCACCGGCTCTCCGCGCCGCAGCGTGTAAACGAATGCGATAGAGGTCAGGACGACGAAGGCGAGCACTGCGGGAAGAGCCGCCTCACCTCCGGGCCAGTGCGCGCCCGCGCCCTCGACGGACCAGAAGATCCCGAATGTCGTCAGCATCGTCCCGACGGCGAACTTCAGGGCGTTCTCCGGGACACGCGTGAGCGGATGGCGTGCGATCGCGCCGACGATCGTGACGAGGACGACGGCGACGGTGGCACCGGCTGCCGCGAGCGGGATCGATCCCTGCGTGCTCCCGAAGGTGAGCACGATGAACGCGACCTCCAGCCCTTCGAGCAGGACGCCCTTGAACGAGATGGTGAACGCGTACCAGTCCAGCCCCGCGTGGCGCTCGACCTGCGCCGTTCGCGCCTCCGCGGTCTCGTGCGCGAAGGCCTCGCGCTCGTCGTGGAGCGCCTTGAGGCCGCTCGCGCGCAGGATCGCCTTGCGCAGCCATTGCAGGCCGAAGACGAGCAGCAACGCCCCAACGACCAGCCGGAGCGTGTCCAGCGGCAGCAGCGTGAGCGCCGGGCCGAGTGCCGCGACGATTGCTGCAAGCACGACGCCGGCCACGGCGACGCCGGTCAGCGACGAGCGCCAGTCGCGCGTGATCCCGACTGCCAAGACGATCGTCAGCGCCTCGACCATCTCGACCGCGCTCGCGAGGAACGCCGATGCGAAGAGAAAGACGGCTGTCATCGGTAGAGCGCGTCGATCTCGTCGGCGAAGCGCTCGTAGCACACGCGGCGCTTCACCTTCATCGTCGGGGTGAGCTCACCCGCCTCGACCGAGAACTCGCGGGGCAGGATTGCGAAGCGCTTGATCTGCTCGAAGCGCGACCGGTCCCGGTTGACGTTGTCGACGACCGCCTGGACGTCGTCCTCGACGTCCTCGGCACGCAGCCCGGGCTCGAGCGTGACCAGCGCGGCGATGTACGGCCTTCGGTCGCCGACGACCAGCGCCTGCGAGATGAGCGGCGATGCCTTGAGCGCGCTCTCGAGGTTCAGGGGCGCCACGTTCTTCCCGCCTGCCGTGACGACGATGTCCTTCTTCCGGTCGGTGATGTGCACGAATCCGTCGGCGTCGATGTCGGCGACGTCTCCTGACTTGAGCCAACCGTCGTCGTCGAGGACCTCGCGCGTCGCCGCCTCGTCCTTGTAGTAGCCGGCGAAGACCGTGTCGCTGCGGATCAGCAGCTCGCCGTCTTCTGCCAGCTTAAGCTCTACGCCCGGGAGCGCAGGCCCGACCGTGCCGAACCGGAACCGGTTCGGACGGTTCACCGTCGCCGCAGTCGTGCACTCCGTCAACCCGTATCCCTCGAGGACGAGGATGTCGAGCGCGTGGAACAGCTCGGCGATCTCGATCGCGAGCGGAGCGGCTCCGGAGATGCCGATCCTGAAGCGTCCACCGATCCTCGCCTTCACCTTCGCGTACACGAGGCGGTCGGCGAGGCGATGCTGCACGGCGAGCAGCGGCGGAATCGGACGGCCCTCGCGGCGCAATCGGCTGACGTGCCTCCCGACTCCGAGCGCCCAGTCGAGGAGTCGACGCTTGACGCCGGTTGTCTCCTCGAAGGCAGTCGTCAGGGCGGTGTAGATCTTCTCGTATACGCGCGGCACGCTCGGCAGGATCGTCGGCCGCACCGCCGGCAGCGCCTCCGCGACGGCGTACGGATCGGGGCAGAACGCGATCGTGTATCCCGCGTGCGGACCGGTCAGGTGCATCAGCCGCCCGAAGTTGTGCGCGAGCGGGAGATACAGCAGCATCACGTCGCCCTCGAGCACGAAGCCGTCGAGCTCGTCGATCTTGGCCGCCATCGCGTAGTAGTTGCGGTGGCGAAGGATGCACGCCTTCGGCGGGCCGGTCGTCCCCGATGTGTAGATGTACGTGAACGCGTCGTCGGGATCGATCGCCGCCGCTGCCTCCTCGACCGCGTGTGGGTGCTCGCGTGCGTGACCGCGTCCGAGTGCTCGCAGATCGTCGAGATCCGCGAGGGTCAGGACGTGAGCGAGAGAGAGCTCGGCGATCTTCGCGAGCTGTGCCTCGTCCTCACAGAGCACGCCGATCGAGTCGGAGTGCTCGACGACGTAGCGCGCGTCGTGCGGCGAGCTGTTCGAATAGACGGCGACGCCGATCGCCCCGATCGTCGCAAGCGCGAAGTCGAACAGCGCCCATTCCAGTCGGGTCGACGCGATGATGGCGAACGGGTCTCCCTTGCGGACTCCACGGGCTAGTAGTCCGTGCGCGAGCTCGTCGACGGCAGCGGCCGCTTCGGCCCACGAGACCTCACGCCAGTCGTCGCCGTCCTGTACGAGATACGCCACACCGACTCGGCGCCGGTCGACGGCGTCCTGCCAGAGCCGAGCGATCGTCCGCGGCGCCGCGCGTCGCCCTTGGACAGCCGCCTCGAGCTCCTGTGTCACCGTTTCGAATCGTAGTGGGGAGGGAAGCGCTCGCTCAGGGCGAAGCTGCGTGCTCCGAGGCAATGCCCGCCGACCAATCGTCCGGTACGGGTTACGATTCGACAACCAATGCGAACGATCTGGAACGGATCCATCAACTTCGGCCTGGTGAGCATCCCGGTCGGGCTCGCGCCGGCCACCGCGCCCAAGGCGCGCCAGTCAGACGTGAGCTTCCGGACGCTTCACCGCGAGTGCGGCACGCCGATCCGGCAGAAGCGTTGGTGCCCGGTACACGAGCGCGAGGTGGGAGCCGACGAGATCGTCAAGGGCTGGGAGGTCTCGAAGGGCGAGTTCGTGATCGTCGAGGACGAGGATCTCGAGGCGATCCAGCAGCACGACGACTCCCGCGCGATCGAGATCACGCGTTTCGTGCCGCTCGACGAGGTCGACCCGGTCTACCTCGACCGCACGTACTATCTCGCGCCTGCCGCGGCCCCGGCGGCGCGTCGTCCGTACGTGCTCCTGCTCGACGCGATGAAGGAGGCGGGCGTCGGCGCGATCGGCCGCTTCGTCCTTCGCGGCTCCGAGTACTTCTGCCTCATCCGTCCGAAGGGATCGGGGCTCGCGCTCGAGACGCTGTTCCTCGCCGAGGACGTGCGCTCCCAGGCCGAGATCGACGAGGCGGTCGAGGGCACGGAGGTCAAGGAGGCCGAGCTCGGACTCGCGCGGCAGGTGCTCGAGAGCCTCGCCGGCGACTTCGATCCTGCCGACCTGCACAGCGAGTACCGCAGCAACCTCCGTGCCGTGCTCGAGGCGAAGCTCGACGGTCACGAGGTGTCCAAGCCCGAGCCGGCGCCCGAGACGCCGGTGGTCGACCTGATGGAGGCGCTGAAGCGCAGCGTCGCCGAGGCTCAGGGACGAAAGGGCGCGGCCTCGTCGAAGAGGAAGGCCGCGCCGAAGAGCGGTGCGCGGACGGCGAGCCGCCGGCCCGCACGCAAGTCGGCCTAGGCCGCGCTGGCCGAGCCGGGCGCGCCGAGCGCTTCGAGCTGTGCGGCGAAGAGGGTCTTGTCGATCTTGCCCTGGTAGATCGGGACGCCTTCCTCGACGCACACCCGGATGACTTCCTGGCGGTCGATGCCGAGCTCCTTCGAGAGCTCCTCAGGCGTCAGGTGGTTCGGCATGAGACTCCTTTCCTCGGTCGCACGAAAAAGCCCGCTGGCGCGGCGCGCACGAGCGGGCAAGGCGAAGCCGTCGATGGCGTTGCGAGATTCAATCGAGCGGCTCCCCCTGAGCGTCCATCACAAGGGACGATAGACGACCGCAGCGACGGCGCCAAACGGCTGCCGTCAGCGCTTGCAGGCGGCCCGCGGCGTCGGTCTGGGCCGGCCGCAGCCTCTACGAGGCAACGGCGGGCTCGAAGGGGACGACCTCGCCTGCCTCGGGCGGCGGGGACAGGAACTGGACGGTGCGGGCGACCACCTCGAGGTCGCGCCGGCGCTTACCTCCGTCGTCCCAGGAGCGGCTGCGGAGGTAGCCGTCGATCGCCACGCGGCGGCCCTTGGCAAGGTATCGCGAGCAGAGCTCGGCCTGGCGGTCCCAGACCGCGATCCGGACGAAGTCGGCGCCGCCCTCCTTGCTGCGCCGGTCGACGGCGAGCAGGAAGCTCGCCACGCGCTTCCCTTCTGACACGTCGCGCAGGTCGACGTCGCTTGCGAGGTTGCCGATCAGCGTCACCACGTTCACGCGTGCCTCCTCGTTGCCGGTGTCGTCAACGTACCGCGGGAGGTCTCACAGGACTGTGTCGAGAGCGAAGCGGGGGAACCTCAGGGGCTCCCCCGCGACCTCATCGGGGTGCCCAGATTTGAACTGGGGACCTCTCCGACCCGAACGGAGCGCGCTACCAGGCTGCGCCACACCCCGAGCGGTCTACAGCCTAGCGCGGGCTCGCTAGGTCCCTCGCGAAAGCTTCGCGCGGATGCGGTCCAGCAGCGACGGGCCTCTGGAGCGCTTGAGCGCTTCTTCGCGCTCCTGCTCGCGCTTCGTCCACGCCCGTTCGCGCATCGACCGCGTCGGGTACTTGGGCTTCCAGTAGACGGGTCGGCGCTGCGGGCTCATCGCGGCCCGAATCGTACGTCTGCGGATCTGCGCCGGGCTATCCTGGGCCGATGCCGGACCGCATCCGCGTCGCGTGCATCCAGATGACGAGCCGCGCCGACAAGGCGGCGAACCTCGAGGCGGCGGAGCGCCTCGTCGCACGGGCGGCTGCGACGGGGGCGGACGTCGTCGTCCTTCCGGAGAAGTGGAATGCGATCGGCAACGCGGACGTGTACCGCGCGGCCGCCGAGCCGCTCGCCGGCGGCGAGTCGGTGGCGGCGATGTCCGGCTGGTCGCGTGCACACGGCGTCACGCTCGTCGGAGGCTCGATCACGGAGCGGCGCGAAGGGCGCGAGAAGCTCTCGAACACGTCGCTCGTGTTCGACCCGGACGGCGAGCTCGTGGCCGCGTACCGGAAGATCCACCTCTTCGACGTCGAGGTCGGAGGCGTCACGTACCGCGAGTCCGAGGCGGAGGAGCCGGGCGACGAGCCCGTGGTTGCGCGCGCCGAGGACTGGGTGATCGGGCTGAGCGTCTGCTACGACGTTCGCTTCCCCGAGCTCTACCGCATCCTCGCCCTGGAGGGCGCAGAGCTCGTCACCGTTCCGGCGCACTTCACGACCCCGACCGGCAAGGACCACTGGCACGTGCTCCTGCGCGCCCGTGCGATCGAGAACCAGTGCTACGTCGCCGCGGCGGGCCAGATCGGCGAGACGCTGCCGGGCAAGCCCGCGTACGGACGCTCGCTGATCGCCGACCCGTGGGGGATCGTCGTCGTCCAGGCGCCCGACGAGCCCACCGTCGTCTCCGCCGAGCTCGACCGCGGGCGGCTGACGGAGATCCGCACGAGGCTTCCGTCGCTGCAGAACCGCCAGCCGGACGCCTACCGCTGGCCCGCCCGTGCCTAGCGCGCTCCGCGCGGCGCTCTTCGACGTCGACTTCACCCTGTGCAGGCCGGGACCGGAGCTCACGGCCGAGCGATATGCGCGGGTCGCGACTCGACACGGCGTCGAGATCGACGCCTCGCGGTACGAAGCGGCGCGTACTGCCGCAGCGTTGAACATCAAGCGGCATCCGGAGCTGCTGCACGACGAGGATGTCTGGCACGTCTTCACCGCGGAGGTGTTCGTCGGGATGGGCGGGCCCGCGGAGATCGCGTCGGCGTGCGCCACCGAGATCGAGCAGGGTTGGGCGGTGTCGGAGAACTTCGAGCTCTACGAGGACGTGCTCCCGGTCCTCGACGACCTTCGCGTGCACGGGTTGCGGCTCGGCCTCGTCTCGAACGGCATCCGGGACCTCGCCGAGTTCGTCGTCCACCACCGGCTCGAGGTCGAGGCGATCGTCGACTCGCGGACCCACGGTCGGGTGAAGCCGCATCCGTCGATCTTCGAGGCTGCGCTTGCGCGGCTCGAGGTCGGACCCGACGAGGCGGTGATGATCGGCGACTCGCTGACGGAGGACGTCGAAGGTGCGCGTGCGCTCGGCATGAAGGCGATCCTCGTCGACCGCGACGACCGTCATCCAGAGGTCGAGGATCGCCTGACCGACCTGTACGGGCTGCCGGCAGCGCTCGGGCTGCCCAGGCCCTAGCTGCCCGCCATGGAGGTGGCGTCGAGGACGCTGCCGGCGTCCGGCACGCTGACGCTCACCGGCTTCCCGAAGCCGTAGAGATCCTCGGTCAGGGTGACCGTGGAGGAGCCGCCGAGTGTGGACGGCGTCCGCATGCTCAGCTGGAAGCGCCGCACGAGGCCGTGCGAGTCGACCCACGCCTCGGCGGGGTACGAGTCGATGCCGAGCAGCGAGATCGCCTTGTCGAGCGTGTCCTTCTGCGCGGGGTCCTCCGAGGCGAGGCGGTGGAGGTCGACGACGAGGTCGTAGTGCGTCGTCAGCACGCCGCGGATGCGGTTGCGCCCGACGGCGCGCGCGTTGCTCGCAGCCATCAGGTACTTCAGCGACTGCGACGGATCGGCGGTGTTCAGCTGGGAGAACTCCTTGCTCAGGTCGACTCCCTCGCTCTTCGCAACCTTCGCGACGTCGAGCTTGAGCCAGGTCTTCCCGCCCGGAAGCGGTCCGAACATCGGCGAGCTCATGTACATGACGAGGCCGTTGCTCCCGTCCATGATCAGCTGCAGACGCGGTGCGCCAGGCAGCTGGCTCTGCATCGCCGCCGGGAGACCGAGCTGCATCGACAGCTCGCCGACGCGCGTCGAGCTATCGAACATGCCGCGGCCCGCCATATCGAGCGACTGGCCGTTCGGCAGCGACATCGTCATCGAGAAGGCGACCCGGGAAGACGTCGTGCTCGACGTCCGCGTCGCCGCGCTCGCGACTGGATCGAGGGCCACGGCATCGCCTCCGCACGCGGTGAGCGCGACCGGGAGCAGGAGCAGCACGCAGGCCAGCAGTGCGTAACGACGAGACACGTCCCATGCGAATCGTCGCAGGCTGCACGCCTCGCCATCCCTCGAAATGGTGGGCACGGCGTCCAAACGGGGTACCGGCGAGGGGCTTCACTATGCTGGAAGCATTGACTGAGCGGTCGACCGGCCAGGAAGACGAGCGAAGCTTCATCCTCGACGCAGCCGTTCGCGTCGTCGCGCACAGCGGCTTCCACGCGTGCCGAATGGCGGAGATCGCCGAGGAGGCCGAGCACATGGTGGCCGAGATCGCGTGCGGCCGCCTCGTCCTCGAGCCCGAGACGGCCGGGGTCTAGCCTTGACGCAACTGACTGCCGAGGCGACTCCGCGGACGCCGCCCGTCAGCCGGTCCCTGCCATGGACACTGGGCCTGGGGGCGTTCGGCCTCGCCTTCTCGATCACGACGACCGCGGCGTACCTGCCGCCCCAGCTGCGGCACTTCACCGACTCGGGAACGCTGATCGGCCTGATCCTCGGCGCAGAGGGGATCTTCGCGCTGTGCCTCTCGCCGGTGATCGGACCGTGGAGCGACACGTTCCACACGCCGCTCGGGCGCCGGCGTCCGTTCATGCTCGCGGCGCTCGGGCCGCTGGGCTTCTGCCTGCTGCTCATGCCCTTCATGCCGAACCTCTGGCTGACCACGATGATCGTGCTCGCGTTCTTCTTCGCGTACTACGTGTACGAGCCGCCCTATCGCGGCCTCTATCCGGACCTCCTGCCCGAGTCCACCTACGGACATGCGCAGGGCGTCCAACACGTGTTGCGCGGGATCGCGCTGGGACTCGCGCTCATCGGCGGCGGCTGGCTGCTGAACGTCTGGGGTGCGGCGCCGTTCATCCTGGCCGCGGTCGTCACCACCGCTGCGTGCGGTGCGGCGATCCTGTTGATCAAGGAGGACGGGGGACACGGCCGCGTGTTCGAAGGCGTCGGCGCGTACGTCAGGCGCAGCTGGCAGATCGTTCAGGAGGAGCCCGAGGTGCGCCGGTTCCTCATCTGCAACGCAGCCTGGGAGGGGACGTTCGCCGCGGCGCGCACGTTCGTCGTCCTCTACGTGATCAAGGGGCTGGGCGAGACGCAGTCGATCGCGAATGCGGTGCTCGGTGCGGTCGCGGCCGGGTACGTCGTCGCCGCCGTGCTGGCGGGCAAGCTCGGTGACAGGTTCGGCCTGGCGCGCGTGATCTTCTGCGCGTCGTTCGTCTACGGCGGCGGGTGCCTCGTCGCCGCGTCCGCGCACACCTGGCAAGCGTGGTACTTCGCGCTGATCGTTCCGGTCTCGATCGCCGGCGGAATCGTGATGACGCTCGCCTGGGGCCTGCTCTTCAAGCTGATGCCGCCGCGTCACCGCGGTGCGATCTCAGGCCTCGCCACGACGACGAAGGGACTCGGGCTGCTGTTCGGCGCGCCGATCGCGGGTGTCGCGATCGACCTCGCGCGGCCGTGGCTGCATGCGACCGACGGGTACCAGATCGTCTGGGCGGTGTGCGGCATCCCGATCCTGGCGGTGATTCCGCTCGTCCACCGCCTGATCCGCGTCGAGTCGGTCGGCCGGGGGGCGGCGTAGGAGGTGTCGCTCTACGACGCAATCGCCGGGCTCGAGCTGCAGATCGACGGGGTCGAGCTCGAGCGTCGCGAGGTCTCCGTGACCACAGGCTTCCAGCGCGTGACGACCACGGTCGTCCTCGAGGGCGCGGGCGCGCGGGGGAGCGGCGAGGACGTCATCTACTCCGCCGAGCAGCACGACGACTATCCGCAGTTGCGGGAACGCGGCCGTAAGACGCTCGACGAGCTCTCGGCAGAGCTCGAGGCGTACGGGTTCGAGGACTACCGGCGCTGGGCGTTCGAGAGCGCTGCGCTCGACCTCGCGCTCGTCCAGAACGGGACGTCGCTCGGCGGCGCGCTCGGGCTCGAGTACCGGTCGGTGCGGTTCGTGGTCTCGACGCGGGCCGAAGTGAAGCCGTGGCTCGCCCTTTACCCCGAGCTGGAGCTCAAGCTCGATCCGACGAGCGACTGGA
>Ga0187777_10003155_pt1 | contig 10538 bp, 6 predicted proteins | sample 1015_Q2_SP5_10_M_FD_132416 | JGI IMG/M metagenome (GOLD analysis project Ga0187777, IMG submission 132416) | Tropical peat soil microbial communities from peatlands in Department of Meta, Colombia - 1015_Q2_SP5_10_MG | ecosystem: Environmental > Terrestrial > Soil > Wetlands > Peat | place...
CAAGAACGAGACCATGCGGAAGAAGAACCTCTCCGACCTGGTCTTCCAGAGCTACCGCGAGCTGGGGCTGGCGCCCACGGTGGAGTTCCTCGACCGGCTGAAGTCGGCCGGGTTCGGGTTCGCCACGCTGGGCGGGATCTCGATCGGCATCGAGGACCTGCAGATCCCGGAGGCCAAGCAGAAGCTGCTCACGGCCGCCGAGGAGCGCATCCAGCGGTTCCAGAAGGCGTACCAGAGTGGCTCGATCACCAACGGCGAGCGCTACAACCGGGTGATCGACGCCTGGACCCACGCCAACAACGACATCGCCGACGAGATGGTGCGCGGGATGGGCGGGGCGAAGGGCGGGTTCAACCCGGTGTTCATGATGTTCGACTCCGGCTCCCGCGGCTCGCGCGACCAGATCCGGCAGCTGGCGGGGATGCGCGGTCTGATGGCCAAGCCGCAGAAGAAGCTCACCGGCGGCATCGGCGAGATCATCGAGAGCCCCATCCGCTCCAACTTCCGCGAGGGGCTGTCGGTGCTCGAGTACTTCATCTCGACCCACGGCGCGCGGAAGGGCCTCGCCGACACCGCGCTCAAGACCGCCGACGCCGGCTACCTCACGCGGCGGCTGGTGGACGTGGCGCAGGACGTGACGATCAGCGAGGAGGACTGCGGCACCGTGCTGGGCCTCGACGTCCAGGCGCTGAAGGAGGGCGAGGACATCGTCGAGCCGCTGTCGGAGCGCATCGTGGGCTGCGTGGCGGCCGACGACATCTACGACCCGCACGAGCTCGACGACCACGGCGACCCGAAGGTGCTGGTCGCGGCGGGCGGGCTGATCGACGAGTTCATCGCGCAGGCCATCGAGGACGCCGGCATCGAGGACGTGCGCATCCGCTCGGTGCTGACCTGCGAGTCGAAGCGCGGGCTGTGCCGGATGTGCTACGGCCGCAACCTCGCCACCATGGACATGGTGGACATCGGCGAGGCGGTCGGCATCCTGGCCGCCCAGTCCATCGGCGAGCCGGGCACCCAGCTGACGCTCCGCACCTTCCACATCGGCGGCACCGCGGCGCGCATCGCCGAGGTGACGGCCCGCAAGAGCAAGCTGGAGGGGAAGGTCGAGTACGGCGACCGGCTCCAGTTCGTGGAGGCGGGCGAGGGGCGGCGCATCGTCACCAAGCACGACGGCGAGCTGGTCCTGACCGACGAGGACGGGCGGGTGCGGTCCCGGTTCCAGGTGCCGCTCGGCGCCACCCTGGCGGTCACGGACGGCGACGACGTCAAGCGCGACGCGCTGCTGTTCACCTGGGACCCGTACACCACGCCCATCATCAGCGACCTGACGGGCACGGTGCGGTTCCGCGACATCGTCGAGGACGAGACGATCCGCGAGGAGTTCGACGAGCTGACCGGCCTCAGGCAGCGGGTGATCATCGAGGACCGGGAGAAGAAGCTCCACCCGCACATCGAGATCGTGCAGACCAAGGGCGGCAAGGAGCGCAAGGTCCGCGACTTCGTGGTGCCCGAGGGCGCACAGCTGCTGGTGGACGACGGCGAGGAGGCCGCCGCCGGCCAGACGCTGGCCAAGATCAGCCGCGAGGCCTACAAGACGCGCGACATCACCGGCGGCCTGCCGCGGGTGGCGGAGCTGTTCGAGGCGCGGCGGCCCAAGGACCCGGCCACGATCTCGGAGATCGACGGCGTGGTGCGGTTCGGCGACATCAAGCGCGGCAAGCGCGAGATCTTCGTCCACCACGTCCGCACCCTGAAGGACGGCAGCGTCGTGAGCGACGAGTCGGTCGAGCCCCTGCTGTACGAGGTGCCGGCCGGCAAGCACCTCCGGGTCCACGAGGGCGACCGGGTGCGGGCGGGCGACCGCCTCACCGAGGGCCCGGTGAACCCGCACGACATCCTGCGGATCAAGGGCCCGCGGGCCGTGCAGGAGTACCTCCTCAACGAGGTGCAGGAGGTCTACCGGCTCCAGGGCGTGAAGATCAACGACAAGCACATCGGCGTGATCGTCAAGCAGATGCTGCAGAAGGTGCGCATCCAGGACCCGGGCGACACCGAGTTCCTCGAGGGCGAGCACGTCGACAAGGTCGTCTTCCGCGAGGAGAACACGCGGGTGACCCGCAAGGGCGGCAAGCCCGCCTCGGCGGAGCCGCTGCTCCTGGGGATCACCAAGGCGAGCCTGACGACCCAGTCGTTCATCTCGGCCGCCAGCTTCCAGGAGACGACCCGCGTGCTGACCGACGCGGCGATCCGCGGCGCCCGCGACGACCTGCTCGGGCTCAAGGAGAACATCATCATCGGGCACCTGATCCCGGCGGGCACCGGCATCTACCGGTACCACGAGATCGACGTGGAGCCGCCGGCGGGCTTCGAGCCGCCGCCGCCGCCCGCCGAGGCCGTGGCCGTGCCGGCCGCGCCGGAGCTGGCGGGACTGACCACCGAGGAATAGCGGCAGCGGCGGTCGGACGGCGCCCGGGGAGCGATCCCCGGGCGCTCGTCGTTCCGGCCCCTGGCGTGGACGGAGGATCGCGGATGCCGGTCGTGCCGGGGCGCGAGGCAAGACGCGCGGCGGTCCGCGCGGCGGTCGCGGCCGCGCTGGCGGGAGGTGCCGCGGCGCTCGCCCGGGGCGGCGGCGCGCCGTGGTCCGCGGCGCTGGCGCTGGCCGCGGGCGCGGCCGCGTTCGCGGCGTGGCGCACGGTGGCCGGCGCGTGCGCCGGCTTTCTCGCGATGCTGGCCGCGGCGCTGGCGGGCCTCGGGAGCGGCGGCCTGGGGCGGCTGGGCGCCGTGGTGCCGGCGCTGGCGGGCCTCGAGCTGCTCGGGCTGGCGAGTGTCGGTCTGGTCGCGCTGGTCCGTCAGCCGCGGAAGGTCGGCCGCCGGCTGCTGGGCGCGTGGCTGGCGTCGTCCGGCCTCGTGGCGACCGGCCTCGCGCTCGCGACGCGGGAGGAGACGAGGCCGCTGGCGGGCGTCCTGCTCTCGGGCGGGCTGGCCTACCGGCTGGGCGTCGTGCCGGCGTACGCGTGGGCACCCATGCTGCTCCGCCACCCCGCGCGGCGGGTCGCGGGCCTGGGCGTGCTGGCGCTCGCCGCGGCCGGCGTGACGCTGGCGCTCGTCATGGCGCGACTGCCCGAGCCCGCGGCGGCGCGATGGAGCCTGCGCGCGCTGGCGGCGGCCACGCTGCCCTGGGCCGCCTGGCAGGCGGTGCGCCAGCGGGGCCGCGATCCGGCGTGCGCGCGCACGTACGCGGTGGTGGCCGCGATGTCGGTGGTGCTGCTGGCCGCCGCCTGAGCGGTGGCGCGGGCCGGCCCAGGGGCGTCCGCGTGCCCGGCTGGTCCCGTCCGCCCCGGGGCATCACCGGCGACGCCACGCCACGCCGGTCAGGCCTCGCGCGCAGCCGTTCTCAGCTCCCGGAGGAGCTCCTGGAGGTGCTCCCACCGGGTGAGATAGCTGATCACCATCACCCGGATCGCGCGTCTGCCGACCGTCGTCGTCGGCGAGATCCACCAGCGCCGCTTGGCGAGCACCCGAGCGACGATCTTGTCCTGCAGGCTGTCCAACTGGGAACCACTGCGCTCCTTGCCGTCTGGCAACTTCCCTGTAAACCTGACCGCTGCAATTGCCGTATCTACGGGCGTCACCAGTTCCCAATCACCGCTCCGGGTCAGTTCATGCGCGAACCGCTCCGTGAGCCGCACCTGCTCTTCCGCCATGCGTCCGTAGGCGCGGCGGCCCACGAGCTTCATCCCCATCCACAGCTTGAGGGCGCTGAAGGGGCGCGAGCCGGCGAGGCCGTGGTCGCGGAACTCGATCGCATCGTCCGTCTGCGGGATGTAGACGGCGTCGGCCCAGAAGGCCCGGCGCCCCGCCTCGCCGTCGCGGGTCAGGATGGCGCCGCACGGGTAGGGCATGGCCCACCACTTGTGCGGGTCCATCGTGATCGAGTCGGCCCGCTCGATCCCCGCCAGCCGCGGCCGCAGCGCCTCGCTCATCAGCGCGCCGGCCGCGTAGGCCGCGTCCACGTGGAACCACAGGTCCAGCTCGCGCGCCGCGTCGGCGATCCGCTCCAGCGGGTCGATCACGCCGTTGCTCGTGACCCCCGCGATGCCGACCACGCAGAACGGGGCGAGGCCCGCCGCGCGGTCCGCGGCCACCATGCGGCGCAGCGCCCCCACGTCCATCCGCGACGCGCGGTCCACCGGCACGGTCCGCACGCCCTCCGCGCTCCCGAGCCCGAGGATGTTCGCGCTCTTCACGATCGAGAAGTGCGCCTCGGACGAGGCGTACAGCACCGGGCGCCGCGCCAGGCCCCACACGCCGCGCGCCGTGGTCTCGGGGTGCTTCGCGGCGAGCGCGATCTTGAGGCCCGTGGTGTTGGCGAGGGAACCGCCGGGCGTGAGGCTCCCGAACGCACTCGCCGGATAGCCGGCGAGGTCGCACAGCCAGCGCACCACCACGCGCTCGACGGCGGTGGCCGCCGGGCTGTGGTGCCACGCGCCGACGTTCTGGTTCAGGGCCGCCGCCATCGCCTCCGCGAACACGGCGACGGGGAGCGGCGTCGGGTTCATCAAGCCGAAGTAGCGCGGGCTCGGCAGGTGGAAGCTCGCCGGGACGACGTCGCGCTCGAACCGCTCGAGCAGCGCGGGCCAGGGCGTGGGCAGCTCGGGCAGCGGCTCGGCGAACCGCGCGAACGTCTCCGCCGGCGTGACGTCGGGGATGACCGGCAGCGCGCCGAGCGCGCCGAAGTGCCGCGCCACCCAGTCCGCGGCGGCCTCGCCGAGGACGCGGACGTCGTCGGGCGAGGGCGCGAACGGGTCGGGAACCGGGCCGGTCATCGCTGCGGCGGCCTCATCGCACGCCGCGGACCACGGTGAAGGTGAACGTCGCGTTCTGGGTGGCGCGCACCGGGCAGCCGCCGATCCGTGCGGGAAGGAAGCGCGTCCGGATCAGCGCCTCGTAACCCGCGTCCCCGAACAGGAGGTGGTCGGCCAGGGAGTCGCCCGCGAGCCGCGGGCGGTCCTCGGGCCAGAGCTCGTGGATGCTGGCCGGCTCCGGGGCGCCGAGCGTGTCGATGGTCACCTGCAGCGTGACCCGGTCCTCCGCGCCCGGCGTGTGCAGCCCCGTCGGGTAACGAACCCTCGGGAGCGACACGACCAGCGCCCGGGTCGAGACCGGGCGCCGCAGCGCGAACACGGGGAAGCCGGCGCCGATCGCCCGCGCGTAGGCGGGCTCCGCGGTGTGGGCCAGGGCGAGCCGCATCTCCACCGAGTCCCGCGCCGCTTCCACCGTCCAGGTGATCATCTCACGGTGCCGGACGACCGAGTCCACGGCGCGCGCGAGCAGGCGCGTGAGCACCGTGTCGGGGATCGGCCTCGGCGGCAGCTCCTGCCAGGTGGCGTTGCCGTCGCGGCGCGCGCGGATCTCCAGGTTGCCCCCGATGACGGTCCGCCAGGTCACCGCCGGCGCACCCGACGGCAGGGAATCGAGCCGGCCCCCCCCCCCGAGCAGCAGCCGGAGGCGGTGCGCCGTCCGCTGCGCCAGCAGGTCCGCCTCCGGGAGCAGCGCGCGGGCCGTGGTGTCCACGAGGAAGGCGTGCAGGAACACCGTGTCGCGCACGGTGAGGAGGCTGTCGGGCAGCGTCGTGAGGCACGACCCGCCCTCGGCGTCGATCGCCGCCGGCTCGCCCGGGGCGGCCGGCAGGAAGGCGCCGGCGCCCGTCGGGCCGGCCGGCACCGGCGCGCTGCGCGCCGGCACCGCACACGCGGCGAGCAGGGCGCACGCGCCGGCGCCGAGTGCGGCGGGCAGGGGACGGCGGAGCTGCCGGGGCGTCATGGACACGAACGATACCGCGCGGCGTCGCGCGGGTGTTAGGGCGCCGCCGTGCCGGCGCGGGCGACGGTCCGGGGAGCGCCGGGCCCCCGGGTCCGCACGGGCCGGGAGCTCGCTCGCGGGGGCATCTCCGCTCTGGCGCGGGGCGTGCCGCCTCGGTATTCGTATTGTCTGGGACATCCCATCGGCCGAAAGGCCCTCAAGCCGGGAGAACAGATGCGCGACCGATTCCTGTCGTGGGCGCTGGTGCTGGCTTCCGCGGTGCCGGCTCTGGCGGCGGCGCAGCAGCCGGGGCATCGCGAGGGCACCTGGGAGCTCAGCGTGGGCGTCGGGGCCACCTACCTGGACAACCAGATGACCTGCTGTCTCGGCGGGCTCGTGGGGATGGGCAAGGTCGCGCCCGGCGGCGTCCTGCGCCTGGGCTACAATTTCAGCAACCACTGGAACTTCAGCATCGGCTCCGGCGTCGGCTACAGCAGCCCGGCGACGCTCATCCAGCCGCTCGCCGCGATCACCTGGACCTACGACCTGAACGCGGCGACGAGCCCGTTCCTGACGCTCGGGGCCGGCGTGACCAGCACGCAGTGGACCACCACCGGGGCCGTGGCCGGCAAGTGGCGGTTCACCGGCCGGTACGGCGCGCACCTGGGCGTCGGCATCCGCCGCATGCTGAGCGAGCGGATGGCGCTGCGCATCGAGGCGCGGGAGCAGATCGAGCACGACTCGTTCCCCCCGCATCCCATCTTCCTCGGCATCGGCACCATCGGCTTCTCGTGGTTCCTGGGCGGCGGCCACCGCGCGGTGGCGGGCTCCGTGAACGTCACGCCGGGCACCTTCACGCTGACGGCCGCGGGCCAGTCGCAGCAGTTCACGGCCGCGGTGGTCGACCAGAGCGGCAACCCGATGCCCGGCGCGGCGGTCCGCTGGAGCAGCGGCGACCAGGCGGTCACCGTGTCCTCCACTGGCGTCGTGACCGCGATGCGCGAGGGTGTCGCGACGGTCCGCGCCACCAGCGGCGGGGTCACGGGCACGGCGGACGTGACGGTCATCTTCGCGCCGGCCTCGGTCGCCCTGGCGCAGGCGGCGGTGCGCTTCAACGCCCTCGGGGCGACGCAGGCGCTCACCGCGACCGCGCGCGACGCCAACGGCGGCGCGCTCGGCGCCGCGGCGTTCACCTGGGCCAGCAGCGACACCCGGGTGGCCACCGTGGACGGCTCGGGCGTCGTCACGGCCGTCGGCAACGGCACGGCCCGGGTCACGGCGACGTCGAGCGGCAAGAGCGCGGCGGTGAGCGTCACGGTCGCGCAAGTCACCGCGTCCGTGGCGGTCACGCCGCTGACCGCGCAGGTCGCGGGCGTCGGGGCCACCACCCAGCTGGCGGCGCAGGCGCTGGACGCCAACAGCCGCCCGATCGCGGGCAAGACGTTCACCTGGACGAGTGACGCCGCGGCCGTCGCGATGGTGAGCGGCACCGGGCTGGTGACCGGCGTGTCCGGGGGGACGGCGCACGTGACGGCGGGCGTGGACGGCCGGAGCGGAAGCGCCACGCTCACCGTGGCGGGGGCGAGGCGCGCACCGGCCCCGGTCGGGGCGGCGCCGGCGCCGTCGGGCGGGATGCTGCCCGCGGTCAACGCGTCGATGGTGCTTAAGGGGGTCAACTTCCGGCCCAACAGCGTGGCCCTGCTGCCGGCGGCGCGCAACGCGCTCAGGCCGGTGGCCGAGGCGATCAAGGCCCTCCCCGGCTCCCGGTGGCAGCTGGCGGGCTATACCAGCGCCATGGGGAACGCGGCCCGGAACCGCCGGCTCTCGCAGCAGCGGGCCGAGGCCGTGGAGCTGTACCTGACGAGCCTGGGCGTCCCGGCCTCGAGCCTCACGGCGGTGGGGATGGGCTCCCGGAATCCGATCGCCACCAACCGCACGCGCGCCGGGCGGCTGGAGAACATGCGGGTGGAGATCCGCCGGCTGCGGTAGCGCCGGTCCACCCGGGCGGCGGCGAGCCCCATCCCGGTCTCCGGGGTGGGGCTCTCGCGCTCCTGGAGCCGGCCTCCCTTGACCCTTCTTGGCCTGCCGACTACCTTTTCATGTCTGCGGCCGAAGTGGGCCGCCCGTTTATTCTTGTGCCGTGTGCTGGGGGCTATGCCGACGATCAATCAGCTGGTCCGGACGGGCCGGCGATCGGTGGAAGCGAAGGAGAAGGCGCCGGCGCTGCGGGGGAATCCCCAGAAGCGCGGGGTGTGCACGCGGGTGTACACGACGACGCCGAAGAAGCCGAACTCCGCCCTCCGCAAGGTCGCCCGTGTCCGTCTCACCAACGGCTTCGAAGTCACGGCGTACATCCCCGGTGAAGGCCACAACCTGCAGGAGCACTCGATCGTCCTGATCCGGGGCGGCCGGGTGAAGGACCTGCCGGGCGTGCGCTACCACATCATCCGCGGCACGCTGGACGCGGCGGGGGTGGGGGAGCGGAAGAAGAGCCGGTCGAAGTACGGGGCCAAGGCCCCGAAGGCGGCCAAGTGAGCCGGCGGCCGCGGACGATCCGGCGCACGGTCCCGGCGGACCCGCGCTACGACAGCCAGACCGTGTCGAAGTTCATCTGCAACCTGATGCGGCGCGGGAAGAAGTCGGTGGCCGAGTCGATCTTCTACTCGGCGATGGACCTGATCGAGCAGCGGACGGGGCAGCCCGGCGTCAACGTGTTCAAGCAGGCGCTGAGCAACGCCAAGCCGGTGGTCGAGGTGAAGAGCCGCCGCGTGGGCGGCGCCACCTACCAGGTCCCGGTGGAGGTGCGGCCGGAGCGGCGCACGGCGCTGGCGATGCGGTGGCTGATCGACTACAGCCGCGGGCGCGGCGAGAAGACGATGGCGGACCGGCTGGCCAACGAGCTGGTGTCGGCGTCGAAGGGCGAAGGCACCACCATCAAGAAGAAGGAAGACACGCACCGGATGGCCGAAGCGAACAAGGCGTTCGCTCACTACCGGTGGTAAACCCTTAGCGCGAACAAGATAGGGCCGCTGCCGTAAGCGGTCCCCGTCCGGAACGTTCGGACGACGGCGGAGCGAGACCTGCGCGGGTACGCGCGAACGGTCGCCCCGCGTTTTTCTTGACCAGACTTGGAGCGTATGGCGCGGAACACGTCACTCGAGCGCGTGCGGAACATCGGCATCATGGCGCACATCGATGCCGGGAAGACGACCACGACCGAGCGCATTCTCTACTACACGGGCCGCACCTACAAGCTGGGTGAGGTGGACGACGGTACGGCCACGATGGACTGGATGGAGCAGGAGCAGGAGCGGGGCATCACCATCACGTCCGCCGCGACCACCACCGAGTGGAAGCGCGCCGGCGAGCTGTTCCAGGTGAACATCATCGACACGCCTGGCCACGTGGACTTCACGGTCGAGGTCGAGCGGTCGCTGCGGGTGCTGGACGGCGCGGTGGCGGTCTTCTGCGCGGTCGGCGGGGTGGAGCCGCAGTCGGAGACCGTGTGGCGGCAGGCGGACAAGTACCGGGTGCCGCGCATCGCGTTCGTGAACAAGATGGACCGGACCGGGGCGGACTTCGACAACGTGGTGGCGGAGATCCGCCAGCGGCTGGGCGCGAAGGCCTTCCCGGTGCAGATCCCGCTCGGCGCCGGCGACCTGTTCACCGGCGTGATCGACGTGGTGCGGCGGGTCGAGATCGTGTACGACGAGAAGTCCCTGGGCCAGCAGTACGTCGAGGGCCCGGTGCCGGCCTCGATGAAGGAGCACGTGGAGGAGCTGCGGCACGAGCTGATCGAGGCGGCGGTGGAGTCGGACGACGAGCTGCTCGAGAAGTACCTGGGCAAGCACGACCTCTCGGACGCCGACGTGTACCGCGCGATCCGCAAGGCGACGATCGGCCACGGCCTGGTGCCCATCTTCTGCGGGGCCGCGGCGAAGAACAAGGGCGTGCAGCCGCTGCTGGACGGGGTGGTGGACTACCTGCCGAGCCCGGTGGACATCCCGCCGGTGCAGGGGCACCTCCAGCACCACAGCGAGTCGCACGCGTGCCGTGACGCCAAGGACGACGCGCCGTTCGCGGCGCTGGCGTTCAAGATCATGACCGACCCGTTCGTGGGGAAGCTGACGTTCATCCGGGTGTACTCGGGCGTGCTGGAGTCCGGGTCGTACGTGTACAACCCGGTGCGCGACCGCAAGGAGCGGGTGGGCCGGCTGCTGCAGATGCACGCCAACAAGCGCGAGGAGATCGAGGAAGTGCGCGCCGGCGACATCGCGGCGGTGATCGGGCTCCGCGAGACCAAGACCGGCGACACCCTGTGCGTCGAGGACGACGCGATCATTCTCGAGGCGATGCGGTTCCCGGAGCCGGTGATCGACGTCGCGATCGAGCCGAAGACCAAGGCGGACCAGGACAAGCTGGGCACCGCGCTGCAGAAGCTGGCGGAGGAGGACCCCTCCTTCCGCGTGCACGTCGACCACGAAACGGCGCAGACCATCATCTCGGGGATGGGGGAGCTGCACCTCGAGATCATCGTCGACCGGATGAAGCGCGAGTTCAAGGTGGACGCCAACGTCGGCCGGCCGCAGGTGGCCTACCGCGAGACGATCCGCCAGCGGGTGAGCGACGTCGAGGGGCGGTTCGTGCGGCAGACCGGCGGCCACGGCCAGTACGGCCACGTGGTGATCAACCTCGAGCCGGCCGAGAAGGGCGCGGGCTTCGTGTTCGAGGAC
>Ga0187777_10003156_pt1 | contig 10537 bp, 10 predicted proteins | sample 1015_Q2_SP5_10_M_FD_132416 | JGI IMG/M metagenome (GOLD analysis project Ga0187777, IMG submission 132416) | Tropical peat soil microbial communities from peatlands in Department of Meta, Colombia - 1015_Q2_SP5_10_MG | ecosystem: Environmental > Terrestrial > Soil > Wetlands > Peat | place...
GAAGGAAGGCGCGGGCGACCAGCTCGCGATGGCGGCGCTGGGCTACGGCGGTCGGTTCGTCTGGGCCCGCGCCGGGAACGACCCGAACGTGGTCCCCTTGCTCGAGGAGTCGCTCGACGCCCTGCCCCCGGGAGACGGTGCGATCAGGGCCCGGGTGCTGGCCGCACGGGCGCACCAGACGGCGCGCTTCGTGGGAACCTCGACGCACGTCAATGCCCGAATGTCCGGCCGGCAGACCCGGCGCCACTGTGTGTTGTCGGGGGAGGCGGCCCGCTTGGTGGGCCTGGCTACCACTCGCCTCGGGCTGTCCGCGCGCGCGCACGATCGTCTGCTGCGAGTGGCCCGGACCATTGCGGATCTCGAGGGGTCCGACTCGATCACGCCGGAGCACGTCTCGGAGGCCATCCAGTATCGCGGCTTGGATCGGGCGCGCTGACCGCCAGCGCCGGCGCCTCACTCGACCGAGATTCGCCGGCTACCGCATCCTCGTGGCCCCGCGCTCCGCCAAGCCGATGCCGAGGACGGCCAGCTCCAGCAGCCGCCGCCGCGTCACGCTACTTGCGTTGCGCGCCCTCGAAACCGACCGCGGTCGTCGAGGTGTCACCGACCGCGGCACCCCGGCGGCTCTGGTCGAGAGCCACCCGCTGCACGCACGCGGCGAACACCGCAGTCTCGTACTCCCGGCCGGTGACGACGATGTGTCCGTCTTCCCCGATCCGGGTCATGCGAATCGTGGCGAAGTGGTCGCAGGCCTTCCAGCGATCCCACGCCAGCTCCTGGGTAGGGGTCAACCCGGAGCAGCCCGCCAGCAGTCCACCCAGCCCCACCGCTACAGCCACCACGCAGCCCGGCGTCCTCATGGGAGATCCTCCTCCCGGTGAATTCGATGCGAGTCTACACCGGGTGCGTCGTACCCCGCCGACCGATCTTGCCAGATCCGTCACGGCGCCTTGTCTCGCGTTCCAGCGCGGCGAGTGCTAACCTTACGGGCGGTCGAGCAGGCCCAGACTCATTCCCGGAGGTTCCCATGGCCCAGCCCGGTAGCCATCCCATGAAGCTGACGCGTGATCAGAGTGTCCTGGTCGTCATCGACGTCCAGGAGCGCCTCTTCCCGGCCATGGACGCTGATCATCGCGAGGAAGTGATGCGCAACATCAAGGTGCTGGTGGCCGCGGCGAGGCGGCTGCTCGTGCCGGTCGTCGTCACCGAGCAGTACCCGAAGGGGCTCGGCCACACCCTGCAGGAGCTCAGGGACGCACTGCCCCCGCGCCTCGATCCGGTGGAGAAGGTCGCGTTCTCGTGCTGGGGCGTGGAGCCGTTTCGAAGTCGGCTCGCCGCGACCGGCACGCGCCGGGTCATCCTCGCGGGCATCGAGGCCCACGTGTGCGTGCTTATGTCCGCCCTGGATCTGCTCGCCGAGGGGTACGCCGTCCACGTGGTGGCCGACGCGGTCACCTCGCGCGCCCAGGCCAACTGGCGGCTCGCGATGGCTCAGTTCCGTCAGGCGGGCGCGGTGGTCACCACCACCGAGACCGTGCTCTTCCAGCTCCTCGGCCAGGCCGACACCGAAGACTTCAAGGAGCTGGCCCGCCTGATCCGCTGATGCCGCGGTACTTCGACGTCCGCACCACCGTCCTGCTCGTGGTCGGCTACGGCATCCTTCCCGAAGAAGAAGACCGGCCGATCGCCTACGAGCTCAAGCGGGAGATCAACGCACGCAACGAGGGCACCGACAGCCACAGCGCGGTGGTCGTGACCGACATGTGGATGCTGAACCAGGAGATGGCCGAGATGTTCCCGGCCATCTCGATCGGCGGCCCGGCGACCAACGCATTCGCCGCCCAAGTCTACGAGGATCTGCCGATCGCCATCACTCGAGATCAGCGGGTCTTCGTCCAGATGAACCAGGAAACGGGAAAGCGGGTGGCGCTCTGGGGCCTCGATCGGCGAGGAACTCAGGAGGCCGCGGAGATCTTCGTGAAGGAGGGGCTGCTGGACCGCTTCCTCGATCTGATCTGGAATCGACCGGCGTAGGCGGGCGACTCTGGCGGGGCTCTAGCGGGAGACGGTCAGGCGGCTGCCGGGCGGAAGATTGCTGTACGTGACCGAGCCGTTCGGGTTCGTGTAGCGGTAGATCGACTTCGGCAACGGCGCCCGCCCCCCGCCCCACGCGACCGCCCCCCCGCTGCCGCCGCCCTGCAGCACGCGCTGCACATACTGCTGGGTTTCCGCGTACGGGGGAATGCCGCGGTGGTAGTCGACCGCGCCTTCCCCCGCGTTGTAGGCGGCCACCGCGAGCGCCACGTTGCCCGGATACCGGTCCAGCAGGTACCGCAGGTGCCGAACGCCGCCCTCGATGTTTTCCCGCGGATTGAAGGAGTCGCGCACGCCGAGAGCGGTGGCGGTCTTCGGCATCAGCTGCATGAGCCCTCGTGCGCCGGTACGGGAGACCGCGGTCGGGTTGAACGCGGACTCGGCGCGAATCACGGACTCGACCAAGTTCGGGTCCACGCCGTGACGCGCGGAGATCTCGCGGATCTCGGTCGCGTACACGGTGTGGGAGGTCTCTGACATCCGCAGCCAGCCCGTGGCCGACCCCGAGACGGCCGGGAGACCGCGGTACCGGGGATCGTTCGGGGCGTTCGTCAGGTGCACGACGCCGTTGCTATCGACAAGGCGAAAGGATTCGGCCTCCGCAGCCTTCGCCCACAGGACGGAGGCCAGGGCTGCCGCGATCGCGAGCAGGCGCCTGGTAAGCACGCCTCTCTTGGGTCCAAGAGGCATGCCAGGGGGGCGTGAACGAACGCGAGGCCGCCCCTACCGGGGCGGCCTGATTCGAGCTACTTCAGGAACTTACGGGCTAGTTACGCGCTCTCAGCAGCGACTCCCGGATGCGATTGTCCTTGGGAATCAGCTCTTCCAAGGCCAGATTCAGCACCTGGTCGACAGAATCCACCAAATGGAAGGTCATGCCCTCCCTCACCTGGCTCGGTACATCCTCGATCAGGTTTTTCTCGTTTCTTTTCGGCAAGATGATCGTCTTGACCCCAGCGCGTCTCGCGGCGAGCACCTTCTCCTTGATGCCGCCGACGGGCATCACGCGGCCAGTTAACGTCACCTCGCCGGTCATGGCCAGGTCGGCTCGCACCGGCCTCTGAGTCATCAAGGAAACCAACGCCGTCACCATGGTGACACCCGCTGACGGCCCATCCTTCGGGATTGCCCCGGCCGGGATGTGGATGTGAATGTCCGAGGTCTCCCAGTAGTCCGACCGGACACCCAGTTCAGTGACGTGCGAGCGGGCCCAGGATAGCGCCGCCTGGGCGGACTCCTTCATCACGTCGCCCAGCTGACCGGTCAGCGTGAGCGTCTTGCTGCCCTTCATGCGGGTGGCCTCGATGAACAGGATTTCTCCGCCCACCGGGGTCCACGCGAGACCGACGGCCACGCCGGGGATGCGGGTCCGCTCCTCCAGCTCCTCGTGCATGTACCGGGGAGCCCCGAGCAGCTCGCCCACCAGCGCCTCCGTCACCTCGATCGCGTCCCTCTGGCCCTCTACCCGGCGCTTGGCGATCTTCCGCGTGATGGCGGCGATCTCCCGCTCCAGGCTCCGCAGTCCCGCCTCGCGCGTGTAGCCGCGTACGAGTAGCCGCAGGGCGACGTCGGTCCATCTCACGTGCTCGCCGAGGACCATGCCGTGATCGGTCGTCTGCTTCGGAACGAGATGGGTCCGCGCGATCCGAACCTTCTCCTCTTCGGTGTAGCCGGGCAGCTCGATGATCTCCATCCGATCGCGCAGCGCGACCGGGACCGTGTCCAGCACATTGGCGGTCGTGATGAACAGGACCTTCGAGAGATCGAAGGCCACGTCGATGTAGTGGTCACGGAACGCCACGTTCTGCTCCGGATCGAGCACCTCCAGCAGCGCGGACGCCGGATCGCCACGGAAGTCCATGCCCAGCTTGTCGATCTCGTCCAGCATGAGAACGGCGTTCTTCGACTCGGCACGCCGCAGCCCCTGCAGGATCTGACCCGGCAGGGCCCCGATGTACGTCCGCCGGTGCCCGCGAATCTCCGCTTCGTCGCGCATGCCGCCCAGCGAGATGCGGTGGAACTTCCGGCCGAGCGCACGCGTGATGGACCGGCCGAGCGAGGTCTTCCCCACGCCGGGCGGTCCGACGAAGCACAGGATCGGGTCCTTGCCGGCCGGCCGCATGCTCTTGACCGCGAGGTACTCGAGGATGCGGTCCTTGACCTTCTCGAGCCCGGAGTGATCGTCGTCGAGAACCCGGCGTGCTTCCGCGATGTCCAGGTTGTCGGTGGTCTCCTTGCTCCAAGGCAACGCCACCAGCCAGTCCAGATAGGTCCGGGCCACCGTGTACTCGGCGGCCGCGGGCGGCATCTTGGCGAGCCGATCGAGCTCGCGGAGCGCCTCCTTGTGCGCCTCCGGAGTCATCCCCGCCTCCTCGATCTTGGCGCGCAAGTCGTCGAGCTCCTGCGTCCGATCGTCGGTCTGGCCGAGCTCCTTTTGGATCGCCTTCATCTGCTCGCGCAGGTAGTACTCGCGCTGGCTCTTGCCCACCTCGGACTCGACCTGCGACTGGATCTTCGACCCGAGCGCCAGCACGTCGGCTTCCTTGGTGAGCACCGCGACGAGCCGCGCCAGCCGGGCCTTGACGTCGAGCGTCTCGAGCAGTTCCTGCTTGGCCAGGGTCGTCAGGACCGGGAGTGTGGCCGCGATCAGGTCCGCGAGCCGGTCCGGCTCGGTCACGTTCTGCACCACCGCGGCCAGCTCGTCGGGGAGCTGCGGAGACAGCTCGACCACCTGCCGGAAGAGGGTGGCCGCGTTTCGGGCCAGCGCCTCGATCTCGAGGTCTCCGGACGTGGCCTGCGGCTCGAACACCTCCGTGGTCCGACCCACCAGGTACGGTCGCACCTGCACGATCTCGCTGATGCGGATCCGGCGGAGCCCCTGGACCACCAGACGAACCGTCCCGTCCGGCTGCTTGAGAACCTTGTGCACGGTGGCCAGGGTGCCGATCCGGTGCAAATCGGCGAGCTGGGGATCCTCGGTCGACGCGTCCCGTTGGGTGAAGACGCCGATGAGGCGCCCACCCCGTACCACGTCCTCGAGGAGGCGGACAGACGACTCACGCCCCGCGCCCAGCGGCAGGGCGGAGTGCGGAAACAGCACGGTCTCCCGCAAGGGCAGGATCGGCACCTGCTCCGGCACCGGCACGCCGGCGCCCGGCAATCCGGCTGCGAACATCTTGCTGTCGTCGGCCATCGTCATGGTCTCTTCTCCTGTCAAAACAGATCAACGGGCGAAAGCTGGCTGGATGCCGCCCGGACGAGCGCCTCGCTCTTGCCCCGTCGGGCCTCGTCCGGCGACTGCTCCATGTCGCTCCGCACGTGCTTTGTCAGCTCTTCGATCTGCGCCTGCATGTCCAACAGGCGCCGTCGCATCTTTAGGATGATCTCGATCCCCGCGAGATTCACTCCGAGGTCGCGAGCGAGCCGGGTGACGCGCGCCACGTCCTCCACGTCCTCCGCGGAGTACATCCGGGTCTTTCCCTCCGTGCGACTCGGACGGATCAGCCCCTTCTTCTCGTACATGCGTAGGGTCTGGGGATGGATCTTCAACATCTCAGCGACGACGCCGATCATGTAGAGTGGCCGCGTCCGGTCCGTCATTCGCGCACCCCCCGAGAGCCAGCGTCGAAACCCGAGGGCAGGAGTCGCTCCAGCTCTCCGAACAGCTCCTGCGCGCGCCCGTCCAGGCCGGAAGGAATCTCCACCCGCGCCGTGACGTAGAGGTCCCCACGCCCGTCGCCGGCCAGCCGCTTGACTCCCCTGCCACGCAGCCGGAACGTCTGGCCGCTCTGGGTGCCGGGCGGGATGACCAGGTCGAGCGGGGCGTCGACGCCCCGGACCTTGAGCCGGCTCCCCAACACCGCCTCCACGATCGTCAGCGGAACCTCGCAGTAGACGTTGTCCCCCTTCCGCGTGTAGCGCGGGTCCTCGTGGACGCGGATCGAGACGACCAGATCGCCGCGCGGCCCTCCGAAGGGGCCCGCATGTCCCTCGTCCTGAACTCGAACCTGGCCCCCGGTGTCGAGACCGGCGGGGATCCGGACGTGCACGACCGCCGGGGACGACACCACACCTCGTCCCCGGCACGTCGCGCAGGGATCGGTCACTCGGGTCCCCGCTCCGGCACAGGCCGGGCAGGGCTCGCCATCGCGGGAGCCCTCGGTCCAGACGGTTCCGAGCCCCCCGCAGTGCGAGCACACGATCGGGACGGCAGCAGGCGCAGCTCCGCTCGCCCCGCAAGATCCGCAGGGGGAGAGGCGCTCGACCGGGATATCCACTTCGACGCCCGACACGGCCTGCTGGAAGGAGAGCTCTGCGGGCACGTTGACGTCGTCACCGCGCCGGCCGCTGCGGCCCTCACCGGACGGAGCCTTGCGGGCGCGGCCGGACGGTCGGGACTCCTGCCGGTCATACAGCGAGCGCGCGGTCGGGTCACTCAGGACCCGATAGGCCTGCGCGATCTCGTCGAAGAGCGCCCGAGCTTCGTGCTCCCAGAAGTTGACGTCAGGAGAATAGCGGCGGGCGAGGCGCTGGTACGCCCGGCGGATCTGCACCGCCGTGGCCCCGGCGTCGACACCAAGCACCGCGTAATAGTCACGCATCGCAGTCAGCGGCGGGGCCGCCGATGGACCGGCGGCCCCGCGTCTCCTTCAAACCGCGGGCTCTCCCGCGGCGTTATTTCTTCTCGCCCAGGTCCTCGAACTCGGCATCGACGACGTCGCCCTTCGCGCCGGCCCCGCCTGCGGCTCCGGGCTCGGAGGCGCTCCCCGCCCCCGACGGCTGGCTCTTGGCCTGCGCGTCGCGATACATCGCCTCGGCCAGCTTGTGCGACACCTGGGTCACCGTCTCCTGAGCCTTCTTGATCCGGCCCAGGTCGTCGGTCTTCAGCGCCTCACGCAGCTCTCCGAGGGCGGTCTCGATCGCCTGCTTGTCCGTCGCCGGCACCTTGTCCCCGTGCTCCCGAAGCGTGCGCTCGGTGGAGTACACCAGCGAATCGGCCTGGTTCTTGACCTCGATCGCCTCGCGGTTCTGCGCGTCCTCCGCCGCGTGCGCCTCGGCCTCCCGCTTCATCCGCTCGATTTCGTCCTTGCTGAGGCCGGACGACGCGGTGATCGTGATGTTCTGCTGCTTGCTGGTCGCCTTGTCCCGCGCCGAGACGTTCAGGATGCCGTTCGCGTCGATGTCGAACGTCACCTCGATCTGCGGCACGCCACGCGGCGCCGGCGGGATCCCGTCCAGATGGAAGCGCCCGAGCGTGCGGTTGTCGCGCGCCATCGGTCGCTCGCCCTGGAGCACGTGCACCTCGACGGACGGCTGACTGTCCGCCGCGGTCGTGAACATCTCCGTCTTCTTCGTCGGGATCGTGGTGTTGGCGTCGATCAGCTTCGTCATGACCCCGCCCAGCGTCTCGATACCGAGGGAGAGCGGCGTCACGTCCAGCAGGAGCAGGTCCTTGACCTCACCGGTCAGCACCGCCGCCTGCACCGCGGCGCCCACCGCCACCACCTCGTCGGGGTTGACGGTCTTGTTCGGCTCCTTGCCGAAGAGCTTCTTGACCTCTTCCTGCACCTTCGGCATGCGGGTCTGCCCGCCCACCAGGATCACCTCGTCGATGTCCCCCGGATTCACGCCCGCTTGCCGCATCGCCTCCCGGCACGGGGTCAGGCTCCGCTCGATCAGATCCGCGACCAGCGACTCGAGCTTCGCGCGGGTCAGCGTGAGCACGAGATGCTTGGGACCGGTCGCGTCCGCGGTGATGAACGGGAGGTTGATCTCGGTCTGCACCGTGGTCGACAGCTCGCACTTGGCCTTCTCGGCGGCCTCCTTCAAGCGCTGGAGCGCCATCCGGTCCTTCCGGAGATCGATGCCGTTCTCCTTCTTGAACTCCTCCGCGATCCAGTCCATCACGCGCTGGTCGAAGTCGTCACCGCCGAGATGCGTGTCGCCGTTGGTCGCCTTGACCTCCACCACGCCCTCGCCGATCTCGAGCACGGAGATGTCGAACGTGCCGCCGCCCAGGTCGTAGACCGCGACGGTCTCGTCCTTCTTCTTGTCGAGTCCGTACGCGAGCGCGGCCGCCGTCGGCTCGTTGACGATCCGGAGCACCTCGAGGCCCGCGATGGCCCCGGCGTCCTTGGTCGCCTGCCGCTGGCTGTCGTTGAAGTAGGCGGGCACCGTGATCACCGCCTGCGTGACCTTCTCTCCCAGGTACGCCTCGGCCGCCTCCTTGAGCTTGCGCAGCACGAGCGCCGAGATCTCGGGCGGCGAATAGACCTTGCCGCGGCTCTCGACTCGCGCGTCCCCGTTCGGGGCCTTCAGCACCTTGTACGGCACCAGCTTGATTTCCCCGAGCACCTCGTCGTAGCGACGCCCCATGAAGCGCTTGATCGAGAAGATCGTGTTCTCGGGGTTGGTGATGGCCTGACGCTTGGCCACCTGTCCCACGAGGGTGTCGCCTTCCTTCGTGAACGCCACCACCGAAGGCGTCAGGCGGCTCCCTTCCTGATTCGCGATGACCGTGGGGTCACCACCTTCCACGACCGCCACCACGGAATTCGTGGTGCCAAGGTCAATTCCGATCACCTTCGCCATGTTCTGTCTCTCCTCTCTTCTGATGGTCTTGGCCAGTACCGATCCGGGGCGGGCGCCGGATCACGACGCCCGTCCCCGGACACTTGTGGCGGCGCCTTACGCCGCCTCGATCTTGATCTCGCGGGGCTTGATCTCCTCGGCCTTCGGGAGCTTTACCGTCAGCACGCCGTCACGATAGGTGGCCTTGGCCTGGCCGGTCTGCACGAGGACCGGGAGCGACAGCGTGCGCTCGAACTTGCCGAACCAGCGCTCGCCACGATAGTGAGTCCCCTCGCTCACCTCATCCTTGCCCTGCCGCTCACCCTTGCCCTGCCGCTCACCCTTGATGGTCAGGAAGTCGCCCGTGACGGAGAGGTGGATGTCCTTCTCGTTCAGTCCTGGCAGGTCCGCCGACACGACGATCTCGTCGTCTGTCTCGGATACCTCTATGGCGGGCGCCCATCTCCGCTCACCCCACTCCGGCTGGCCGAGGGCGCTGTCGAAGAGCCGGTTAATGTCGCGAAACGGATCCACTGCGGACGAAAGCGGTCGGAATCGAACTAGGGTCATGGCTTTGCTGCCTCCTCTATTTCAAGGCCCCACCGGGCTCTGGCTCGATCTGAGTATGTATGACTTATATATGCTGAGTTATAGATTGTCAAATCAATGATATGGGATCCAATACAGGCTAAACAAATAGCCTACTTGCCGAGGGCTGGGGGGAGGCCTACCAGGCGGCAGCTACTGGAGGGCAGGCAGCTACTGGAGGGCTAGGGGCTCTGGAGGCGGCCCTGGGGTCTAGGGCCCGGAGGCCGAGCCCCCGGTACGGCCCCCGGCGGCCCTGACGAAGCGCATCTGGAGGTCATAGACCAGGTCGTCGAGCAACCGGCTCTCGTCCTCGGTCCGGTTACCCTGGGTCTTGGTCCGCAGCATGAGCAGCATGTCGATGGCGCCTCTCGCCTGGTCCAGGTCAACGGTGGGTTCGTTCGTCTCCGGGCGAGGGGCCTCGCCGAGGCTCACCAGAGCCGAGCTCGCGAACATCATGAACAGAGCACCGAGCCCGTCTTCGGCGTCCATGCTCCCTGGCGAGGCCCCAGGCGCGCTTGCACCTGACGACGGATCGCTGCGCCCGCGCCTGTCGGTGACCTTGAAATCCTGCTCCTCACCAGACACCGTTCGCGTTCTCCCGCGTGATCGGGCGAAGCCTAGCACGCACGGTCAGGGCCTTCAAGCGGATGGACCCCTTGTGTATAATGCCGGTGCGACGTTCGCGATCACCTCATGGCTGACGCTGCCGGGACTCGTTTCGTGTCTCTCCTCTCCCTCATGGCTCGTCTCAGAGGCGAAGGCGGCTGCCCGTGGGACCGCGAGCAGACACGTTCGTCTCTCAAGCCCTACCTGATCGAGGAAGCCTACGAAGTGCTGCAGGCCATCGACGAGGGGTCCCGGGACCATCTCGTCGAGGAGCTGGGGGACCTGTTGCTGCAGGTCGTCTTCCACTGCCAGATCGCGGCCGAGGCGGGTGAGTTCACGGTCGACGACGTCCTCGAGCAGCTCTGCGAGAAGTTGACGCGGCGGCACCCCCACGTCTTCGGGGAGCGGGTGGTGGCGAACGCGCGCGAGGCGCTGACGCAATGGGAGGAGATCAAGCGCGCGGAGGGCGATCAGTCGCGCTCGGCCCTCGACGGGGTCCCGGCGGCGCTGCCGTCCCTCCTTCGAGCCCAGCGGCTGCAAGCGAAAGCCGCTCGAGTGGGCTTCGACTGGGCGCGCTGGCAGGACGCGTGGGAGAAGGTGCAGGAGGAAGTCGGAGAGGTCCAGCAGGCATTGGACGGCGACGACGATGACCGGGTCTCCGAAGAGCTCGGAGACCTGC
>Ga0187777_10003157_pt1 | contig 10536 bp, 7 predicted proteins | sample 1015_Q2_SP5_10_M_FD_132416 | JGI IMG/M metagenome (GOLD analysis project Ga0187777, IMG submission 132416) | Tropical peat soil microbial communities from peatlands in Department of Meta, Colombia - 1015_Q2_SP5_10_MG | ecosystem: Environmental > Terrestrial > Soil > Wetlands > Peat | place...
ACGCCCGCCAGCCACTCGCGCTGCGGGCGGCCGAGGCGGGTGTCGACGAGGGCGAGCTGTTCTCGCGCCGGTTTCTGCTCCGGCGACCGTTGTTGGATGCACTCGAGGCGGACGCGGATCAGCCGGTGGTCCTGCTGATCGACGAGATCGACCGGGCCGACGACGAGTTCGAGGCGTTCCTGCTCGAGTTCCTGGCCGATTTCGCGGTCACGATCCCGGAGCTCGGGACGATCACAGCGGCGCGGCGGCCGACGGTGTTCCTGACATCCAACCGGACCCGGGAGCTCCACGACGCGCTCAAGCGGCGCTGCCTCTATCAGTGGATCGACTACCCGAGCTCCGAGCTCGAGCGCGAGATCGTGCGCACGCGCATCCCGGGAGTGCCCGAGACGATCGCGGGCAGGGTAGTGACCGCCGTCGGCCGACTCCGCGAGCAGGGAGACCTGTACAAGCTGCCGGGCGTGGGGGAGACGATCGTGTGGGCACGGGCGCTGCTCCAGCTTGGCGAGGACGCCGACCTCGAGGAGACGCTCGGCGTCGCGCTGAAGGTGCACGAGGACATGGAACGAGTGATAGCGCGAGGGGTGCTCGACGGTGTCTGAGAGCTCCGCGCGGTCGGATCCGCCGGCCGACGGTGTCACGGCCGGGCTCGCGGAGCTGGCGGCGAAGCTTCGGGCTCAGGGCGCGCGCGTCGGCCTTGGGGAGCTGCTGACGGCGCACGAGGCCCTCGAAGCGGTCGACTGCACCTCGCGCGAGGACGCGAGGCTCGCGCTACGGGCCGTGCTCTGCTCCGATCGGGTTGACCTTGCGAAGTTCGATCTCGCGTTCCTGGCGGTATACGGGAGCGGTGCACCACTCGGGCAGTCCCCGTTCGACGAGCTCGAGGGAATCGGACGCGAGGTGCTACCCCACGCCGGGCTCGCCGACGGCGGACCTCCGCCGCCCTCGCCGGAGGACGGCGAGCTGAGCGCGGTGCCGGCGGCATGGAGCGACGTCGAGCTGCTTCGACACAAGGACTTCGCCACCTACACGGACGCCGAGATGGCGCTCGCGCGGTTGCTGATCGCCCAACTCGCCCGCCGGGGGCCGACGAGGCTGTCGCGGCGGACGCGGCCGTCCCGGCGACGCGGCCACACACCCGACCTGCGGCGCGTCGTGCGCGCCTCACTCCGCACCGCGGGGGAGCCGATCGACCGGCACTGGCGCACGCCGTCGCGTCGGCCGCGGCCGGTGGTGCTCGTATGCGACGTGTCGGGATCGATGACCCCGTACGCGCGGATGCTGCTCCAGTATCTGCACGCGTCGGTCGCCGCACGTCGGCGGGTGGAGGCGTTTGCGTTCGCCACACGACTGACTCGGATCACGCACGAGCTCGGCGGCCGTGACCACGACCGCGCGCTGGAGCGCGCCGCCGAGGCGGTCACCGATTTCTCGGGCGGGACGCGGATCGGCGACGCACTGGCCACACTGAACCGCGACCACGGTCGCCGGGTCGGCCGCGGCGCCGTCGTGGTGATCCTGTCCGACGGCTGGGACCGCGGAGACCCCGACCAGCTAAGGCTTGAGATGGCGCGCCTTCGGCGCAGCGCCCATCGCCTGGTATGGCTCAACCCGCTGGCCGCCCACCCCGAATTTGCGCCGCTGACCCGCGGTATGCGCGCCGCGATTCCGCACACGGACGAACTGCTGGCGGGGAATTCGCTTGCCTCGCTTGAGCAGCTAGCTGTCATCCTTGAGGAGATCTGATCTATGAAAGAGGTTCTTTCCGAGATTGAGGTTTGGAAGGCGCGGGGAGACCGGATTGCTCTGGCCACCGTGATCGACGTGCAGCGCTCCGCGCCGCGCCCGCCGGGGGCGAAGATGGCCGTCAACGAGCGCGGTGAGATCGCCGGCTCGGTGTCGGGCGGTTGCGTCGAGGGGGCAGTGGCGGAGATCGCCGACGGGATTCTGCGAGGCGACGCGCCGCAGCTCGTGCACTTCGGGATCGCCGATTCGGATGCGTGGGACGTCGGACTGCCTTGCGGCGGTGAGATCGACGTGTGGGTCCAGGAGTATGAGCCGGGCCGGTTTGAGGAGATCGCGCGCGCCGACGGCCGGGCCGCCGAGGTAACAGTTCTCGAAGGCGCTTCTCCCGGGGCGAAGCTGCTCGTGGAAGCGGATGGGGCGCGTTTGGGATCGCTGGGCGCGCCCGAGCTCGACGACGAGGCCGCTCGCATCGCGGGCGAGCAACTGTGGGCCGAGACGTCCGAGCGTCGGAATGGGTTGTTCATCGACGTCCTCGCGCCGCCGCCTCGGCTTATCGTGTTTGGAGCGGTCGACATTGCGGCTTCGCTGTGCACGCTTGCGCGCGCGGCCGGTTGGCGGCCGTACGTGGTCGACCCGCGCGCCCGGTTCGCGACCAAGGACCGCTTCCACGATGCCGAGGAGGTCATCGCCGCGTGGCCCGAGCCGGCGGTTGCGCAGATCGGCGGCGTCGATCCGGCCACCTCGATCGTCGTGCTCACCCACGACCCCAAGCTCGACGATGCGGCGCTGTTGCTCGCGTTGAGCTCACCGGCCCGGTTCATAGGCGCGATGGGCTCGCGCCGCGCGCAGGCCAAGCGCCGTGAGCGGCTGCTCGCCCTCGGAATAGGCGAGGACGAGCTCGAGCGGATCTCGGCGCCCGTCGGCCTCGACCTCGGCGGGATCAGCCGGGAGGAAACCGCGCTATCGATCATCGCCGAGATCGTCGCGGCCCGCCACGGGCGTGATGGGGGCCGGCTCGCCGAGAGCAAGGGCAGAATCCACGAGGTGCCCGCTTGATCTGTGGCTTGATCCTCGCCGCCGGCGCGGGCACCCGGTTCGGAGACAAGCCGAAGCAGCTGGCTGAGCTAGAGGGCCGTCCCCTGCTGGATCACGCGATCGCCGCGCAATGCGCCGTGACGGAGCTGGAGCGGATCGCCGTCGTGCTCGGAGCGTACGCGGAGGAGATCCTGCCCAAGGTCGACTTCATGCGCGCCGAACCGGTGATCTGCGACTGCTGGGAGGACGGCCAAGCCCTGTCGTTACGCCGCGGGATCGAGCATCTGAGCGCCGAGGTGCACGTCACGAGGGTGATCGTCACGCTCGGCGACCAGCCCCGCATGACACCCGAACTGATCGCGCGGTTCGTGGACGAGCCGCCTGCCACCCGCGCCGTCTACGACGGCGTACCGGGACATCCCGTCGTGCTCGGTCCGGTTCAGATGCGCCTGATCGGCAGTCTGCACGGCGACCGCGGTGCGCGGGGACTCCTGCAAGGAGGCAAGACGATCGAATGCGGACATTTGCGTTCGGCGCGCGACGTCGACACACCCGAAGACCTGGAGGCGATACGTCATGAAGCTAGAGCAGTCGTTTGAGGTAGACGCACCACTCGAGCGGGTGTGGCAGACGCTGATCGACGTCGAGCACGTTGCCCCCTGCCTGCCGGGGGCGGCGGTCACCGGCCGCAACGACGACGGCAGCTACAACGGGACGTTCACGGTGAAGATCGGGCCGACCACCGCCTCGTACACCGGCAAGCTGGAGATGGAGAAGATCGACGAGGCGGCGCACACCGCGACCATGAACGCCCAGGGCACCGACAAGCGCGGCCAGGGGGGCGCGAAGGCGACGATCCTCTCGAGGCTCGCGCCGGCTGACGGGAACGGCACCCGGGTCGAGGTCGTGACCGACTACCACATCACCGGGCGCCTGGCGCGGTTCGGGCGTGGCGGCATGATCGAGGACATCTCAGAACGGCTGCTGAGGGAGTTCGCGAAGCGGCTTCAGAGCTCCCTGGCCGCGCAGCCGGAGACGTATGCAGCGCCTGCGGCGGCTGCGGCAGCCGGCGAGTCGGCCGCAGCCGAACCGGCTGGGGCGTCCACGGAGTCGTGGCGCACGGCGGAGACGGTCGTCAGGTCGGGGTCTCAGTCGCCGGCGGCGGAGACGGTCGTCTCGTCGGGGTCTCAGTCGCCGGACGCAGGAACCGGGGCCCCCTCCGGACCCGAGACGCCGCAGCCGGAGGTCCGAGAGCTGGCCGCCGAGGCGGTGTCGCCGCCGGGGCCGGCACCCGTCCGCAGCGATTGGGTCCCGCCTCCAACGCACGACACACCGCCCGCTCCAGCACCGGCCCCGCCCGAGCCCGCGGCGGGCGAGCCCGGTTCCGCGCCGGCCACCGCATCGACCGAGCCGGCGGCGCCCCCGCCACCGCCACCCGGGGCACCGCCACCGCCACCCGGGGCACCGGCACCCGAGCCGCCTCCGGTGGCGCCCCCGCCTCCACCCGCCGCTGCGCAGTCCCCGCCGCTGGACAACCCGCCGATGCCGAGCGAGCCGATGCAGGGCCTTTCGCTCGTGGGTTCGGTCGTGTGGGGACGCGTCAAGCGCAATCCGGCTCCGGTTGCGGCGGCAGGTGTCGCGGTCGTGCTGCTGATGGCGCGGCGCAGACGGCGGCGGCACGGGCACTGATCCCGGCTGATTGCCAAAATCGCCAAAAATCAGGAGGGGTCCCGATGCGAGCGTCCCCGTAGGGGCGCAATGATCCTCGCGTGCAACACACGCGTGGTTTCGTTCGTGTAGCGCCGGCGCCGCCGAACGCTCCGATCGCTGCGGCCGGTCGGCCGCCGGGGCCGCGGATTTGCAGCGACTCGGCAGGCTCCGAACCGAACCTCGCGTGGCAGTCGAGCATCGGCCAGTTCGTCTTTCTCCAGTCGCTTGCCGAGGAACGAATCGAAGGGGGGCGCGTTCATTCGCCGCGGAGGGTGCGTGGTATTGGGGGACAAGCTCGACGGGGCTCAGCGACGCTAGCCGCGCTGAGCCCCGTCCAGGGTTTGAACGTGAAGGGGGCCAGGCGAATCAGGACGTAGGTCCCTCGCGGCCGGGCCGGCCGGGGGCGCAGCCGGCCCGGCACGCGGCGGATCTGGTCCCGTATGTGGGGGCCCCGGGCCGCTGTGCGGCGGCCCGGGGCCTGGGTGGTCCGTGCCCGGGATGGAGGGCGTAACGCCGTTGTCGCTGAGCAGCGCCGCGAGCTGCTCACGTGCTTGCGGTCCCTGGAGGTCGAGCTTGTCGTAGATGTGGCCGAGGTGCGTCCCGACGGTCTTGACCGACACGAACAGCGTCTGGCCGATCTCGCGGTTGGTGAGTCCGCTCGCGGCGAGCTCGGCGACGCGTCGCTCGGCCGGTGTCAGCGCTTCGGGTCCCCACGCACCGTCGCGGCGCAGATGGACGCCGGTGGCGGCGAGCTCCTCGTCGATCCGCGCCGCGAGCGACTGCGCGCCGCATTGCTGCGCCAGGTCGAGGGCCTCGCGCAGCGGCTCGCGCGCGGCGCTCCGCTTGCCGGCGCGTCGCTGGGCGGCCCCGAGCTCGAACAATGTCCGCGCGAGCTCGAGGCGACCCGGCGAGCGCCGGAGGTGCTCGACGGCCTCGCCCAGCATCCCGACCCCGTCCTCACCGGCCGAGAGCAGGCCGCACACACGCAGCGCGACCCCGATGCCGCGAGGCTGCGAGAACCAGCGCGCTCGCTCGAGCTCCTCGCCGGCAAGCGCGCGCGCCTGCTCGGGATCGCCGGCTGCGAGCGCCAGTGCGAGCATCGAGCGCCACGAGAGAAGGTTCGGGTTGTCCACGGTCGCGACCTCGCCCGCACGGCGGAGATCCGCGATCGCCTCGTCCGTTCTTCCCTGCGCCAGACGCAGCCTGCCGCGCGCCATCAAGGCGTGCGCAGCGGCGCTGGTGTCGATTGCCACCTCGATCGGCGCCTGAACGAGGACGGCCTCGGCCTCCGTTGTCGCGCCGCGCTCGAGCAGCGACAGCGCCAGGAACGTAGCCGACCAAATCTGCGCCCACACGACCTGGTGGCGGGCGCCGAGCTCGAGCGCGGCCTGTGCGTCCGCCTCGGCCTGATCGAGCTCGCCCAGGCGCAGCGCGAGCAACGCGCCCCAGGTGAGGCTGCTGAGGTGGGCGTCGATTGAGCCGCGGGACACGGTGTCCGCGCGCACGTCCGCGATCAGACTCTGTGCGCGCCCCACGTCATCGGCGAACACCAGCGCACTAGTGGCGTACCTGGCCATCTGCGGACCGGTCGGCTCCTCGGCAACGAGCCGTCCGCGATCGAGGCCCGCATCCATCAGCGCGCGCCAATCCCCGAAGTACGGTCCGCGTCCGGCCTGCCAGCATGCGTCGAACACCTTCAGCCCGCGCCCGGCCGGCCCGGCTGCAACCGCGAGCTCGCGCAGGAGCGGGAGGCGAGGCTCGATCTCCGCGACCAGACGCCGGTCGACCGATGCCGTCAACGCGCGGAGCGTCTCCAGCACGGCCCGCAGCGGCGGAGCGGCTGTCGGACCCAGCTGGTCGATCATCTTCACGAGCACCGTATGCGCCTCGATCGGGCGTCCGTCCCAGATGAGCAGCTCGCTCAGGATGCGTGCGAGCCTGACCCGGATCGCGGGCGCGGTGACAAGCTCAAGCGCTTCGCGCAGGTGACCATTCGCCGCCGGATCGCGCGCGAGCGCCTCGGCCTCGCCGAGTTCGCCCAGCACAACGCCGCGCGCGTCACTCGATGGCGGCTCGCCGAGCGTCCGCCGCAGCAGCCGAACCGCCGTGCCCGGAGCGCCGTCCGCGAGCGCCGCCCGGGCGGCCTCGCGCAGCAGCACCACGACCGCGGGGTCGCCGGCCGGCTCGCCGCGCAACAGATGCGCTCCGACCCGAGTGCTTCGCGCGCCCTCACCGGCGAGCATCAGGCCGGCGCGCCGATGTCCGTCCGCGCGCGCGGCCGCAGGGATCCGTTCGTACACCGCCCGCTGCACCAGCGGATGCACGAACGCCAACGCCGCCGACGACGCGAGGATCTGCGCCGAGATCAGGCGATCGGCGGCGCGCCGCGACCGGGCGGCGGGGATCCCGGCGAGCTGTGCCGCCTGCCGCAGCGAGGCGTTCTCGAGCACGGCCACCGACCGGGCCAGATTTCGGGAATCGGCGCCGAGTCGGTTCAGCCGAGCCACCACGGCCCGGGAGACCGATTCAGGCCGGACACTCTCGACGCGCGCAGCGCTCGCGGCCACCGGCTCGATGTGCTCGATCTCGAGCTCGGCGATGAGCTCGCGGACCAGGAACGGGTTCCCTGCGCTGGCCCTCGCGCAGGCGGCGCAGAAGTCGGCGTCGGCGTGCCGGCCGAGCGCCGAGCGCACGATCGTCGCGACCGCGGGCGGGCTCAGCGACGCCGGCTCGATCAGGATCGTGCGCGGATCGGCGCGGAGCGCGACCAGAAGCTCCTTGACGGCAGAAGGCTCCCCATCGCGCACGGTTACGACCACCAGTACGCCCAGCTCGTTGGCGCGCGCGCTCACGTAGGCGAGGAATCGCAGCGACGGCGCGTCCGCCCAGTGGCAATCGTCAACCACGAGCGCGAGCGGGCCGGTGCTCGAGATGTTGGCGGTCAGCCAGTACAGGCTGTGGACGAGCGTGAACCTTCGATCGGCCGGCGCGATCGATTCGCGTTGCGCGCCGGCGATCGGCGGTGCAGACGATGCGTCTTCGGCTGGTTCGGGCTCGACCGGGCCCGACTCGAACAGCGGCCCCGCCGGTGCGGCTGCGCCCTGGAGAAGGGCCTCGCGACGCTCCGCGGCGGCTCGCGCCAACGGCGCCTCGAACAGCTGGCGGACCACGCCGAACGCGAACTCCTGCTCGAGGTCGCTCCCACGCGCACGCAGCACCCGCACTCCGGCCTGCTCAGCCATGACCGCGGCAGCCTGCAGCAGTGCCGTCTTCCCGATACCCGCTGGGCCGCCGATCAGGACGACGCCACCCTCGCCAACACCGGCTTCCCGGATCAAGTCTTGCATCCGGCGAAGCTCGGGCTCGCGCTCGAGCAGCATGTCAGTGCGGCGTCCCTCCACCAATCCCTTTCTCCCCCGGGTTAGCGTCACGCGCGCCCTCGTCCGCGCAGGAAGTCTATCGCGTAGATAGTTGAGCGCACATTTAGTGGAACCGGTCCCACCCGACCGGGTTGGTACAAACCGGGGAGTGCGGCCTACCCGAGCGAAGTGCGCCCGTGTGGCGAGTCGAAGCCGTCCGCCGGACGCACCGCGACCAGCCCGCTCGGGTTGATCATCGGATGAGTCAAGTAGTAGTGGCGGCGAATCTCGTCGAAGTCGACCGTCTCCGCAACGCCAGGCCACTGGTACAGATCGCGGGCGTAGGGCCACAGGTGCGCGTACTCGGTGAGCTTGCGCACGGAGCACTTGAAATGGATTTGATAGATGGCGTCGAAGCGCACGAGCGTCGTGAACAATCGCCAGTCGGTTTCGAGCGGGTCGGAGCCGAACAGGAAGCGTCTGTCGGCGAGGCGCTCGTCGAGTTCATCAAGCGTCGCGAACAGCGCTACGACCTCGCGCTCGTAGATCGCCTGGGCGGTTGAGAACCCGGCTTTGTACACCCCGTTGTTGACGGTGTCGTAGATCTGCTCGTTGAGCGCGTCGATCTCCGCGCGTGACGCCTCGGGACATAGCTCCACCGGGTGCTCGGCCATCGGAGCGAACACGGTATGCAGCATCCGCAGGATGTCCGCGGATTCGTTGGAGACGATCTGGCCTGTCTCCATGTCCCACAGGACCGGCACGGTGACGCGCGCCGAGTAGTTCGGATCGGTCGCCAGGTACGCCTCGCTCAGGTAATGCATGCCGTTGACCTGATCGACGTAGGGAGCTCCGGTGAACGCCCAGCCACGGTCGTCGCGGATAGGGTCGACGAACGAGATCCCGACCGCGTCCTCGAGACCCATCAGGTGGCGGACGATGATCGTCCGGTGTGCCCACGGGCACGCGCGGGCAACGTACAGGTGATACCGCCCCGCCTGCGGCTGAAACACGTTGTCATCGTCGGCGGAGACCCACCGCCGGAACTGGCTGACCTGCCGGCGGAACGATCCGTCCTCGCCCGTCTCGGGGTCGCGCGTGGACGTCGTCGAGCTCACTCTCCCGACTTTACCCCGACACCTCCGACGTTACGCTGGCACACATGACCAACAATCAGAAAGACCAGGCGAAGCGGTTCTTGGAGCTCCACCGGCGCGGTGATCCGCTGCTCATGCCCAACGCATGGGATCTCGGCTCCGCCGCGGTGCTCGTTTCGCTCGGGTTCGAGGCGCTCGCCACCACGAGCAGCGGCCACGCGGCGACACTGGGCCGGCTCGACGGGGGAGTCACGCGCGAAGAGGCCCTCCAGCACGCGTCCGCGCTCGCTCGGGGAACCCACGTGCCCGTTTCGGCTGACCTCGAGAACGCGTTTGCCGATGACCCATCCGGCGTCGCGAAGACCATCGGCCTCGCGGCGCAGGCTGGTCTGGCCGGGTGCTCGGTGGAGGACTACTCGGGCGGGCCGGATCCTCGGATCTACGACCTCGGCCTCGCCTGCGAGCGGGTCGCGGCCGCCGTGGAGGCCGCGCACGCGGGTCCCGTAGAGCTGGTGCTGACGGCCCGCGCGGAGAACCACATCCGAGGGCGTGACGATCTAGCCGACACGATCGCGCGGTTGCAGGCATACCAGGAGGCGGGCGCCGACGTGCTGTTCGCGCCGGGACTGACGAATCCCGAGGACATTCGCCGGGTCGTCGAGTCGGTCGACCGCCCGGTCAGTGTGCTCGCGGTGCGCGGGGCGCCGCCCGTAGCCGACCTCGCTTCGCTCGGCGTAGCCCGGATATCGGTCGGCGGCGCGTTCGCATTCGCGGCGCTGGCGGCGCTGTGCGATGCGGCCGAGGAGCTGCGCGCAAGGGGGACGTACGGGTATCTCGACTCGACAGCGGCCGGGGCCAGAGCGGCTCGGCGCGCGTTTGCCGGTTAGCGTGGGGTCTGCTTGTCAGGCTGCCGCCCGCAAGCTGCGCAGCGGCGGGCGTTCGACCGGCTCGGCGGTGGCCGCCGGGTGCGGCGAGTCGCCGCCGCCGGGAATGAACGTCGCCGGGAGAGGGCCGCGAAGGCGGCCTTCGCGCTCGAGGCGGAGCGCGACCGTGCGCAGGACCGCGTACGCCATCGGGCCGAGGTCCCGCAGCGCCTGGTGATCGTTCTGACGGACGTCGAGGTCGACCTGGGCGATCGCGTCGAGCCCGGCAAGCGCGTAGGCGTCGATCAGCAGGCCGATGTCGACGCCGTAACCGGTCGCGAACGGCAGCTGTTCGAGCAGGTCGCGCCGAGCGGCTATCTCGCCGGCGAGCGGCTGGCGCACCGCGGCCAGATCGGGATAGAACAGGTTGAGCGGCGGCCGGGCGGTGAGCTCGGTGACGCGGCCGCCGCCATCGGGAACGGTGACCTCGCCGACCCGGAACGGCCGACGGTAGAACCCCTTGACGAAAGAGATCCTTGGCTCAATCAGAACCGGGCCGAGGACGCCGCTCGCGAAATGGGAGCCGAACTGTTCGGAATCGGCGTCGAGGAAGCAGATCACGTCGCCCGTCAGAACCGGCAGCGCACGCCACATCGCGTCGCCCTTGCCGAGGACCGGGCCGTGCTCGGGCATCAGCTCGTCCTGGTCATGGACTTCGGCGCCGAG
>Ga0187777_10003158_pt1 | contig 10532 bp, 12 predicted proteins | sample 1015_Q2_SP5_10_M_FD_132416 | JGI IMG/M metagenome (GOLD analysis project Ga0187777, IMG submission 132416) | Tropical peat soil microbial communities from peatlands in Department of Meta, Colombia - 1015_Q2_SP5_10_MG | ecosystem: Environmental > Terrestrial > Soil > Wetlands > Peat | place...
AGGAAGTCGACGATGGTGTGGCCGCCGATCTCCTCCTCGCCGTCGGAGGCGATGCGCACGTTGACGGGCAGCCCCCCGTCGTGGACGAGCAGCGACGCAGCCTTCACCACCGTGTACAGCAGGCCCTTGTCGTCGGCGACGCCGCGACCATAAGCCCAGCCGTCGCGAACCTCGAGCTCGAACGGCGGCGAATCCCACAGCTCGAGCGGCGTCGGTGGCTGCACGTCGAAGTGGCCGTAGGCGAGGACCGTCGGCGCACCCCCGACGTTCGTCGTCGCTCGGATCTCGCCGAGCACGAGCTCGCGCTCGCCGAACGGCGTGACCTCCGCGTCGCCGCCGGAGCGCTTGATCAGCTCGCAGAGCCAGTCCGCGGCGCGGACGACGTCGTCGCGGTGCACCGGGTCAGCGCTGACGCTCGGGATCGCGACGAACTCACGCAGCTCTTCGAGCCATGCCTGCTCCATCGCTCGAAAGCTAACGATTCCCGTGCCTCGCAGCGCAGGGGACCGGCGAGAGGTTCCTACACGCCGGTCTCGGCCGCGAGCCGACCCGTCTTCACGGCGTTTGCGAAGGTCTCGTAGTCGCGCTCGTTCTGATTCGCATACGACGACGCGAAGTCTGCGATCGCGCGGTCGAACACCGGCCCCTTGCCGAGGTACGAGGCGATCGCGATCCGGTCCCCCCAACGTGCGTGCGCACGTGCGAGCGTCGCGCCGCACAGGCGCGCGTAGAGCACTGCCCCTTCGGGACGGAACGTGTCGACCTCGGCTCCGCCCTTCCAGTCGTGTAGCTGCCGGATGTAGTAGTCGCGCGTGCGGCCGTCGTGCTGCTTGACGCGGAGCCAGCCGAGGAAGATGTCGCTCGCGGACTGCATCAGCCGCTGGCCGACCACGACCCGCTGGCCGTGGTTGCCGAGCTCGCTCGCGCCGACGAATCGTTCGAGCACCGACGCCTGTGCCTCCTTGGCCTGCAGGAAGATGACGTCTCGGTCGTCGCGTCCGACCATCAACAGGATCATCGCCTCGGTCCCGACGCTGCCGACGCCGACCACCTTGCGCGCGGCGTGGACGTACTCGAACTCCTCGATCGGGTGGTGATGATGCGAGAGCGAGCGGCGGTACGACTGGATCAGTCTGCGCACCGAGCGATCGATCTCCTCGGCGGACACACCCTCGCCCGCGAGGTCCTCGATCGGGACGATCAGCGGCGGGTCGGCGACGATCCGGATGCCACCGTTCATCTGGTCTGTCCGCTTGTCGAGGACGCGGAGGTGGTCGCGCGTGCGCGCCTTCGCGATGTCCTGTGCAGCCTCCTTCGCCTCCTTCCGGCCGAGGCGTTTCGCGGCGGCCTCGCTGTCGACCCAGTCCATGATCGCCTCGGCGTCGCGGTGGTCGTACCACGTGTCCAGGGTGCTCATCTCCGCCGACTCGCGGATCTGGGTGCGGTACTGCCTGGCGCAGGCGACGACGGCGGCGCGACGGTCGACCGCCGAGAACCCGAGCTCGCGGCCGCCGATCTCGACGCTCGCCGCAAGCCGCTTGACGTCCCATTCCCACGGGCCGGGAAGCGTCTCGTCGAAGTCGTTGATGTCGAACAGCAGCTTGCGCTCGGGAGAGCCGAAGACTCCGAAGTTCGAGAGGTGGGCGTCGCCGCACAGCTGGACGTGGATCCCCGACTGCGGACTGTTCGCGAGATCGCCTGCCATCACCAGCGCGCCGCCGCGGAAGAAGGCGAACGGCGAGACGAGCATGCGCCCGTGCCGGATCGGGACGAGCGTCGGATCGCGGCTCTCGGCCTGCTCCTCCAGCAGCGCCACGGGATCGGGCCTGCCCGGTGACGGCGACCACGCCCCGTGACTCGATCTCGGAACGACTCGCCGCGCCACCTTTCCGCGCGCGATCCGTTCCTCGGCCGTCAGGTACCGATGCCTACGCGCCCGCGCGGTCGATCGCGCTTCGCTCCCCGCACCGTCTGCGGACGCACCCATCCGACAGAGACTAGACGCGCGTCGTCGAAGCTAGGCGACGTCGCGGAGCTTCGCCGCGTCGGCGAGCGCCCTGAGCTTCTTCAGGCTTTGGTTCTCGATCTGCCGGATGCGCTCACGCGTGACGTTGAACGTCCGTCCGACCTCGTCGAGCGTCCGCGGGTGACGGCCGTCGAGCCCATAGCGAAGCTCGAGCACGGCGCGCTCCCGCGACGAGAGCGTCCCGAGGATCTTGCGGAGCGTCTCCTTCCGCATCGTGATCTCGGCCGCCTCGTCAGGAAGCTCCTGGTTCTCGTCGGTGAGGAAGTGGCCGAACTCCGACTCGTCCTCGTCGCCGACCGGCTTTTCGAGCGAAACCGGCGTCTGCGCACTGCGGCGTATCTGCTCGACCTCGACCGAGCTCAGGTCGAGGTCGCGCCCGATCTCGGCGGCGGTCGGCTCGCGGCCGAGTTCTGCACGCAGCTTCCGCTCGGAGCGCACGATCTTGTTCAGCTTCTCGACGACGTGCACCGGCATCCGGATCGTGCGCGCCTTGTCGGCGAGCGCGCGCGCCACGGCCTGGCGGATCCACCACGTCGCGTACGTCGAGAACTTGAAGCCCTTGCGGTGGTCGAACTTCTCTGCGGCGCGGACGAGCCCGATCGTCCCTTCCTGGATCAGATCGAGGAACGGCAGGCCCTGATTGCGGTACTTCTTCGCGATCGAGACGACGAGGCGCAGGTTGGCCTCGACCATCTCCTGCTTCGCGCAGTGGTCGCCGCGCTCGATCCGCTTCGCGAGCTCGACCTCCTGCGCCGCGGTGAGCAGGTCGACCTTGCCGATGTCCTTCAGGAAGAGCTGGAGCGAGTCGGTCGAGTACTCCCGCGGATCCGTCTGAGCCGCGCCCGAGTCTTCCACGCTCTCGTCGTCGCCGGTGTCGACGACCTCGATCTGGAGCTCCTCGAGCGCGTGGTAGAAGTCGTCGATCTGTCCGGGCTCGAGGTCGAGCTCGTCGAGTGCGACGCTGATGTCCTCCGAGTTGAGCTGGCCCGCCTCACGGCCGGCTTCGATCAGTGCTTTCGCGTCGTCCGTCTCGAAGAGATCGGTGACGCGCTTTCCGACGACGGCCTCTTCGGTTGCGCTCACACTCGTGTCCCCCCTCGGAACCCGGTTTGTGGCGATGGCGAACTGTGCCAGCAGTTTTCGGCGAGCGCCATGGGCCGAACGGCTCATTTTTGTGCCGAGTGGTCCTACCTTTTGCGACTCGCCTTCAGCAGCTCGAGCGCCGCCCTTCCGTCGGGTGTCGTGCGTCCTTCCTCGGCTGCGAGCGCCAGCTGCGTCCGTGCCTGCGCGATTTGACGAAAGTAGATGAGCAGCAGGCCGAGATGGAAGCGCACCGACTGCGACCGCGGGAATCTCCGGGCAAGCGGACCGAGCTGCGAGAACGCGATCTGCGGACGATCCTTGTCGTACAGGCCGACCGCGGCCGCAACCCGCGCCTCGGGGTCGTTCGGCGCAAGACGGGCCGCCTCTGCGAACACGTGCTCCGCCGAGACGGGACGGTACGCACGCTGCAGCTCGACGCCCTCAGCGAGCAGCCGCTGCACACGTGTCCGCGGAGTGACGAAGTTCGGCACGAACGGCGGCTCGCCTCGCGGAGTGTCCGGATGGAGGAGGTCGTCTGCGCGGACCGCCGAGACCGAGTCCGGCTCGACCTTCTTCGCCTGCCGCCACGCGGCCTCCGCCTGCCCGGGCTGATTCGTCAGCACGAGCGCGAGTCCGAGCTCGAGGCGAACGAGCCCCGACGACGGATGCTGAGCCGCGAGGATCCGCAGCCGCCTGACCGTTCCGTTCGGCCACGCGCGCAACGCCTCGCGCACCTCGCTCACGACCGAGGCGGGCGCGGTCGGATCGGTGACGAGTGGCGGCGCCGTGCTCGCGGCCTCCTTCGGCAGATGCGTGCGCGTGGCGAGCGTGACGCCGACGGCGGTCCCGGCGGCGATCAGGGCGGCCGCCGCAACGATCACCACGACTCTGACTCGCGGGCTCACGGCTTCACGACCAAGCTATACTTTCGAAAGCGATGGCGACGTACCGTGAGCTGCTTGGGCGGGTGAAGGCCGAGATCGCGGAGGTCGACGCCGCGCGAGCACGTGAGCTGATCGAGGGCGGCGATCCTGTCATTCTCGATGTCCGCGAGCAGGACGAGTGGGACGAAGGGCACATCCCGGGTGCGATCCACATCCCGAGAGGCAATCTCGAGTCCCGCGTCGAGGCAGCCGTGCCGGACAAGGAGGGCCAGATCGTCGTCTACTGCGCGGCGGGCAACCGGTCGGCGTTCGCGGCGAAGACGCTCGAAGAACTCGGGTACGGCGACGTCGTCTCGCTCGCCGGTGGCTTCACGGACTGGAAACGAAACGGCTTCCCCGTCGATCAGAGCAGCGGCCTGGAGCCGGTGCAGCGTGCGCGGTACTCGCGTCACCTCCTCATCCCCGAGGTCGGCGAAGCGGGCCAGCTCAGGCTGCTCGACTCGAAGGTGCTGCTGATCGGTGCAGGCGGCCTCGGCTCGCCGGCCTCGCTGTACCTCGCGGCGGCCGGCGTCGGCCGGATCGGGATCGTCGACGCGGACGTGGTCGACGAGTCCAACCTCCAGCGCCAGATCGTCCACTCGACCGAGCGGCTCGGCGAGGCGAAGGTCGAGTCGGCGAAGCGGACGATCGAGGCTCTCAACCCGGACGTCCAGGTCGTCGCCTACCAGGAACGGCTCACATCGGAGAACGTCGAGCGCGTGCTCGCCGACGGCTGGGACGTGATCGTCGACGGCGCAGACAACTTCCCCACGCGTTACCTCGTCAACGACGCGTCGGTCTGGCACGGCATCCCCGTCGTGCACGGGTCGATCTACCGCTTCGAGGGACAGGTGACGGTTCTCAAGCCGGGCGAGGGCCCGTGCTACCGCTGCCTCTTCCCGACACCGCCGCCGCCGTCGCTCGCGCCGTCGTGCGCCGAGGGCGGCGTGCTCGGTGTGCTGCCCGGCGTGATCGGCTCGCTGCAGGCGAGCGAGACGCTCAAGCTCGCGCTCGGCATCGGCGAGCCGCTCGTCGGCCGGCTGCTGCTGTTCGACGCGCTGACCGCGGAGTTCAACGAGGTGTCGATTCGCCGCGATCCCGAGTGCCCCGTCTGCGGCGAGCACCCGACGATCACCGACTACATCGACTACGTCCAGTTCTGCACGGGCAGGCCGGAGCACGCGCGATGAGCGTCGTCCGCATTCCGCCCACGCTTCGCGCCGAAGTCGGCGGCGAGCGTCAGATCGAGGCAGACGGCGCCACGGTGCGCGAGCTGCTGGAGGATCTGATGTCACGCTTCCCCACCCTGCGCGACCAGCTCGTCGAGGGCGAGGAGATCGCCCCGTTCGTGAACGTCTACGTCGAAGGCGAGGACGTGCGCACCCGTGAGGGGATGGAGACCGAGGTGCTCCCGGGCTCGACAGTCATCCTCCTGCCGGCGATGGCCGGCGGCTGATGACCTCGGTCCAGAAGCTCTACGGCGAGCTCTGGGCGGAACGACAGGCGCTCGAGGACGAGCTCGGTGAGAGCCTCGATCCACGCGGGACCGACTGGCTGTTCACCGAGTTCGCGGCGCTCGGCCCGCAACCCGGCGAGCTCGTCGTCGACGTCGGCTCGCGTGACGCGGGCTACACGATCCGGCTCGTGCGCGACCACGGCGTCCGCGCGGTGGCGCTCGATCCCGTTCCACTCCACGGCGAGCTCGCGCGTCGCGCTGTCGCAGCGGCCGGGCTCGACGGCGAGATCGAGGTCGTCGAGGCCGGTATCGAGGTGATGCCGCTGGCCGATGCGTCCGCAGACTGGATCTGGTGCCGCGACGTGCTCGTGCACGTCGACCTCGCACGCGGCTTCGCCGAGTGCGCGCGCCTCCTCAAGCCCGGTGGGCGCATGCTCGCCTACGTGACGCTCGCGACCGAGCGGCTCGAGCCGCGCGAGGCGAAGGAGTTGTTCGACGCGGTCGCGGTGGTCCCCGAGAGCACGGACCCGCGTCGGGTCGAGGAGCACGCAGCCGCCGCAGGGCTCACGCTCACGTCGGAGACGAAGCTCGGCAGCGAGTGGCGCGAGCGGATGATCGAGGACGAGACCTGGGACGTCCGCGGCGACCTGCTCCGGCTGTCGCGGCTGCGGCGGATCGAGCCAGAGCTGGTCGAGCGTCACGGAGAGGAGCGCGTCGCCACCTATGCCGCGGGAATCCGTTGGGGTGTCTACCAGCTGCTCGGGAAGCTCCGTCCGACGATCTACGTTTGGGAGCGCGATGCGTAGTGCCACCGTCACGTCGTTGCTCGACCTGATCGGCGACACGCCGCTCGTCGAGCTCGCGCCGGTCGGAGCGACGCGGATCTACGCCAAGCTCGAAGGGCAGAACCCGACCGGTTCGATCAAGGATCGCGTCGCACGCTCGATGATCGAGGCGGCGGAAACCTCAGGAGAGCTCCAGCCTGGGCGCGAGCTGCTGGAGCCGACCAGCGGCAACACCGGCATCGCGCTCGCGCTCGTCGCGAAGCTGAAGGGCTATCCGCTCACGTGCGTGATGCCGGAGAACGCGACCGACGAGCGCAGAGCGCTGCTCCACCTCTACGGCGCGCGTATCGTCGAGTCGCCGGCAGACGAAGGATCGAACGGCGCGGTCCGCGTCGCGTTGGAGCTGGCCGAGGAAGACTCGCGCTTCTTCATGCCGTTCCAGTACGCGAACGAGGCCAATCCGCGGGCGCACTACGAAGGGACGGGCGCGGAGATCGTCGAAGCGCTCGACCGCGTCGACGTGTTCGTCGCGGGGCTCGGCACCGGCGGTACCCTGATGGGCGCCGGTGCGCGGGTGCGCGAGGCGTTTCCGGACGTCGTCGTCGCGGCCGCCGAGCCGATGCCCGGAGACCCGGTGATGGGGCTGCGCTCGCTCGAGGACGGTTACGTCCCTCCCATCCTCGACGTGAGGAAGCTCGATCGGAAGGTGCTCGTCTCGAACGAGGAGTCGGTCCGAGAGCTCCGGCGGCTGCTCGGCGAGGAGGGCATCTTCGCAGGCGTCTCGTCCGGCGCAGTCGTCCACGTCGCGCGCAAGCTCGCCGCGGAGCGAGACGACGACGACGAAGGCGGCGTCGTCGTCACCGTGCTCGCAGACGGCGGTTGGAAGTACGTGTCCGCCGACTTCTGGAACGCGCACGACGTCGAGTCGTCGATGGAGCGCACCGTCTGGTGGTGATCCCGGACGAGGTGCGCGAGCAGCTCGTCACGCACGCCGAGCAGGAGGCGCCGAACGAGGCCTGCGGACTTCTCTTCTTCCGCGGCGGCCGCGCGGAACGCTACGAGCCGGGCCGCAACAAGGCGGCGTCGCCGTACCGCTTCGAGCTGGAGCTCGACGATCCCGAGCTCTGGTTCGCCGAGGACGACGGCTACGAGCTCGCGGTCTTCCACTCGCATCCCGCATCGGCACCGCGCCCGTCGAGGACCGACGTGGAGAACATCGGCCTCTGGGAGCAGCGGCCGTACCTGATCCTGTCTCTGCGGACGGGAGAGCTCGCGGCCTGGGAGATCTCCGCCGGCCGGATCTCGCCGATCGAGATCGACTAGGTCGTTCTTCGCCGGCCGTACTCGGACGACATGAAGAGCGTGATCCCGAGCGCGGCGAGCGCGACCGCCACGAGGAACTGGATGATCCACCCGACGTTGAACACGTTCGCGAGGATGCCGCCGAGCAGGCTCGCCGCGATACCGATGAGCACCGTCATGAGGATGCTGATGTCCTGCTTGCCCGGCAGCACGAGCCGGCCCAGCGCGCCGATGAACAGGCCAGTGGCCGCGAGCCAGAGCAGCGACCACGCGAGGCCGATCACCGACCCTGCCAGCAACAGGGCGAGGATGACGATGATCAGGATGACGACGACGGACACGGTGCGGACGCTAGCGGAACGAGACGCGTGACGTTGTGCGGCGTCCGCGCTAGCAGCGCGGCGGAAGTCGGGCGGTGCTGGACGCGAACTGGTCGGTTGCCGGGACGGCGAGCCGATGCGTGCCGGTGCCGTTGAGCCGCACCGAGTAGATCCTGCTGGTGGTCGGGCTCGTCGCACGGAGGTATGCGATCCCCGCGTCCTGCGGCAGCCATGCGGGGTTTGCGACTCTCCGGTCACCCTGGACGAGTGTGCGCACCTGGCTCCCATCCGCGTCGATCACCTGAATCGACGTGCGAGGTCCGATCGTGGCGAAGGCGAGCTTCGTGCCGTCGTGCGACCACACCGGCGTCTGATCGGTCTCGCCGAGGCCCGCGTGCAACAGCCGCGCGCCGGTCCCGTCCGCGTTCATCAGCCAGAGCTGCCCGTTCTTGACGAAGGCGATCGTCTTGCCGTCCGGCGACCAGGCGGGCATCTCGTCGAGGCTCGTTCCGACGCGGCCCACGAGTCGAGTCAGTCCGCTCCCGTCGGGATGCACCTTCCAGATCACGCCCGAACCACTCGTGTCGAAGACGATCCACTGGCCGTCGGGGGACCACGAGGGATCTGTCGCCCCCGGCGTCAGCCGACGTAGACCGCATCCGTTCGTGCCGATCACGTACAGCGCGTAGTCCCCTTTCGGCGGCTCGAAGTAGCCGCGGAAGGCGACCATCCGACCGTCGGGAGAGAAGGCGGGATCCCACTGCGGCGAAGGCTGCGCGGCTCCGAGCAGACGACGCTTGCCGGTTCCGTTCACCCGCGCGACGCAGAGCCGCACGCCGCAGTGATAGGCGATCACGCCCGCGGGGCTTCCGGCGGCACGAGCGGCGTCGGACTCGCTGCGTGCCGTCCCGCCGGAGCCGGCGACCGTCGCCGCCGCGACAACGGCGGCCACACCGACGAGGCGTCGCATCTGCATCATGGCCCACTCCCAACGGTTGCCGAGCGGACGCCACGGTACACGGTGAGTCGCCGTTCGGAGCAAGGCCCCTCGTCGCCGAGGAGCCTTGCTCGGGGAAACCTGGCTACTTGACGGTGAAGTGGAAGTACATCTCCGACTCGTGTGCCTCGCAGTACGCCTTGTACTTGCCCGGCGTCAGGGTCAGCGTCCGCGTCTTCGTGCCGATGAACGGAATGGTCGTGAAGTCCCACGACTTCCCGTTCGGACCGTCGAGCGAGTAGCTGTGGATCGACGAGTCGTCGTGGATCACGAACGTGTACGTGCCGTGCTTGAGTGTCTTGGCGCTCTTGCCGGATGCAGTCGTCAACGTGATCTTGTAGGCGTTGTTCTTGCCGACGACGCCGATCAGCTTCGGATGTGACTCCGTCTGCGCGCCGGCCGCGGCGACGAGGCCGACGGCACCGAGCGCGACGAGCACGATCGTGCAGATGGTGAAGCGGGCCATTGGGCTCCTTCGCGTCGAGGACTAAACCCCTCGATACGCGAAGGAGACCCGAACGGATTGCCTAGGTGACCTTGAAGCTCCCGTGCATGATCGACGCGTGCGGGTCGCAGACGTACTTGTAGGTCCCCTTCTTCAGCGTGAGCGTCCATGTCTTGGTGCCCGTGAAACCGACCGAGGTCTTCTTGTTCACCCCGGGCCCGGTCAGGTGGAAATTGTGGATGCTCGACTTGTCCTGGATCGTGAAGACATACGTGCCGGCCTTCAGCGTCGTCACCTTCTTCCCGCCCTTCTTCAGCGTGATCGTGAAGCCGGGGCCGACGGTGCCGGTCAGCTTGGTCGGCGCCGCCGAGGCAGTGGCGACCACGACGAGGGCCGCCGCGAGCGCAGCGACGAGCGCGAGACGTGTTCGAGACATTGTTCTCCTTGATGCGAGTTGTAGACCCACCGAGTGCGGCCGCGAGCTCTGGGTCGCCGCACTCCTCGCGCGGCAGTGTAGCCCGAGGGGCATTACGACCCGGTTAAGAAACGTGACGACCGCGAGAAGAGTGCGCGCCTAGTGGTCGGTGTCGAGCGTCTCGGACTCGACGGCGTCGCCGGGCTGCGAGTCGTTCCGCCGCGCCTCGCGGCGCCCCTCGAACGTCGCCGCGAGGCGATCGATGCGCGAGCCCTCGACCTCGACGACGTCGAAGCGGATGCCGTTGTGCGAGACCTCGTCGCCGACCTTCGGCGCACGACCGAGCAGCCCGAAGACGAACCCAGCGACCGTGTGGTAGTCCTCATCGGGTAGGTCGGACTTGAAGTGCTCGTTGAAGTCGTCGATCGAGAACGTGCCGTCGATCCTGACGGTGTCCTCGTCGACCTGCTCGATCGACTCGTCCGGAAGGTCGAACTCGTCCTCGATCTCGCCGACGATCTCCTCGAGCAGGTCCTCGAGCGTGACGATCCCCTCCATCTCGCCGTACTCGTCGACGACGATCGCCATGTGCTGGTTCGTGCGTCGGAACTCGGCGAGCAGCGCGGCCAGGTCTTTCGTCTCGGGGACGATGTATGCGGGCCGCAGCATGTCCTCGATCCTCACGTTCTCCATGCCGCGTTCGCGCAGCGACGCGAACAGGTCGCGCACGTGCAAGATGCCGACCACCTCGTCGAGGCTCCCTCGATACACCGGGTAGCG
>Ga0187777_10003159_pt1 | contig 10532 bp, 7 predicted proteins | sample 1015_Q2_SP5_10_M_FD_132416 | JGI IMG/M metagenome (GOLD analysis project Ga0187777, IMG submission 132416) | Tropical peat soil microbial communities from peatlands in Department of Meta, Colombia - 1015_Q2_SP5_10_MG | ecosystem: Environmental > Terrestrial > Soil > Wetlands > Peat | place...
GCGAAGGTTAAGGAAGAGCAAGCTCTGCGTTCGTCCCTGCCGGCGCTGTCACGTCAGATACTGGAGCTCGCAAAGACGCGAGGAGAAATCACGGTCAAGGAAATCGAGGAATCCACTGGGGCGAACCGCAATACGGTTAAAGCTCATTTGCGAAAGCTGGCCAGCGACAACTACCTAGCCCAAGTCGGCAAGGGCCGCGGCGCGCGGTACACACTCAAATAGAGGGCTTATCGGCCGTCAGTCGTCTTACGGAACCCTTTCCCAAACGCCCTCAAAAGAGTGTGCCGTGAGTGTGCCGTACGCCTCGATCCGCTATGCGCTAAATCGAGCCTTGTCGCTACTTCTCAAAAGTGCTTCCGTGCGGGCGTATTCTGGGGATAAGTGATTGAAACTATTTGGCTGCCCCCCAGGGATTCGAACCCCGATATGCTGATCCAGAGTCAGCTGTCCTGCCGTTGAACGAGGGGGCAACTTCCAAATTATTCATCATGCTAGTTTTTCGGTCAAATGTGTGTGCTGACCGCGTCATGTCAGTTCGGCGAAGCGCTGCTCTAAGGCAGCATTCCTCTATTACGGCAAAAAGACCATCAGTTGCCCCACCCTCCGTGGTTTTCAAAGCGCGGGAACTCAGGGCGAAAGTAGTTGTTATTTTTGCGGGCTTCGGTTTGCCACAGTTGTTGTCGCTACTGAGCTCGGATTTTCCATGCGGCTGAGATGCGGGAAGAATGGTGTGACTTCGAATGGCATCTTGTCGCGAACGGAGATGATGGTGACCGGCGCGGCCTTAACCAGTTCAATTTGATCGTTCCATGGGTTTACCTTCAGACGGCCGCCCAGCGGCAACGCTGCGATTTGGTCGAGCTTGTCTGCTTTCAATTCCGGTCCGGAGCCGGCTAGGGCCGACATCCGGACAAGTTGGCCCTTGTCGTTTACGAAGCTGTTGCCGAGGTGCGGAGTCAACAATGCCGAAAGCTCCGGTGCCCGGGCCGACAGCTCTTTCAAGAACAGGCTCGCAGAATCCAGCTTGCTGGCATAAGGAGATTTCTTAAGCAACTCCATAGCCTTCGCATCAGCCGCGGTTTCTTCTTCGGGGCTGTGACGGAATCCGAAATTCTGATAGGTCGCCTGATCCGAGAACAACATGCGGTCGGTAAAGGCGAACTTGCTGCCAAGGTTATGTCCCAGAACGATGTGCGCCAGTTCATGCGAGAGCACCATCGCCAGGCAAGCTTCATCAGGAAGCACGTCGACTAAGCCGCGACTCACCGCAATCGTGTTTCCCACGCTGAAGGTCTCGAGAGGAGATGTAAGCATCGTGCGGGTGCGCACCTGGCCGGGCAGGTCGATGTTATTGGTAATCATCAGATTGTTCACGACGGTGAGCAGAATCTTGTCGACGTCCCCGGGGGGCGCAAGCAATCCCGCCGATTCCAATCGCTCAATGACGTTGTCTTCTGCCTGCTGTTGCCATTCACGTTGCGCAGCCAGCGGCGAAGGATCCGCGGCCGCAACGCTCTCATCTTTCACAGAATCAACCGTGATCTGGGCCAATTCATTCTCCTGAGATTTCTTCTTGATGTCGTAACCCCAGATACGGCTTTGGGCCTTGAATGCGAGCTTGTCTTTCGATCCGTAGCTAAAGTCACCTTCCTCGCTGTAGATGTAAGCGGGCAACCAGTAACCCGGGATCATGTTCAATCGCCAGCTGTCCATGTGGAAGAAGTAGGCGTTCTTGGGACGCGGCGCATACGTGCCGTTCAGGCGAACGATATTAAAGTCCTGATCTTCCACCCAGATGCGCCCGATGAAACGGCCTTTGCCGGCGTCCTTTTTCGGTGTGACATCGAACACCAAACAGCGCACGTCGCCCAGAAACTCGCGGCGAATGAATTTGAAATCGTAGTGCGCCCGGTCAAACTCCTCCCGGTCAGCGAAGATCATCCACGAGAATCCCATGGGATCGTATTCGAGTTTGAAGAGCTTGCCGAAGCCACCCAGCAGATTCTTTTCGAAGCTTTCATCCTTAAAGAGGTAATCGCGGCGCTCGACGGTGCTCGCCAGATCGAGCCGGCCCAGGAAATAGCGGTCATCTTTTGGAACGGCACCCAATTCCGAATCGCGCTTAAGGTTTTGCAGGTACGTTTCGACCAGCGGCGTGCGCGTGCGCAGAAAGCTCATCAGCGCATGCTCGCGTTGGATCATACGATCGACAACCTGATCGAGCGTGAGAGGCGAGGAGGAACCTGGTGTCGCCGCAGAAACTGGTACGACATTGGCAGCCGGTTGCACTTTTGGCAGTTGAGCAACGTTCGCAGGATCTTGTTGCGCTATGGCGCCGCTCGTCATCCAGGCCGCGGCCAGCAAAATTAATTTCCAGTTCTTCATGTGTTCGCTCTTTCCTTCGGCCAAAGTTCTCAATACGCCAACTGAAATATGACGTGTACGATCGAAGTCGAATCGACCGGCGATCCGTTCCGCAGCGCAGGTTTAAATTGCATTTTGCTGGCCGCAGCCACTGCAGCTTCGTCCAGGCCATGGCCGAGTCCCCGAACCACGCGATTTACGTGCAGCTGTCCATTCGCGCCAAACATGACTTCCAATAAAACTTCTCCTTCAATCTTGAGCTGGCGGGCTTCGTCCGTGTAAGCCGGATTGGGCTTGGAAGTGATCTCGACGGGGGTGGTCGGCGGACCCTCATCGGTATGCTGTTTCGTCGTGTGCCCGAGTTCCTGCGCGCCGAAGCCGGCACTCTGCACGGTGCCGCTGTTGTTACGGCCATCTCCCATGGCCACGCCGTTCCCGAACCCGGCGCTCGCAATCACTCCTGGCACACCCTTTGCGCCACCAGTTCCATTCCCTTGGCCGGCGCCTGGCGGCAAATCAAAAGAGCCGAGAGTTGCCGAGGCGAGATGGGAGTTTTCTTTACCGGAACCAGGCAGACCGTTCGGATCGCCAAAACCCCCGGTCTGCACCTTCTGTATTGGCGCATTTACGGTTGGCGGAGTTGAGCTGCCAAACGATCCCGTATATACAACTTTTGGAACGACAACCTTCGTTGGCTGCAACTGTGGGGCTTTGAATTCAGCATCAATCTTCGGAGGCTCAGGCAATTTCTTCGGCTGAGCGATGACTTCTTTGGGCACCACAAGCTTGGGCGGCGTAATCGGTGTCGGAAGCCTGACCGGTACCGGCGCCGGTTTCGGCGCCTCAACTTTAATCGGCTCCGGCTCCGGAGCAGGCGGCGGAAGCAGTTCGGTTACCTGCGTTGGCCGGAATTGCAGGGTGTCGGGAAAGATCAGCCTCGCGCCGAGAAGCAATAGAATCACAACGATTTCGATGCTGTAGCTGGCAACGAAATTGCGCCAATTGCTCTTGCGCTCGGGCAGCAGGCCCAGAGTCAGGTTGTCAGGCATAGCTATTCCAACTCCCGAAGGACCCGCACTCCGGGGAGGTTCGCGCGCGGGTAACCTCAAGGTACGAGAGACCGATTTCTGCGTAAACGTGACTACTGCCCGTGTACTTCGGTAACCGCGAATGTTTGAGTGATGAAAACCAGCCAGGGCAGGTTTAGGTGGTACGTCGCCGGGCAAATGCGTAGAAAACCGGCACTCCAGCCAGAATTACCAGGCAGCCCAGGGCGGAATTCCGGAGATTATCGGTAAAGGTGTAATAAAGCAGGAGGGCGGAGGCGAGCACGAAGAGAGCCGGAACGGCTGGGTATCCCCAAACTCGATAGGGGCGGCGGACAAGGGGATCGCGTCGACGAAAAACAAAAATAGTGCTGGCAGCAATCATGTAGAAGAGCCATTCGGCGAAAATGGCCAAAGAGAAGAACTGCCGAAAACTGCCACCGAGTAACAGCAGAATGATTGCGAGGGCCGCCTGAACAATGATAGCGACCGAAGGCGTGTGATATCGAGGATGAACTTCTGCCAAGGCTGAAAAAAAATAGCGGTCGCGAGCCAGGGCGAAAGGCACACGCGCCCCGCTCATGGTGGTGCCATTCAGAGTCACTAGCATCGACAAAGCCATTGCCGCCGACACAATTGCCGCCCCGGCAGATCCTACTACCAGGCCGATAGCATCTGAGGCAACACGCGATGAAGCGGCGATCGCATTCGCCGGAAGCACGTATTGCACCGCAGCATTCACCAGTATGTACAGCGCACCCACGGTGGCAACGCCAACAATCAACGCAATCGGAATATTGCGCTCCGGTTCGCGAATCTCTTCGGAGACCATATTGAGATCGTTCCATCCGTCGTAGGCCCAAAGCGCGGCCACCAACGCCGCCATGAATCCTGCGATGCCGCCCTTTGCTCCGGCGTACTTGCCGGCGAAATGGCTCCAACTCCCCGCACTGTACGCGAATCCTATGAAGACGATCGCGAGGATGACTGCGACTTTTAGCAGGGTGAATATAAGTTGAAATTCTCCCGCCTTTCGGATTCCGATGTAATTCAGAAAGGAGATGAGCAGGGTAGCAGCGATCGCGACGAATTGTCCGTAGGTGATAGGCCCAATCGCGGAGTGCGCGAAGAAGCCAAGAACCGAAAATGTTCCGAGGATTCGCACTAGGCCGGTGGTAATCGTGGCGATCGACGCAGGTTTTGCGATTAAAAACCACGTCCAGGCGTAGAGGAATCCTGCGAGCGGGCCATACGCATCGCGGACATAAACGTATTCGCCACCGGCCTGGGGCTTCATGGCGCCGAGTTCGGCATATGTCATGGCGCCGAAAAACGAGAGCAGGCCTCCCACCAGCCAGACCACATACACCAGTTTTGCCGAGCCGACTGCCTGCATCATTTCCGAGGGCACCAGGAAGATGCCGCTGCCAATGATGGTGCCGACTACGACCGCGCCCGCCTCGCTTACTCCGAGTGCCCGCAGCAAATGCGGGCGAGGTTCGGTGGCGCGGACCGGTGTCTGCATAAAGATGAAAGAGTATAAGCGAAGAATGGGAAGTCAGGCCGCTTATCGAGAATTGGGTCTCAGTTGGCCACACTTATTCTTTTCCCGGGACCCAGTACGATTCTTCTCTCAAATGTTCTTTTTGGAAGCCGACGCGCCGCAGGATGCCCTTCACATGTTCGATCATCTCCGGATTTCCGCACAGATACGCGACCGTATTCGACGCGTTGAGTCCCCACACATCGGCGTATTTGCGGGTGATGTCGTCAACGCGCCCGGTCTCACCTATCCACGTTGTGTCCTCCCAGGGGCGGCTCACTGTTGGCACATACTGCAGCCATGCATTCTCGGTTGCAAGTTGTTGCAGTTCAGGGCAGTATCCGAATTCGTCTGAGCGGCTGACGCCGTTGAGCAGAAATAGTCTGTGCTCGCCGGAGAATTTGCCCTCCTTCGACTGTTTCTGAAGAGCACGCGCATAGCTCACGAACGGGGCCACCCCAGTAACAGTGCAGACCAAAAGATGATTGGTGCGGCCGCTTTGAGTATCGAGCGTGAAACGGCCTTTGGCGGACTTTCGCACCAGCAGTTCATCTTCGACCTGGAGGTTGTAAAGCCTTGGAGTCATCTCCCCTCCGGGAACCAGTTCCAGGAAGAACTCAAGTTCGCCTTCGAAAGGCGCGGACGCGATCGAGTACGGACGCTCGTAGCGTTTCCCGTCCGGTTCCTGAACGCACAGAGTTGCATATTGTCCGGGATTGAACTTGAAATCTCCGTCGACGCGGAGACGCACTGTCCAGAGGGCGGGACCCAAGTCGACGCGCCGTGCGACTCTGGCGCGATAGAACTTATCGTCGAACGCGCTCATGGCGTACCTCAGTTCTCAGGGGATGAGTGCGCGTCAGGCTAGTGTAATGGAAGGCTGTGAGTTCACGATACGACTTCTTTATCAGTGGTGCATGATTTCGGGGAAGATCTTGACACCGGAGCCGCCTTCGTTGTGCGAACGACGAAGGACGAGCTACTGTGGAACAAAAAAGAAACCGACCCACCGAGCCGTGTGGCGGGCCGAGAATGAACCGTCGTAAGACGTGTGGGAACCCTCCGCGACCCTTTAGGCGTCTCCGCGTGGCGGAGCATGGCACACCGGATCTATCAACGAGTCGGGCCCCCGTTCATTCAGGTGTTGGTTCAAAAATCGGTTACCACCATCACCAACGAAGCAGGTCGGCTTTCAATTGTGGATGCTAGGCAAAATCGGCACGATTGGCAAGTGGGGCGGGACAAATAGTTGGAACTCCGGTTGCCAGCAACTTTGGTCACCCAGCCCGGCGTTCCTCATTAAGCACTTCATCCAGCGCGTTCGAAAGCGTCTGGGCACGCTTCAGGTAATCGACAGCACTCTCGTCCTGATTTCGCTTGAGAAGGTGGTATTCGTCCGCGATATTTAACGCCGCGAGCACAGCCACGCGAACGGTATCGACCGTATGAGTCTGTTCAGCAACGGCGCGCATCTTGGTGTCCACGTACTCAGCCAGTCTCAGAATATATTGGGGATCGGGACCAGAAAGATTGTATCCCTGGTCAAAGATTTCTACCCGGACGCTGTTACTGCCGCGATCATGCGCTTGGGGTTGCTTGCTGGGCGCTGCCACGAATTTGCTCCTCTGTGTTTACACTGATTCACTTGTCATACTGAGCGAAGCCAAGAATCTCTTGCATCCCGAAAATGCATAGATCCTTCGCGGGCTAAAGCCCACTCAGGGTGACAATTCAGCTTGCCGCCTGCTGCTCGGCAAGGTTATCAATCTGCTGCAGCATTTTTTCCACACGGTCGCGAACCTGTTCGCGATCGCGCCGCAACTGAACCATTTCACGTCGTAGACCCTCGAGTTCCTCATCGCGCTCGCGCAACTGCTCGCGTAATCGCTTTACGTCACGTTCGGCAGCCGTATGCGCCTGCTGGATCGTTTTGAACGACTCAATCATCCGATAAACCTTGTCCTCGAGCACCCGAAAATCGTCCGCTTTTACCTGAGCCGGTGTTTCTTCCGCTATCTTGAGAGACATAGTTCGAATACCTGGGAATTAGGTTGAGGGCAGTATAACGCAGATTGTAAGTAGCGATGTGGTTCACTCGGAACATTCGTCTTCGTTCAACACACAATCGGGCATCCGGACCGTCAATCGGTTCCCAGGAGCCAGAGAAAACTCTGCATCTCGACCTAAATCACTGAATCAAATACCATATTGCTGAGCCCCTCTGGCGGATTCAGCGTCCATCAGCTTCTCGCGCTCTGAAACATAGCCGCACTGATTCTCGACCGGTGGAACTCCGTTTTCCGGGTTTCTGAGACTTTTATGTGGATTGTTCGACTTGCTTTAAGGCGCCCTTATACTTTCATTGTGGTCGCGGTCTTGCTGCTCATTTTAGGGCCGATCGTCATTCTGCGCACGCCTACCGATATTTTCCCCAACATTAATATTCCTGTGGTCAGCGTGCTCTGGAGCTATGACGGCTTCGACGCCGAGCAGATGGCAAACCGCGTCGTGAGCATCACAGAACGTGCGTTAACGACGACGGTTGACAACATCCAGCATATCGAGTCGCAGTCGCTAACTGGCAAGGCAGTGGTCAAAATATTCTTCCAGCCCAATGCCAGCATTGATAAGGCCATTGCTCAGGTGACAGCGATTTCGCAAACGCAGCTGAGGCAATTGCCGCCTGGAATCACGCCTCCCTTGGTAATTACCTACAATGCGTCAAGTGTTCCCATCCTGCAATTGGCGATGTCCGGGAAATCGCTCTCCGAACAACAACTGTTTGATTACGGAGTGAATTTCATTCGTACCCGCCTGGTTACGATCCAGGGGACAGCGATCCCGTGGCCGTACGGAGGCAAGATACGGCAGGTGCAGGTTGACCTGAACACCGCCGCGTTGCAGTCGAAGGGACTCTCACCACTGGATGTGGTGAACGCCATCAGCGCGCAAAACATCATTCTGCCATCAGGTACGTCGAAGATCGGTCAGTTCGAGTACAACGTTGATATAAACAGCTCCCCGGAGACGATCCGTCAACTCAACCAGATTCCAATCAAGACGGTTGGCAATACGACGATCTACATCCACGACGTGGCTTGGGTACGCGATGGTTATCCGCCGCAGACCAACATCGTGCGGGTCAACGGTCAGCGGGCCTCACTGCTGAGCGTGTTGAAAACTGGCAATGCATCCACGCTCGACATCATCTCTGGGATTAAGAGCCTGTTGCCCGCGATTGCCGCGACGCTGCCACCCGAACTGCAGATAAAGCCGCTGGCGGATCAGTCTCTGTTTGTGCGTGCTTCGATCAACGGTGTGCTGAAGGAAGCGACGATTGCTGCGTGCCTGACCGGATTGATGATCCTGATCTTTCTGGGAAATTGGCGGAGCACGATCATCATTGCCGTGTCCATTCCGCTTTCCATCCTGACCTCGATTATCGTCATGAGCGCGCTGGGCGAAACGATCAATATCATGACGCTCGGAGGTCTGGCGCTTGCGGTCGGGATTCTGGTCGATGACGCGACGGTGGAGATCGAGAATATCAATCGCAACCTGGCGCAAGGCAAAGAGGTCGAGCACGCAATTCTGGATGGGGCGCAGCAGCTCGCCGTGCCCGCGTTCGTGTCGACGCTTTGCATTTGCATTGTCTTTGTGCCGATGTTTTTCCTGACCGGGGTTGCACGATATCTGTTCGTGCCTCTGGCGGAAGCCGTTTGCTTCGCCATGTTGGCTTCGTATCTGCTCTCACGGACATTGGTTCCGACCATGGCCAAATACCTGTTGCGAGGTCATGAAGACGAGTTGCAAGCGGCGGCCCAGAGTCGCAATCCGTTCGTTCATTGGCAGCTTCGCTTCGAGCATGGGTTTGAGCGCTTTCGAGAGCGCTATCACGATCTGCTGCAGAGTTGTCTGCGGCATCGCAGGATCTTTTTGGTGTCATTTGTTGCGGCCTGTGTTGTGTCACTCGTGATTTTGATTCCGTGGCTCGGGCAGGATTTTTTTCCGGTGGTGGACAGTGGGCAATTCCGGATGCACTTGCGCGCCCGGACCGGGACGCGAATCGAGGAGACAGCGCGCTTATGCGACTTGATTGAGCAATCGATCCGGCAGCAAATTCCGCCCGATCAACTCGATACCATCATTGATACTATCGGCCTTCCCTACAGCACCATCAATCTCTCTTACAGCACCTCGGCGCCGATTGGTCCGGCCGATGCCGATATCTTAGTAAGTTTGAGAGAGAATCATGACTCGACTGCAAAGTACATTCATGATCTGCGCCTTCGGCTTGCAAGGGAATTTCCTGGCACCACATTTTCGTTTCCTCCCGCCGACATCGTCAGCCAGATTTTGAATTTCGGATTGCCCTCACCAATCGATATTCAGGTGGTAGGAAATAACCTGGATGTGAATCGCGAGTTCGCCAATGAATTGCTGTCGCGAGTTCGGCAGGTGCCAGGCACGGTCGATCTGCGGATCCAGCAGCCATTCGATCAGCCCTTTTTGCACGTCAACGTTGATCGCACGAAGGCGCAAGTAGTTGGCTATTCGGAGCGGGACGTAGCTAACAATCTGCTTATATCTCTGAGCGGTAGTTTCCAGACAACACCGGAGTTCTGGCTCGATCCAAGGAATGGAGTCGAGTACAGCATTGCCACCCAGACGCCCCAATACCGCATCCAGTCGCTGCAGGATTTGCAAAACGTCCCGGTGACAGGTCCAAGTAACGCCCGGCCGCAGATTCTGACCAGTATTGCCAATATCCAACGCGGGGTGGGAATGGCGACGGTTTCGCATTACAACATTGCTCCCGTCATTGATATTTACGGTTCGGTACAAGGGCGTGATCTTGGTGCGGTCGCACGGCAGATCAATCACATCCTCACGGACGCCAAGCGACACGCACCACGCGGCACGGAAATCATCGTTCGCGGGCAGATTGAAACCATGCGGTCGTCGTATATCGGCTTGTTGAGCGGACTCGTTTTTTCGATCTTGCTGGTTTATCTCTTGATCGTGGTCAACTTCCAGTCATGGCTGGATCCGTTCATCATCATTTCTGCTTTGCCGGCGGCGCTGGCTGGAATCGCGTGGATACTGTTCGTCACCCGTACAACCTTGAGTGTTCCCGCCCTGACTGGTTCAATCATGTGTATGGGGGTGGCAACTGCAAATAGTATTCTGGTCGTGAGTTTTGCCAAGGAGGAAATGGCCGAAGGACGTGACCCACTGCTCTCTGCACTCAACGCCGGTTTCACGCGCTTTCGACCCGTCATCATGACGGCCCTGGCGATGATCATCGGCATGGTTCCCATGGCATTAGGACTGGGCGAAGGCGGTGAGCAGAATGCTCCTCTGGGCAGAGCGGTGATTGGAGGGCTGTTGTTTGCGACCGTGGCGACCCTCTTCTTTGTTCCGGCTTTTTTCAGCTTGTTACATGGGCGCAGGAGCATAGCTAAAGAAATAAGGAAACATTGATTCAATCACAACGCATTTTTTGCCATCCAATGATATTTGTAAACGAAAACGGAGCGTTGCATGAGAGTTGAACAGCCGGACGAAGTGGAACGGCC
>Ga0187777_10003160_pt1 | contig 10530 bp, 8 predicted proteins | sample 1015_Q2_SP5_10_M_FD_132416 | JGI IMG/M metagenome (GOLD analysis project Ga0187777, IMG submission 132416) | Tropical peat soil microbial communities from peatlands in Department of Meta, Colombia - 1015_Q2_SP5_10_MG | ecosystem: Environmental > Terrestrial > Soil > Wetlands > Peat | place...
GTGTCAAGAAAGGAATGCTTCAAAGAACCAAAACGGGGTTTGGTGTACCATCCCACGGTGAGAGCCGTCCGAGCCGCTGCACGCCCATCAGCGTGACCGCCTTTTTGATCGGATTCGCTGGGACTGGGATCTGACGCTTTAAAGTCTGATGAACCCATTGTCGTCCGAACTCCATCTATGTCTTGAAAGGAGGCTAACCTGTGGCAAACAAGCAGACCAACCCAAAGAGTGCAGAACGAATCAACGCACAACCTCGCCTACATCAGCGTGCGCGGGAGATTCAGGCCTACGGAACCGTCAACCATGCACTGCCCCTTGATCTCGAGGAGCCAGTGCGCCTGGAAATGACCGAGCAGTTGAACCAGCTGCTTGCGGATACGATGACCCTGCGTGACCTGTACAAGAAATCCCATTGGCAAGTTGCGGGTCCAACGTTTTATCAGCTGCATTTGTTGTACGACAAGCACTACGACGAGCAAGTCGAACTGGTTGATGCCCTAGCGGAGCGAATTCAGCTTCTCGGCGGAGTCAGCCTGGCGATGGCAGCGGATGTCGCTGAGACAACCCAGATCGAACGCCCACCCCGCGGGCGCGAAGAAGTCCCGGTTCAGCTGTCGCGATTGCTCGACGCTCACCAAACCATCATTCGGGAAGTGCGGAAGTTGGCTCGCCTGGCATCGGAATTGGGCGATGATGGCACGAATGACCTTGTCGTGAGCGAGGTGCTTCGCACGAATGAACTTCAAGTGTGGTTCTTGAGCGAACACCTGGTGAACGTGCCGTTGGTGGAGGCGAAGGAACCGTCGGTAAATGTGGCGTAGGAATTCCACAATAACCGGAAAATGGATCTTCTGAAACTGTAACGGGGGGAACTTGCGCAGGGACGAACCCCAGGGGAGACGTATGTCCTGGAGCAGAAGGATCTCGCAACGGGAATGTGGTGAGACTCTCGAGCCCGGTCCGTTACGCTCGTCTTTTTTCGATCACACGGCGGATGCGCTCGAAGGCCCAATCAATTTCTTCCCGCGTGATAGTCAGCGGAGGGGCGATTCGAAGCACCCTGTCGTGGGTCTCCTTGCAGAGGATACCTTCGTCTTTCAGTTGCTCGCAATAAGGACGCGCAGCGGAATGCAGTTCGATGCCGATCCAGAGTCCCTTGCCGCGCACCTCTTTCAGATCGGGACTGCTCAGGGTCTGCAGACGGTGCAGGAAGTAGGCGCCTAACTCGGCCGAGCGTTCCACCAGGTTCTCTTCAACCAGAACCCGCAGAGCCATTCGCCCCACCGCACAGGCCAGAGGATTTCCGCCGAATGTGCTGCCATGGTCGCCAGGATGGAAAACCCCCAGAACTTCTTTCGACGCCAGCACGGCCGATACGGGATAGAACCCTCCGGACAGCGCTTTGCCGATGATCAGCACATCAGGCCTGATTTCTTCGTGCATGTAAGCGAAGAGCTTGCCGGTTCTGCCAAGGCCAGATTGAATCTCGTCACACATGAGCAATACCCGGTGCTCGCGGCAGATCGCTGCGGCTTCTTTCAGGTAGCCGGCCGGCGGAATAATGATGCCGGCCTCGCCCTGAATCGGTTCGACCAGAAAGGCACAGGTATTCGGAGTAACAGCCTCCCGCAATGCGGCAGCGTCGCCATAAGGAATGACTTTGAATCCGGGAGTGAACGGTCCGAACCCATCACGATACTGCTGGTCGGTCGAGAAACTGACAATGGTCACGGTGCGGCCGTGGAAATTGTTGGCGCACACGATGATTTCCGCCTGCCCTTCCGGAATACCCTTGACCTTGTATCCCCACTTGCGCGCCGCCTTTATCGCGGATTCGACAGCCTCTGCGCCAGAGTTCATGGGAAGCGCCATATCGAACCCAGTGAGTTTGTGCAGTTCCTGGCAGAGCAACGGCAACTGGTCGTTACGGAATGCGCGTGAAGTGAGCGTCACCTTGTGGGCCTGCTCGACCAACGTCTGTAAGATCCGGGGATGGCAATGGCCCTGGTTGACCGCGGAATAAGCGGCCAGACAATCGAGGTAGTGGCGGCCCTCAATGTCGGTCACCCATACGCCCTCGGCGCGCTTGATCACGACGTCGAGGGGATGATAGTTGTGGGCGCCAAACTGCTCTTCGAGCCCGATGAGTTCCTGAACATGACTGATTTCCGTGACCGGCATTGCTGTCTCCTCCACTGCGGAAGTTAGGAATCGTTTCTTTCCAAGAGCATCGTCAGCAGCGCCATGCGCACATACAAACCGTTTGCCGCCTGCTTGAAATAAAGCGCCCGCGGATCATCGTCCACGGTCTTGTCGAGTTCTACGGACCGTGGAAGCGGGTGAAGAATCAGGGTATCCTGCTTCATCTTTCGAAGAACGGAGGAGTCGATGGCGTAACGGTGCAACTCGCGTTCGTCGCGCACACGCTCGGGACGAATGCGGGTCTGGTAGATTACATCCACTTCGCGGATGACACGGTCAATGTCGGACTCGACCTCGTAGCGCACGCCGTGTTCATTGAGATAGTCGAGAATGTCGCTCTTCATGCGCAATTCAGGCGGGCTGACCAGAAAAATCTTGACTCGATCGAACTTCGCCAGGAGGTACACGAGAGAGCGTGCGGTCCGGCCTTTGTCCAGTTCTCCGACGATGGCAACGCTCAAACCGATCAGCGGCCGCTCGCGATAAATCGTGTACAGATCGAGCAGAGCTTGCGTGGGATGCTGGCCACCTCCTCCGTCTCCTGCATTGATCACGGGAACGGGTGAGACCTGGGCCGCGCGCTTCGCCCCTCCCGCCTCGGGATGACGCACGACGATCACATCGGCATAGCTGCCGATAATACGAATTGTGTCCTCGATCTGTTCGGCTTCGACTTCAGAGGAAAACGTCCCCGCGTGTTCGGTGGAGAGCACCCGGCCGCCCAGCCTCTGCATGGCTGCTTCAAAGCAGAGACGGGTGCGGGTGGAGGGGCGGTAGAACAGGGTCGCCAGGATCTTGTTCTGATAGTCGAGGGTGCCTCCGCGCGCCACGACCCGCTCCATGCCGCGGGAGCGCTGAAACAACTCCATGAGCAAGGGCACGGTCAGCTGCTGCGATTCGATCAAGTGTCTCAGCTTCTGGCCAGCAGATTCCGCTTCGAGCTCAAACGAGTCCGTGACGCCGGGCCTTGCCAACGTTGCGTCAGGCATATTTCACCGCCCTCCCACTGGCGCTTCGAGTTGCGCTTTGAGTTTGGCCGTGGCCACACTCGAGTCGGGAACAATGTGCGTACCGGCCCCGCCGGCAATCGCCTCACAGAGGTGTTCATACGAGGTAATGACCACTTCCCTGCCGCCATCCCTGAGGAAGCGCAATGCAGATTCAACTTTCGGTCCCATGTTTCCAGGGGGAAACTGTCCCTGGTCGAGGTGGCGTGCAAGTTCGGACGCACCGACACGGGTCAGCGGACGCTGCGTCGGCTTCTTGTAGTCGAGATACACGTAGTCCGTATCGGTCGAGATGGCGAAGACGTCCACGCCGAGCTGTGAAGCCAGCAAGGCGGACGCCCGGTCCTTATCAATGACGGCTTCCACACCGTGGAGAGTTCCGTTTTGCCGGATCACCGGAATGCCGCCGCCGCCGCAGGCCACCACCAGAACTCCATCGTTCATCAGCGAACGAATGACGTTGAGTTCAACGATCTCCACCGGTTCAGGCGAAGGCACGACCCGGCGATAACCACGTGCCGCGTCTTCCACGATCTGCCAACCCAGCTGACGTTGGCGCTCTTCTGCCTGCGTCCGCGAATAGAAAGGACCGATGGGCTTGGTGGGATGTTGCATGGCTTCATCGTGGGCTGACACGACGCACTGCGTCACCAAGCTGACAACAGGAACATGCAGGCGTGCTGCGGCCAGTTCATCGTCCAGCGACTGCGCGAGCATGTACCCGATTTCGCCCTGGCTGGCGGCGCCGCAGACGTCGAGGGTTTGACCGGGTACCTGATCGGCCGCGCGTTCCGAACGCAGCAGCTCTGCGCCCACCTGCGGGCCGTTGCCGTGGGTCACAACCAGGTGATAGCCACCGCGAATGAGCCCGATGATCGCCGCCGCGGTCCGCCGGGCATTGGCCAGTTGCTCGGCCACCGTTCCTTTTTCTCCGGCCCGGATGAGGGAGTTCCCCCCCACCGCGAGTAGAACGGATTGGGAATCAGGTCTCACTGCTGCGCTCCGTTCAGACGTGCGTCAGTTCGTGTGCCGCAACTTCTGCCGGCTCGATTACTTCCCGGTATTGCATCAGCTCCAACAGGATCGCTTTCTGCGTGTGCAAGCGGTTCTCCGCCTGCTGATAGACCACCGAGTGCGCGGAATCAATCACATCATCGGTGACTTCATCGCCCCGGTGGGCGGGGAGGCAATGCATGAAAATCGCATCGTATTTTGCGCGGCCGATCAGGGCCGAATTCACCTGGTAGGGCAAGAATATCTTTCGGCGCAGATCCTGCTCCGCTTCCTGGCCCATGCTCGCCCAGACGTCGGTGTAAACGACATCGGCATCGTTTGCGGCTTCGACCGGATCGTGCGTCAGCATGCACGTCCCACCGGTTTCCGAGCCGCGCTGGCGCGCCCAATTCACAGCCTCCGGCTTCGGCTCGTATCCCGGCGGAGTGGCCACCCATACGTTGGCTCCCAGTTGTGCCCCGGCAAACATCAGCGAGTGACACACGTTGTTGCCGTCGCCGATAAACGCAATCTTCAGCCCGGCTACGTTGCCCTTTATTTCCTGCATGGTCAGATAGTCGGCCATGGCCTGGCAGGGATGGCTGTAGTCGGTCAGGCCGTTGATGATCGGAATGCTGGCATACTCCGCCATCCGCTCCACGATGTCGTGAGCATAGGTGCGAATCATGATGGCCTGCACAAGCCGCTCCAGGTTCTTCGCCACGTCGTACACCGACTCGCGCTTGCCCAGATTGATTTCGGCGTTCGAGAGATAAAGGGAAAAACCGCCCAGCTGCTGGATTCCGACATCAAACGAGACGCGCGTGCGCAGCGATGGCTTCTCAAAGATCATGGCCAGCGTCTTCCCCTTCAATACCGACGTGTGAGCGGAGGGGTGCGTCTTCATCTCGCGGGCCAGATCGAGCAGGTACCGGATTTCTTCAGGTGAAAAGTCCTTGATGGAAAGAAAGTTATGACGACCCATAGGGAGCCCCAGTTCTCCGGGCGGCGGCTGCCTTGCGCCCGGTTTGGAACTCGGCAGGACTTGGCACCCCCTCTGCTATCCGATTGAGGACACAAGGGAAAGCCGGCCTTAGCCGAGGATGTTGGCAAGCGAGAATGTGTGGTGAGGGCAAGCCGAATACAACATCAGGGAGCACCCGCTGGCATTGCTGCCGTTGGCTGTAACTTGCAGGAAACACGGCAACACCCCCTAATTATCATGTGGTTTCAGGGGCGCGATGGCCGTGAAAGGCGTCACCGCATCGAGTGATGGGGGTCACGCGCGTTGCAGCGTCATCACCAGGCCCGGTAGTGGGCTCTTTTGAAAACAGCCCACTACCCGAGGCCCCCTCCGGAAGCCGAAAGGGGTGGCTAGGGTAAGATGGCACCGGTCCCGAGACGTTTGCATGCTGGCCGCCTTGATGAACAAAGTGACTGCGAAGGTCCATGAGAGGAAACTTGAAACGCTACCGGATCGCGGTGATTGAAGGAGACGGCATCGGACGCGAAGTCGTCCCTGAGGGCATTCGTGTGTTGGAGGCGGCGGCTCGCCGGTTCGACTTTTCTTTTTCCTGGCAGCATTTCGCTTGGAGCTGTGAAACTTACCTTAAGACCGGCCGCATGATGCCCGAAGATGGATTGGAGCAAATTCGTCCCTTCGACGCAATCTACCTGGGTGCGATCGGCTATCCGGGAGTACCCGACCACGTTTCTCTATGGGGATTGCTGATTCCAATCCGGCGCGGTTTCAACCAGTACGTGAATCTGCGGCCAGTCCGTCTGTTGCAGGGGATCACCAGCCCCCTCAGAGGACGCAAGCCGGGCGACATCGACTTCGTGATTGTGCGGGAAAACAGCGAAGGCGAATACTCTGAAGTGGGCGGGCGCGTCAATCGCAACACCGAATCCGACATGGCGATCCAGGAAGTGATCTTCACGCGACGTGCCTGCGACCGCATAATTACCTACGCTTTCGAACTGGCGCGTACCCGCAGAAAGCATGTCACCTCGGCGACCAAGTCGAATGGAATTGTGTACTCGATGCCCTTCTGGGATGAACGTTTCACCGCTATTTCTAAGCAGTACCCGGATGTGAAAGCCGACCAGTTTCACATCGACATTCTCACCGCTCACTTCGTGGCGCATCCCGATTGGTTTGACGTGGTGGTTGGCTCAAACCTCTTCGGCGACATCCTTTCGGATCTCGGCGCTGCGGTTGTCGGCTCCATGGGGCTGGCGCCCTCCGCGAACTTGAATCCGGAACGGGAATACCCCTCAATGTTCGAGCCCGTACACGGCTCGGCGCCGGACATCGCAGGAAAAACGATCGCGAACCCGATAGCACAAATCTGGTCGGGCGCAATGATGCTGGAGCATCTGGGCGAACAACAAGCCGCGCGCGCCGTGGAGAGCTCGATTTTCAATGTGCTGGCCAACGGAAGCGTGCGAACACGGGATATTGGCGGCAGCGCCGGCACCCAGGGCATGGGTGAGGCCATCGCCGCGGAAGTCTCTGCTGCCCTCATCGCCCGGTAGCTTGCTGCAGCAGTTCCCTTTTCTTCCCTGTTGAGATCAACGACATCGGTACGAACGCAGCACAGCGCGGAGGCCCTACTGTCTTGCGACGTTCACATAGTAAAGATCGGTGGCCACTTCAAAGTCATCTTTCTTCAAAGCAGTTCGCATTACCTGCCACTCCGGGGTTGCGTGGATAATCTGCCAACTGTCCTTCTTCCCTACGCGGACCGGCATCTGAAACCCGGGCTCGTCTGTTTTCCAGCGGTATGAGACGGTGCCGCCAGCGTTGTCGAATTTCAATTCCAAGGTAGGGATGGACGGGTGGCGTAGGTACTGATCGAAAATCGGCGTCAGATTCATTCCGGTCTGCTGGTTGAAGAACTGCTCCATGTCATCCGTCATAATGTTTTGATACTTGAAGTGCTGGTAGAGATCGTGGAGCAGTTTCCACCAGCGCTTATCATCATCAACAATGCTCCGCAGCGTGTTGATGAAGAGTACGCCCTTGAAGTACTGGTCCGGCGGCGGCTCCCCGTTTACGCCGCGCAAGGTGATGATAGGCCGTTCATTTTTGACCTTGGACATGTACCCATTCAAATACTTGATGGCGTCTGCCTTGCCATACATGTATTCGACGTAGAGGCTCTCCAGGTAGGTCGTCCAGCCCTCATGAATCCACATATCTGAGGGGTCGGCGGCGGTGATGCTGTTGCCGAACCATTCATGCCCGCTCTCATGAATGATGATGAAGTCGAACCGCGGACTGATGCCGACGCCCGTCCAGTCGCGCTCGAGATAGCCATTGGCAAAGTGATTTCCGTAAGTAACGGCGCTCTGATGTTCCATTCCGGAGTAGGGCACCTCGACCAGTTTGTAGCCATCTTTTTTGAAGGGATACTCGCCAAAATAGTGCTCAAATGCTTCGATCATCCCCTTGGCCTGCGAGAATTGCTTCCTGGCTTTCTCCATGTCTTCAGGAAGCACGTAGAAGTCCATGTCGAGGTCGCCCAGCCGATCGGAGAAGTGCTGATAGTTGCCGATGTTGACGGAGACATCGTAATTGTTGATGGGGTAGTGAACGAACCAATCCCAGCGAGCGTAGCCGTCGCCGAGGTCGGTCTTGCCCATGAACCTTCCATTGGAGACGTCGACGAGGTCGTTCGGGATCGCGACACTGATCTGCATGTTCTCCACTTCATCCCGCCATTGGTCTTTATTGGGCCACCAGATGCTGGCTCCGATTCCCTCGCATGCGGTGTAAATCCACGGATGCCCCGACGGATCGGTGCCGAACGTGAAGCCGCCGAATCTTCCCGTCTGAACTGGTGTCCCGGAGTAGTAAAAGTCGATCGTGTAGACGGAACCACTGCGCAAGGTGTAGGGAAAGTCAACGAAGACTGCGCCGGAATCGCGCTCGTAATGCAGTGGAGTGGAATCGAGGAGGATCTTGTCGACATTGAGCGCGTCGGCCAGGTCGAGTTGAATGCGGGTATCGTCCTGCAGCATCTTGAAGCGGATTGAGTTCTTTCCGCTTACCAGTTTCTTCTCCGGATCGATGCGAATATCAAGGTGATAGAAAAGCAGATCGTTGTTGGCCCGATACGGTCCGTAGGCGCCGCGAAAAAGCTCGGCTTTCGTGGGCGGGTCCAGACCCCGTATCCGCTGTGGCTGCGTGGGAGTGGCTTGGGAAGTTTGAGGAGTGGATTGGGAAGTCTGAGAAGAAGTCTGAGCGCCCACGAGAGCTGCGAGCGACACGAGAACGAAAACCGTCAATACGGCCCTGCACCAGCTAATGCACGCGTGTGTCTTATGCACTGTGCCTCCTGGTTTAACGCGACCGCCTGCCTCTGCGCCGATCTAGAAGCTGCTAGGAGCTATCTCCCGTGGACCATTTCTCCGTTGACCATGCGCCAAATGCCTAGCGGGTTGGCGTCTTTCAACTCGTTGGGCAGAGCACTGTCTGGAAACCCCTGGTAGCAGACCAAGCGCGCGAACCGAAAGATCGCGTTGCTGCCTACCGATGTAGAGCGCCCATCCGACGTCGAAGGGTAGGGTCCTCCGTGCACCATGGCGTGGCAGACCTCGACCCCGGTCGGAAAACCGTTGAACACAAGACGCCCCACTTTGGTTTCCAGAATCGCTATGAGATCGGCGAAGTCGTGGAGATCTTGCTCGGTGCCGTGAATCGTGGCCGTCAGTTGGCCCTCAAGGGAACGAGCGACAGCGAGAACCTGGTCGCGGCTGGAATGCTCCACCAGAATGGTTGTGGGGCCGAAGATCTCTGCGCCCAATTCCGAGCCAAGAAAGGAAGCGACATCCGTTTCAAACACAGCGGAACTTACGGCAAAGCCTGCGGCAGGTGTTTGCTGGGAGCCGCAGGCCGTGAGCTTGGCCTCGGCCTCCACTTTGCGCCTGGAGATCGCCGAATCGTAAGAGGACTGGATGGTGCGCGTCAGAAGATGGAATGGAGCCGACGCCGCAACCAGCTGCCGTAGCTTGTCCGCAAATGCCGCTGCCTCCGCACCCTTGGCCAGAAATACCATTCCGGGTTTCGTGCAGAACTGACCGGCGCCCAGAGTGAATGAAGTGTGCAGCCCGGCTGCGATCTGATCACCGCGCTCGCGCAATGCGCCGGGCAGGATAAATACCGGATTCGTGCTGCTCATCTCGGCGTAGAACGGAATCGGCTCAGGACGCGCGGCCGCCACGTCCATCAAGGTTCTTCCTGCCGTGCGTGATCCAGTAAAGCCTCCGGCCTTCACCAACGGATGCTTCATCAACGCGGTCCCAATCTGCGCACCGCTCCCGAAGAGCACCGAAAACACTCCCTCCGGCAGACCGCATTCCCGCACTGCCTCCTGAACCGCGCGACCAACCAGTTCGCTGGTGCCGGGATGCGCCGCGTGCGCCTTCACGATCACAGTATTGCCGCCAGCGAGCGCCGAGGCTGTGTCCCCGCCGGCGACGGAGAATGCCAAGGGAAAGTTGCTGGCGCCAAACACGACTACAGGTCCCAGCGGATGCAACATAGACCGGATGTCAGGCTTGGGGATTGGCTTGCGATCAGGCTCAGCCTGGTCGATGCGCGCGTTGACCCATGATCCCTCTTCTGCAACTTGAGCGAACAGGCGAAGCTGGGCGCAAGTCCGCGCGGTTTCGGCCTGCAGGCGACCGGCCGGCAGCGCTGTCTCTTGTCCGGCACGCTCGACGATCTCGCAGGTGATCGCCTCTATTTTCGTCGCGATCGCGCGCAAGAATGCGCCGCGATCGCGTCCGGAAACTCGCCGGTAGACGTCAAACGCCTCGGCCGCCAGGCGGGCGGAAAGATCCACTTCTTCCGAAGTCGCCGGAATGAAGCCCGGTTCCAGGCGGTGACCAGTGGTCGGATTGGTGGCGTACAGCAGTTCCCCGGAACCCCCGCCCTCGCGGAATCCAATAATCGAACGACCGGTAAGCTTTACTGTGGACGCTAGCATGGGTCACTTCCTGTTCGGCAATGCATACGCATTCGCCGGTTGCGGCCGGGTGCGCAATGCTTCATGAATAGTCTTCCTGGCTTGCTCAAGCTCATCACCCACCAATTCGAGACGTGGCGGACGCACACCCGCATTGCCCCGACCTACCTCTGCCTGCACGAGTTTGATGAGTTGCACGAAGTTGGGAACGGTGTCCATCCGGAGCAGGGGCAGGAACCAGCGATACAGATCGAAGGCCTTCTCGCCATCCCCGTTCATCCCCAGGTGGAAGAGATCCACCGATTCTCGCGGAAGTGCATTTGCCAGGCCGGCAACCCATCCGGTTGCTCCTA
>Ga0187777_10003161_pt1 | contig 10528 bp, 9 predicted proteins | sample 1015_Q2_SP5_10_M_FD_132416 | JGI IMG/M metagenome (GOLD analysis project Ga0187777, IMG submission 132416) | Tropical peat soil microbial communities from peatlands in Department of Meta, Colombia - 1015_Q2_SP5_10_MG | ecosystem: Environmental > Terrestrial > Soil > Wetlands > Peat | place...
CCGCATCTCCACACGTTGGAGATCGCGCGCCGACCAGTCGTTCATCACCGTGAACCCGCCGATGCGTCCTTCGGCGCCGATGATCGCGGCAACCTCGAGCTCGTAGTCGAGCTCGCTCGTTCCGTTCGGATACGGCACATCGTCGTCGGGGCCGAAGATCGCCGCCGGGTTGGAGAAGTAGAAGACCGGCACCTCGTACCACTCTCGTGGAACGTCCTGGCCGCGCAGGGCTCGCGCGGTCTTCACGTGCTGCTCGAAGGCGTAGAAGTCACGCACGGACGGTGGATGCAGCACCGGTGCACGGAAGTCGACCTCGTCGAGGGGATACTCGGCGTGCCGACGTGCGGTCCCGCCACCCGTGAAGAAGGCCTGCAGCGTCTGCGCAGCCAGCTGGTAGACCACGTCGTCCTCGATCACGCCGGGCCAGCCTCGCTCGAGAGCCTGCTCCTTCGGGCTGAACATGCAGAGCTTCATGTCGAAGCGACGCCGCTCATGGCTCCGTGTGCACGATCACGTCGGCGATGTCCGGCCGCGCGCGCCGGATCCGCTCCTCGACGCGGCTCGCATGTGCGTGCGCGTCGGCGAGTGCCGTCCCACCGGGAAGCCCGAGCGTCAGGAAGGCGACGAGGCCCTCGTCGGTGTGGAGGAAGCGAAGCTCCCGCGGAGGTGCACCCGTCGTGTCGCGGACGATTCGAGCGACTTCGTCGGCTCCCGCGTCCGACGCCTGCCTGCCCGCGCCTGCCTCGGTGAGCGGCTCGAGGTGGGTCTGCACTGCGTCCACCTCGGGGACATGCTCGACGATCGCGCGCTCGACGTCGGATGCGATCTCGTGGGCTTCCTCGAGCGTGACGTCGCCCGGAAGCTTGAGGTGGAGGGAGACCTCCGTCTTCCCGCCGACCTCGAGCACGGTCACGTTGTGCACCTCACGGACGTGTGGGACGCCGAGCGCGGCCGCGTGCGCACGGTCGCGAATGGCGATCTCGTCCTCGCTCGGCTCGACGTGCACGACGACGTCGCTCTGCGGCAAGGCGCCGTGCACGGCCGCCTCGACGCGGTCCGCGGCCTCGTGACCCTGACCCACGGCCGCTCCGGGCGAGACCGTGATCACGACGTCGGCGAACTGCCGTCCGCCGGCCTGCCGCATCCGCAGCCGTCGGAGCTCGACCGCCGGCGTGATCCCGGCGATCGCCGCGCGGGCCGCCTCCTCCGCCTCGAACGGCGCGCGGTCCATCAGCACGTCCACGTTCACCTTCATCAAGCGCGCGGCCGCGAGCAGGACGAGCACCGCGACGAAGAGCGCCGCAGCCGAGTCCGCGCGCGCATAGCCGGCCCGGACGAGGAGCAGGCCGAGTAGCACGGCCGACGAGCCCAGCAGGTCACTGCCGAAGTGCAGTGCGTTCGCCTGGAGCGCCGCGCTCCCGAACTTGCGCGCGCCACGGATCGAGACGACCGTTCGGCTCAGGTCGACGACGATCACGATCGCGATCACGAGCAGGGCGTACCACGTCGCCTGCACGCTCGTCGTCGTTGCGCCGACGAGGTGCGAGATCGCGCGCCAGGCGATCAGCACGCTCGCGGCGAGGAGGAACGCAGCTTCCGCGAGCGCCGAGAGATGCTCGGCCTTGCCGTGGCCGTACTGGTGAGTCAGGTCGGCCGGCTGCGCTGCGACGCCGAGCGCGAAGAACGTCAGCAGCGCGGCAACGAGATCCGTCCCCGAGTGGAGCGCCTCCGAGACGAGGCCGAGACTGTTCGACGCGAGTCCCGCGCCCAGCTTGAGCGCGATCAGCACGACCGCTGCGACGACAGAGACGAGCGCTGTGCGTCGTTGAGGCGTCACGCGCGGTCCGCGCAGTCGAGGGGCTCAGAGGTTTCCGCGCAGCGCCTGCTCGCGCTCGATCGCCTCGAACAGCGCCTTGAAGTTGCCGTCGCCGAAGCCGCGCGCGCCGTGCCGCTCGATCACCTCGAAGAAGAGCGTCGGCCGGTCCTGCGCGGTCTTCGTGAAGATCTGGAGCAGGTAGCCGTCGTCGTCGCGGTCGGCGAGGATGCCGAGCCGCCGCAGGTCCGCGTAGTCCTCGTCGATCTCGCCGACCCGCGTGGGAACGTCCTGGTAATACGCGTCCGGCGTGACGAGGAACGCGATCCCCCGCTGCTGGAGCACCTCGACGGTGCGGACGATGTCCTCGGACGTCATCGCCACATGCTGCACTCCAGGACCGGCGTTGAACTCGAGGTACTCCTCGATCTGGCTCTTGCGCTTGCCCTCGGCGGGCTCGTTGATCGGGAACTTGATCTTCCCCTGGCCGTCCGTCATCACCTTCGACATCAGCGCCGAGTACTCCGTCGAGATGTCCTCGTCGGAGAAGTGAATCATCTCGGTCATCCCGAAGACGCGCTCGTAGTATTCGACCCACGCGTTCATCCGACCGAGCTCCACGTTGCCGACACAGTGGTCGATAGCGAGCAGGCCGACCTCGCTGTAAGCGCTCCCGTTCGATGACTGCACCACGAATCCCGGCAGGTATGACCCGTCGTAGTCGGCGCGGTTCACGAACGTGTGGACGACCTCGCCGTAGGTCGCGATCGACGCGAGCTCGACGCGGCCGAACTCGTCCTCCACCCAGTGCGGCTCGACGACGCCGCGTGCGCCGCGCTGCACCGCCTGGCGGTACGCCTCTCGCGCGTCGGGGACCCGGAGCGCGATGTCCTTGACGCCGTCGCCATGATGCGAGACGAAGCGCGTGATCTCGGCGTCCTCGCGCAGCCCGCTCGTGACGACGAGGCGGATGTCTCCCTGCTCGAGCACGTAGGACGCGCGATCGCGGACACCGGTCTCGGGCCCCGCGTACGCCGTCCGGGCGAAGCCCAGCGCGTGCTCGTAGTAGTACGCCGCCTGCTTCGCGTTCCCGACGTAGAGCTCGACGTGATCCCAGCCGTCGAGCGGCATGAAATCGGCGTCGTGCCCCATGTTCGGAGCTTAAACGAGGTTCGTCACTCGGCCCGGGCAGGAGGCGTCGCCGCGGCGGAGACGACGGGCTCGGCGTCCTCGAAGCCTCGTCTCAGCCTCACGTCCCGCACGCCGACCAGAACGATCGGGAGGACGAGCGCCGAGATGATCGTCGCGGCGAGGAACGCCGACTCGAGCGACGAGGCGAGCGCGACGCGGATCGCGCCGTGGAGCTGGTGGATCGTGAGCCCCGTCGTCCGCGCCGCGCGCGGCAGGCTCTGGTTGACGATCACGCCCATGAGCGTCACGCCGAGCGTCCCTCCCATCGACCGCGCAAACTGCGTCATCGCGGTCGCCGAGCCGATCGCGGCGCGCGGAACCGCGTTCTGGACCGACAGGACGAACACCTGCATCATCAGGCCGAGCCCGACGCCGGCGATCACCATGTTCCGCGCGGCCTCTCCGTTCGTCGTGTGCAGGTTCATCCGCCAGAGGAGGAACATGCCGGTGGTGAGGACGATCGGGCCGACAATCGCATTCGGGCGCACGCGTCCGCTCCGCGACACCCACTGTCCCGAGACGAAGCTCGCGGTCACGGCGCCGAGCATCAGCGGCGTCAGGACGATGCCCGACGAGGCGGCCGAGGTTCCGATCACGCCCTGCACGAACAGCGGGACGTACGAGATCGTCCCGAACATCGCCATGCCGACCAACGCCATGCACAACAGGCTCGAGGAGACGACGCGGATGCGCAGCAGCTCGAAGGGGAGGATCGGCTCCTCCACGCGCCGCTCCCACAGCGCGAACGCCGTGTAGACGACGACGGACGTCGCGACCGCGCCGATCACGTGCGTCGACGCCCACGGGAACTCCTGGCCGCCCCAGACGAGCCCGAGCAGGAGCGAGGTCGTCCCGATTCCGAGCAGCGCGGCGCCGACCCAGTCGATCGAGCGGTCCCGCAGCGGCGTGCGCCGCGGCATCGTCACAGCGATCACCGCGAGCGCGAGCCCACCGACGGGCAGGTTGACGTAGAAGATCCACCGCCACGACGTGTTGTCGACGATGATCCCGCCGACCGCGGGGCCGATGATCGACGCCGAGCCGAAGACGACGCCGATCAGCCCCTGGTAGCGGCCGCGGTCCCGCGGCGGGACGATCGAGCCGACGACCGCCATCGCCAGCGGGATCAGGCCGCCGGCGCCGACTCCCTGCACGGCTCGGAAGACGACGAGCTCCGTCATGCTCTGCGCCGTGCCGCAGAGCGCGGAGCCTACGAGGAAGACGATGATCGCGAAGACGAACAGCGGCTTGCGCCCGTAGACGTCTCCGAGCTTCCCGTACAGCGGCACCGTGACGGTGCTGCCGAGCATGTAGGCGGTGAACACCCACGAGTACTGCGTGATCCCGCCGAGGTCGGAGACGATCTTCGGCAGCGCGGTCGCGACGATGGTCTGGTCCAGCGCGGCGAGGAACAGGGCGATCATCAGCCCGGAGTAGATGGCGAGGATGCGGCCGATCGTCAGCCGGTAACCGGGCGGCTTTCGGGCGAGCCGCTCGCGCAGCGAGCCCATGCGTTCCAGCTTAGTCAGCGTCGGGTGCCGGAGGCGTCGTCGTGCGCGGCGCGAGGAGGATGCCGCCCGCGAGCAGGACGCCGCCGACGATCTGCAGCGCCGAGATCGGCTCCGAGAGGACGACGAGCGCGATCACCGCACCCAGGAACGGCTGGAGGTTCGCGAACAGCGCGGCACGCGACGGCCCGACCCTTCCGATCGCCGTGAACCAGAGGAAGTTCGTCAGCACGATCGGCCCGAGCACCGCGAAGGCGAAGCCGACCCAGACGAGCGCGTCGAGCTGGCCGAAGTCCTGCTCGCGCAGCTGGTGCGAGCCGACGATCAGCAGGGGCACGGTCACCGAGAGCAGGAACACGGAGCTCAACCGAAACGGCGAGTTGCGCCGCATCAGCGGCGCGATCGCGACGGAGTACGCGGACCAGGTGATCGCACCGCAGAGCGCGAGAACGTCGCCCTTGAGGTCCGAGGAGAGCTTGCCGCCGGCACCGACCGCCACGAGCGCCACGCCGCAGAACGAGAGCAGCGTGGCGAGCCAGAAGCGCAGGCTCTGCCGCTCGATCCCGGTCCCACGCGCGAGCAGCGCGGTCCAGATCGGCAGCGTCCCGAACAAGAGGGCGGCCGTCGCGGCCGTGGTGAAACTCAGCGCATAGACGAAACAGAGCTGATTCAGAAACAGGACGACGACACAGCACACTCCGAGAGGGACGTCGCGTCGCGCCAGCCGGAGTGACCCCTCCAGGGCAAGCGTGATCGCCGCGACGACGAGCGCAGCGCAGCCGTAGCGGATGGACGAGTACGCGAGAGGTCGGAGGCCCTGGTCGAGGATGTACTTCGAGACGGTGAAGTTGAGCGCCCAGAGCGCCACCGTCGCGAGCAGCATCCCGTCGGCGGCGGAACGGCGCACGCGCTTGACAGTAACCGCACGGATCACCCGTTCGAGGGAAAGGTCGCGCTCCCCACGACCGACCTAAGGAGGGTGCACCTGCGGTCCCTTGGCTCACTGCTGCTCATGGCCGTGCTCGGCGGCCTGCTCGGCTGGCTCGTCGCCGGCCGTCCGACGCCTGCCGAGACACCCGTCGAGGTCGCGGCGCCGCCGCAGGCCGCGGTTCAGAGAGTCGTCCACCCGCGACTGCGCTACCGCAACGCCAAGCTGCCGGTCGGGCTTACGCCCCTCGAGCAGGAGGCGGACGGCCAGCTCGTCGCGCGTGTCGCCCCCAAGTCCTTCAACGGCTCGGGCGCCTCGTCGGCGTCGGCCTCACGCGTGATCGCGTTCAGCGCCGGTCGCACGTTCTTCTCGGATACGACGCCACCGTCAACCGAGCCGGGGTCGACCGACTCGACGACGACGCCATCCGACACCACGGGCAGCACCGGCGGCACGACCACCACCGCGCCGGTCGGCCCGCCCATCCAGATCAGCGACGTCCACACCGTCTCGCTTGCGCCGTTCTCCGCGACGATCGCATGGCACACGAGCGAGCCCGTCTCCTCGCGCATCGCGTACGGATTCAACCAGCCGTCGCTCTGGACCGCCGCCTCGACCTCGAGCGACCACGTCGCCGTCCTGTCCGGCCTCGCCTTCAGCCATTCGTACAACGTCTGGGTCACGGTGCACGCCGCTGACGGACGGACCGCCGAGTCGGACTACATGCTCACGACTCCGGCCCTCAGCGGACCGATCCAGGGAAGCACCGGGGGCGGGGCGCTGCTGATCGACGGCCAGCCGATCTTCCCGACCATGGTGTTCGCACAGTGCACGGACGGCTACGACGCCAGCATGTCCGTCGGGATCGACCTGTTCATGGGGGACGCGTGCAGCAGCACGAGCGACGCGCTGTCGCACCTCGACGGTCGCGCGTTCGCGCTCTCGAACGCAGAGGACGGCGCCGCGAGCGGCAACGGGCTCGTCGGTTCGTACCTTCCGGACGAATGGGACACGCACCTGCCCGGCGACCTGACCACGGCCCAGGCAGAGGGTCTCGTGCCGGACGGCTCGCCCGCGCCGCGCTTCCTCACCCTCACGAGCCACTTCTTCAGCGGCGCCGCACCGCTGCCCCAGGGCCGCGCGATGTACCCGGCGCTGGCGCAGGTCGCCGACGTGCTGGGCTTCGACCTCTATCCGCTGCAGAACTGGTGCCGCTACGACGACTTTGGTCCGGTGTACGACGCCCAGCGCGAGCTCGTACAGCTCGCCGCGGGCAAGCCGACGTTCCAGTGGATCGAGGCCCGCCACATGGACTGCAGCGATCCCACACTCGGCGTGACACCGCAGACCGTGCACGCGGAGACCTGGTTGGCGATCGCCGGCGGCGCGCACGCGATCGGCTACTTCCCGTACTCGTGGACGCCGGACGTCGGCAGCCAGATCTCGCAGGACCGCCAGGAGATCGACACGCTCTCGGCCGCGCTGCTCGAGGCCGCAATCCCCTCGAGCTCGCAGAACGGGCTCGTGAAGGTCGGCGCCCGCGACCACAACGGCGCCGTCTACGTGATCGCCGTGAACTCGAGCCGCGAGCCGGCGACCTCGACGATCACGGTCCCGGAGCTCGGGAACCGGACGCTGATCTCGCTCGACGGCACGCAGACCGTCACTGCTGCGAATGGATCGTTCACGGACAACTTCGGTCCGCTCGACGTCCATATCTACATCGCGGCGCCGCAGTCCTAACGGACACCGCGCTCCGTTAGGCTTGCGCGGATGCGCCGGCCCACGAAGGAAGACGTCGACGCGCTCGTCGGCCCGGCGACGCCGCACTTCGCCTACCAGTTGCGCGCCCGCGTCGAGGAGCTCGTCGGCGACCTCCCCGACGACGACGCGGTGAAGACCTACGCGCAGGAGCGGATGGAGCTGCTCGACCGCCTCGGTCACGCGTCGTCGAAGGCCGACCAAGGCGGGCGCGAGCCGCGGTCGCGCATCGGCTGGGGCGAGCTCCCGAGCTCGGCTCCCGCCGACTCGCCGCTGCCTGGCCGGTGAACGACTTCGACGGCCGCGCCGTGCTCGTCACGGGTGGCACGCGCGGGATCGGGAAGGCGATCGCGCTTCGGTTCGCGCGGCTCGGGGCGCGGCGTGTCGGCATCGGCTACCTGCGCAACGACACGGCGGCAGAGGAAGCGGCCGAGGAGGTGCGCGCCGCCGGCGCCGAGACGGTGCTCGTCCGGGGAAACGTCGCGTCCGGCCGCGTCGTCGACGAGATCGCCTCGCACGGCCCCTGGGACGTGCTCGTGCACAACGCCGCCACCGGCGTCGTCCGCAGCGCGCTCGAGACCGAAGACAAGCACTGGGACTGGACGCTCTCGGCAAACGCCCGAGCGCTCCTGTCGCTCGCGCGCGCGTGCGCGCCGGACATGCCGCGCGGCTCCGCGATCGTCGGCGTCTCGTCGCTCGGGTCGACCCGCGTCCTGGAGAACTACGTCCTGATCGGGACGTCGAAGGCAGCGCTCGAGTCCGTCGTCCGGTATCTCGCCGTCGAGCTCGCGCCGCGCGACATCCGCGTCAACGCCGTCTCCGCCGGGGTCGTCGAGACGGGCGCGCTCGAGTACTTTCCCAACAAGGAGCAGATGCTGACCGCCGGACGAACGCGCACGCCCGCAGGACGGCTCGTCGAGCCCGACGACGTGGCAGCCGCGGTCGTCTTCCTGTGCTCGGGCGCGGCCGAGATGGTGCGTGGCCAGACACTGGTCGTCGACGGCGGCTACTCGCTTCTTGCATGACGGTGCGCTGATGGAGCCGACCGAGCACAACCGGCGCGCGTGGGACGAGCTGCACCGTGGACGTCCGAACCCGCTCGCCGGCGAGACCGGGCTACCGCCCCAAGTGCACCGTGCATTGAAGGCGCTGAAAGGGAAGCGGGCATTGAGCCTCCAGTCCGGCTCGGGCGAGGCGGCGGGCGCGCTCGCCGAGCTCGGCGCCACGGTGACCGCAGTCGACGACTCGGAGGCGGCGCTGGCGGCGGCCCGCGAACGATGGCCGTCGATCCTCTGGATCCACGGAGACGTCCAGTCGCCGCCGCGGGAGGTGCAACGCGGCCGATTCGACCTCGTCTATACGGGCCCGGGCGTGCTCGACCGCATCCGGGACCTCGACGCGTGGGCACGCGGCGTCGAGTTGGCGCTCGGAACAGGTGGCGACCTGCTGCTGTTCGACGAGCATCCGGTCGCACGCTGCGTCGACGGGCTCATGCACTGGCGCGAGAGCTACTTCGGCGAGGGCCCGCACGGCCGGCGCCTCGGCCAGGTGGTCTCCGCGATCGCCCGTGCTGGCCTCGTGATCCGGGCGCTCGAGGAGTATCCGCAGGCACAGGGGAACCAACGCCACCACGATCCGCGCGTCCCCGGCAGCTTCCTCCTGCACGCGCAGCGCCCGTAGCAGGCGCAGCGTTCGCTCAGGCCGCCAACCGCTCGAGCGCCAGGCCGAGCTCGTCGTCCGTGATCGTCAGCGGCGGGGTCGCGCTGATCAGCGCACCGTCGACACCCGCAGGGATCACGATCACGCCGCGCCGCTCGGCCTCCTCCACGTCGCCGCTGCGCGCACGCAGCAGGCCCGCCCCGTGCCAGCCCGCGCCCTCGAGCCGCTCGCCCACCTCGACGACGCGAGCCGTCAGCTTCGGCACCTCGTCGAGGACGACGAGGGCCGCTGCGCAGGCAAGCGGATTGCCGACGTGCGTGTGCGTGTACACGTCCTCGGCGCCGAGCTGCCACAGCTCCTCGAGGCCTTCGCGGACGAACAGCGCCGCGGAGAGCGGCAGACCGCCGCCGAGCGCCTTGCCGATGCAGAGGACGTCCGCGACCGCCGAGCCGGGCCACAGCTCCCCGATCCGGCCGAGCCCGCAGTAGATCGCGTCGACGACGAGCAGCGCGTCCACCTCGTCGCAGCGGCTACGCAGCACCGGCAGGAACTCCGCAGGCGGGACTCTCGCGCCGGCGCGTCCCTGCACCGGCTCGACGATCACGCACGCTGTGTCCTCGGGAAGCCGACCGGGATCCTCGCCGTAGCGACGCCGGTGCACGGGTCCGGGCAGCCAGGCCGCGAACGGCTCCCGGAAGCGCTCGAAGCCCGTGGCCGCAAGCGCGAGCAGGCCCGTTCCGTGGTACGCGCCGTCGAACGCGACGATGCCGGAGCGGCCGGTCGCGAGCAGGGCCGTCCGCAGTGCGATCTCCGCGGCGTCCTCGCCGGTGACTCCGAGCTTCGACGGCCACGGCAGCGCACGCCGCAGCTCTGCCGTCACTTCCGCGTCGGCGAGATCGCCGAGCGCGTGCGCGACAGGCGCGGACGCGATCGCCTCCATGATCCGCGGATTCCGGTGGCCGAGAGCCGCGACGCCGAAGCCGCCGGAGAGATCGAGGTACGCGCGGCCGTCGGCGTCCCAGACGCGACACCCCTCGGCGCGCGCCCAGATCACCCGCCGTCGAGTCCGGGGATCAGCCGGCCGACCGTGTCGACCGCCACGTAGCCGGCGATGCGCGGGTTCTCCTGGAGCCGGCGCAGCGCGTAGGCGTACCAGTGACGGCCGAACGGGACGTAGACGCGCAGTGGATGGCCAGCCCGGACGAGGACGTCCCCGCGGTCGGGGCGAACGCCGAGCAGCATCTGGAACTCGTACTCGCCGGGGGCGAGGGCATGCTCGGCGACCAGACGGCGTCCCTCGTCGATCAGCCGCTGGTCGTGCGTCGCGATCGCCGTCCGGCACCCGGCGTCGAGCAGCGCTTTCATCGCAGCGATGAAGTTCTCGCGGACCGCCTCGAAGTCGCGGTACGCGATCTCGGGCGGCTCGATGTAGATGCCCTTGCAGAGGCGGACGCTCGGCCTCAGCTCGGCCAGATCACCGATGTCCGCAAGCGTGCGCCGCAACGTCGCCTGCAGGACGATCCCGACCTGGTCATGGCCCGCCGAGCGCAGCTCGCGGTAGATCTCGAGCGTGTCGTCCGTGGTCGAGGAGTCCTCCATGTCGATCCGGACGAAGTTGCCTCTCGATGCAGCGTCGACCACGACCGTCTCGAGGTTCGCCCGGCAGAG
>Ga0187777_10003162_pt1 | contig 10528 bp, 13 predicted proteins | sample 1015_Q2_SP5_10_M_FD_132416 | JGI IMG/M metagenome (GOLD analysis project Ga0187777, IMG submission 132416) | Tropical peat soil microbial communities from peatlands in Department of Meta, Colombia - 1015_Q2_SP5_10_MG | ecosystem: Environmental > Terrestrial > Soil > Wetlands > Peat | place...
AACTCCGTCACCATCACCGGCGCGATACCCGTAACAAGAATCGTCCCGGCAAGGCCGATCACGAACGCGCCCCACCAATTCGTCGTCTTCGGCAACCCCGCCGACTCGTAAACGAGCTCGTCGATCACGCCATCATTTTCACCATCAGCCATGCCGTCCTCCGCGGTCAGCCCGGCCCTGACTGGCGGGGATAGCAAAGCCGAAACCGTGATCAGGAACCATAGGTATTCCTACCTATCGCGCTCCAGCCGGCCGGCAAACCTCGGTCCCTAGAGTGGGCCCGCCGCTCGCGCACGACGTCTATGGTGTCCGGCCATCTGCTTGGTCCTGGCTGGGAGCGGACATGATCGTCGGCCGCAGCCCGAGCAGCCGCATGTCCATCAGCAGATCCGCGAGCTGGTCGTCGGCCGCTTCGGTCCAGTCCCCCCGAATCTCGACTCGAAGCACCTGGGTGTCTCCTTCGCGGCCATCGCTCACACCGACCGTGATCGCGGGCGGGCCGGCCTGCACGCGCCCGTTGAGCCAGGCACGCATCGCTGACCCGCTCATGGATGCGGGTCGCTCGAAGGTGATCAACACCGCGCCCACGCTCGAAAACCTGTCAGTCGCGCCGTCCGTGCACCATGGGTGTTAATCCCGATGTCGGGTTCACGGTTGCGCCCCCGGGACGAACCCCCTGACCGTGACGGTGTCGCGCTATGGCGAGCTACGGTTCAATCAGGCCACGCCGGATCGCGTAGCGCGTCAGCTCGGCGACGTTGCGCAGGCCGAGCTTCTCGAGGATGTTCGCGCGGTGATGATCCACGGTCTTCTTGCTGATCGCGAGCAGGTGGGCAATGTCATCGCTGGTGTAGCCCTCGGCGATCAGCTTGACCACCTGAAGCTCACGGGGGGTGAGCGGGTCCTCGGGGGCCGCTTCGCCCCTTCGAGCCCGCTCAAGGTAATCGCGGATCAACGCCCTGACCACGCGCGGATACAGAAACGGTTCTCCTCGCATGCATGCTCGGCATGCCTCCACCAGGTCGCGGTTCGCGGCGGTCTTAAGAACATAGCCTGACGCCCCTGCCTTGAGCGCCTCGAAGAAGTACTGCTCGTTGTCGTGCACCGAGAGGATCAGGACCCGCATCCCGGGACGACGCGCGTGCAGCTCGACCGTGGCTTGAAGACCAGTCAGCAGCGGCATCGACACGTCCAGTATCGCCAGATCAACATCGTTAGCCAGCGCCTTGTCGATCGCCTCGGCGCCGTCCGCGGCCTCCGCGACCACCTGCATGTCGGCCTCATGATCTAGAACTGCCCGCAGTCCGCTGCGCACTACCTCGTGGTCATCGGCCAGCAACACCCGTGTCCTCAGTGGGGTCGTCATCCTGGCTCACCGCCCACCGGAACGCTGAGCACGATCTCGGTGCCCCCGTCCACGCCCCGGTGAACCTGGAGCTCGGCACCGATCAGCAACGCACGCTCCCGCATACCCGCAAGCCCGCCCTCGCGTCTGGCGTCGGGTAGCCCGTGCCCGTCGTCGCGAACGACCAGGATCACCCATCCGTCCGCGCCCGTCAGAGTCACTATGACCTCACTGGCGTCGGCGTGGCGCAGCACATTCGTTAGCGCCTCCTGGGCAACGCGATAGATGACTAGCTCAGCCTCGGCTGACAGCCTTGGCAGGCGCCAGTCCAGATCGCGCCGCACGCTCACTGCCCCCTGCTGCTCGACGCGCGAGCAGAGCGCAATCAGCGCGCTCACCAGGCCGAGGTCATCCAACGCTTCTGGCCGCAGCTCGCGGCCGATACGGTGGAGATCCTCGATGCTGCGTATGACCGTGTGCGCAATCTCGTTCAGCGCTTCCTCCTGCCGCGACGCCCCGCCAGCGGCCCTTTCGGCCTGCAGCGCGACCGCCGTAAGCATCTGGCCCACCTCATCATGTAGCTCACGAGCGATGCGCGACCGCTCGCCCTCCTGGGCGGCCAGGATCCGCCGGCTGCTCTCGCGTCGCTCCTCCTCGAGTCGGTCCAGCATCGCATTCAGGGCGTCGGCGAGCGCAACCACCTCACGACCCGCTCGACGGGACGGCTCGGCCCGCAGACCGGGTTGACCTGGATCCACCGCTGACATCACCGCCGCAAGCCCCCGAAGCGGTCCGAACGCCCGCCGCAGGAGCACGAGATCGGCCGCGAGCATCACCACGAGCCCAACCGACAGGATCACGAGCTCGTGGGGCCTGGCCACCCTGTGCACCGTCACCGGCGCCCAGGCCAACACCGCGAACGCGACCACCACGACGGCGATGTTCGCGGCAAACACCCGCCAGAGGAGCGACATCTTCTCCCATCGCCGTCGCAGACTCTGCTGCTCTTGAGCTGAACCCCGTGGATCCGCCGCCGCAGACGCGGCGTCCCGAGGCCTGGCAGCGGCCGAGAGCTGAGCTTGACCTGACGGACGCACCGAGTTGCGCCGAGCCTCTGCAGCCGGCCCGGCACCTCCTGCTCACCACGTTAGCCGTGCCGGACCCGTCGGGCAAGCCCGACCAGACGAAATCGCTCGGCACCGGTCGATCGCTCCCCGCGGTCGTGGCATCGTTGCAGGTCATGGGAGCCACTCCCACGGCCCAGTTAGGATGGCGCGAAAGGCCGAGACAGGAGGGCTGACGATGTCGGAGGACCGGATGATCGAGTTGGTCCAAGGTGCGCTCGACGCTCGCGGGATCGACGACCACGTCGTGTCTGCCGGGCAGTTCAATCCGCGCGGTCACACGGGCGGCATGTTTGCCGGCGGCCTGGTCGGGGGCGACGCCGGAGGTGTAATGGGCGGCGTGGCGGACGGCGTCGGTGTGGCGGCGGGCTCGCTGGCTGGGGGACGCGCCGCAGACTCCGCTTCCGGCCTTCCGGCCAAGATGTTGGTAGGCGTCTCGGACGCGATGGTGTACGGCTTTGCGGCGGCGACCAGACACAGTGAGCCCACCGTGCTCGTGTTTCAGTTGCCGCGAGGTGGCATCACGGCGAAGGTTCATCAACGCGTGAACGTGCGGGTGCTCGAGTTGATCGACAATGCAAGCGGGTCGCGAATCGAGCTGGAGGGAAACCGGCTGCCGGTGACACATTCGACGGACGTCATCCAAGCCCTCACCGGTTGACGGGTGGTTGGTCCGGCGGTGACAGGTCAACCGGCCGGCGTGGTCGACGCTAGAAGAACGCCTGGACCTCGGCTGTGTGACGGCAGCGGTTCGAGCGCCACAATTTGGAGGTGGCGAGCTCGCGACTGGCGATGGACGCGATCCCCCTGATCAAGGCTCGGCTGGCGGAGCTTGAGGAGCGAGGCGGGCAGGAACCTCTGATCAGCGGGCGCCTGGCGGCATTGTGGCGAGCTCAGGCGCGCGCGGCTCGCATCGGGGTCACGATCGATGACCTGCGCCGCTACTGCTTGGACATGCTGCGATCACGTCGCGCACTGGACGACGACGCCCCGCCCTACCTGCGCGGCTACCGTGAGGGGTTCCAGCTCGTCCTGCGCGATCTACGCAAGCTCGAGGAGCGACGATGAGCCCATGCTCACGCTGATCGAGGCGCGCCCGGGCGCGGGCAAGACCACGACCATGCAGCACCTCGCCGAGCTCCTGCTAGAGCGGGACATGACACTCGCGGGGTTCGTCACTGCGGAGATCCGCGAGGGCGGCAGGCGGGCCGGGTTCTCGATCAGAACGATCGCCGGCGAGTCAGGCACGCTCGCGCACGAGAGGCTTCGAGGACCTCCCCGCGTGGGAAGGTACGGCGTCGACGTCCGTGAGTTCGAGCATCTCGCACTTCCAACGCTTCGGGTTCCGGCGGACGTGATCCTGATAGACGAACTGGGGAAGATGGAACTCGCGTCGATCGCGTTTCGGGACGCCGTTGCCGATCTGGTGGAGCGGGACATACCCGTCGTGGCCACAGTGCATGCTTTTCGCCACCCGTTCACCGACGCGCTCAAGGCATTGCCGAACGCCGAGGTCGTGCAGCTCACCCGCCAGAACCGCGACGAGTTACCTCGCCTGCTGGCCCAGAAGTTTTCGCCCCGGGCGACGATGAGCAACGACCCACGTAGGCCTATCCCGGGCCGCACAGCGGATCGGCGGAGACAACACCCGGGGTCAGGGGGATCGCCCCAGACGAGCCCTCTGGCCATGTGACAACGAGCCCGCCGAAGCGGGCTCGAGTTCACGTCCACCAACCAACCTGATGGGCTGCCGCGTACACGATCAGCGCGTTCGCCCACAGGCGGAACAACCAGGTCCGCCGGTTCACTACGAAGCCGACTCCGTGTAGGTCTGGTCGACCGGCACGTTCAGGCCGGGGATGCACAGCGCGTAGACCTTGACGTACTTCGGGCTGCCCAGGTCCGTGCTGCTGGAGTTGCCGCCGAACTGGACAATCCAGCCGTCTAGCCGCCCCGGCTTCGGCGTGTTCGTGGACCAGTCCATGCGTCCGGGGAACGACGACGAGACCGGCACGTTGTTCTGGATGCCGTTCGAGCCAAGCTGGAGCGTCTGAACGCCTCCGCTGATCGCGGTGTCGGACGGCGCCTTGCAGGCCACCGTGGCAATCGCGCCGCCGTTCGTGTCGCCCACGTCGTAGTAGGCCACGCTGTAGTACGCGCCCTCCAGGTAGGAGTCACCCTTCGGACCCTGAGCGCCGTTCTGGCCGGGGGCGCCGGCCGCGCCGGTGTCGCCCTTGGGACCCGTGGGACCCACGACGCTCACGCCGTTCAGACCGGTCTTGCCGAGCTTGCCGCCGCATAGCAGGACGTGCCACGGCTTGACGTTCAGGTTCAGCCTCACGCCACCGCGCTTCCCACACTGGAGCGGGTTGTGCTTGACACTCGTGATGTGGCCATTTCTGGCCGGTGTGGCGTGGCCGGTGTTCGCCATTGCGGCGGTCGGCATCGCTAGGGTTGCGACCGCACCTGCGGCCAGGATGAGTTTGCGCATTTGCGCTCCTTTTGTCGTTCTTATTTGCCAGCGGATGTCGCCCCGCTCGCGGGTAGAGGCGGGCGTTCCTGACCCACTCACTGCTAGCATGCGTGCTGGCAGTTATGCTAGCAGCAGCGCTAGCACGAAGAGATCCTTTCTTAGGGACTTCTTCGCGGCCGCACTGATAGCATCCGTGCTGTCGCTTGTGCTAGCATCGGCGCTAGCGGCCGATAAGCTGAGGGCCTCTTCCATAACTCTTCGCTATGCCCATGACCCGCACCACGATCAGCTTCACCCGCGAGGGGATGGAGCTCATCCGCGAAGCCGCCAAACGCCAGGGCTCTAGCGTCTCGCAGTTCGTCCGCGAAGCCGCCCTGATGCGCGCGGGCATGGCCGCCGATGACAACCCGTACCCGATGCGCGCCCTCGCCGCGCAACTACGTGCGATTGGCGACCAGGGGTACGCGCTAGCGGAGAAGGCGATGAAGGTGGCCGAGGAAGAGGCTGATCGGAAGCAGTAATACGCGGGGGGGCGCTCCCGTCAGAGGAAGTGAGGGGAGTGTGCGGTGAAACCGCACCGGGCAATGGAAGGCTGGTGTCGGCCTGAGCCTCGCGCGCCGCAACACCCGGACGAGCCGGTTGTTAGGGCATCACGAGACGGTTCGTTTGCGTGCAGCCTCGGACCAACCGCCGGCGGGGCAGCCGCCGCATCGTGCGGGAGGGCGGGCTCACTCTCATTGTCAGCAGATCACTCACCGCCCGCCAGAAAGACCTTACCTCTAGGACACAACGCTCACGAAGATCGACCTTCCGCAAACAGGAGGAGGACACATGAGCTCTACCGAGACCGTCACACCAACTGCTGTCGTACGGAGCATCTTCGAGCGGCTCAATGACCGCGACGCGGAGTCGCTCATAAACGAGTTCGGTGCGGACGGGATCGTCGAGGACTGGCCGATCGTCGGGCGGTTGGAGGGCCGACAAGCGGTAAAGGATCGCTTCTCGGCGCTGTTCGCCGCGATGCCGGACGCGCATATAGAGCTCGATCGCATGGCAGCAGATGGCGAGACGGTATTCGTCCGCTGGCACTTGAACGGGCACCTTCTGTGGAGCTCCGTTCCAAGGCATCGAAGCGACCGGCCGCTCGATCGACATCCGCGGGAACGACTGCGTCACGATTCGTGCCGGAAAGGTCGCGGCGAACTTCCTTGCCTACGACGGGATGACCTTCGGGGCACAAGCCGGAGTCTTGCCTCCGCACGGGAGCCGTCTGGACCAGATCATGACCGCCGCGACAAACCTCATGACCCGAGCGCGTAGGCGTCTACGAGCCTGAAGACCGTCGGCGGCGCCCGGCGTTACCCACCACTTTTCCGGCTCCCTATGTTCATCCGGGGGGCGGCTGGTCACGGGGCACCCCGGGAGAGTGTGCGACGATGCGCCGAGTTGAAGATGAGGGCGAGCGTTGCCTGATCGCGATAGGAGTCGAGAGCGGGTTCAGCGGGTTCTGGACCAGGCTCGGCGTGTGGCTGAGCGGGGCGCTAGAGACGTCACAGACGCCGTCACCCGCGGCCTCCAGGACATGTCCGAGCGGGCACGCCGTTCCGGCAACAAGAGCAATGACGCCGCCTCGGGCGAACCGGGGGGCCCTAACGTCGAGGAAGTCGCGGCGGATCCGGCGGCGTATTTCAGCGCTGAGCAGCAGAAGGCGAATGAGCGGCTCGGTCACGCGAACATCCTCATCAGCGGACAGACCGGCGTCGGGAAGAGCACGCTCATCAATGCCGTGTTCAGGGTTCCGCTCGCCGAGGAGGGCACGGGCAAGCCGGTGACTAAGAACGTCCAACGCTACGACGTAGCCGGGGTGCCGGTGACCATCTACGACACGCCCGGCATCGAACTCGGGCACGCAAAGAAGGACGTGATCCGCGACTACGAGAAGACAATTGCCGAGTCCCGACGAGGCGGTCCGGACAAGGTCATCCACGTCGCCTGGTACTGCATCGACGCAGGGCAGACGCGAGTGCAGGACTACGACGTGGAGATTGTCCGCGCGCTTTCGGCCCAGGTGCCGGTGATCCTGGTCCTGACGCAGTGCATCGACGAGGAACGAGCCGGCGCACTCGAGAGGGCAATTGCGGCCGAGAAGCTGCCCATCGAAGGCAGCCCGGTTCGGACGCTCGCACGCGAGCGCCGGGTTGCCGGTCACACGATCTCGCCACGAGGTCTGGAGGAACTCGTGGAGCGGACGAACGACATCCTCCCCGAGGCGGTGAGGCGGGCGTTTGCAAACGCCCAAGGGGTAGTCATCCGGCTCAAAGCCAACCAGGCGCGAGCGGTTGTCGGCGCATCAAGCTTGGCGGCAGCGAGCATCGGTGCTGTACCGATTCCGGTCCCGGACGCCGCCGTGCTGATGCCGGTCCAACTCGGAATGCTCGCGAGCATCAGCGCGATCTTCGGCACCGACCTGGGCAGCGACCGCGCCGTCAAGCTGATCCGCGGTCTGGTCGGTCAGGGTGGGGTCACGGTCGTCGGGAGACAAATCGCCGCGAACCTTCTGAAGGTCATACCCGGCGTGTCGGTTATCAACGCATCGGTTGCCGCAGCGTTGACCGCGGCGCTTGGCGAGGCGTACATCCAACTATCCAGTGAAATGCTTCGACGACAGGCGGAGGGCAAGCCGATGCCCGAGACAGACATGCTGCCTTTCCTCCTCGACGCGTACCAGAAGGCGTTCAAGAAGCCACGCACCAGGAAGAGGAAGACGACCGGATCGCAAGCCGCGGGGTCCACGTGAGGCTGCTCGACGCCGATGGTCGAGCAGGCCCTATCGGGACGGTGACCGCGTGCTCTGTAGGGTTGCGGGGTGGCTGAGCCAACACCGTGTCGGTCGGTGCCGCGGCTGACGTCGTCGGGCGCGGGCGTGGATCACGGTGGGGTTCGTCGGACATGAGCTGGGACGTGATCGTTATCGGGTCGGGTGCCGCCGGTTCGGTCATCGCACGGCGCCTCGTCGAGACGACCGATGCCAGCGTCCTCGTGATCGAGGCGGGCGGTCCTGACGCCCACGAAGCGATTCACGATCCCGCGCGCAGCCACGAGTTGTGGCACGTCGAGGAGGACTGGGCCTACTTCACGGTCCCGCAGCGTGGCGCCGCCGGACGCCGGCTGCACCTGCCGCGGGGCCGCGTGCTCGGGGGCTGCACCTCGACCAATGGAATGATCTACATCCGGGGCTGGCGTGGCGACTACGACTATTGGGCGTACGTCGGGAACGCCGGCTGGGGATACGAGGCCGTCCTGCCATTGTTCAAGCGCGGGGAGGACTTCGACGGTGGCGCTTCGGAGTACCGCGGCACCGGCGGGCCGCTGCGGGTGCAGTCACGCTATGAGCCCCATCCTCTGAGCGCGTCGTTCGTGGAGGCGGCGGTGCAGTACGGCATTCCCCAGAACCCTGACCACAACGGCGCGCGGCTTGATGGGGTAGGGCTCGCCCAGTTCACGATCTCGGATGGTCGGCGCTCCAGCGCCGCCGCCGCGTTCCTCGGCCCGGTGCTCGACTCCGACCGTCTCGACGTTCGCAGCCGGGTCAGCGCGCGCCGCCTGATGTTCGACGGGAAGCGGTGCGTTGGGGTGGAGGTCGAGCATCGCGGCGAGCGCGAGGTCCTTTTCGCCGACGCCGAGGTGGTCGTATGTGCCGGTGCGATCGAGTCGCCGAAGCTGCTCCTGCTCTCGGGGGTTGGGGATCCTCGCCAACTACAGGAGATCGGGGTATCGGCGCGCGTCGCGCTTCCGGGGGTCGGAGCCAATCTGCACGATCACACGGTCACTCCGCTCATCTTTGCCTGCGAGCGCGCTCTTCCACCGCCGAGCACCGGTTCCACTCCGCACCAGGCGCACCTGTTCTGGTGGAGCCGCGACGGCTATCCGGCTCCGGATCTGCAGCCGCTGCTGTTCAACGTTCCGCTGTATCCCGATCGGGTCACCGGCCCGGCGAACGCGTTCACGCTTTTTCCCGGACACGTTCGACCTGCGAGCCGGGGCACGGTACGCCTGACGAGCGCCGACCCGGACGCTCCACCTGCGGTCGATCCCGGCTACCTGACCTGCCCGGCCGATGTCGATGCACTACTCGCGGCCGTCCGGCTGTGCCGCCAGATCGCGGCCCAGCCGGCGATTGCACAGTGGGGAGCGCGTGAGATCTTCCCCGGGGCTGATGTGGACATCGATGAGGACCTGCGCCGGTACATCCGCCGGCACGTGGTCACGTATCACCACCCGGTCGGCACCTGCAAGATGGGGGTCGACGACCTCGCGGTAGTCGACTCAGAGCTGCGGGTCTATGGCACAAGTGGGCTGCGTGTTGCCGACGCGTCGATCATGCCCGCGGTCACGACCGGCAACACGATGGCACCGACCAACATGATCGGCGAGCGCGCTGCCGATCTGATCGCCAACTCGCTGAGGGGCGCCAAGCCACAGGCCACGGTCCCATAGGCGGACAGTCGCCATCGGACTCGTCCGGTCTCAGCGACTAAGGTCGCGAACGCGCTCGGGCCGCGCGACGCGCAGTGCGAACCGTAGGTTGGCTTGATCTCATGTCGCCGCTCGAGCGTGGAACCAACCGATCACCCCACCCACCAACGCCACGAGGGCAGTGGCCCGAGGAAGAATGTCCCGCGGCGCCGCGCGCGCCGAGTCCGGGCCCCGCGATCACGGCGGGTATTCCGAGGGATCGCCCAAACGCAAGTTCTTCACCCGCCACCGAAACGCTGTGAAGCGCCGAGGATCTGCGGGCGAAAGGATCGGGCCCCAAGTCCGGTTGAGCGGCCGGCGACGCACCGACGCATTCGGGCAATGGCCGAAGATCGAAGCTGGTCCGATCCTGGAGAGAGCTCAACGCTCCCAGGTCACCCACACAGCGCAGAGCAGGCGCGCACCGTCACCGACGCTAGACGATGAAGCGTGTCTCCTGTGGCTTTGTCGCGCCGGCAAGCGGCACGCCGAGCGTTTGGGTGAAGGTGCTCGTCGGCATCCCTCCGAACATCGTCGAGAGGCCGATGTCAGTAAGCGGGTTGTTGAACACGAGGACCCAGATCATGTCGGTGCTCCCCACATTGCGTATGTAGTGCGCCCACCCAGTAGGGATGAACCCGATGTCACCAGGCGCAAGCCGACTGATGTTCTGCTGATCGTCGGGGGTCACGATCCCCAGCTCACCCTCGCCCGCGACCGCGTAGTCCACCTCCCAGTGGGTCGGGTGCCAGTGCGGCTCGCGCAGCGCGCCGGGCTTGAGCACCAAATACCCTGCGGATACTTGGTTGTCCGTGAGGACCGGAAAGTTGTCCGGTACAGCCTTCGTGATCGAGCCGCCCGGCCGAACGATCTGCGGTGTCGTCGAGGCCAGCGGGAACCGATACGTGTCGGGCGTCGGAGGTAGGACCGGACCACCCCCGTTCCCGTCCATCGCGCCGGCCGACGCGATGTCCGGCGCAGCGGCGATCGCCCCGATAGCGGACGTCGCGCTCGCGGCGATTAGCAACTGACGTCTGCTCAGATCCTCCATCTCCTACTCCTTTGTCATGT
>Ga0187777_10003163_pt1 | contig 10528 bp, 9 predicted proteins | sample 1015_Q2_SP5_10_M_FD_132416 | JGI IMG/M metagenome (GOLD analysis project Ga0187777, IMG submission 132416) | Tropical peat soil microbial communities from peatlands in Department of Meta, Colombia - 1015_Q2_SP5_10_MG | ecosystem: Environmental > Terrestrial > Soil > Wetlands > Peat | place...
ATTGTCGGGATGACCCTCCATCTCGGTGGCATAGTGCAACGCGGTTTCCTTAGGGATGGAACGGTTGCTAACGGCGAAGCCGAGCGCGATTCCGGCGACCGTGGCCGCAGCGCTGCTGCCCAGCCCGCCCGCCACTGGAATTTCGTTGCGCACCGCCAAGCGCACGCGCGGCAGCTCAAACCCTTCGCGCTCAGCCGTGTGGCGCATCGCTCGGAAAATCAGATTCTGATCGGGTGATCTCGGAAGCTCGGAGGTGCCGCGCACGCCCCGGCTTCGCGCGAGTGTGCGACCCTCGGGTTTAGAGAGGAGAGTGGCACGCACACTCAGATACATTTCCAGCGCCAAGCCCAGGCAGTCGAAACCAGCGCCCATGTTCGCGGTGGACGCTGGAACACGAACTTCAAATGAGATCGGACGTGCGGTCGTCATGAGACTGGATCAATCGATCGAGCAGTGTCCCCCGCATGAACGCGATCGAAGCCGCTGTTATCGCTCGCGCTCCAGGCTTGCGAGGATAGCAGCTTTGGTGGCTGCCACACGCTTGGGACTGTTCCGGAAAGCGCCCGCGAAGGGCTCCCCCTTGCCGTCAGAGGAAACCGAAAGGTTCCCCTCGTGATAGCGGATCATGTAGTCAGGGTCTTTCAGTGCATGACCTGTGAGAACAGCGACGACGTCGTCGGTTCGGACGATCTGGCCCGCCGCAACGAGTTTCTTAAGGCCCGCGACCGTCGTGGCGGAGGCCGGTTCGCAACCAATTCCATCGCGGCCAATCATCGCTTTGGCGTCGGCGATTTCCTGCTCGCTCACAGAAATGATTTGTCCCCCCGATTGTAAAACGGCACGCAGGGCTTTTTTCCAAGAGACGGGAGCGCCGATTTTGATGGCGGTAGCCAGTGTCTGCGGATTTTCGACCGGCTCAAGTCGCTCGGGAACGAGCTCATCAGCCGTATGTTTGGTGAAGTCTAGCGTTGCGAACAAGCGCGCCAGGGGCGCCGCTCCTTCTGCTTGGATCACACTCAGCTTTGGCAGCCGGTCGAGCAGGCGGAGGTCGAGAAGCTCCTGAAATCCTTTTCCGAGGGCCGTGCTGTTCCCCATGTTTCCGCCGGGCACGACGATGTGGTCGGGAACTTGCCACTGGCATTGCTCGATCAGCTCAAACGCGACGGTCTTTTGCCCCTCGATGCGAAATGGATTGATCGAGTTGGCGATGTAGATCGATGGATCGTCGCCGAGTTCTTGCACCAGGCGCATGCAGGCATCGAAGTTGCCGTCGATTTCCAAAACCAGCGCGCCATAGTCGAGGCTTTGCGCGAGCTTGGAAGGTGACACTTGTCCGCGCGGCAGCAGAATCGCGGCTTGCAGTCCGGAGCGTGCGGCATACGCGGCAAGACTCGCCGCAGTATTTCCTGTGCTTGCGCAGACAGCGGTACGCGCGCCGGAAATGACCGCCTGCGTCAGCGCCGTGGCCATGCCCGTGTCCTTGAACGAACCGGTTGGGTTATAGCCTTGATGCTTCAGGCGCAGTCGGGTGAGGCCGCAATACGCAGCCGAGCGCGGCGCCTCGAGGAGCGGCGTGTTGCCTTCGAATAGCGTTACGAATGGTGCGTCTTCTTCGAAGGGAAGCAGTTCGAGATAGCGCCAGACCCCGCTGGCCTCGCGTGGGTCCTCGGACAGAACGCGCAGCGCGCGGCGTAACATCCATTGCTGGCGCAGGCCCTCGGAACCGCCGGGCGCAGCAGGGCGGCAAACGATTTCCAGTGTCTCGCCGCATCGTGGGCAGAGGTAGACGCGCTCGCGAAGACCATACATCGAGGCGCACGCGACGTTGATGCAACGCTGCACGCCAGGCTCGGCGTCTCGGGTTGTTGCGCGCGCGGGCCTCCCGGCCATTTAGGAGGCCTTGACTGCGGACTCCAGCGCGATGGGCGCGCCGAGTCCAAATTCACGGTGGGCGGCTTCCACAGCGGTCTTCATATCCTTCTCGGACACGACGAAAGAGATGTTGCTTTCTGACGAACCCTGCGCGATCGCGATCAGGTTGACGTTTTCGCGAGCGACCGAGCCGAAGGTTCGCGCCGCGATGCCCGGAATGCCGCGCATGTTTTCGCCCACTACGGCGACAATGGCGATGTTCGGATCGAGCGTGATGTGCTCGACTTTTTCATGCGCAACGTCCTGGACGAACTCCTTCCGCAAGGCCTCAACCGTGCGCGGGGCGTCCTCAGCCGCCACGATAAAGCAGATGTCATTTTGCGAAGACGATTGAGAAATCAGCAGGACGTTGGCCTTGAGTGCGGCGGTGGTCGAAAACGTGCGGCCGACGACGTCCGGCAGACCGACAATCCCCGGTCCGCCCACCGTAATGAGTGCGACATCTCGAATGGCTGTCAGCGCCTTCACACCGCCGCCATTGCTGCGTCCCTTCGGCGTAATTTTTGTGCCGGTGCGTTCCGGCCGGAAACTGTTGCGAATCCAAACCGGAATGCCCGCCTCTTCGACGGCGCGAAGTGTCTTCGGATGGAGGACTCTGGCGCCGAAATAAGCGAGCTCACTGGCCTCGCGGTAGGAGATTTCAGGAATTGTGCGTGCTTCGTTCACCAGCCGTGGGTCGGCAGTGAGCACACCGTCGACGTCGGTCCAGATGATGATTTCATCCGCCTCCAGGGCGGCGCCGAGAATCGTGGCGGAATAGTCGGACCCGCCGCGGCCGAGTGTGGTGAGGATGCCAACGTCGGTCGCTCCGATGAAACCGGTGGCCACCGGGGTGATTCCACGATCGAGCAGTGGGCGCAGCCGCGCCTGGGAAAGCTCGCGCGTGCGATCCATGATGGGATCGGCCCCGCCATGATAGGAGTCTGTAACGATCAACTCCGTGGCCTCGACCGATTCGCTGGCGATCCCGAGTTCCTGAAGCGCCCCCGCGACCATCGGCGCCGAGAGCCGCTCCCCAAGGCTCGAGATCGTATCGAGAGTGCGTGGCGTGAGCTCATGAAGCAGCGCCGTACCCTTACAGAGCTGCTCACCTTCGGCGCAGATCTTGCCGAGCGACGCCGACAGCCATTTGCGCCTGTCTTCATTGCGGATTAACTCATCCACCGCTGCGTCATGCTGCTTTCGAAGGGCTTGGAAGATTCGCCCAGCTTGCTCGATGTCGCCCGCTTCAGCGCACCGCGCCGCCTGAATCAAGCGGTTGGTGACTCCCCCCATCGCCGAAACCACAGCGACGACAGGGCCTTCTCGCGAGGCATCTTTCACAATCTGCGCGACGCGGGCCATGCAGGATGCGTCGCCCACAGACGTGCCGCCAAATTTCATCACTCGCAATGGCTTTTTCATGGTCAGGAGAATCGAGCGCGAAGCGATTCGAAGTGGCCTGGAATACGAAGCAATCCGGCTTTCCGGACGGTCGCGCTCACAAAAAACTATACACTAGGGAGCCGTTTTCGTGCGATGGGGAGCAAGCATTGTTGCAGGAGAACAACCGCTTCAGCCGAAGCCCCGGGGGCGTAGGGGCCGTTACCGATCCGCGAGAGTAGCGATTAAGGCGGACGCTACGGGAGTGCCGAGCCCGGTGATGTAGTTGTAGCCAGTTCGGGTGCGACACGGGGTTACGCAGGTGACGCTCGTGCCCGTGGTGACGGTGTTGAAAACCCCACCAGGCCATTTCGCGATGACATAGAGGTTCGTGTTTGCGCTTGACAGATTGGCCTTGCGCGCAGCCGCCCGCGTTGCGTTGACAATCGCGATGAGCGCGGCCCACTGGGGTGTGCCAGCACTGGTCCCGCCCACCTGAAACCACCCGACACCGCCGCCAACGCTGACCGAGTCGTAAACGGCCACGCCAGTTCCCGGGTCCGCATTGAAAGAGACGTCTGGATTGCCTCGCTCTCGGTATCCCTTCCCATCATCGGGAATGGGAAAAAGCGCCTGAAACAGGGGCTCATGCTCGAACTTGCTCAAGCCGCCGCCGCTGCCGCTCCAGGCCGTTTCGCTCTGGTAGGCGCCATTTGGCGTAAGGTGCAATGACGTGCCGCCAACTGAAACCACGTCCGGCGAAGCAGCCGGGTAAGAGACGCCCGTCCCGTCGTCTCCGGCAGCCGCCAGAAAAGTGACGCCACTCGCGACGAAGTAGTTGTCGTAGCTGTTCTCCGTGGAAAATTCTCCGACAGTCCAGCTCATCGAGATTTCTGCGGCGCCATTGCTCACCGCGGTTGCCACGCCCGCGAGCAGGTTCGCCAGGCTGTTGGTGGGTGTCTCAACGAGTAGGATAGTGGCGCGCGGAGCGATGCTGTGCGCCCATTCAATATCCAGTGCGATTTCCAAAGCCCAATTGGGATTGGCCGCGGGTCTCTGTCCATTGGAATAGACCTTGCGGAAGCAGCCGTTGGCGCTGGTGCAGGCGGGCAAGCCGAACTGCGCGTCGAAAACAGCTAGATCCGCCTCGGCGTTGGGATCGTCGTAGGCGTCCACAATGCCGATGATCTGACCGGCACCCTGGTTGCTGATTTGGTCAAAACCGTAAGCATGACGCATCTGAGACGGCGTGAGAGCCGTGGAAGGAGGGCCCACCTCGGCGCCGACGGCGGCCCAGTGAATCTGGTAGTGAGGCCGCATGAACGTGACGGGGTTTTCGTCGCCCGCGACGGTCCGAGGCAAGGTGGTGAAGATGTGCTGGGCGAAAGTGGGTCCCGACAGGAGCAGCGAGGCTAGAAGAACGACGAGACTACGTCGAGAACTGCAAAATCCCTCAGCGGTCATTTTGCCCTCAGCCGTCTCGCGTGTCGAACCGAGTCCGTTGCGACAGGAAAAGCGTACGGCCCCGGCCAGCGCCGGGCGATAGGCCAGGATTCACAATCGGCTGGTACCAAGGTTTATTCGAAAGACCGAGGAAGGGGCGAGCAAAGAGGTCGTGAAATTCTTGGGTTGTGGGAGAAGCCGCTAGGAAGGCTTGCCGAGTCCGGTGCGGTCGGCTGACAGCTTTCCCGTATAGATCGCCATGCCTACGGCGGCATCCATGCCCGCTCTCTCTAGGGCGTCGACTTCGTGCAGGCTGCGGATGCCCCCCGCGGCGGTCACAGGCAGTGCAGTCAATCGCCGGAGCCTCCGGAACCAAGAAAGGTCAGTCCCTTTCATGGTTCCCTCGTTGTCGACATACGTGGAAAGGAAGCCCGAGCAGAACGGCTCGAGTGCAGCGATAACGTCTTTCGGCTGAAGCCTCAGCCGCTCACGCCAACCACGAACGACGATGCGGCCCCGATCGGTATCCAGAGCGATGATGACTCGGTTTCGGCCTACGCGCCGATCCAGCTCGATGAGAAAGTCCCGATCGACTGCCCCGTCCTTAAATGCGGCGCTGCCGACGATAATCTTCTCCGCGCCCCAAGAGAGGATTTTTTCTGCCCGAGCAGCGGTGCGAATGCCACCGCCAACCCGGACTTTCGTCTTCGCATGGCGGCAAATCAACTGGATCCAGCGCCCGTTGTTTCCCTTCCCCATGGCGGCGTCGAGATCAATTACATGAAGAACGGGATAGTCCTGGAAACGATCGAGGAGGCCGAGAACGTCATCCACGGCGAGGGCGCGCCGGCGCCCTCGCACCAGTTGCACTGCCTTGCCATCCTGAAGGTCGATGCAGGGAATGATCATCGAATTCGATCACCGGCTCAGGCGAACGGGAACGCCCCGTTCGGCCAAGAATTTTTTCAGTGCGCCAATCGAATGGCTCGCCGTATGGAAGACGGAGGCGGCAAGCGCGGCGTCGGCGCGTCCGTCCGTAAAGACCGCGAGAAAATCCTCAAACGTATTGGCGCCGCCCGAGGCGATGACGGGCACGGGGACAGTGGACGCAATCTTCGCGGTGAGCTCGCAGTCAAACCCGCTGCACGTGCCATCGCGGTCAATCGAAGTGAGCAGGATTTCTCCAGCCCCGCGCGAGACGGCTTCTCGAGCCCATTCGGCCGCGTCCCTTCCCGTGGGGTCTCGTCCTCCGCGCGTGTAAGGCTCCCAAGAGGGTCCCTGGCGCTTCACATCGATTGAGAGAACCACAGCCTGGGCGCCGAATTGCTGCGCCAGTTCCGAGAGCAGCTCGGGTCGCTGGACAGCCGCCGTGTTGACGGTCACTTTGTCCGCACCCGCGCGCAGCACCGCGCGTCCGTCTTCCATGGTCCGGATGCCGCCGCCCGCGGTAAGCGGAATATTCAGCTGCTCGGCGACGCGACGGATGGTTTCAAGAAAAGTCGCGCGGCCTTCGTAGGACGCGCTGATATCGAGCATGACCAGCTCATCGGCGCCCTCTGCGTTGTAGCGCCCAGCGAGCTCGGCCGGATCGCCCATATCGCGCAGTCCGAGAAACTCAATGCCCTTCACGACACGTCCGGCATCCACATCGAGGCACGGAATAATACGGTGCGCGAGCGTCATGGGACCGACTCCAAGAAATTGCGGAGCAGCTGCGAGCCCGTTTCGCCCGATTTTTCGGGATGGAATTGCACCGCCGCAAGGTTGTTGCGCTCGATCACGGCGGCAAAGGGAAAGCCATGATGGCAGGCCGCCACAGTGTAGAGGGCCGAGGCCGGTGCTGCATACGAGTGTGCGAAGTAAAAGTAGGCGTCGTCGTCAATGCCGCACAGCAGCCGGCTCGTGTGCATGCGGCGCAACTGGTTCCAGCCGATGTGCGGCGATTTCACGTCCCAGGGCAGAGCGCGAACCTTCTCCGGGAAAAATGCAAGTCCCGCTTCGCCGGGGGCTTCCTCGCTGGAAGCGAACAGGGCCTGAAGGCCGAGGCAGATTCCGAGAATAGGCTTGTCGGACTCAAAAGCCGCACGCAGCGACGCGGTGAGGTTGCGTTCGCGCAGTCCGTTGACGAAAGCGCCAAAGTGTCCGACACCAGGCAAAACTATGGCTTTGGCCGACCGGAGCTGTTCCCCATTTGTGGCGCGCTCGGTCTCGGCACCCAGTTTTGCGAGCGCCCGCTCAACGGAGGGAAGATTTCCCGCGCCGTAATCGACGATGGCAATCTTCATAGCAGCCCCTTGGTGGATGGGAGCACGCGCCGAAGCTGCTTGTCGCGGGTCACGGCAAAGCGCAGCGCCTTTGCAAACGCCTTGAAGATGGCCTCGACCTGATGGTGAGACGATCGGCCATACAGAAGTCGCAGATGCACATTTGCTCGCGCTGCGGTCGAAAAGGCACGGAAAAAATCCTCCATCAATTCCGTTTGAAAATCGCCCACACGCGCGGCAGAAATTCGAAAATCGCATACGCAATAGGAGCGACCTGAAAAATCGAGCGCGGCGGCCGCCAGGGAGTCATCCATCGGCATCAGAAAATAACCGGCGCGCAAAATCCCACGCTTCGATCCCAACGCTTGTTTCACTGCATCGCCGAGCGCGATTCCCACGTCCTCGACCGTGTGATGCTGGTCGACATCCAGATCGCCGCGAGCCGTAAGATCTAAATCGAGTGCGCCGTGACGTGCGATCTGCTCGAGCATATGATCGAAGAAGCGAATGCCGGTCCGAATTTTCGACTTTCCGCGGCCGTCGAGATCTAACCGCAGCCGGATGTCCGTTTCTTTCGTGGCGCGGCGCAGGCTTGCGCGTCTCATAGGATGTTCTCCAGCTCGCGCACGAGTCGCCGCGTTTGATTCAAAGTGCCGAAAGTGATGCGAACGTATCCTTCGCCGCCGAAGTCACCCGAGCGATCGCGGAGCAAAATGCCTTTGCGCGCGAGCGCGGCCACGATTTCTTTGGCCCGCTTGCCGAAATAAACCAGTACAAAGTTGCCGGCGCTGGGAAACGATTTCACGCCAAGGCGTGCCAAGCCGCGCTCCAATTCGCACCGGCCCCGACGGACCTCGCGCACGGTTTGCGCGATAAATCGTCGATCGCGCATCGCCGCTTCTGCCGCCGCCAGCGCTGCTACATTGACCGGATAGGGCGATTGCGCTTTTCTCAGATTCGCGGCCATTTCCCGATGAACAAACAGGCAACCTAGGCGCAACCCGGCGAGCCCCGCCGCTTTCGAAAACGTGCGTGTGACGATCAGATTCTTCTGCCGTCGAATCCACCCGATCACGGTCACCCCGGAAAACTCGAAATACGCCTCGTCGATCACAACCAGCGTGCGCACAGCCGCTTCGAGGAGGCGCTGAGTGTCGACCCGGGAAAGTAGGTTGCCCGTCGGACTGTTGGGATTGGGGAGGAAGAACACCGTCGGATGGTTTTTCAGCTCGCTCATTACAGCGTCCCACGGGAAACGCATCTCCCGGTTGTAGCGGGGCGCCACCACGCGCGCACCCGCCAACTCGGAATAGAAGCGGTACATCGCGTACGTAGGCTCAACCAGGAGCACGCGATCACCCGACTCGACAAAAGTGTCCACGATCAAGCTCAGCGCCTCGTCCGTGCCGTTGGTTAGCAAAAGCTCCTCGGATCGAACGCCGAAATGCCGAGCAACCTTGCGGCGAATCGCTTCTTGTTCGGGATAGGCAGAGATTGAAAAGGTGGCCAGTTGGATGAGCGCTCGGCGAACAGCAGGCGAGCAGCCGATGGGGTTCTCATTGAAGTCCATCCGCAGCTTGTCAGTTCGCCCCTCGAGTGGCGGATGGTAAGGGCGCATCCGTTCGACGGCGCGGCGTATCCGGATCGCCTTCATCTGCGCACCTCGACCGCGCGCGCATGGGCGATCAGGCCCTCTGCACATGCGAATTCCTCGACGATGGGTGCCAGTCGGCGCAGGCCTGCGCGCGAGACTTCCTGCACACTGATACATTTCACAAAATCGGCCACGGAAAGGCCACCGCGTGTGCGCGCTGCGCCGCCGGTCGGAAGGACATGATTGGTTCCACTGGCGTAATCACCAAAAGACTGCGCGCTCCAGTCGCCAAGAAAGATGCTGCCGGCACAGTGGATGCTGTCAAGAAGAGAGCCCGCGCCTCCGGCGAGACTCAGATGTTCGGGAGCGAAGCGGTTGATAAACGCGGCCGCCGCGGCACGATCTTGCGCCACGAGAGCGAGGCCGTTTCGTTTCAGCGAGCGACGGGCGAGGTTGGTTTTCGGCAGGGACGAAAGCTGGGTTTTTATCTCAGCGCTCACGGCGCGAGCCAGCCGACGGGAGGTCGTCACCAGAATCGAAATCGCGTCTAAATCGTGCTCGGCTTGCGCGATCAGGTCCGCCGCAATAAATCGCGCGTGTCCGCGCGTAGCAAAAACGAGAGCTTCCGTGGGGCCGGCGAGCATGTCGATCGCGCAGCTTTCACTGACAAGTTTTTTTGCGGCTGTGACAAAGCGATTGCCGGGGCCGCAGATCTTATCGGCGCGCGGAATCGAGCCCGTGCCGTAAGCGAGCGCCGCGATGGCCTGCGCGCCACCGACTCGAGCAATCGCACGCACGCCCAAAAGCCTGGCAGCAGCCAGTAACGCCGGGCCGGGTTGCGGACTCACGACGATAATCTGGCGCACACCGGCTTCTTGGGCAGGGATCACCGTCATCAGCAGCGTGGAAACCAGCGAGAAGCGGCCGCCGGGAAGATAGCACCCGATCGATTCAATGGGGCGCACTCTCTGTCCGGCGCGAACCCCCGGCTCGACCTGTAGGTTCCACTCCTGCGGTTTCTGGCGCCTGGCAACGGAGCGAATATTGCGCGCGGCGTGGGTGACGGCGGCGAGAAAGTGTTGGGAGACTTGCCGGCGTGCGGCAGAGAGTTCGGCTTGCGAGACCCAGACGTTCCCTGAGCTGAGCGCGACGTGGTCCAGCTTCTTGGTCCACTCAAAAAGTGCCCGATCGCCGCGACGGCGCACATCTTCCACGATGTGGGAAGCCACCCGCTCTGCTGCGCGGCTGCTTGCGCGGCGCGAGGCAAGAACTCTCTGTTCTACGGCGCGTGTGAGCTGGAGAACGCGCATCAGTACACAACCTTATTCAGTGGGTATTCGACAATGCCCTCGGCGCGCGCCGCCTTGAGCCTAGGAATCAGCTGCCGAACAGTCCTCTCCTCGATGATGGTATTGATCGCCACCCAGCCTGGATCGCTTAGCTGCGCCACGGTGGGATTTCGGAGCGCGGGAAGGGTTGAAAGCACCTTCTCAAGATCCTCGCGCCGCACGTTCATCATCAGGCCCACGCGGTTATAGGCTTGAATGGCGCCATTGAGCAGCAGCACGATGTTCTCGATCTTTTCCCGCTTTGGGGGATCTTGCCACGCCGCGCGATTGGCGATGAAGCAAGTGGCCGATTCCAGCAGCGTGTCCACGACGCGCAGGTGATTGGCGCGCAATGACGAGCCGGTTTCCGTTACCTCTACGATCGCGTCAGCCAGTTGCGGTACCTTGACCTCCGTCGCGCCCCAGGAGAACTCCACCCGTGCTTTCACGCCGTGTCGAGCCAGATATTTCTCAGTCATCTTGACGGCTTCGGTGGCGATCACTTTCCCTTCGAGGTCGCGCACTGTTCGAATCGAAGAATCCTCGGCCACAGCGAGCACCCAGCGGACGCGACCGAGGCCCGTCTTCGAATACACAAGCTCGGC
>Ga0187777_10003164_pt1 | contig 10528 bp, 9 predicted proteins | sample 1015_Q2_SP5_10_M_FD_132416 | JGI IMG/M metagenome (GOLD analysis project Ga0187777, IMG submission 132416) | Tropical peat soil microbial communities from peatlands in Department of Meta, Colombia - 1015_Q2_SP5_10_MG | ecosystem: Environmental > Terrestrial > Soil > Wetlands > Peat | place...
CGCGCATGACGGGCTCGGCGCCTTCGACGTGCGGCTGGCCGAGGTGTCGGTGGTACTCGTTGCGCGCGTTGTCGAAGTAGGGGAGATACCGGCCGTAGTAGACGACCCCCTGAGCGTCGGTGTCCGAGAACGAGACACGTCCCAGGGCCGAGTACTTGAAAGGGGGACGTCGGTCGGTGAGGCGGCCCAACTCGAGGGAGTCAAGCGGTCCGCTCATCGCTGGATGAGGTCGAGTACCTCGTCGCGGCGGCCCTCCAGCTCGCGTTCCGAGAGCGCCTCGAGGTTCAGCCGCAGCAGCGGCTCCGTGTTCGACGGTCGGACATTGAAGTGCCAGTCGTCGAAGTCGACCGAGATCCCGTCGAGGTGCGAGATCCGCCCGCCCTTCGCGCCGTAGTGCTCTTTGAGCTCCTGGAGCTTGACTGCCACGTCGGCAACGGGGGTGTTGATCTCGCCGCTGATGAAGTACGTCTCGCGAAACGGCGCGAGGAGCTCGGACAGCCTCTTGCCGCTCCGAGAGAGGAGCTCGAGCATCAGCAGGAAGGGAACGACTCCCGTGTCGGCCTGGGAGAAGTCCCGGAAGTAGTAGTGCGCGGAAACCTCCCCGCCGAACAGGGCGCTCTCCTTGCGCATGCGGTCCTTGATGAATGCGTGACCGACCCGGTTCATCAGCGGGATCCCGCCGGCAGTCTCGATCGTGCGCGGCACGGCCCAGCTCGCGCGCAGGTCGTAGATGATCTTCGCGCCGGGCTCCTTCTCGAGCATCGCCTGCGCGAACAGCGCGGTCACGAAGTCGCCAGGCACGAACTCGCCGGTATCGTCGACGAAGAAGCAGCGGTCGGCATCCCCGTCGTAGGCAACTCCGAGGTCGGCGCGCTCCTCGCGCGTCCGCCGGACGATGAACTCACGGTTCTCCGGGAGAAGGGGGTTCGGCTCGTGGCTCGGGAACGTCCCATCCGGTTGGAAGCACTCTTCGACGGCATCGATCGGCAGTTCGGCGAGTACGGGTGGGAGCATCGCCCCCGCCATTCCGTTCGCAGCGTCGACGACGACCTTGAGGGGCGCGATCGACGCCGGGTCGACGAACGAGAGCACCTTGTCGACGAATCCCGGCCAGACGTCGTGCTCCGTGACTTCGCCGCGGCGGGTCGACTCCGTGAAGCCGAGGATCGCGCGATCGCGTATCTCGAGGAGGCCCGATTCGCCTCCGACCGGAAGTGCACCCCGGCGCACGATCTTCATCCCCGTGTACTGCTTCGGGTTGTGGGAGGCGGTAACGGTGATCCCGCCGTCGAGCCCGCCGTCCCCGACGGCGTAGTAGAGCATCTCGGTCCCGATCATCCCGAGGTCACGAACGTCGGCGCCGCCGTCGGCGACACCTTCGATCACGGCCGCGGCCATCGACGGCGACGAGACGCGCATGTCGCGGCCGACGGCGACGGTGCGCGGCTCGAACTTGTCGACGTAGGCGCGTCCGATGCGGTACGCGCCGTCCTCGTCGAGGTCGGTGCCGTAGACGCCGCGCACGTCGTACGCCTTGAAGACCTTCGGGTCGAGCATGGCCTGCAGCCTATGCGGAAGCGGCGAGCAGCGTTTCGCACTGCTGCGCGTAGCGCGTTGCGCCGGCGGAGCGGTAGAACTCGAGCGCCCGCTCGAGCTGCGCGCGGTCGCCGTGCTCGCCGGCCTTGACGCGCGCGCGCGCCTCGTCGGGCAGCGAGCCGATCTGGAAGAAGATGTCTGCGGCCTGTGCGAAATCGGCCGCGAGGATCGCGCGGGCCGCCTCGTTCCAGGTCGACTTCATGGCTATGCCGTCGATCCACTGTGTGACGGCGTCACCGATTCCGAGCTCTTCGGCGCTCCACGCAAGACCCACCGAAGGAGGCAGCCAGGCCATTGCGGGTCGATGCGCAAGTATTTCCGTTGCAAGCGTGGAGGCCTCGTCGAGCTGGCCGAGCTCGAATCGGACGTGGAGCTGTACCGTGAGCGCCGGCAGGAGCATCTGGGGGTCGCGGATCTGACGCGCGAGCTCGAGGGCCCGCACTGCCTCCCTCACTGCTCCGTCTTCGTCTCCGCTCCCGAGAAGGATGAGCGCGCGTAGCAACCGCGCGGCAGTCTCCTGATAGTTCGCCGACACCTCGCTCTCCGCGATGAACGACTCCGCCGCGGCCTTCGCCTCCGTCCAGCGGCCCAGGTAGTAGTCGTGCTCGAGCAAGACGCCGCGGACGAAGCGCACGATCCTCTCGTCGCCGAACCGTTCTCCGTACCGCTTCGCCTCCAACCGCAGCTCCTCGTCTCGGCGGATGTCGCCGGCGTAGATGTGCATCGAGCCGAGATTGTTGTAGGCGACGGCACCCAGGTGGGAGCCGGTCGTCAGCGCGAGCTCGATGGCGCGCTCGATGTCCTCGGTGCCCGCTGGGTCGCCGAGGAAGGCTCGTGCGGGACCGATCGTGGTCAGAATGTGGATGCGGAGGTCGACGAGATCGAACCGCTCGGCGAGCTCGAGCGCTTGCCTTCCGAGCGTCAGCGCCTCGTCGTTTTCGTCGGCGACCATTCGGTGTCGTGCGAGCCGAGCCAGCACGCGGGCCCGCGACTCCGATTCCTCGGTACCGACGAGCTCGCGCGCCAGGAGGAGCTGCTCGAGCGATCGATCGTTCAATCCCCGGTCCCACCAGTACTCGGTCAGGAGCATGTGCGCCTCGGCTGCGCGTTCCGGTCGTCCTGAGGCCACGAGCGCGCTGGACGCGTCGTTCAGCATCTGGTCACCGCCCGGATCGTCGGTCTGGTGGAGAGCCCTGCCGAGCCGAAGGAGCAGCTCCGGTCGACGCGGGTCGTCGTCGGCCATCAGCTCGAGCGCGTTGGAGTAGAAGCGCACAGCGGCCGGGAACGAGTCGAAGCCGAGTGCGCGATCGCCGGCCGTCAGTGCCGCCGTCCGCGCCTGTTCGACCAATCCGTCGTCGACGTCGCCCGCAGATCGGGCGAGTTCGAGCGCCGACAGGTAATGGTGGGCGAGCATCTCCGCGTGGTCGTCCGGCCGCCCGAGCGACTCGATCCAGCCGGCTGCCGACCGGTGGTGCTGAACTCGCCGAACCCTTGGGATCTGCCCATACGCGACATCGCGCACCAGCGCGTGCCAGAAGGCATATTGCTCCTCGCCCGCGACGGTCGAGCGGCGATCGCGGCGCACGAACTCTTTTCTTTCGAGCGCGTGGAGCTGCTCGCCAGCAGTCCACCGCGGTTCATCTGCGATGGCGGAAGCAGCGCCGAGCCAGAAGACCTTGCCTACTACCGCTGCGCCCTGGAGAAGTTCCTTCTCGCTGCTCGGCAGCGCATCGAGCCGCGCCGCGATCAGTCCCTGCACGCCCTCCGGCAGGTCGTCGGTCGAGCGACCGTCTGCTACGAGACGGGCGAACTCCTCCGCGTAGAGTGGGTTGCCACCCGCGCGGGTCAGCAGATCCGAGTGCGTCTCGGTCGAGAGCCCGGCGGTGTCCGCGACGAGGCTCCTGACAAGCTCCGCCGTTTCGTCGTCCGAGATCGGCGTGAGGGAGAGCGTGCTCGCGTTCGGCTTGCCTCCACCCCAGCCGGGACGTCGCTCGAGAAGCTCGGGCCGAGCTGTCCCGAGGACGAGGAGCGGCACTCCGCGAGCCCAGTCGACGAGATGGTCGACGAAATCGAGGAGTGCGTCGTCGGCCCAGTGCAAGTCCTCGAACACGAGCACGAGCGGGCGATCCTCCGCGAGACCTTCGAGGAAGCGGCGCCACGCCGTGAACCGTTCCTCGCGGCTCGCGTCGCCCTCCTCGGGCAGACCGGCGAGGGGACGAAGGTGGCGCTCGACCCACGGTGCCTCCGCTGCGTCGATCCCGATCTCGGCGACGGCGCGCTGGAGCTTCCTCTCCAACTCCGGAGCACTGTCCGTCTCGAGCATGCCCGCCTGGGCCCGAACGATCTCCGCCAGCGCCCAGAACGACACGCCCTCGCCGTAGGGGAGCGACCGTCCCTGGCGCCAGCGGATGAACTCGGGCCGCTCCTCGACCATCCGGAAGACCTCGAACACGAGCCGGCTCTTGCCGATCCCCGGAACGCCGACGAGCGTGATCAGCTGCGGCGAGCTCTGGTCGCGTACTCGCTCCATCGTGGAGACGAGCAGGTCGAGCTCGAAGCTGCGCCCGACGAGCGGCGACAGTGCTCGCTGCGCCATGTCTGCGCCGAGACGTGACCGAGCCTGCACGGCTCGCCAAGCCGAGACCGGTTCGCTCTTGCCCTTCGCGACGACCGGCTCGGCCTTCTCGTAGTCGATCGTGCTCGCGGTTGCCCGATAGGTCTGCTCGCCGACCAGGATCCCGTTCAACGGCGCCGCTACCTGGAGGCGCGCGGCGGTGTTGACGACGTCGCCGGCCGCCATTCCCTCTCCTTCGCCCGGTCGTGCATCGAGGGTTACGAGCGCCTCGCCGGTGTTCACGGCGATCCGCACCTGGAGATCGTCTCCCTGATCGACGGCCCAGTCCCGGATCGCGAGGGCCGCGCGTACCGCCCGCTCGGGATCGTCCTCGTGCGCGACCGGCGCGCCGAAGAGGGCCATCACGGCGTCGCCGATGAACTTCTCGACCGTCCCACCGTACCGCTCGAGCTCTGCTCTGAGGTGGGCGTGGTAGGGCGCGAGGAACGCGTGCACGTCCTCGGGGTCCAGCGCTTCTACGCGGCCCGTGAAGCCGACGAGGTCGGCGAACAGCACCGTCACGACCTTCCGCTCCGCACGGCTGCTCGTCGACTCCTCGGTGGCGACCGCCGTCCCGCAGAACGGGCAGAACGGAAACTCCCCCGGGAGTTCCTTCGAACAACTCGGGCAGATCACAAGGGCGAGTGTAGGGAACCGCATTGCCCGGTTCATACGAATCGGGGGCGAAAGCGGTTCGGCTCGTCAGGCGGCCTCGAGGACTGTGCGGATGGCCTGTGACGACTCCTCGTCGGGCGACTCGGAGATCACCGTCGCGGGGCGCTCGAATCGCGCGAGCGCGTCCCGCAGCGGCTCGGCGCGCAGTGTCCCTTCCCCATAGGGGAGGTGCTTCGTCTCGTTCCTGTTCGCGTACGCGATGTCGGAGAAGTGGATGTGGAACGGCGCCTCCGGCTCCAGGATGGCATCGACTCGCGCGAGCGCCTCGGCGAAGAGGTCTGCCTCGAGATACGCCCCGTCGCTCGTCGCGTGCATGTGCGCGAAGTCGAGAACCGGCCGCACCCAGGGGACGCGCGAGGCGATCGTCACCACGTCGTCGAGCGAGCCGAGGTCGCGGACGCGCCCCATCACCTCGACACCGAACGGTACGGCACGGTTCTTCTCCTCGAGTCGGGCGCGCAGTGTGCCGAGCTGCTCGACGACCGCGTCGAGCGCGTCCTCGCGGGAGCGGCCGAGGAGGAAGCCCGGGTGGAACACGACCGGCGCGGCGCCGGCGGCGGCCGCGATTCCCGCGCTGCGGTCGAGCGCACCGACGGCCGACGACCACTTGCGGCCGGAGGGCTCCAGATGTCCCATGAAGCCGAAGAGCGGTGCGTGGACCGAGAGCGCCACGTCGTTCTCGCGGGCCACGTCGCCGAGCCGCTCCGCAAAGGGGTAGTCCATCCAGAAGCCGCTTTCGAAGTCGATCTCGCACGCCGAGTAGCCGCGCCCGAGCAGGATCTCGATCGCCTGCTCGGGGCTTTCGCGCGACGGAAACCGCGCCGGGCCGAGACGAATTCTCACGTCTGCATCATGCCGCCGAGACCATCGCGACGCCGGCGAGCGCGACTGCCACCCCGACCCGCTGGACGGTGGAGATCCGTTCGCCCAGTACGAGGTGGGCGAGGATGACCGTCACGACCGGGAACAACGAACCCAGCACGGCAACGACCGCGAGGAGCCCGCGCTGGCTGGCGAGAGCGAAGAGAGTGTTTGCGGACACGTCGGCGAGACCGACGAGCGCGATCGGGACGACTGCGCGAGAGGGAATGCGCAGCGTCGATCGCGTCGCCACGGTCCAGCCGAGGAGAATGCCGAGAGACCCGAGCCGCGCACCGAGGAGCGCCGACAGTGCAGAACCTTCCTGCGAGGCGCGGCCGAGGAAGAAGATGAAGACTCCGATCGCGAGGGCTGCGAGCACGGCGAGCACGATCGCCTGCCTGCGGCCCCGATCCGCTGCGGACCGCTCCTCGGCGGAGGCGAGCACGGCGCCCGTGAGCGCAATCGCAGAGCCGCCCAGCGCGAGCGCGGAGGGGCGCTCGCCCCGCGCGAGCGAGAGCGCGACCGGAACCACCGCGCTGCAGGCCGTGATCGGGGCGACGATGCTCATCGTCCCCCGTGCGAGCGCCGAGTAGAAGCACGCGAGACCTGCCCCTCCACCGAGCCCGCCTACCGCCCCGATCGCCGCAGAGGTCGTGTCGAGCGTCCGAGAACCGGCCGCGAGCGCGAGCAGGAGCGCGAACCCCGCGGCTTGCGACAGAACCGTGACGGCCGCGAGCGGCAGCCGCCGCGTGAGCATCCCGCCCGAGAAGTCGGCGATCCCCCAAACGAGGGAGGAAGTCAATGCGAGTGCGACGGCGTCCATTCATCGATCCTAGAGACGGCATCACGTCTCGGATCGTGGTCTGTCCGGACCGGTTCGTACCCTTGAACCATGATCTCGCCGACTCGAATCGACCTGCTCGAGCTCGATATCGATCTCCGCCTGACCGACCTCTGGCGGGAGGCCGCCGACGTCACCGAGTGGAATCTCGAGGTCGTGGCCGCGTTCATGCGCGCCGCATACGGCAAGGGCTACTGCGATGCGCTCACCGAGGACGTCCCGGGGTCGCTGTGCGAGGACCACGGCTACCAGATCCCCGCGCGACGCACGCCGGGCGCCGAGGCACCGAGCCTGCCTCCGAGTGCCGCGCCGCGCAGCGGCTGTACCGAACGCGCCGCGTAGCGGCTTTTCCCGGATTCGACGCGCGGCAGTGGCGCTAGACTGCCGGCGTGGCGCGGAGAAGCTCACCGGCGCGGCTCATCATCGCGCTCTCGGTCGCCGCGGTGCTGGCGGTCTTTCTCCTCTACACCTCGATTGCTGGGGGCGGCACGCCCTCGCTCAAGCCGACTCAGCTTGCCGGCCACGCAGGCCGCGTCTCGCTGGTCGGGCTCGTGGTCGGGCCAGTGACGGGGGATGCGCACGGCTCGGGCCTCCACTTCCGTCTGCGGGACATCGGAAGCAAGCCGGGGTCGACGGTCGTGCCGGTCGTGTACACGGGCGACCTGTCTGACCAGTTCAAGGTGGGGCGTCACATCGTGGTGGACGGCACCCTGAGGAACGGCACGTTCGTCGGCGTCCCGGGGTCACTTCTCACGAAGTGCCCGTCCAAATACACGGCTTCGTCGCCGACGAAGCAGCAGTAGGGACGCAGCACCAGTGCCCGAGCTCGGCCGTGCGGCGCTCATCGTCTCGCTCGGTCTCGTCGTCTTCGCGCTCGTCGCGGGTGCTGCCGCCGCGCTGACCCGCCGGCGTCGACTCGCGCTTTCTGCCCGCAACGCGCTCATCGCCTCGTTCGGCTCGACGCTCGTTGCGTCGGCTGTGCTTGCGACCGCGCTCGTCCGCCACGACTTCGCTTTCGAGTACGTCGCCTCGCACACGAGCCGCGCCCTGCCCACTCGGTACGCACTCTCCGCGTTCTGGGGCGGCCAGGAGGGGTCGCTGCTGCTCTGGCTGCTCGTGCTCACCGGCCTCGGGGGGCTGGCCGTCTGGGTGAACCGGAAGAAGGCCCGCGACCTCGTCGTCTGGGTCGTCCCGGTGATCGCCGGCGTCGCGACGTTCTTCGCCTTCATGCTGGTCGTCGTCGCAAGCCCGTTCGCGACGTCAGCGCCGCCGCCGGACGGCGCCGGGCTCAACCCGAGCCTGCAGAACCCGTACATGGTCGCGCACCCGCCGCTCCTCTACCTCGGGTACGTCGGCTTGACGATCCCGTTCGCGTTCGCGATGGGCGCGCTGCTCTCGGGCCGGACGGACGAGCGCTGGATCGTCGCGACGCGACGCTGGACGCTCATCGCCTGGACCGCACTCGGCCTCGGACAGCTGCTCGGGGCGCACTGGGCGTACGAGGAGGTCGGCTGGGGCGGTTACTACGCGTGGGATCCGGTCGAGAACGCCGCGTTGATGCCGTGGCTCGCCGCCACCGCCTACCTCCACTCGGTGATGATCCAGGAGAAGCGGGGGATGCTGAAGGTGTGGAACGTCGTGCTCGTGTCGCTCGCGTTCTGCCTCTCGCTGTACGGCACGTTCCTCACGCGCTCCGGGGTGATCAACTCGATCCACTCCTTCGCGCAGAGCCCGCTCGGGGGGTGGTTCCTCGGCTTCATCGTGGTCGTGACCGTCTTCTCCGTCGGCCTGATCTTCTATCGGCTCCCGCTGCTCAAGGCGAGGACACGGCTCGAGTCCCTCGTCTCCCGCGAGGCGACCTTCCTCTACAACAACCTGCTGCTCGTCGCGCTCTGCCTCACGATCCTCTGGGGCGTCACCTGGCCGATCCTGAGTGAGGCCCTCAACGGGGAGGCTCGTGTGGTCGGTCGGCCCTACTACGACTTCTTCCTTCGCGCGTTCGGTCTGCCCCTGCTCCTGCTCATGGGGATCGGCCCGCTCGTCGCGTGGCGGCGGGCGTCGCTTCGTGGACTGGCGAAGACGTTTGCGTGGCCCGTCGCCGCCTCGCTCGTCACGGGCGTCGTCCTGATCGCGCTCGGCGCCGGCTCTTCGACTCCGGGCTTGATCGCATACACGTTCTCCGCGTTCGTGCTTGCGACGATCGTGCTCGAGTTCGTCCGTGGTACCCGCGCACGTCGCGCGCTCGCAGGAGAGCCGTGGCCGGTCGCGTTCTCCTCGCTGATCGGGCGGAACCGTCGCCGCTACGGCGGCTACATCGTCCATGCGGCAATCGTGTTGCTCGCGATCGGAGTGGCTGGCTCGAGTGCCTATCAGCACGTCAACGAGGCACGGCTGAAGCCCGGACAGACGCTCGCGGTCGGCGGCTACCTCCTCACCTACCAGGCGCTCGCGCAGACGAAGAACGCGAACGCGACCGAAGTGAGGGCGGTGCTCGACGTCCGCCACGGCGGGACGACGATCGGGACGATGCGCGCCGGAAAGAACGTGTACACGGCGCCGGCCGGGGACGTCTCGAACGAGGTCGGGATCAGGACGAACTACTTGACCGGCGAAGACCTGTTCGTGATCGCCGAGCAGGTGTACGGCGACGGTTCGGTGGACTTCCGTGTCTTCGTGAAGCCGCTCGTGAACCTGATCTGGCTCGCCGGGCTCGTGTTCCTGCTCGGCTCGGTGATCGCCCTCTGGCCTGACGCACGTGAAGAGCGGCGACTGGCGCTCCGGTACGGCGAGGTCGAGGCGGGTGCGCCGGCGTCGAGTTGACGGTCGCGCTTGTTCTCGCCGGAGTTCTGACGGTGCTCTGCGTCGTGGTCGTTGCGCTGCCCTATCTTCGCGAGCCGCAGCCGAGCTCGGATCGCCTCGAGGAGCCGGATGCCGCCGGTCGCCGACGGCTCGCGCTGGCCGAGGAGCGCGACCGGGCGCTCGCGGCTCTCAAGGAGCTCGAGTTCGACCACCGCACCGGCACGATCTCCGACGACGACTATCGCGAGCTCGTCGGACCACTGCGTCGGGACGCGGCGCAAGCGCTCAAGGCGCTCGAATTGCCTCCCGCGGTGGGCGACCAGAGCCCTACGGACTAGGGCCGCGTCAGGATGCGGAGTCCTGCTCGCGCTTCCACTGCGCCGACTGCCATGACCCCCTGTGCTGAAGGCCGAACAGCCGTCCGGGAAACCACCACTTGACGGCCTGCCCGAGTGAGGTGCGCCGGCACCAGCAGTCGGGATCGCAGCCGCAGGTCCGGTTTCTCGGGTTGTGGACGACATGGATCAAGCCGCGACCCATCGCTCGAATCGTACGCCTCGGGGCGCGCTGAAAGCGCCTAGGTCGGGCAGCTGGGCCGGCCGCTCGGGCCGGCCCACCTGCTTCCGTGCAGAAGTCTCGCTATGACCACTTCGTTGCGACCTGGACGAGCCTCGTGCCGGAGACTCCGGCCAACGCTGGATCACCCTTCCGGCAGGCCTTGACGAAGAACTGGACGTTGTAGCGGTTCTTCAGCGGGAAGTCGGATTCCGGCTGGATCGTGCAGACGACCGTTCCATTCGAGTCGGTCTCCGCATCCGTCGGCGTCGACGTCACGATCGGTGTCGAGCGGAAGAATGTTGGCGATCTTCTTGCAGCCCTCCGCATTCGCGTTGCAGCGCATCCACGCTGTGTGGAAGGTGATCGGCTGGGTGCCGCTCCAGCTGCGCCTGTATTCGGTCAGCGTGGTGCCCACCTCGACGAGGTCGGAGCGCCGATGTACGGCTCCTTCGTGTTCGTAGGAGCTACCTGGCTCCGCCCAGGTGCATTCGCCGCCGCAGGAGAGTTGCGGAGACGATGGAACGAGGAGGGCGGGTAGTGCGATCCGGCGCGTGAGACGCATTGATCGTTCCTTTTCTCTCGGA
>Ga0187777_10003165_pt1 | contig 10528 bp, 9 predicted proteins | sample 1015_Q2_SP5_10_M_FD_132416 | JGI IMG/M metagenome (GOLD analysis project Ga0187777, IMG submission 132416) | Tropical peat soil microbial communities from peatlands in Department of Meta, Colombia - 1015_Q2_SP5_10_MG | ecosystem: Environmental > Terrestrial > Soil > Wetlands > Peat | place...
ACCCGCGAACGCGGCGAACGCCGCACACGACACCGCGAGAACGGCGATCCGACGGCCTCGGGTCCAGCCCGGCGGACGAGCCTCAGAAGACGGACCCCGTCGCCGCAGCAACGTTGGAGCTCTCCCTGACAGGGTCATGGACCCCTTCCGACGTTGCGATCGCTTGGTTTCGAACGTAGCTCGGTTCGGACGCATGTGTCAATGGCAGCCCCGGGCCGGCTTGCGGCGAGCCGGCCCGGGGTTCTCGTGGATCAGCCGGGTTTCAACACCTCCTCATGCCATCTGGGCGCCGCTCTGGCCCAGCCCGTTCGTGTTCGTGGACGAGCCCGTGGACGTGGCGCCGTTGCCTTGGCTAAGGGAGCCGAGTCCACCGAAGCTCAGCACGCGCGTCGGGTCGTTGGCATTGGACGCGCCGAACTGCAGCGCGGCCGACAGGCCGAGGCCGAACTGGTGGTTCAGCCCTTCCTGCCCGATCGCCTGGATCGGGGAGCCACAACCACACTTGCTGGCTCCCGCGGTCTGTGCTGCGGACTGACCCGTACTGTTCGAGTTCGACGAGGTGCCGGTCGACGTCGCCGTGTTGCTCTGGGCGACGGGGCCGTCCCCGCCCGGGCTCAGGACCCGCTTCGGGTCGTTGACGTTTCCGCCACTGCTCGACCCGCAGCCGCACCGCGACGGCTTCGAGCCGAAGCTCTGGAGGACGAACGACGCCCCCAGGCCCTTCTGCGAGCTCTTGGAGAGCTGGCCGATGGCCTGGATCGGCGTTCCTCCGCAACCGCACCGACTACCGGCTGCGGTCTGAGTGGCGTTCTGGGTTGCGGCATTCGAGTTCGACGACGTGGCGGTGGAGTTCGCCGCGTTCGTCTGGCTCACCGGTCCGTCCGAGCCCCAGCTGAGGACCCGGACCGGATCGTTGGTGTTGCTCGCACCCGTCTGGACTGCCGCCGAGAGCGCGGCACCCCACTGTTTGTTGTCTGCGTTCTGGCCGACGACCTGGATCGGGCTTCCACTTCCGGACGAGGCCTGTGTCGCGGTCTGACCGGTGGTGTTCGTGTTGGTCGATCCGGCCGTCGATTTGACGGTGTTCTGCTGCGTGACGGGTCCGTTGCCTCCGGGACTGAGGACACGGACCGGGTCGTTGCTGTTGCTCGCATCCTTCTGGGCGGCAGCGGACAGCGCACCAGAGGACTGGTGGTTGCTCGCGGACTGGATCGCCGCCTGGATGGGCGAACTCGAGCCGCAGCCACACGACGAAGACGAGGGATCGGTCTGCGTCGCCGACTGGTTCGTTGTGTTCGTGTTGGTTGCGTTCGCGGTCGAGTTGACCGTGTTGGCCTGTGTGACCGGACCGTCAGAGCCAGGGCTCAGGACGCGCACCGAGATGTTGTTGTTCGATGGGTCGTCCTGCTTCGCAGCCGAGACCGCTGCGGCCTGTTGGTCGTTCGAGGCGTCCTGCTTCGCGGCCTGGATGCCGGATCCGGAGCCACCCGTGGTGGTCTGGCCGGCGTTCTGCGTCGTCGAGTTGCCGTTCGACGCGGTCGCGTTCGAGGTCGCCGAGTTGGTCTGCGAGACAGGGCCGTCGTTGCCGGGGCTCAGGACGCGAACGGAGATGTTCGAGTTCTGAGGATTGCTCTGTGTCGCACCAGAGGCCGCGAGCGCAGCCTGATGGTTGTCCGCCTCTTGATCGGCGGCTTGGACTCCGGCCCCGCCGCTCTGCGACTGATTCGCAGTCTGGCCGGCGCCGTTCGTGTTGCCCGAGTTTGCCGACGAGCCGTCGGCGTTCGACTGGGAGGTCGGACTTCCACTGCCGACGCTCGGACTCGCGACGCCTGTCGGCGCGCTGCCGTTGGACGCGGCGAGCTGCTCGGCCGCGGACAGTGCGTCCGCGCCTTGACCACTCCCAGCCAGCTGCGTCGCGGCCTGCGCCGGCGAGCTGCAGCCACATCCCGTGCCCGCCTGCGCCTGAGTCGCGTTCTGCGTCGTGGCGTTGGCGTTCGAGGCCGTTGCGGTGGACGTTGCCGAGTTGGTCTGGGAGACCGACCCGTCATCGCCCGGGCTCAGGACCCGCACGGAGATGTTCTGGTTTTGGGGTTGTTGCTGCGCTGCTGCTGACAGTGCTGCTCCGGACTGGTCGTTCGAGCTCGACTGTCCGATCGCTTGCACGGGCGAGTTGCTGCTCCCCGCCGCCGCTGTCCCCACTCCCCACATCGCGAGTAGGAACAGGCTCAGAGTCAGCGCAAGAAGCGTGTGCTTCATTGACTCACTCCTTCAGTTCCGATGGACCCCGACCCGGCGTCGGGGATCCGATGGACATCGACGGGGACGGCGACTAGCCCGGTCGGTCGCGTGGCTTGGCGAGCGGAGTGACGTGCGGCTCGTCCCGGTTGAGCCGTACGCGCCAGCTGCGCCAATGTGGGACTGAAAGCTGCGCGGCGTTCGCCGCCGCGAACAAGACGAGGAGGAGAAGCGTGATCCCGCCGCCGGCGCCCGAGGCGGAGCCGGCGGAGTTGGGCGTGTCAGGAAGGTTGGGGATGGGCCAGTGGTGGAGGCCGCCGAGATCGTCGCCGCTCGCGGTGCTCGTCCGCCCCGCCGCCGTGTCGCGCCTCGGGACCTCGGCCTGCGTCGCGGCGGGGTCTGCCGGGACGAAGCTCGGGAGGATCGAGGGCTGCGGTCGCGCTGCCGTTCGACGCGCGACACGGACCGGCGGGGCCTGGGCGCGAGCCACAGGGTCGGGAGCCGTCAGGATCGTCATGCCCGCGATCTCGACCGGCTGGGAGATCGTCGCGGGCGTCGCGGGCACGACGAGCGGGGGAACCACGAGCGGCGGCAACGTCAGCGGAAGCGCTGGCGCGCTCGGGACGAGCCCGGTCGGATCCGTCGCTGTCGTCGCGGCGGTCGCGGTCGGGATCGAGGCGGCGCCGGCGGCGACCGCGCTGATCGTCGCGGAGGTGATCGACGAGACGAGCGTGTCGGCGCTCGTCGGGGCAACCGGCTGATACTGCGGCGCGGTCTGCTGATACTGCGGCGCCGACGGAGTCGAGGCGTTCCCGTTGTGCGCCGACGCCGGCGGCTTGCTCGCCGTCGGCGCACTACTCGGCGGTGGGACGGTCGGCGATCCGCTCGACGATCCACTCGCAGGAGGCGTGGGCGACGTGGGCTGCGCGGCAGGTGGCTGCGTCGCGGCTGGGTCGGTGCACCCGGTCTGCCACGACCAGTTCCACGTCCACGACGACACGGGCGGCGTGACGTTCTGGGGCACCAGTGGAGCGCCCGAGTCGGAGCAGGTCCACGTCCAGTTCCACGTCCAGTTCTGCGGAGGTTGCTGCGAGGCGTCTGGTTGCGTTTGCGACGAAGATCCAGACGTCGAATCTGACGACTGATCCGGCAATGCCGTCGAAATTGCCGATGGATCATTTCCACTCTGTTGATACTGCGGAGTATTCGACTGGTACTGCGTCGCAGTCGAGTCGCTCGAGCTCGGGGTCGCCGGTGCGCTTGCGGCAGACGACCCGTCGGTCGGGGTCGTCGACGGCGCTGGATCAGGCGCTGATATCACGGTGTCACCGCCTGCTACTACGCCATTGGACTGCGTGACGGAGCCGTCGTCGCCCGGACTCCCGACCCGAATCGAGACCGAGACGTTCGTCGGCGTCGACTGATCCGCGCCGGCACTGGCCGACGGCGCCGAGGCGGCTGCTGAAGCCGCATCGCCCGCTGCCTGCGCGGTGTCCGACTGGCTAACGGTCCCGTCGTCGCCCGGGCTGAGGATGCGAACGGAGACGCTGACGTTGCTCGGCGTCGCCTGCTGTGCCACCGCCGTCGCGGCCGATGCAGCCTGATCCGCGGGATCGACGGCGGCTCCCGACGACACCGGCACCGGCGGTGGGCTGTCGTCCGCGAACGCGGGGCTCGCGGGAAGGAGAAGCGCGACTCCGGCGGTGGCGAGCGCGACACGAAGCCCGCCGCGCCAGAAGCGTGAGCCGGATCCGGAAGCGGGTCGAGCCGCACTTTGACCGAACACTTCGTCCACTGCTCTCCACTATTCCTAATACCCAATCGCAATGAGGTTGACCCCGCGATGAAGTCATTCCTCGTTGCAATGCAATCGGAATGAAGTAGAGTCGAAAGTGCGTCATGGGTCTTGCCGCCTCCGTGTGCCCTCAGCAACTGCACGACGATCTCGTCGACGCGCCGCGAAGAGCCGAGCGTGACCGGCTGATCGAGCTCCACCTGCCACTCGTCACGGCGATCGCGCGGCGGTACGCGAACCGCGGCGAGCGGCTCGACGATCTCGTGCAGGTGGGAGCGATCGGACTGATCAATGCCGTCGATCGGTTCGATCCGGAGCGCGGCATCGATCTGCGCGTCTTCGCCATCCCAACGATCGTCGGCGAGATCAAGCGACACCTCCGCGACCGCGCCGCGGTTATTCGCGTCCCGCGCCGTGACCAGGAGGCGCGCAGCGAGCTGCGCTCCGCTCGCAACGAGCTCGCCGCACGGCTGCAGCGCCCACCGACCTGGTCGGAGCTCTCCGCTGCAGTCTCGGTCGATCTCGCGCGGGCCGTCGACGCCGAGCGGGCCGAGGCACCGCTGTCCCTCTCCGTCGACGCATACGGACCCGAGACCGGGCTCGACGACGTCGGGCTCGCCGCAGGCGAGGACCGCGCGCTCGTGCGTGAAGGGCTGAGTGCGCTGGACTCGCGCGAGCGGCGCGCCCTCGTCCTCTGCTACTTCGCCGGGCTGAGCCATCGCGAGGTGGCGATGAAGCTCGGCATGTCGCAGAGTCACGCGTCGCGTGTGATCGCCGGAGCCCTTGCGAAGATGCGCGCGGCGCTCGCGGGAGCGCCGAAGCAGATTTGTGGCGACGGAACGGACCACCTAAACTCGGAGCGTGGCCTCGAGCAGTGCCATGACGAAGCCGTCACAGCAGGAGACCCGCAGAGAACGCTCTCACAGTGGGCGTCTGCTGCTCCGCATGCCAGAGTCGCTGCACAGCGAGCTCGCAGAAGCCGCGGACCGTGAGGGCGTCAGCCTCAATCAGTTCATCACGAGCGCCCTTGCGAGCATCGTCGACGACGTACGCGAACGTCCCGACGGGACGTCGACGCGGAGAAGCCGTGGCCTGAGCCTGTTGCTCGTCGCGAACCTCGTGATCGTCGCGGCGGCGGGCGTTGCCGCGATCCTCCTGCTCGTCTCCTCCTGGCAGGGCTAGCCCGCCGGCGTTTACGCCGTCAGGCTCGCCGGCGGCGGAAGAACGACTTCGACCCGCTCTGACGCGTCTCCTCGCCGAGCGCGCGCGCGGCGGCACCGAAGTCCTCGGCTCGCAGCGCCATCAGGTCGTTCCGGTCTACGTCGCCGAGCGCTGCTCCGCCGCCTCCCGCGAGCCGGAGCGCCTGTGCGTTGACGGCCTGCTCGAACAGCGTGCGCGCGAAGCGCGCGTTTCCGAAGCGCTCGCTCCGTGCCGCACCGGAGAGGATGCCACGCAGCTCGGTGTCCGAGGCCGCGTCGATCGCGTATTCGTTGTCGCGCGCGAACGTGTGCGTGATCGCCACCAGCTCGTCGGTGGAGTAGTCCGGGAACGTGAGCTCTCGCGAGAACCGTGAGCGAAGCCCGGGATTCGAGTCGAGGAACTGCTCCATCAGCCGCGGGTAGCCGGCGACGATCACGACCAGGCGATGGCGGTAGTCCTCCATCCGCTTCAGGAGCGTCTCGACGGCTTCCGGCCCGAAGTCCTGCCGCTCGTCCCCGCGCGCGAGCGCGTAGGCCTCATCGATGAACAGGACACCGTCGAGCGCACGGCGAATCGCGCGGTCGGTCTTGATCGCCGTCGTCCCGACGTACTGCCCGACGAGCCCGGCGCGGTCGACCTCCACCAGGTGCCCGCGCGAGAGCAGGCCGATGGCGCGGTACATCTGCGCCAGCAGACGTGCCACCGTCGTCTTCCCCGTGCCCGGGTTCCCGAGGAACACGAGGTGCTGCGACGTCGCGACCTCCGGCAGTCCCTGACGCTCGCGCTCCGCCTGCACCTGGAGGAAGGCGAGCAGCGTGTGCACCTGCTCCTTCACGGTCTCGAGCCCGGTCAGGGAGTCCAGCTCCGTCTGGAGCGCCGCAAGCGGGACCGCCGGCTCCGGCCGACGCAGCGCCTCCGCGATCGGCTCCGTCAGCCACTCCGGCGCCTCGCCGCCGGCGGTGATCCGTTCGCCGAGCACGCGGAGCCCGCGGGCGACGTCCTCGAGCGGATTCCTCGGCATCGAGCCTGATTCTGCCCGCTGCAGCCAGGCAGCAGGTCACGGCGAACGAGGGATCGAGGTGGCGGCAAGGGCTGCCGATTCGTTAACCTGGTTAACGAATGACCACCGTCCTCGCCCCGGATACGACCGAGCTGGCCAGCAGGCTGCGTCCCGTCCTGCTCAAGCTCAATCGCGAGCTGCGTCGGGAGATCCACTCGCTCGGCGTCACCAGCGGGCAGGTCGCGCTGCTCAACCAGATCGGCCAGGCGCCGGGCATCGCCATCCGCGAGCTCGCCGCGCGCGAGCGCATCTCCGTCCCGGCGGTGTCGAAGTTCGCCCGGCGCATGGAGGAGGCGGGCCTGCTCGTGCGTGGACCGATCGGCGACGACCGCCGGCGTGTCGGCTTGACGCTGACCCCTGCGGCACAGAGGGTGCTCCGGTCGGTCAGGAGCAAGCGGACCGCGTGGCTCGCCGCCAGGCTGCAGCTGCTCGCCCCCGGCGAGATCGAGGCGGTCGAGGCGGCCCTCGAGCCACTCAGGCACCTCCTCGACGCGGAGGCCGCGTGACCCGGGCGTTGCTCCGCTTCAACACACGCGCGTTCCTCAGCGTCAGGAAGTACCGCAACTACCGCCTCTTCTTCCTCGGTCAGTCCGTCTCGCTCCCCGGCACGTGGATCCAGCGTGCCGCTCAGGCATGGCTGATCCTGACGCTGACCCACTCGGCGCTCGCGGTCGGCATGCTCGCCTTCGCGCAGTTCCTGCCGTTCACGCTCTTCAGCCTGGTCGCAGGCGTCGTCGTCGACCGGCTGGACTCCCACAAGATCGTCAAGGCGACACAGACCGCGTTCATGGTGATCGCTGCCGCGCTGGCGGCGGTCACGCTCTCCGGTGTCGTCGAGCCCTGGGAGGTCTACGTCGCCGCGCTGCTCGGCGGCCTCGTTCAGGTGATCGACTCACCGGCGCGCCAGCAGCTGACGTACAGGATGGTGGGGCGCGACACCCTGCAGAACGCCGTCGCGCTGAACTCGAGCGTCTTCAACGCGTCGCGGATCTACGGGCCGGGACTCGCCGGCGTGCTGATCGCGGCGTTCGGCGTGGGTATCTGCTTCGCGATCAACGCTGTCAGCTTCCTCGCCGTGCTCGCAGGGCTGATCATGATGCGACCGTCCGAGTTCTTCCCGATCGAGGCCTCGCGGCGGCCGCGGCTGATCGGAGGGATCCGCGAGGGACTCTCCTACGTCTACCACTCACGCGAGCTCGTCCTCGTCCTCGGGCTCGTGCTCGTGATCGCGACGATGTCGCTGAACTTCAACGTCCTCCTCCCGGTGCTCGCCCGCCAGACGCTCCACTCCCACTCGATCACCTTCGGGCTGCTGTCGGCGTCGTTCGGGTTCGGCGCGCTCGCGGGCGGGCTGGTCGCCGCGGGCCAGGGACGCGCGCGCCGTTCGTTCATGCTGATCGGCGCCCTAGGCTTCGGCGGCTCGCAGGTGCTGCTCGCGGCGGAGCGCTCGATCTGGCTTTCGTGTCTGCTGCTGGTACTCGCGGGCGTGAGCTTCACGACGTGGTCGTCGAACTCGAACTCGATCGTCCAGCTCTCGGCGCCCGACCACCTCCGCGGCCGCGTGCTCGGCCTCTACCTCTTTGCCTACGCGGGCACCGGCTCCTTCGGCGGGCTGTTCGCGGGCTGGCTGGTGCACGTCGGCGGCACGACGCTGGCATTCCTCGTCTCCGGGCTCGCCGCCCTGGCCGGAACCGCCGTCGTCGCCCGCCTGCTCATCCGAGAGCACGCGGGACGCCGACCGCTGACGCAGGCCCGAGAGCGAGTCGCGGGCCTGAGGTTTTCCACACGACCCTCAAGCCACCCGCCCTCGCGGCCGATGCCTCCCGTGGAGAGTTTCACTGCGGCTGTAAGGAGTCCCAAATGAACGTGTCCTCGTCTGCGTCGCCTTCGGCTCAAGGGCTGATTCGCGAGCCTCCCTTGAGCCCGGGCGCCCCCGTGGTCCGACCGCCGGCGCCGCCGGCTGCTCAGCTTCCCGCCCCTCAGTCCGTCCAGCCTCCCGCCCAGCCCGTTCCGCCGGTGGCGCCCCTGGCTCAGCCTCCGGCACAGCTGGCGCAGCCGGTGGGTCAGTCCATTCAGCCGGCTCCCGTCAACGAGGCTGCCAATCCCCCGCAGTCCCTGCCGCTCGAGGCACAGGTCGTGCGGCTCGGGCTGATGACGCCGGACGACGTCGCGACGACGATGCGCGAGGAGGCCGAGACCGGCCGCACGTTCGCCGAGCTCGCCGTCGAGGGCGGACGCATCAGCGCCGAGGACCTCGCGAAGCTGACCGGCACCGAGGCGACTGCCAAGCAGGCCGAGTCGCCCAGCGAGGAGCAGCAGACGGAAGAAGAGGTCGAGGAGCAGGAGCAGGTGCACGCGGAGACGCCGACCGAGCCCGAGACGGAGGCTCCCGTCGAGCCGGCGCTCCGGCTCGCCGCAGCGAACGTCCCGGCACCGGAGACCGCCGTCACCGCGACACCGGAACCGCAACAGCCGGTCGGCCCGGAAGAGGACGACGTCGCACCGAAGCCCGAAGCCGCCGCGGAGAATGTGTCCACGCCGCTGCGCGCGCCCGAGCCCGTCGGTTCGGACGCGCCGACCGGGTTCGATTCGTCGTCTCACGAACCCGATCAGACGTCCGAGTCGACGGCGGTCACTCCGCACACCGATTCCGCGAAACAGGTTGCGGCGGTGGTCTTCCTCGTCCTGTCGAACGGCGAGCGAATCGCCGCGGGCTCGTTCGGCGAACTCCAGGCTGCCGAGCAACGCGCGCGCGAGCTGATGAAGGTGTGCGACCAGGGCGAATGGCCCTCGGTCGGCGGTCGGTTCGTCCGACCCGACGCGATCGTCGCGGTCGACGTCGACGTCGCCGGCAGCAGCTAGGCCGCGCCACCTTCCTCTGCACAGCCGCGGCCGCAGCCCGGGCTCACGCCGATACGCTGCGACGCATGGCGAGCGATCGGCTGCACTACAACGCCACGCTCGCGATCCTCGCGACCGCCGGCACCGCGTATGCGCTCCAGCAGACGATGGTCCTCCCTGCGCTGCCTGCGCTTCAGCGCGACCTGCACACGTCGACGACCTGGGTGACGTGGGTCTTCACCGGCTTCCTGCTCGTCTCGTCCGTGGCGACACCGCTCCTGGGCAAGCTCGGCGACCAGCACGGCAAGGAGCGAGTGCTCGTCGCGTCGCTCGTGGTCTTCTTCGTCGGCTGCGCAGGTGCGGCGTTCGCGTGGAACATCTGGTCGCTGATCGCCTTCCGCGCAGTTCAGGGCGCCGCAGGCGCCATCTTCCCGCTCAGCTACGGGATCATCCGCGACGAGTTCCCGCGCGAGAAGGTCGGCGTGGCGATCGGCTTGATCTCTGCGGTGTTCGGCGTCGGCGGCGGACTCGGGATCGTGCTCTCCGGATTGATCGTCGACAACCTCTCCTGGCGCTGGCTGTTCGTCGTCGGCGCCGTCCCGATCGCGATCGCGGCGGTGCTCGTGTGGCGATTCGTGCCCGAGTCCCCGATCAGGTCGCCGTCGCGGATGGACATCCGAGGCGCCACGCTGCTTTCGCTCAGCCTCGTCGCCCTGCTGGTCGCGCTCACCGAAGGCGAGGAGTGGGGCTGGGCGTCGACGCGGATCTCGCTCCTCTTCGTCGCGAGCGCGGTCGGACTCGTGGCCTGGGTGCTCGCCGAGCTTCGTGCGGCCGAGCCGATGGTCGACATGCGGATGATGGGTGGCCGAACGGTGCTGTTCACGAACCTGACCGCAGTCGCCGCAGGGTTCGCGATGTTCGGCTCGTTCGTGCTCATCCCGAACTTCGTCGAGACGCCACGCGGCCTCGCATCGTCGACCGCATCGCTCGTGGATTACGGCTTCGACGCGAGCGCGACGAAGGGCGGTCTCTATCTCCTGCCGAGCACGATCTTCCTGCTGTTCGCCGGTCCGGCAGCGGGCCTGATCGCGCGTCGAACGGGCTGGAAGTGGCCGCTCGCGTTCGGGATGCTGCTCGTCGGCATCGCGGCCGGCATGCTGGCGTTCTTCAACGATCATCCGCGGCAGGTACTCGCCGCGATGCCGTTGCTCGGTATCGGCGTCGGCTTTGCGTTCGCGGCGATGGCCGCTCTGATCACTCAAGCCGTGCGTGCGACGGAGACGGGCGTCGCGACCGGGATGAACACGGTAATGAGGACGATCGGCGGTGTGATCGGCGGCGAGGTCGGTGCCGCACTGCTCGTCGCCCACACGATCGGGCGAACCTCGGTTCCGGCG
>Ga0187777_10003166_pt1 | contig 10527 bp, 9 predicted proteins | sample 1015_Q2_SP5_10_M_FD_132416 | JGI IMG/M metagenome (GOLD analysis project Ga0187777, IMG submission 132416) | Tropical peat soil microbial communities from peatlands in Department of Meta, Colombia - 1015_Q2_SP5_10_MG | ecosystem: Environmental > Terrestrial > Soil > Wetlands > Peat | place...
CGGCCGCCGCGACCTCGGCCGGCGCCTGCGCCAGCGACGCATCGGGGCGCAGCATGACCACCGCGTACGTGCACGGACGGTCGCCGACGACCCGCCAGCGGTGCACGTTGCCCCGCTGGATCACGGTGTCGCCCTGCGCCAACCGGTGCTCACCGTCGTCGAGGCCGAGCACGATCTCACCGTCGAGCACGGCCATGAAGTCGAGCGTGTCGGTCGCGTGCATCCCGGGCTGCGCCGGGTCTTCGCCCTCGACCCGGATCCAACGCGCCTCCTCGGGTGCGTCCTCGGGCGGCGGCGGGATGCTGATGATCCGGACCGAGAGGCCGCCCGGGGGCGGTTCGAGGTCGAAGGTGCCGACGCGCTCCTCGCCGTCGTCGGCGGTCGACGGCCGGCCGTTCAGCCACAGCAGCTCGCTCACGCCGTAGCCGAGCGGCGTCGTGACCGTGTTGGGTGGCGTCCCGTCGGACAGGAAGACTGCACGGCCACCGGCGTCGTGGCCGGTGACGACTCGCCGGGCGCGGAGCGTCATGGCGCGCTGTGTAGCACGATGCCCGGGTTCGTGCACCCGTCCGGTGCGAGGAGCGGTGGAGAGGGAGGCGTGATGGGACGACTCGACGGCAAGGTGGCGCTGATCACCGGGGGTGCTCGCGGCCAGGGCGCGGCCGAAGGCAGGCTCTTCGCGTCGGAGGGCGCGACCGTCTACCTCACCGACGTGCGCGCCGAGCAAGGGGCCAAGACCGCGTCGGACATCGGCGCGACCTTCCTCGTGCACGACGTGACGTCGCCCGACCGGTGGGAAGCCGTCGTGCAGCGCGTGATCGGCGACCACGGCCGCGTCGACGTGCTCGTCAACAACGCCGGGATCCTGCTGTGGGCGTCGATGCGCGAGACGCAGCTCGACGACTGGGAGCGCATCGTGGCGGTGAACCAGACGGGCGTGTTCCTCGGCATGCGTGCCGTCGCACCGCACATGAGCGCGCGCGGGGCCGGCTCCATCGTGAACATCTCGTCGGTGGCCGGCCTCCGGGGCGCGGCGCCGTGCTTCGCGTACGCCGCCACGAAGTGGGCCGTGCGGGGCATGACGAAGGGCGCGGCGCAGGAGCTCGGCCCCCACGGCGTGCGGGTGAACTCGATCCACCCCGGCGTCATCGACACCCCGATGCTCGCCGACCGGCCGCTCGCCGAGATGGCGGCCCGGGTGCCGCTCGGCCGTCACGCCGAGGCCGACGAGGTGGCGCGGCTCGCGCTGTGGCTCGCCTCCGACGAGAGCGCGTACGCGAACGGCGCCGAGTTCGTGCTCGACGGCGGCCAGACCGCCTGATCCTGCCGCGCCGCCGGCTCAGCGCGGCTTCCGAGCCAGCACCGCGAAGCCGTAGAACAACAGGAACGCACCCACGGCGATCGTGAGGATGTTCCACGCCGTCGCGCCACGGTCGGCGGCCTCGATCACGTTCAGCGCGAGCACCACGATCCCGCAGGTCGACATCACGAGGCCACGCGCACGGTCGGACACTGCGGAGACGCTATTCGCGCCATCCGATCCCGAGACACGGCCGTAGAGCATCTGGACGCTTCGGGAACCGACGGCTACGTTCCGGAACAGCACCGCTTCGGCGGCCCACCGGCGGGGAAGGAGCTGCACCATGTTCCCGTCCAAGTTCGACTACGTCGCGGCGCGCTCGGTCGACGAGGCGATCGCCGCCAAGGCGGACGGCGACGACGTCCGCTTCCTCGCCGGGGGCCAGAGCCTCCTCCCGATGATGAAGACGCGGCTCGCCACCCCGGCGAAGCTCGTCGACATCAACCCGATCCCCGGCCTCGACACGCTCGAACGGAGCAACGGAACGCTGCGGGTCGGCGCCCTCGTGCGCCACGCCGACCTCGCGCGCTCCGACCTCACGTTCGGCGCGGTCGCCTCGGCGGCGCCCTGGATCTCGGACCCCCTCGTGCGCAACCGCGGCACGCTGTGCGGTTCGGTGTCGCACTGCGACCCCGAAGGTGACTGGAACTCGGTGTTGCTCGCGACGGGCGCCGACGTCGTTGCCCGCGGTCGCAACGGTGAGCGGGTGGTCCCGATCACCGACTTCGTCACCGGCGTGTTCACGAACAGCCTCGCCGACGACGAAATGGTCACCGAGGTGCGCATCCACGTCCCCGCGGGGAACGCGGGTGGCTCGTACCAGAAGCTCGAACGCAAGGTCGGCGACTACGCGACCGTCGCGGTGGCGGCCCACCTCGAGCTCGCGGGCGACGGCACGATCTCGCGAGCGGGCCTCGCGCTCACCGCGGTCGCGCCGATCAACACGAAGGTCACCGCCGCGGAGGCGTTGCTCACCGGCGAGGCTCCGAGCGACGACCTCTTCGCGGAAGCAGGCGAGCTGGCCGCGCAGGCGTCGGAGCCGCGCTCGGATGTGCGTGGTTCCGCGGAGTGGAAGCGCAACGTCGTGCGCGTCTTCACGCGCCGCGCGCTCGGCGCGGCCGCAGCGGAAGCTCGAGCGCCGACGAAGGGATAGCGAGGGGCGGGCCGGGAGCGAAGCAACGTGCCGCCGGGTATCCGGTGGCCCGACGAACGACCGAGTGGAGGTGGCTCGATGGAAGTCACGGTCACGGTGAACGGCACCGACTACACGCACGACGTCGAGCCGCGGCTGCTGCTCGTCGACCACGTGCGCACCAACGTCGGCCTCACCGGAACGCACATCGGCTGTGACACCACGAGCTGCGGCGCGTGCACCGTGCTGCTCGACGGCGTGCCGGTGAAGGCCTGCACCGTGCTCGCGGTCCAGGCCGACGGCTGCGCGGTCACCACCGTCGAGGGGTTGGGCGCCGACGGGTCGCACCCGGTGCAGGCCGCGTTCAAGGAGGAGCACGGCTTGCAGTGCGGCTTCTGCACCCCGGGCATGATGCTCGTGGCAACCGCGCTGCTCGAGGAGAACCCCGACCCGACCGACGACGACGTGCGGTGGGCGATCTCCGGGAACCTCTGCCGGTGCACGGGGTACATGAACATCGTGAAGGCCATCCGCGCCGCGGCGTCCGCGACCGCGCCGGTGGGTTGAAAGAGGGAGTGAGATGACGACGATCCCGAAGCCCACGACCCCGCCGGAGATCGGCGGCATCGGCCACTCCGTGAAGCGGCACGAGGACGACCGCCTGCTCGCGGGCCAGGGCAACTTCCTCGACGACCACGTGCTGCCCGGCATGCTGCACATGGCGATCCTGCGGTCCCCGGTGCCTCACGCGCGGATCAACAGCATCGACACGTCGGCGGCCACCGCGCTCGACGGCGTGGTGGCCGTCGTCACCGGTGAGCTGCTCGCGCAGTACAACCTCGCGTGGATGCCGACGTTGTCGGGCGACACGCAGGCCGTGCTCGCCACCGACAAGGTCCGCTTCCAGGGCCAGGAGGTCGCGGCCGTGATCGCGACCGACCCGTACACCGCCGAGGACGCCCTCGAGCTCATCGACGTCGACTACGAGCTGCTGCCGGTGATCACGTCGCCCCAACAGGCGATGGCCGACGGCGCGGTGGTCATCCGCGACGACAAGGAGGGCCAGACCACCAACCACGTCTACGACTGGGAGAGCGGCGACGCGGCCGAGACCGACGCCGCGTTCGCGCAGGCCGATCGCGTGGTCACGCTCGAGACGCACTACCCCCGCTCGCACCCTGCGCCGCTCGAAACCTGCGGGTGCCTCGCCGACGTGAACTCCACCACCGGTCAGGCCACCATCTACCTCACGTCGCAGGCGCCGCACGCGCACCGCACCGTGTTCGCGATGGTCGCCGGTCTGCCCGAGCAGAACATCCGCATCATCAGCCCCGATCTGGGAGGAGGCTTCGGCAACAAGGTGCCGGTGTACCCGGGGTACGTGGTGGCGACGGCGGCGTCGCTCGTGCTGCAGCGGCCGGTGAAGTGGGTGGAGTCACGTACCGAGAACCTCATCTCCACCGGCTTCGCCCGTGACTACTACATGAAGGGCGAGCTCGCGGTCACCGACGAAGGACGCATCCTCGCGTTGCGCGTGAACATGCTGTCCGACCAGGGCGCGTTCTACTCCGACGCACAGCCCACCCAGTTCCGGGCCGGGCTGTTCCACGTCGTCACCGGCAGCTACGACTACCCCGCCGCACACGTGAAGTGCGCGGGCGCGTACACCAACAAGGCGCCCGGCGGCGTCGCGTACCGCTGCTCGTTCCGCATCACCGAGGCGTCGTTCATGATCGAACGGCTCGTGCAGACGGCCGCGTACGAGCTCGGCATCGACCCCGCCGAGTTCCGCCTGAAGAACTTCATCCAGCCCGAGCAGTTCCCGTACGAGACGCCCACGGGCTTCCTCTACGACTCGGGCGACTACCCCACCGCGCTGCGTACCGCGCTCGGCGAGGTTGGCTACGAGGAGCTACGGGCCGAACAGGCACGACTGCGCGACGAGGGCAAGCTCATGGGGATCGGCATCGCGCACTTCACCGAGGCGGTCGGCGCGGGCCCGTCGAAGAAGTACGACATCCTCGGCCTCAAGATGATCGACTCCGCCGAGCTGCGCATCCACCCCACCGGCAAGGCGATCCTGAAGATCGGCGTGAAGACGCAGGGCCAGGGCCACGAGACGACGTTCGCGCAGATCGTCGCCGACGAGCTCGGCATCCCCGTCACCGACATCAAGGTGATGCACGGCGACACCGACAACACGCCGTATGGGCTCGGTACCTACGCGTCGCGCTCCACGCCGGTCGCGGGCGCGGCGACCGCCGTCGTCTCGCGCGAGCTCGCCGAGAAGGCCAAGAAGATCGCCGCCCACCTGCTCGAGGCGTCCGACCAGGACATCGAGCTCGCCAACGGGCAGTTCTCCGTGAAGGGCACGCCGGGCAAGTCGGTCACGATCCAGGACGTCGCGCTCGCGGCGTACACCAACCTGCCCGACGGCATGGACTACGGGCTCGAGGGCGTCCACTACTACGACCCGCCCAACCTCACGTACCCCTACGGCAGCTACGTCGTCGTCGTCGACGTCGACCCCGAGACGGGCGTGTGGAAGGTGCGGCGGATGGTGGCGCTCGACGACTGCGGCGTGCGCATCAACCCGATGATCGTGGAGGGGCAGATCCACGGTGGGCTCACCGAGGGGTTTGCCAAGTCGTCGATGCAGTGGATCACCTTCGACGAAGAGGGCAACTGCATCGGCTCGAACCTCATGGACTACCTGATCCCCACCGCGTGGGAGACGCCGCGGTTCGAGCTGCTCGCGACGTGCACGCCGTCGCCGCATCACCCCATCGGCGCGAAGGGGGTCGGTGAGTCGGCGACGGTGGGCTCCCCGGCTGCGTACGTGAACGCGGTGATCGACGCGCTCGCCCACCTCGGCGTCCGCAACATCGACATGCCGCTGCTCCCCGACCGCGTCTGGTCGGCGATCCAGTCGGCGCAAGGGTCGTCGGCCTGATGGACACCGGCGTGCTCGCCGAGGCGGTCCAACTCGCGCGGGCGCGCCGGCCGTTCACGCTCGCCACCGTGGTGTGGCGACGGTCCCCGAGCTCGGGGCACGTCGGCTCGAAGGGCATCGTGCTCGGCGACGGCACGGTGCACGGGTTCATCGGCGGCGCGTGTGCCGAGCCCGCGGTGGTCCGCCAGTCGCTCGCCGCGCTGGCCGACGGTGCGCCGCGCCTGCTCTTCCTGGGGCCGCCCGACGAGGCGCGCGCGCACGACGTCGACGGGACGCTGTCGGTGCCGATGGCGTGCGACAGTGAGGGCGCGCTCGAGATCTACCTCGAGCCGTTCGTTCCCGGACCGCAGGTCGTGGTGTTCGGGCGGTCGCCCGCCGTGCACGCGCTCACGGTGCAGGCGCGTGCGCTCGACTGGGACGTCGCGGTGATCGACGACGGCGGCACGCCCTCCGAGCATCCCCACCCGGAGCTCGTGCGGACGCGGCTCGACCTGTCGGGCCTCGGCATCGGCCCGACCACCGCCGTCGTCGTCGCCACGCAGGGGCACTACGACGACATCGCCGTGCGCGCCGCCCTCGGCACCGACGCGGGCTACATCGGCCTGGTCGCGGCGGAGAAACGCGCCTCGGCCCTGCTCGAGTTGCTGCGCGACGAGGGCGTCGACGACGAGCAGCTCGCGCGCGTGCACGCGCCGGCCGGCCTCGACCTGGGCGCGGTCGAGAACGCCGAGATCGCCGTCGCCGTGCTCGCCGACCTGGTGGCGCGTCGTGCCGCCGGACAGCTCCGCGACGACGGGTCCGCCGGCGGCCGCCCCGAGGCCGTCGACCCCGTGTGCGGCATGAGCGTCTTCGTCGACGACGCCCGGTACCACGCGACCCACGAGGGCGCCGACTACTGGTTCTGTACCGCCGGCTGCCAGCGGGCCTTCGCGCGCGATCCGGCCGCTTTCGTGGGGTAGGGAGCGGATCCGGAGACAGTGCCGAGCGACTTGCTTCGGCGAAAGAAGTCGTCAAGGATCATGCACATGGCGTATGCACCCCTGGCCCCGACCGTCTACTTCGAACCGCTCGAGATCGCACCCGACACGTTCCTGATCCAGCAGGTCCAGCCCGCGTGCGGGCAGCCGCTGTTCGTGTACCTCAACTCCCTCGTGATCCGGGCGCAGGAGCCGGTGATCGTCGACACCGGCACCCCGGCCAACCGGGCGCAGTGGCTCGAGGACGTGTTCTCGCTCGTGGAGCCGGCCGACGTGCGGTGGATCTACCTGTCGCACGACGACGTCGACCACAGCGGCAACCTCGAGCAGGTGATGGACGCGTGCCCGAACGCGACGCTCGTGTGCAGTTGGCCGATCGTCGAGCGCCACACCAACTGCTTCGACTTCCCGCTCGAGCGGTGCCGGTGGGTCAACGACGGGGAGTCGTTCGACGCCGGCGATCGCGTGCTCGCCGCGCTGCAACCGCCCTACTTCGACTCGCCGACGACGCGCGGCTTGTACGACCCGAAGACGAAGGTCTACTGGGCGATCGACTCGTTCGCGACGCCGGTCGCCGACGTGCCGCACCAGGAGCTCGACGAGATCGACGAGGAGTTCTGGCACTTCGGGATGTCGCTGTTCGCGCTGGGCGGCGTGAGCCCGTGGCTCAGCTGGGTCGACCCGGCCAAGTTCGGCGCGCACGTCGACCGCGTCCAGAGCCTCGACATCACGACGATCGCCGCGTGTCACACGCCGGTGCTGCGCGGCACCCGCATCGACGACGCGTTCGCGTTCGCCCGTGGCCTCGCGGGTGCCGACCTGCCCGACCTGCCCGACCAGTCGGTGCTCGACCAGATCGTCGCCGCCACCGCGCAACCCGTGGGCTGACCCCCTCCCGGGCGAACCTGCGTCACCAACCGACACCATACGACGGTTGCTGACGCAACTTCGGGTGGGTCAGGTCCCCGCGGCCAGGCGCTCGCGCACCCAGCCCAGGCTGCCGGGCTGGGTCATCGCGTCCTCCCAGCCCGCGAGGCGGGCGTCGAGGTCGGCGCGGTCGGGCACCACGGCCAGCACCTCGACGGTGACGGAGTCCATCGGGAGGTCCTCCTCGAACGTGTCACCCACCGGGTCCATGTCGATGGCGGCGTCGGGTTCGCGCATGGCGTAGACCTCGCCGGTGTCGGCGACCCACGAGATCTCGTGACGGACGCCCCGGTCGTCGGTCCAGTCACGGCCGAGCTCGACCTCGTCGGACTCCCGGCGCCGCGGATCCTCGTCGTAGAACTGCTCGATGTCCATCGCCTCGACTCGCTTTCGGTGCGGGCGCTCACGTGCGGGCGCTCACGATGCCACACGACGTCACGCCAGGCGTGCAGGCGCCCGCGAGCGGCCAGAATGACCTGGTGATCGAGCGCCCGGCCTCGAACCCCTTCCTCGGCGACGTCGAGTCGATCACCGAGACCGACGACGAGATCCGCGCGTACCTGGACGAGGCCGAGGTTCCGCCGCTGCTCCCCGCGCTGTCGTACCTCCTCGGCGACCCCACGCTCCTCCGCGCCGAACTCCGGCCCGACCCGTTGCTGAGCGCGCTGCCACAGGGTGGCATGACCGCGGAGCAGCAGGCCACGGCGCGCGCCCTCGCCCTCGACGCCATCGGGCGGTTCCGCGACCGCGGCTGCCAGCCGGCACCGCCGCCGTCCCACGACGAGCTGGTGCGGATCATGGAGTTCGCGGTCGGCGGCACCGACATGGACCAGTACGTGCCGCTGCTCGAGGAAGAGCTCGCGCTCCGCGGAGACGACCGCCGCGCGCCCGGCTGGCGCAACCCCGGCGTGGACTTCCGGGTGGTGGTGATCGGCGCGGGGATGTCGGGCCTGCTCGCCGCGTACCGGCTCTCGCAGGCCGGCATCGACTTCGTCGTCGTCGACAAGAACGACGACGTCGGGGGGACGTGGTTCGAGAACAGCTATCCGGGCTGCCGCGTCGACAACCCGAACCACAACTACAGCTACTCGTTCGCGCAACGGCACGACTGGCCGCTCCACTTCTCCTCGCAAGACGTGCTACTCGACTACTTCCGGCGCTGCGCCGACGCGTTCGGGCTGCGGGAGCACATCCGGTTCCGCACCGAGGTCGTGTCGGCGACCTGGTCCGATCGCGACCTCGTGTGGACGGTCCGGGTACGCACGAGCGAGGGCACGACCGAGACGCTCGCCGCCGACGCCGTGATCAGCGCGGTCGGCCAGCTCAACCGCCCGTCGTATCCCGACATCGCGGGCCGCGAGTCGTTCGCCGGTCCGTCGTTCCACTCCGCGCGCTGGGACCACGACGTCGACCTGCGCGGCAAGCGCGTGGCGGTCGTCGGCACCGGCGCGAGCGCCGCGCAGTTCGTGCCCGAGATCGCCGAGCAAGCGGGCACGCTCACCGTGTTCCAGCGCACCCCGCCGTGGTTCGGGCCGACGCCCGAGTACCACGACGAGGTCCCACAGGGCCTGAAGTGGCTCTACGCACACGTGCCCTCGTACAGCGAGTGGAACCGGTTCTGGATCTTCTGGAAGATGGGTGACGCCGCGCTCCCGACCGTGCGCGTCGACCCTGCGTGGGACCGCTCCGAGAGCGTCGGGCCGGCCAACGAGTTGATGCGCACGATGCTGGCGGCGTACATCGAGGCGGAATTCGCCGACCGGCCCGACCTCCTCGAGAAGGTGATGCCGACATATCCCGTCGGCGCCAAGCGGATACTGCGCGACAACGGCGTGTGGGCGCGCGCCTTGAAGCGCGACAACGTCGAGCTCGTCACCGAACCGATCCGCGAGATCACACCCCGCGGCGTGGTCACCACCGACGGCACCGAGCACCCGGCCGACGTGCTCGTCTACGGCACCGGGTTCCAGGCGTCGAAGTTCCTGGTGCCGATGTCGGTGACGGGCCGCGATGGGCGCGACCTCCACGAGCAGTGGGGCGGCGACGCCCGGGCCTATCTCGGCATCACGATCCCGGGCTTCCCGAACTTCTTCTGCCTCTACGGACCGAACACCAACATCGTGATCAACGGCAGCATCGTGTACTTCTCGGAGTGCGAGGTTCGCTACGTGTTGGGGTGCCTCCGGCGGTTGCTCGAAGACGGCCACCGCGCGCTCGACGTCCGCAAGGACGTGCACGACGAGTACAACGAGCGGGTCGACCGCGAGAACCGCCTCATGGCGTGGGGTTGGTCCGACGTGCCGAGCTGGTACAAGAACGAGCACGGTCACGTCGCCCAGAACTGGCCCTTCTCGCTGCTCGAGTTCTGGCAGCGGACCCTTGCGCCCGACCCGGACGACTACGACTTCCTCGACTGACCTCGCACGCACGTGTAGCTCGCGTACACGCGGCGGCGGAAGCCGACGTCGAGGATCTCGAAGCCGGCCGTCGTGAGCATGGGCTCGAACAGCCACCGGAACGTGCTGTGCTCGGTGCGGACGTGCTCGGCGAGCTCGGCGCGCGTATACCCCTGCTCGGGATCGTCGACCGCGCCGTCGAGCCAGTGGGCGACGACCGAGTCGAACTCGGACGGCGAGCAGTCGTAGACGAGGTCGCGCACCAGCAACACCCCGCCGGGTCGGAGCAAGCGCGCGATCCGGTCGAGGGCAATCGCCTTCCAGATGTCGGGGAGATGGTGCAGCGCGTTGCGCGTGTACACCGCGTCGGCCGCCGTCCCCGCGTGCTCGTACGAGAGGAAGCCCGCCTGCACCACTTCGACGTTCGTGACCTCCGCCGCGCGCACCCGTCCGCGCGTGGTGCCGACCATCGCGGGTGACACGTCGACGGCCACGACGCGCCCGAACGCCGCGGCGGCCGCGAGCGCGAACGCGCCGGTGCCGGCACCGAGGTCGACGACGGTGCTCGCGGGGCCGATCCCGTGGTCGCGCAGCACGCGCAGGTCGTCGGTGGGATCGAACCCCGACTTGCGGTCGTATCCGGCGACGAACCCGGCGTCGAGGTGCTCGGGACCGGCCAGAGCGAGCTCGTCGCAGCGCGCCGTCACCGGCGGAGCCGCGAGCGGGGCCCGAGCGGCCCGGCGCCGCAGGCGCCAAGAGCGGAAGGCATGAGCGAGCTCGTC
>Ga0187777_10003168_pt1 | contig 10525 bp, 8 predicted proteins | sample 1015_Q2_SP5_10_M_FD_132416 | JGI IMG/M metagenome (GOLD analysis project Ga0187777, IMG submission 132416) | Tropical peat soil microbial communities from peatlands in Department of Meta, Colombia - 1015_Q2_SP5_10_MG | ecosystem: Environmental > Terrestrial > Soil > Wetlands > Peat | place...
GGGGAGAAATGGCGGCGAGGCCGCTCGATCTGGTCGTAGTGCTCGGAGGCGATGGCACGCTGCTGTCGGCAGCGAGAGCGACGGCCGCCATTGATGTTCCGCTGCTCGGGGTCAACCTGGGTTCGCTTGGATTTCTGACTGAGGTGCCGCTGCCATCGTTGTATCCCATGCTGGAAGCAATCCGGCAGGGTCGGGCAGCGGTGGAGCATCGCTCGCTGATGCGCTGCGAGTTGCTGCGCGGCGAGACGGTGCGCGGCAGCTATCTCGTGTTCAACGACGCGGTGGTGAACAAGACGGCGCTGGCACGCCTGAACAATTACGACCTCTACATCGACAAGGCGTTCGTTTCCAGCTATCGCGCCGATGGCATGATTGTGGCCACGCCGACGGGGTCTACGGCCTACTCGCTGTCGGCGGGCGGACCAATTCTGGCGCCCACGGTCAGCGCGTTCGTGATCACTCCGGTGGCGCCGCATGCGCTCACTCATCGTCCGCTCGTAGTGCCGGATTCGGTGGAGATCGAACTCACGCTGCGTAGCGCCGAGGAAGTTGCGTACCTCAGTCTCGACGGCCAGCCCGGCCTCGACCTGCGCGATGGCGACCGCGTGCGCTGCCGGAGATCGGAGCATCAGGTGACTCTGTTCCGCACTGGCACGGATTTCTATCAGGCGCTGCGTACCAAGCTGAAGTGGGGAGAAGGATAGCTGGCTCGTCTACAACTCAGCTCGCAGCAGGTCGGATACTTTCTCTCGTCGGCGAATCAGCTTCGTGGTTTTGCCGGACACCAACACCTCAGCCGGCCGCGGGCGCGTGTTGTAGTTCGACGACAGCACCATTCCGTAGGCGCCGGCGTCGAGAATCGCGAGCAGGTCGCCTTCTGCGATGTCCGGCATCTGCCGATCGCGCGCCAGGAAATCACCGCTCTCACACACCGGGCCAACAATATCCACTACTTCAACCTTCGACTCCGGGTCCGGGTTTTGCCTCGCTGAAACAATCTCGTGATAGGCGCCATACAGGGCAGGCCGCAGCAGATCATTCATAGCCGCATCCACCACAAGAAATTTCTTTCCGTCATTCCGTTTCTTGTAGAGGACGGACGTGAGCAAGATTCCGGCAGAGCCCACAATCGAGCGGCCGGGCTCGAGCAGCAGGCGCACGTCGAGCCCTTGCAGGGGAGCAGTCAGCGCGCGCGCATAGCTCTCGGCATAGGAGGAGAAGTCGGCGGCAGCAGCGCGTTCGTAAGAAATGCCCAGGCCTCCACCGGCGTCGACCAAGTCGATGCTGTGTCCGTCAGCGCGCAGTTCACGCACCAGATCGGCAACTCGCGCCATAGCCTCAGCGAAGGGAGCGACATCGGTGATCTGCGATCCGATGTGAACACTGACACCGCGCACCTTGAGATAGCGCGCCCCTGATGCTTTGGCGTAGAGTGCGCGGGCATCGCGAATGGGCACGCCGAACTTGTGCTCATGCAGGCCGGTCGAGATGTAGGGATGAGTTTCAGCCTTTACATCTGGATTGACCCGGACCGCGAGCGGTGCCGCCGTCCGCATCCGGCCTGCGCACTCGGCTAATGCCCAAAGCTCCGATTCGCTTTCGACATTGAACAGCAGGATCCCAGCCTTGAGCGCCGCAGTCAGCTCCTCGCGCGTCTTTCCGACGCCGGAGAAAACGACTTTCTTCGCGGCTTTGCGGTCTGCAGTGAGGACGCGCTCGAGTTCTCCGCCAGAAACCACGTCAAACCCGCAGCCTTCTTTCGCCAGCAGGCGCAGGATGCTGAGATTTGAATTTGCCTTGACCGAGTAGCAGATCAAGTTGGGCACACGGCGAAATGCTCCGGCAAAAGCTGCGCAACGCTCGCGAATCGTCGCTGCCGAATAGACATAGAGTGGTGTCCCGTAGTGCTCGGCGAGCTTCGGCAGGGCAATATTTTCACAGTGCAATACGAACGGTTCTCCGCGGCGCAGGATTCCGCGCTTGCTCGGGCGAAACGTGAATCCGGGTGGACGCTCGGGAAGATTCTGACGGCCTGCGGTCATTTCTTTTTCGGAGAAGCGTGCGCGCTGCCCTTCACGTGGATGGCGACCACTGTCTGATCGTCAAAGGTTTCCACGCCGGCCGCGTGCTCGGCGACCGCCTGGAACAAGGAATTGACAACGCATTCGGCAGACTGGGCCGTGCATTCGGCGATAACTCTTTCCACTCCCCGGCGGCCGAAGAGTTGGCCCTGGCGGTTGCGGGCGTCGAGGATGCCGTCGCTGAAGAAAACGAACATATCGCCGGGCTTCATGCGGAAGGTGAACTCGTCGTAGTCGGCCTCGTCGAACAGGCCAAGCGGCAGTCCGGTGGCCTCGATGACCTCGTTCTTTCCGCCGTGGACATAGATAGGGCGGGGAAGACCCGAGTTGGCAACGGTCAGGGTGCGGTGCTGGTCGTCCCACACCGCGTAGATGATGGAGACGAATTGCGCCTCAATGCGGCGTTCAGCCAGGGACAGGTTCACGGCCGATAGCATCTCGGCCGGGCTCGGTTCGATCGGGGCGTGCGAGCGCAGGATTCCGCTGACCAGCGCCGCGTAGATCGCAGCCGGTGCGCCCTTGCCGCTGACGTCGCCGATGGCGATGCCCAGCCGCGAGAGAGAGTAGGGGATGAAATCGTAAAGATCTCCGCCAATCGCGCGGGCGGGAACGAATTTCGCCGCCACGTCGAGGTGGGCCAGCCTGGGGCTAGCTTGCGGCAGAAGGCGGACTTGCAACTCACGCGCCAGCGCAAGATCGCGCTCCAGTCGCCGCTCCTGGCGTTCGATCTCTTCATACAAGCGCGCGTTCTCGAGGGCAATCGCGATCTGCGCGGCCAGGGTAGTCATGGTGCGCTGGTGCTCATCCGTAAAAAATCCGCGGCGCGTGTGTTCCAGATCGAGGACACCGATCACCTTGCCCTTGTAGGTCAGGGGAACCGCCAGCTCGGAACGAGTCTCGGGATTGGCTTCGATGTAGCGCGGATCCTTGCTAACGTCAGGCACGAGCACGGCCTGTCCGCTCGCAGCCGCGGTGCCGACAAGGCCGCGCCCGAGAGGGATTTCGTGCTTCAGGTGAACGCTCTCCTTGAAGCGCAGGGAAAAACGGTGCTGCAGCTTCTCCCCCGACGCATCCAGCAGCAGGATGCTGAACATCTGGTAGTCGATGAGCCTGCGCACTAGTTCTGCGATGCGGCCGAGCAACTCGTCGAGGTTCAGGATCGAAGTCAGCTCGCGTGAAATCTCGTTGAGCAGCAGAAGAATGCGCGCCTGCTTGGTCGTTCGGGTGTAAAGTTGCGCGTTCTCGATGCCGGCCGCCATGCGCGACGCGACCAGAGTCAGCAGGCGTTTGTGTTCTTCGGTGAAATAGCCGGGCTCGCGGGCCTCGATGTCGATGACGCCGATGACGCGGTTCTTGGTAATGAGCGGCACGGCCAACTCCGAGCGCACATTGGGGACGGCTGCGATGTAGCGCGGGTCACGGGTCACGTCGTCGATCAATATGGCCTGTCGCAGTTGGGCTGCCTGCCCGGTGACACCTTCTCCCACTTTGATCCGCGTGCGCTCGGCAAACTCCGGCGGATAGCCGACCTGGAAGCGGAAGCGCAGTTCCTGCGTCTTTTCGTTGAGCAGCAGAATCGCAAAGATTTCGTAGTCGATGACCTTGCGCACGACCTCGGCGACACGGCGCACGGTTGTGTCGAGGTCAAGCGAGGTGGCCAGCACGTCGGCTACGTCGAGCAGCAACGACTCGCCCGGCAACTGATCCGGTTTGGCAAGGGCAGAACCCATTCTTTTCATGATAGCAGCCGCACTTCGCCCCTTCGGCTGCAGCAGATCGCCCAGTAGCAACTATTCTCTGGGAACTACGCAGATGTCGGCAAGGTTGCGGTACTTTTCGGCGTAGTCCAGTCCATAGCCGACGACAAATTCGTCGGGAATCTTGAACCCGACATAGTCTCCCTCCAGCGGAAGCTTGCGGCGCGACGGCTTGTCGAGCAGCGCCGCGATCTTGAGAGTCTTTGGCTGGTGCGCCAGCAGCAGCTTCTTCAGAACCGTGAGCGTCAGCCCGGTGTCGAGAATGTCTTCGACCACGATGACGTTCTTGTCCTTCATAGACTGGTCGACGTCCTTCGTCAGTTTCACCTCGCCGGTGGAATCCCATCCGCTTTTGAGTTCCTGTTTCGGACTGGGCCGGTTCCCGTAACTCGATACCCCGATAAAGTCGAAGGTGGCGTCAAGATCGATGTGCCGCGCCAGATCAGAAAGAAAAATCGCGGCCCCCTTGAGCACGCCCACCAGGATCACCGATTGCCCGGTAAAGTCTTTGGTGATCTGAGCGCCCAGTTCGCCCACGCGCTTTGCGATGTCCTCGCGCGAAATCAGCACCTTGAGATCGGCCATGGCGATTCATATTAAACTAGTCCGTCAACTCAAAGAGTGCGTGGGCAATCTCTTACGACCGTTTTAGCATTCGTCCAAGGAGCTGGTTTTCGCATGAACCTGAAAGGCATCAAACTGACCTGGTTGGGCCACGCCACCTTTCGCATCGAAACGCCGGCAGGTAAGACCGTGATCATCGATCCGTGGATCATGGGCAATCCCATGTGTCCGCAAGCAGAGAGGAAGGTGAAAAAGGCGGATATTCTGCTTTGCACCCATGGGCACGGCGATCACATCGGAGACGCGGTCGAGATCATCAAGCAGCACAACCCGATTGTGGTGGGAATCCCCGAACTGGCGCGATGGCTGGGCAAGAAAGGCGCCAGGCAGGTCGCCGAGATGAACAAAGGCGGCACGCAGGCCGTCGGCGATATCAAAGTCACGATGGTGCATGCGGATCACTCGTGCGGCATCCAGGATGGAGACCAGCTCATCTACGGCGGCGAAGCCTGCGGGTACGTGATCGAGTTTTCTACGGGCACGAAGATTTATCATGCCGGCGACACCAACGTATTCGGGGATATGTCGATCATCCGCGAACTGTACGCGCCGGAGATTGTGATGCTGCCGGTGGGCGATCACTACACCATGGGACCGCGTGAAGCGGCGTACGCATGCAATCTGCTGAAGCCGAAGACGGTGATCCCGATGCACTTCGGCACATTTCCCGTACTGATCGGAACTCCGGCGGAGCTGCGGAAGCTGGTCAAGGGGGCGGAGGTACTCGAGATGACGCCGGGTGTGACAATCGGCGGTTAAACTCAAACCGAAGATTCTCTCGCGAAAGGGAAACGTGTGACTCAGAGCAAGAAAGACAGCAAAGCCAGGTGGCGCCACTACGACTTCACCACCGCGGGGCCGGTTGACGACTACATCTATTCAATGCTGCCGAAGCGCGACGATGTGCTGGCAGAAATGGAAGACTACGCCACCAAGCACAACGTGCCGATCGTGGGCCCGGCGGTGGCGCGCGTCCTGCAGCAGTTGGCCATGATGATCGGCGCCCGTATGGTCTTCGAGTTGGGCTCCGCCATTGGCTATTCCACGATCTGGTGGGCGCAGGCGGTGGGTGAGAGAGGCCGCGTCATCTACACCGACGGCGATTCGAAGAACGCCGAGCGCGCCCGCGGATATTTCTCGCGCGCCGGGGTCTCCAACCGTGTGCAGCTCCACGTCGGCGATGCGCTCGAAGTTCTCTCCGAGCAGAAGCAAGAGTTCGACGTCATCTTCAACGACGTAGATAAGGAAGACTATCCGCGCGTGTTGCGCCTGGTTGCACCCCGGTTGCGCAAAGGCGGATTATTCGTGACCGACAACGTGCTGTGGAGCGGGCGGGTTGCGGAGAAGAGTCCGACCGATGCCAGGACCAGGGCAATCCTGGAATTCAACCGCAAGCTCTATGACTCGCCGGAGTTCTACACTACAATCCTGCCCATCCGCGACGGGCTGGCGGTGGCGGTGAAGAAGTAGAGAGTCCGCTTAGTTCGGCAGCAGCCCGTAGACATCGACCTCGGTGCGGGTTCCGACGTAGACCCTGCCATTCGCCACCGTGGGCGGAACGAACTTCACTCCGTTGCCGGCCCGGTCGCGATGATTGGCCGCCATTGAACTATTCCAGTATTCCACCGCTAAATTCTCGGCGGCATAGGCGTGCAAGACGGCCGGGCCGGTGCAGGCCGCGGGCACGGGCACGGTCGCGCAATTGATCCCATTGGGTGCATTGCCGCTGGCGTAGCCGTACTGGCTGGCATCGATCGCCCACACAATGCCGCGCGCCCACAATCCCGGAGAAGAGATCGAAGGTGTCGCGCCAGGGAAGTTGAACAGCTGGCTCGATTGCGACGCGGCGGGCGTGTTGTACAACTCCATGGATGGATCGAAGGTGTACTGCCGAAGGGAATCGCCTGCACCCCCGACGTACAGGTTGTTCTTCCAGAATGCAGGAGTACCCCACAAGCCAGCCGGCCCGGAAAAGCTCTGCACAATCTGATTGTTGCTCGCTGAATTGAATTGGCCCATGTTGTCGCGGTCGATCAAATAGACGACGCCCTCTTTGCCTACCAGGGTCAACAAATGTTTGGGGCCGGCGCCCGACGTCTGATTCGGCAGCAAGACCACCGCTCCCGAGCCCAGATCAGTGTCGCTCTCTGCCAGGGACAATTGATCATCGGGGGTAAACCAGCCCGCCACACTCAGGTTGACTCCGTTGAGGGTGTGGCCGCTAAACGGATGCAGCCGCAGAATGCTGTCTCCGTAGTCGTTGTCGCGTGGAGGCGGGGCTTCGTCAAAAACGCCGTTGCCGGTGCTGACATAAATGTCGCCGACGCTGTCGACCGCGGGGGCGCCGCCGCCCGCCCAGATGCCGCCATCAGCTCCATTCAATCCGTTTGGGGTCGTGTTGAAGACAGCGGTTTGCACCTGCACGTCAGACGCTTTATAGGCAATCAACCAGCCGTGATAAGGCATCGCGTCCTCGTGGGAGGCGAACGCTACGTAGACATTGCCGCCGGCCAGCGCCAGGCCAGACCGTTGGTTGTGCAGCTGCGAGTTGAAACTCACGATGCCGTTCACCGATGCGTCGCCGCTTCCAAGCACAGAAGCCTTGATTGTGACCGGCCCACTGAACTTTTCTGTTCCCGTGGCCAGATCCAGGGCATGCAGCCGGTGAGCAAAGCTCCCCACCGTAGAGGCGCAGTTTCCGGTGTTCGAGGGATTGCGTTCCGACGCGCTCACCAGGTAGATGGTGCTGGTTGCCGGATCGATCACCGGTGTGCCGGTGACTCCTGCCTCGGGATAGATGTCGCCGAAGCAGCCGCCGACGTCATCCCAGGTCACAGGCCGGTCTCCCGAGGTACCCCCGTGCAGTGTGTCGAGCAGGTTCACATGCCAGTACATTACGCAGGGGTTCGCGTCGGCATCGAAGGCGTAGAGGCTGTCATGCTGGGTCGCCACGAAGATGACGTTGTGCACTTTACCGGCGATGGTCAGCCCGTGCACCCACAGCGGCTGGGCGTAAACCGCCCCATCCACGGCGCAGGAAAACAACTTTCCAAACATGGTTGTGTTCACCGTTCGAGGGCTGAGCGCGAACTCATGCAGGTTCACTCCGTCGCGCGCCGTGTCGTTGTGGTAGGTGAACACACCCGCCAGATCAGTAACGCCGATCGTAGCTGAGCCTGAGGATACTGGGGCAGCAACGGTCGTCGCTGTAATCGTGTGAACACCCGCAGTCACCGGGGGAGTGTACAGGCCTGTGGCGGAGATGGTACCAACCTTGGCGTTGCCTCCCACAACACCGTCGACCTTCCAGATCACGTTCGGGACCGAGGAAATGAACTGCTGCGTTTGCGTACCTAGCGGTATGGCCGCTCGCTCAGGCGACACGGTGACGGTTACGGCCAGCAGCGATGAAGTGGTGCTCAGAACCAGGACTATGGTGAGCCAGGGCCGGGGAATCCCCGTCCAATTCGTCATTTGTATCCGCCTCCCAATCAGGCAGTTTCTCGGCAAAGGGGTTTCAGTGCAGGAATGACAGCCGGCCCCATTGTACCTGCGGCCCCTCGGGTCTGCAGCTGCAGAAAAATAGGAAGTTCACATTTCGTTACCGCTGGAGGGTCGTGACGCGTCGATTTCCGCCTTTCCGGATCCGTCGGCATCAGGGTATTCCGGCCAATCTTAATCGTCGTGTAACATTCCGCTAACCTTCCCGTAACATTCCGCAAATATAGTCCCCGAATCCAGATTCGAAGCACGGATCAAGAAAGACAAATCTCTTCGGGAGACTATCGTCTATGGCTACTGCGACAACTGCGCTCGACCAGAAGATTTCACGTTCCCCCGGCATGATCGGTGTGGTCGTTTTCGGAATCGTCTTCATTATCGGGGTGATTTATGCCGGATCGCACCTGCTTCGCGACCTTCAGTTCGCACCCAGCACATCGGCTCTGCCTTACGTCCTGCTGGGAGTCGCTCTGTTCGTGGCGCTGGGATTCGAATTTGTCAACGGTTTCCACGACACCGCAAATGCCGTCGCCACAGTGATCTATACCCACTCGTTGGAGCCGCACGTGGCTGTGGTGTGGTCGGGATTCTGGAACTTCCTCGGCGTCATGGTTTCCTCCGGGCTGGTCGCGTTTAGCATCATTTCGCTGCTGCCGGTGGAATTGATCCTGCAAGTCGGCAGCAAGGCGGGCTTTGCCATGGTGTTTGCCTTGCTGGTGGCCGCGATCATATGGAATCTGGGCACGTGGTACTTCGGGCTGCCCGCTTCCAGTTCGCACACCCTGATCGGCTCCGTGATCGGAGTCGGCATCGCCAACCAGATCCTCGCGGGAAGAAACGGGACCTCAGGAGTTGACTGGGGGCAGGCCACGAATATCGCCAAGTCTCTGCTGCTGTCTCCGCTCGTCGGATTTGGCGTTGCGGCGCTACTATTACTCGCCGCCCGGGCACTGATCCACGACGAAAAACTCTACCGCGCTCCCGAGGGCAACGCTCCGCCGCCGTTCTATATCCGCTGCCTGCTGATCCTGACCTGCACGGGCGTGAGCTTCTTCCATGGCTCGAACGATGGCCAGAAGGGTATGGGACTGATCATGCTGATCCTGATCGGAACCGTGCCCACAGCGTACGCGTTGAATCATGCGGTCACGTTCAAGGAGTCGCAGGATTTCATTGCCGTATCGCAGGAGGCCGCCAATGTTCTCGATCACTACGTCCAGCCCAGCGCGGTGATCGGAGACGCGCGCGACGATGTCACGGAGTACATCCGCACCAAACAGTTCAACGCCAACACCATGCTGGCGATGCGCACGCTGGTCAACGACATCGGCACCGAAACCAGCATCTATAAGGAACTGAAGAATGTTCCCAATGAGCGAGTGCGTAACTTCCGCAACGATTTGTACCTGATCAGCGAAGCACTGCGGCTCACGCAAAGGAGCGGCGTGCCGAAGTTCTCGGCTGCTGATGCCGCGATTTTGGCCAACTACAAGAAGCACGTTGACCGCTCGACCCGCTTTATCCCGACCTGGGTGAAAGTGGCCGTGGCGATGGCGCTGGGCCTGGGGACCATGGTGGGCTGGAAGCGGATCGTGGTGACCGTAGGTGAAAAGATCGGCAAGGAGCACCTGACTTACGCGCAAGGGGCTGCGGCTGAAATTACCGCCATGGCGACGATCGGCGCCGCGGACGGTTTTGGCCTGCCGGTCAGTACGACGCACGTGCTCTCATCGGGGGTGGCGGGCACGATGGCGGCGAACAAGTCGGGCATTCAAATGAGCACGGTTCGCAACTTGGCTCTGGCGTGGGTGCTCACACTGCCAGTGGCCATGGTGCTTTCCGGGTCGTTGTTCGCGCTGTTCCGCAGAATCTTCTAACGAACCGCGAAGTCTGTAGTGCTATTTTGCCGGCGACTGAATGAGTTCGGCGTCGACGGTGATCATGATCTGGTCACCGACGACGCTGGGCGCTCCATTTACACCAAAATCCTTGCGGTTGATCGTGGTGGTTGCGTTCACGCCAACGCGCTGGTTCCCTCCCGGGTCCCTGACCGGCCCCGTCGGTCCATCCACATCCAGCACGACTTCTTTGGTCACGCCGTGAATGGTAAGGTCGCCGGTAATCTGCAGTTTTCCGGGACCTGCCGCTTTGAACTGTTTCGAGTGGAAAGTAATCATCGGGTACTTCTGAACCTCGAGGAAGTTCGGGCTGCGCAGGTCGTTGTCACGCATCTCGACGCGGGTATCTACGGAGGTGGCGTCGATGGTGGTGTCGAGGGTTGCTTTCGAGAGATCTCCCGGGTTGTAGTTCGCCGAACCGCTGACCTTGGTGAAAGCGCCACGCACGGTGGAGACCCCGAGGTGCCGCACGGAAAACTGCGCCGAGGAATGATTGGGATCGATCTTCCAGGTTGTAGTCTGAGCGGCCGCGCCAGCGACCGTAGCCGCCACGGTAATGAGAGCTGCTATGAAACGAAACATGCTTGCACGTTCTCCTTCAAAAAGGGGATTCGGTCCAGACATGCTAAATGGACTTAACCGGAATCGCCAACAGGTCATCGAC
>Ga0187777_10003169_pt1 | contig 10523 bp, 8 predicted proteins | sample 1015_Q2_SP5_10_M_FD_132416 | JGI IMG/M metagenome (GOLD analysis project Ga0187777, IMG submission 132416) | Tropical peat soil microbial communities from peatlands in Department of Meta, Colombia - 1015_Q2_SP5_10_MG | ecosystem: Environmental > Terrestrial > Soil > Wetlands > Peat | place...
ATCTCCCTCGGGGCGAGCCTGCTCGCGTGGAGCCTCGGCAGGCGCTCCGCGCCGCCTGCTGCGGAGCCGACCCCGGCCTCGTCGGTTGCGTCATCTCCGTTGTGATCCGCCCGGGTGCGGGCGCGCTTCGCCTGCCCCGGTGATAGGTTGACTCGGCCTGTGTGCCCGGCGGCCCGGGCGCGATTTCCACTCCCCACGCGCGACCTCTTATGTCGGATCTGGACCTGAGAACCGACCGAGTCCTCGACTCGGACACGACCACGCAGCCGGTGACCGATGACGCCGGCTCGGGGGTCGTGCGTCGTCGTGGAGCGGTCCTCGCCTGGCTCCGGGCGATCCTGCCCGCCGCAGTCGCCGCCGCCGCCACGGTGTCGTTCTTCGAGATCCTGACGGGCTTTCGCCACATCCGGGTGCCCGTCGGCGCTGACGCCTACTGGTATGTGCAGGCGCTGCGAACGGTCGGACGCTACGGGCTTTCGATTCCGCACATGCTCGCGAGGCCGGCATACCCGCTCGTCGCGTCGACGCTCGGGCAGGTCGTCGGGGCGTCGTCGTGGACGACCACCGTGGTCGTGACCACGGTGATGACGGCGGGTCTCGGGCTCGCCGGGGGCGCGATCATCGCTCGGTGGCACCTGCGTCCGTGGTGGCTGGCCCTCGCCGTCTTCCTGGTCGGCACGTCCGTCACCTCCGCGCGACTGCTCGGCGGCAAGAGCGAGAACTTCATGAACGTCTGGTTGCTGGCGGCGGCTCTCGCCGTCGCGCTCTGGAGCGGCAGCCGCAGGGGGGCGGTCGGCGCCGGAGCGCTGGCGTTCGGCGCAGGTCTCGCCGAATGGCCGTTCCTGGCTGCGTTCCTCGTGCTCCTCGGCGTCGCCCTCGTCCTGTGGGAGGTCTTGCCGTGGTCGCCGGCCGTCCGGCGGCGACGTGCGCTTCGCGGATCGGGCACGACGGCGCGTCCGTTCTCCGGCGCCTGGTCCCGAAGCTGGGCCGGTACCGTCAGCTTGCGAATGCTGTTCATCGCTTGCGCGGCTGCGGCCGTGCTCGTGGCGCTCGTCGTCGTGGTGTGGAACCGCACGGGTCCGTCCGACGCCGTCGCGCTGACGCCGGAGCCGGCCGGGCAGTACCTCGTCGGGCTGCGGTCCCAGCTGTCCTTCGAGTGGCCCTGGCTCGTCGGGCCCCTCGTGGTGATCGGCTGGTTCGCGGCGCGGCGATTCGGGAACCCGAGGATCCAACCGGTCAGGTGGTTCCTGGGCGTGTGGACGATCGTGATCGCGCTCACGATCGTGGTCGGCTTCACGGGCGTCGCGCTTCCGGCGTATCGTGCCCTGACCTTCGACCTTCCCATCGCCCTTGCCGCCGCCGGGGCGGCGTTCCTTCCACTCGCCATGCTTCGCACCGCGCGGGCCAGGTCGCGCCGTGTGGGCCTGCGGGCGGCGGCGGCCGTGCTCGCCGTGCTGTCCGTCGTTCCCGCCTTCACGATGTGGGGGCACACCTTCCGCCCCAACACCAACCCGTACCAGCTGGCGGAGATCCGGACCGCCTCCCAGTACTCGCTCGGCCTGGGTGGACGGCCCGTCATCCTGGTGATCGGGCGCACGAACCCCGTGGCGACATATTTCCTGCAGAAGGAGGTCATCTCCGCCATCGGCGGCGGAGGAGGACGCCGCGTGCTCGTCTTCGTCGGTCACGCGGCCGACGTCCTCCACGGTCAGCCGTCCACGTGGGGCTCGCCCGCGTACAACTCGTTCGCGCGCATGCTGTTTCAGCCTGTCCTGCAGGCCTATCGAAAGGGAGCGCCCATCCTGATCGGCCGCGCGCTCGATCCGCAGGAGTGGCCGTGGGCCGCGTCGATCACGCCGCGCTCGATCGGCCCGGACCTCGTCATCCTGCGTGGCCCCTGGCCGCGGCCGAAGACCACGTCGCCGGGGCGGTTCTTTCCGTTGCCGCACTGGTACACGCAGATCGGCATGGCGCTCGTGATGCTCCTCATCCTGTGGCTCTGCGGCGCGGGCTGGTCCAGGCTCGCGCTTCCCGAGGCGCCTGCGCAGATTCGGGCCACGGTCGCACCGGCGTTCGGCGCGACGGGCATCGCGGTCACGACGCTGCTCGCCGGCCGGCTGGCTCACCATCTTGGAGGGTGGCCCGGCGCGCTGGGCCTCGCGGCCGCGCTCGCGGCGAGCGCGGCCGCGGCGCTCGCCGATCGCCGCCGGCGCCGACTCGCTCCGGCCACGGCGGATGGATGAGCGCGGGGAGCGCGCCTCCGCGGGGACGATCGCGCCGGCGGTGAACGCACCTCCCGCCGTCGCCTCGAACGCGGCGACGACCTCGTCCGCGGCCGGCTCGCGCTGGGACGGTCCGGTCGGGCGTGTTGCCCGCGCGCTCGCCGGTCCGGCGCTGATCGTCGTCGGTGTCCTCGTCGTGCTGCACGCGATGGCGTTCGGTGGCCGCATCACCTTCACGCAACCCGACGTGGCGGCCCTGTGGCTTCCCGCGTTCTCGTTCTTGGGAGAGACCCTTCGGCACGGAGCGATCCCCTATTGGAACCCGTCGGTCATGGGCGGCCTGCCGTTCGCCGCCGACCCGCAGTCGGGGTGGACGTACCTGGTGCCCATGCTCCTGTTCTCGGCCCTCCCGGCCGCGACGGCGATCCGCTGGTATCTGGTGCTGCAGCCCATCCTGGCGGGACTCGGCATCTACTGGTTCCTGCGAGCCGAGCGCGTGTCCCGGCCGGCCGCTACCGCCGGTGGCCTCGTGATCGCGCTGACGATCGCCGGGTCGCGGCTCGTGGTCGATCTCCCGTTCCCCGCCGCGCTCGCCTGGTCGGCGCTCCTGCTCGCCGCGGCCGCGCGCTGTCTTCGCGCCGACGGCTGGCCCGCCCGGCTGGGATGGGTTCTGCTGACCGCGATCGCGTGGGGGCAGATCGCGGCGATCCACCTGTCCCACGGGCTCGTGATCGGGACGCTCGCGTTCGTCTGCTACGCGGCCGCGCGGACGGTCGTCGACGTTCGCGCGGGTCGTAGGTCGGTTCGCGACCGCGCGACCCTGCTGCTCGTGCTCGCGGCCGCGTTCCCGCTCGTGAACATCGCGTACTTCCTGCCGAGACTGGGGTACCTTCCGTCGACCACGCTCGGAGTCGGCTACGCGAGCATCCAGCGGCTCGGGCAGCAGCTCTCCGGGTGGGCGGTCGGCCCGAAGCTGCCGGGACCGGCCTCGCCGGTGACGTGGGTATTCGCGTTGGCCTTCTCGCCGGGCGCCTACCTTGGTGCCATCGCGCTCGCGATCGCGTTCGCGGGGTGGTGGAGCAAGCGCCTCCGTCCGCTGGCGATCGCGTTCACCGTGCTCCTCGGCCTCTGCTACCTCGCCTCTTTGAACTTGATCGCCAGCGGATTGAGCTCGGTTGCCGGGCACCTCCCGTTCGGCGATGTCTACCTCCAGAGCCCGTGGCGGTTCCGGTACGGCGTGCTGCTGGCCCTCGCCCTGCTGGCCGGGCTGGGCGTCGAGGCGTGGCGCGAGGAGCACGTGTGGCGCCGCCGCGCCCTGATGCTCGTGCCGGGGTTGCTCGTATGGGGCGTGCTGCCGTGGCTGACGCGACCCGCGGTCGCCCGCCTGGCGCTCCTCGGCATCGGAGCTCTCGTCGGTGCGGCCGTGCTGCTGCTCGTCGCGCGCAGGCCGGCGCTGGCCGCGCTGATCCCGCTCGTCATGGCCGTGGAGCTCGTCGCCAACGGGCTCGCGGGACAGGCCGTCGGAGCGCCCACCGTGCCCGACGGCATCAGCGGAATCGACGCGCGCCAGCCGCCGTTCAACGCGCTCGGGCCGATCGCGATCCCGGCCGCGAGCTACGCTCGGCCCGATCGGTTCGTCCGCGCCCTCCGCGAGGTCCCCGGCGCGCGCTTCATCACGCTCGACCCGCCGGAGTCCACGTCCTACATCGAGTACACGGCGCCCGCCGACTGGCCGGCCCTCGGCGACCAGCGCGCGATGCTGTTTGGCCTCGAGGACGCACAGGGCTACAACTCGATCGAGCCGCTTCGCTACTGGACGTACCTGCGTGCGGTCTCGGCGATGCCCTACTACTACAACAACGCCGCCGTCATGGATCCGTCGTCGACGACGCTCGACCTCCTGCAGGTTGGGTGGGAGGTCGTTCCGCGAGGAGGCAGGGCGACCGCGGGCTTCGTCCCCGTGGCTCGAGAAGGCCGCTGGATCCTCTACCGCGGTCCGGCGCCCCCGAGGGCGTCGGTCGTGCCACGCTGGACGGTGACCGACGGGGCCGGGGCACTCCGCGCGGTGACCGCGCTCGGCTTCACGCCGGAGTGGAACGCGATCCTGGAGCGATCGCCCGGCCTGAGTCCCCGCGCGGAAAGCCGCGGCGGTGGAAGGGCGACGTTTGCCTGGACCTCGCCCACGTCGGCGCGCATCACGGTGTCCTCGCCCGGCGATGCCGTCGTCCTCGTGCGCAATACCTACGACCCCCACTGGCACGCGACCGTCGACGGCGCACCGGCACCCGTGCTCCGGGCCGACTACTTCCTGCAGGCCGTTCCGGTGAAGGCGGGAACGCACACGATCGTGCTCACGTACCACGACACGACCGTCAAGGCCGGCCTCGCCGGGTCCGCGGTCGTGATCGTCGCGATACTCGGGACGGCGATGCTCCTGCGCCGTCGCCGCCGGGCGATCCCGGCTCCGGAAGGACGTACGGGGGCCGAGGAGGACGTCTGACGATCGCCCCAATTGCGGCGTTCGTCAGCACTCGCGAAGCCGGCATCTGGACCAAGGCCGCACTGCTCCTGCGCCTGCCGAGGGTGCTCGACGGCCCCCATAGGGCCGCTGACCAGCACTTTTGACTTGCGGAGGAGGGGGCCGCCGTGTTATCCTCGGTGACGCGCGTCGCACCCAACCGGCAGAGGCGAGGGGGTTTTTGTGTTTCACAAGGGCGACAAGGTGGTCTATCCGCACCATGGGGCGGCAGTCATCGAGGACCTTGTCGAACGCGAACTCCAAGGTGAGAAGCGGACCTACTTCAAGCTGAAGCTCGCCCAGGGAGACCTGACCCTCATGGTTCCCGTCGACAACACCGACGAGGTCGGCCTGCGCGGCGTCGTCTCGAAGCGCGAGGTCAAGAAGGTGATGGACGTCCTCCGCGAGGAGGAGAGCCAGATGCCGACCAACTGGAGCCGCCGGTACAAGACCAACGTCGAGAAGATCAAGTCCGGCGACATCTACCAGGTCGCCGAGGTCGTTCGGAACCTGTCGATTCGGGAGAAGCAGAAGGGTCTGTCGGCGGGCGAGAAGCGGATGCTCTCCCGAGCCCGCCAGATCCTCATCTCCGAGCTCACCTTCGCCTTCGACCAGCCCGAGGCCGAGACCGAGGCCATGCTCGACAAGGTGCTGGAAGAAGCCCACTGACCTGCTGAGTCGGTCCGCCCTGCGGCTGGGTCCGTCTCCTCGCCCACAGGCCCGTCCCACGTCGACGAGCCTTGTGGAGCGCCAGTTCCTCCTATCGCCGCTGCTCAAGGGCCCCTGTCCGCGCTCCGAGAACAGAGAGAAGGGTGCGAACGCACCCCGGCGTCGCGCTGCCCGGGGGAGCGCCCCGGCGACGCGGAAGGACGGGAGTCGGCGAGATGGACGAGAACCCCGACACCGATCGGGGCCACACCGGGCGTCGCCACAGAGGCTCGCTCCTTGTGGAGTTGGTCCGGCTCATCATGGTGGGTCTGTTCGCCATGGCCGGATGGACCGTCACGACGCGGATCGGCAAGGTCACGACGGGAAGGCTCGCGCTCGGCGTCTTCCTCGGCGCCGGCATCGGCTTCGTCCTCGGCGGGGTGTTCGGGCGGCACACGGCGAGCGCGGCGACGAGGGTCGAGCGGGAATTCAGGCGGATCCCCGCTCCCGAAATCCTCGCCGGGGCCGTCGGCCTGGTCGTCGCCCTCATGCCCGCGGCACTCCTGTCCATCCCGATCTTTCATCTGCCGCCGACGGCCTCGTTCCCCTCGGTGGCACTCCTCTACTACGTGTGTGGGTACCTCGGCTACCACATCGGGCGGTCCAAGAGCGACGAGCTGTTCGCCATGTTCGGCGTGAAGACCCGTGCAGCCGGAACCCGGGAGGGCGAGGTCCTGGTGCTCGACACGAGCGCGATCCTGGACGGCAGGATCGAGTCGCTCATCCGAATGGGCTTCCTCTCCGGAACGATGCTCGTCTCCCGGCGCGTCCTGGGCGAGCTTCAGGCCGTCGCCGATTCCTCGGACCCGACCCGGCGCACGCGCGGGAAGAAGGCGCTCGACATGCTCGTCGCCCTCCGCCGTGATCCGACGGTTGACGTGCACCTCGTCGACGACGAGAAGACCTCTCGCACCACCGACGTCGACGCGGCGCTCGTACGGCTCGCCAAGGATCGCGGCGCGGCGCTCGTCACCAACGACGCCAACCTCGCGAAGGTGGCACAGGCACTCGACGTACAGGTACGATCCATCCACGCCCTCGCCGACGCGATGCGGCCTCCGGTCACGGTCGGGGAGCGCGTGAACGTACGGCTGATCCGAGAGGGCCGGGAGAGCGGGCAGGGCGTGGGATACCTCGACGACGGGACGATGGTGGTGGTCGAGCGCGCGAGCAGACACATCGGCGACACGGTGACCCTGGTCGTCACCAACGTGCTGCAGACCTCGAACGGCCAGCTGGTGTTCGGCAAGCTCGCAGACATGCGGGCGGCCGAGCCACCGGTCGCTGGGAGTGCGGCTTCCTGAGCTCGGCCCTGGTTCTGCTCGCGGCGGGTTCCGGCGAACGGCTGGGCGTCGGCGGGCCCAAGGCGTTCGTCGCCCTCGGCGGCATCCCGATGTTCGTCCACTCGCTGCGCGCGGCCGCACAGGCGTCGTCGGTCGGCTCCATCGTGCTGGTGGTGCCCGCCGACGACGTCGAGTTCGCGAAGACCGTAGCCGGCGAGCTCGCGGGGGACGCGCCGGTCGAGGCAGTGGTCGCCGGCGGGGCGACGCGCCAGGAGTCGGCTCGTCTGGGACTCGCTGCCGCGCCGCCGTCACCTCTCGTCCTGTGTCACGACGCCGCTCGCCCCTTCGCGCCTCCCTCGCTCTACGACCGCGTGGCGAAGGCCGTCGGCGACCCGTTCGCGGGGGCCGTTCCCGTGGTGGCCAGCCCCGACACCGTCAAACGGGTTCGGGACGGCCGGATCGTCGAGACGCTCCCGCGCGCCGAGCTGGGCCTCGCGCAAACGCCGCAGGCGTTCGCTGCCGCAGCGCTTCGCGCTGCCCACGACTGGGCCGCCCGGGAGCGCTGGTCGGCGACCGACGACGCCATGCTGCTCGAGCGGGCCGGGCTCGACGTGGCCGTCGTCGAGGGCGAGATCCTGAACTTCAAGATCACGACCGAAGCCGACCTTGGCCGGGCCGAGATGCTGGTGGCCTCGGGCGACGTCGGACGGCTACCCTGACGGACGCCATGTCGGCCGTCCGCGTGGGACTCGGGATCGATCTGCATGCTCGTGCAGGCGCCCGCCGCCTGTATCTGGGCGGCGAGGTGTTCGAGGGCGAGGACGGGCTGGCGGGGCACTCCGACGGCGACGTCGTGTGTCACGCCGTCGCCGACGCGATGCTTGGAGCGGCGGGACTCGGCGACCTCGGCGAGCACTTCCCCGACACCGAGGCCGCGTTCGAGGGCATCGCGGGGCTCGATCTGCTCGGCCGCGTCGTCGTCATGGTGGCGGGGTCGGGCCTCGCACCGGTGTGGTGCGACCTCACCGTCCTGGCCGAGCGCCCCGCTGTCGCCCCGCGGCGAGCCGCGATCCGAGCGAATCTGGCCCGCGTGCTGGGCGTCGGCGACGAGCGCGTCTCGGTGAAGGCGACGCGACCGGAAGGTCTCGGGCTCACCGGCGACGGTGCCGGGTGCTTCGCGGTCGTGACGCTCGAGGAGCGCTCGGGGTCCGCGCCGTCCGAGGACCCGTGACCTCCGACCGCACCGGTCCGAGTCGTCGTCGCATGGGCGAGCGCGCGCCGCAGGCGAGCATCGGGGGGCGGCGCGCTGTCGCCGAGGCGATCCGTGCGGGGCGAGCGCGTGCCGTGATGGTGGCGCGGGAAGCGAAGCGCTCGCCGGGCCTGGATCAGGTCTTGGAGGCGGCGCGCGCCGCAGGCATCTCCGTCGAAGAGGTGCCGCGGTCGCGGATCGACGCGCTTGGGGTGGAGAACCATCAGGAGGTCGCCGCCGTCGTTCGACCGCCTCCCGATCTGGACGAGCGCGCGCTCTCCCATTTCGAGTTCGCCGCCGACGCGATCGTCGTCCTGCTCGACGGCGTGACCGATCCGCAGAACCTCGGGGCCGCGGCTCGCGCGGCCGAAGCAGCGGGCGCCGCGATGCTCGTCACGCGCACTCGGCGGGCCGCGCCGGTCTCACCCACAGCGATCCGGGCGTCGGCCGGCGCGCTCCTGCACCTGCCGCACGCGCGCGTCGCCAACCTCCCGAGGGCGATCGACCGGCTGAAAGAGCGCGGTTTTCTCGCGGTGGGGCTCGATGAGACGGCGACGAGGACCATCCATGATCCTGCGCCGCCTCGACCGCTGCTGTTGATCGCCGGCTCGGAGGGCGCGGGGATGTCCCGGCTCGTGCGTGCGGCGTGCGACGAGGTCGTCTCGATCCCGATGGCGGGAAGGGTGGGCTCGCTGAACGCGGCGGCGGCGCTGGCCGTGGCCCTCTTCGCCTTCGCGCTGCGCCCGCCCGAGGGACCGCCGGCGCCTGCCGAGAAGGTACGATCGACGCACGCTGGCGTGGCGCAGTCCGGTAGCGCAAGCGATTTGTAATCGCTAGGTCGTGGGTTCGAATCCCACCGCCAGCTCGGGTGCCGCCGGTGACCGACGGACGGAGCGACCTCCCGCGGACGACGTTCCCGGGACGGAGGACGCCCGGGAAGGTCGGCGCAGTACAGTATTCGCCCGTGAGCCCCTCGGCCTGGGAATCCGCCCTCTTCCAGCTGGACGACGCCGCGAGGATCATCGGTCTTGATCCCGGCGTTCACGAGGTGCTGCGCAACCCGCGCCGCACCCTGGAAGTCTCCGTCCCAACCCGAATGGACGACGGCCAGATCAGGGTGTTCACGGGGTATCGCGTCCACCACAACACCTCCCGTGGGCCGTCCAAGGGTGGCCTTCGCTATCACCCCCAGGTGTCGCTGGACGAGGTGAAGGCGCTCGCGATGTGGATGACGTGGAAGTGCGCCGTGGTCAACATCCCGTACGGGGGTGCCAAGGGCGGCGTGGTCGTGGACCCCAAGTCGCTGTCTCGCAGCGAGCTGGAGCGGATGACGCGCCGGTACGCGTCAGAGATCCTTCCGCTGATCGGACCCGAGCGCGACATCCCCGCCCCCGACATGGGAACCAACGCCGAGATCATGGCCTGGATCATGGACACGTACTCCACACGCGAGGGCTACTCCGTTCCCGGTGTTGTCACCGGTAAACCAATGGCGATCGGAGGCTCGAGGGGCCGCGAGAGCGCGACCGGCCGCGGCGTGACATACGTGACCCTCGCGACGCTGAAGCATCTTGGGATGGCCGTTGAGGACGCGCGCGTCGTGATCCAGGGATTCGGCAACGTCGGTCTGCACGCGACCGAGCTCCTCGAGGAGATGGGATGCGTCGTGGTCGGCGTCTCGGACGTCAAGGGCGGGGTCTACAACCCGAAAGGACTTTCGCACACAGGCCTCGTCACGTACGTGCGCGACTCCGGCACGCTCGTCGGGTACGAGGGCGGCGAGCAGGTGTCCAACCAGGAATTGCTCGAACTCGAGTGCGACGTGCTCATCCCGGCCGCGATCGAGAACCAGCTCACCGAGGCGAACGCCGGCCAGGTCCGGGCGTCCGTGATCGTCGAGGCGGCGAACGGGCCGACGACGCCCGAGGCCGACGCGATCTTCAAGGACGACGGTGTGCTGGTCGTTCCCGACATCCTCGCCAACTCCGGCGGTGTCACGGTCTCGTACTTCGAGTGGGTGCAGGACATCCAGTCCTACTACTGGGACGACGACGAGGTGAGCGAACGTCTGCGCAAGATCATGGAGCGCGCCTACGTCGATGTGCTCGCGCTATCGGAGGAGAAGAAGGTGACGATGCGCGAGGCAGCCACCGTCCTCGGCGTGAGCCGCGTCGCGGCCGCCCACCAGACGCGCGGGCTCTACCCGTGAGGTTCGGTCTCACAGGCGGGTGCTAGGCTTCGAGGTGCGGCCACAGGGGAAGAATGAATTCGAGTTCGACAGGGGAAGGTCACGCCGACGCCGGAGAGCGCTGGCGCGAGGTGCTGGATTTCGAGCGAACCTGGTGGAAAGCGGGGGCATCGAAGGACGCGGCGATCCGCGACCGGCTCGGGATGGCTCCGACCCGCTACTACCAGGTGCTGAATCGCGCGATCGACCTGCAGGCCGCGTTGGAGTACGATCCGATGCTGGTCCGTCGGCTCCGGCGGCTCAGGGATCGGAGGCGTCGGATCCGGTTTCCTGCTCGAGCGCCGAGTTCGGGCGC
>Ga0187777_10003170_pt1 | contig 10522 bp, 8 predicted proteins | sample 1015_Q2_SP5_10_M_FD_132416 | JGI IMG/M metagenome (GOLD analysis project Ga0187777, IMG submission 132416) | Tropical peat soil microbial communities from peatlands in Department of Meta, Colombia - 1015_Q2_SP5_10_MG | ecosystem: Environmental > Terrestrial > Soil > Wetlands > Peat | place...
GTCGGGAGAAGGAGCTCCCCCGGATCGAATCCGAGAATGGCCCCATCCGGAAATTTGACCAGTGCGAGTCGATCATTGAACACTTCAAACGTCGCTTCCTGAGATTTGCGCTCCAGAAGGTGTCCGACCACCAACACCGGTTGCCCTTTGCGTTTGGTACGAAGGTCTCGCAGCGTATGTTGTGAATTTGACGCACAAGCGTACTGTCCACTGGAGCTCGTTCCAACCGCGGGCATAGAAGCACCTCTCCAGATCACTACCCGAAGCATCTAGCACAGGGGAAAATTTGACGTCAAGATAGCCAAACGAGACAAAGGAGTAATGGTCATGGCCGATGTAACGATCTATCAAAAACCGACCTGTACCACCTGTCGCCAAGCGATTCAGGTCTTAAAAGATAGTGGCACACCCTTCAAGAGCGTCAATTATTATGAGCAGCCCTTTACGAAAGCGCGCCTCAAAAGTGTTTTGAAGAAAGCCAGACTCTCCCCGCGCGACGTTTTGAGGACAAAAGAGGAGACGTATAAGGAACTCGGACTTGCCAAGAGGCAGCTCTCGGATGATGAATTGGTCGATCTCATGGTTACCCACCCGGATTTGATTCAACGACCGATTGTTGAGAAGGGCGACAGGGCGATTCTGGCACGACCGGCAGAAACGGTGAGGCAATTATTGTAGCTGTAATAGCGAGGTTCAGAATTCTTCGCTCACGACCATTCTCCCCGAAGGGGCAAAGGATCGTCGGGACGGTTCTGTGAGCACAAATCCCCGCTTGATGACATTCCCTCCTGATCCCTTCGCCTCGTACAGTGCTCGATAGGCCGACTTTGTCACAAGACTCAGGGAAGAGTTGTCACCGATACGCTCCGCCACACCGATGCTGAGTGTAACAGGTAGTTCGCGATCACTTGCTCCCTTCTTATGAGTACCTCTTGTATCTTCCCAAACTCGATCGCGCTTGCCTAAGTAGAGCATGGTCGTGTCGACGACCTTCCTTATCTTTTCGAGTCGGCTTACTGCTTCTATGGCTGAAATGCCGGGAAACAGCAAGGTGAGTTCTTCTCCGCTGATACGAAACACCTGCCCGCCAGCGCATGCCGACTGAATTTTAGGTGCGAGGACTTTGAGGATTTGTTCGCCGACTGATTTGCCATGGTTATTGAAATGTTGTTTGAGCTGATCGATTCCAATGATTGCAACAGAGTAGTTGGTTCGGAGGCGCCTGCTGGCTTCTTCATAGGCAAGCCGGCCTAGCATTCCGGTGAGTTCGTCGCGGTACGTACGCTGGTAACAGGCTTGAATAAGTGTGACGAAGAGAATAAGCCCTGCGGTTGCAAAGAAGTTTGTTGGTTGCCATCCATATTGGCTCCCGTGATAAGCAAAAAAGACGGCAATGAGGGCCCAAATTGATCCTCCCTCCAATGGATCGCGATGGAGAACAAAACGGACAAACTGGAGAACGAGTGCGACGGCGAATGCCACGAGGGCTGGTTGCGGAAGAATAGTCCAACTCGTGATGGCAGGGGGAACGAAGGGTTCCGTAAAGGCACCTGACAACTCCTGTTGTTCAGACATACAGAGCCAAAGGACGAGGAATGGCTGAGTAAGAACCAGCATCAATCGTACAATTCCACGCACCGTAGAGATCGCATCTTCCTTCACGATCGAGAAAGCCAACAGGTTGATCGGCAGGAGAAATGCTGTGATCGCAAAAACGCTGTGGCTCGTAAACGCCGGATTGGCGTCTACGGCGGGCAACAATACGTTGGCGCGGTCGGCGAGGGCCAGAACAAGCAACGAAAGCATCATCCGGCTGCTGGCAAAATACCAGCCGAATACAAGACCGAACACCAGCACGATATACGGCAACGCTGCGATCGGCTGCTGGAACCACGCCGGAAGTCCATGGGGGCGGAGAAACCCGATCGCTACAAGAAAGATCGGTCCGCCGGGTATCAAGAAAGCCTGCGTTGTTGTCCAGATCGTCTGCCTCATGCGGAGTCGCCCCTGAAAAGGATTAATATTGGGTTGATCATGTGTGCCAGAACCGTACCAATCATCCCGTAGATTCTTCTATCCCTCCCCTCCCGCCAGGGCCTCCAAATGGCCGAAATGTAGCAATTTTCTCTTCCCGGCATGTCTACGGCATGGACTCGCCGCATGACAACGCCCAGCACCTGGGCCGTTTTTGAACAGTTGATCAGGTTAGTCGGCCAGCCTTTGAGGCAGGAGGTAGATCAGCTGGCGGAATGCAATTGGGTCCGCGTTTCGATCTGTAGCGCTCCGGTTTTCGCGTCTACAGAAACCTGCACAGTTCCCTCAAGGACTTGAAGAAGAAGTCCACCGACCAGCTGACGACGCCATCCGCGTAGGACCGGAAGATCCTCGGCAATCGATTGCCGCTTGGACTCGACCAGCGTTTGAATATCTGCTGCTGTAGCGAGCAAAGACGGTGCGATGCCCTGGGCAGCTGCGCGGGCCTTCAGCACCGCCTGGAGAAGCTCGACTAATCCAGTAGATTCAGGATCTGGTTTTCGGTCACGAGGCATGGTGGGCCACGCAGAAGGTGGAAGAGCGAGCGCTGAGTGGATCGTCGTCATCACCTGCTCACCGTTTCGTTCGGCCTCTGAGGAATGAATGCCGCGGACGGAGCGCAATTCGTCCACGGTCTGAGGCGGATGCCGTGCAAGTTGAAGGAGCACCTCATCACGCAGAATCCGACCACGGGGAACATTTCTTCGACGAGCCTCAGTTTCACGCCAGGCGGCGAGTTCACGGAGCACACCCGCAGCCTTTGGTTTCAGGCTATCCCACCCACGGATGCGTTGGTAGCGTTCCTGGGGTTCTCGGCTCTTTTCGCCAACCATGTTCTCTAAGCGAGCAAATTCTTCGTGCGCCCATGGCAGACGACCTAACTCTGTAAGACGTCCATGCAGGTGTCGGTGGATAGACAAGAGATATTGTACATCCTCCAGCGCATACGTGAGTTGAGCACGTGAGAGCGGTCGGGCACTCCAATTCGTAAACGTATGAGCTTTATCCAGCTTGGCTCCGTGCAGGCGATGGACAAGGTTGGCGTAGGCGACTTGTGCGCCATAGCCCACCATTGCAGCTGCGATCTGCGTATCGAAAAACGGTTTCGGAATCTGACCGGCATGAGTCGCAAAAAGATCGAGGTCTTGGCGTCCCGCATGAAAGATCTTCTCGACATCGGATCGACAGACAAGCTGCCAGAAGGCATCGAGCGAGCCATCGGCTTGCACGGTTGGGAAGTCAATAATAGCGGCAGTGTCTTCCGTTGCAACCTGGATTAATTCGAGACGGGGGACAAAGGTCTCTTCGCCAACAAATTCTGTGTCGAGCGCGAGCCGCGGACTCCGCTCGAGCGTCCTACACAGTGACTCAAGCCCTTTACGGTCTGTGATGTACCGAATCGGAGCAGAAGTGGACATGCGGTTACTCGGTCGGGTTGTATGCAGTGCCAGGCGATTGAGAAGGAGGTTCGACGTTACTGAGGCTCAGATACTCCTTGAGAAACTGGTATGCCTCCAGCATCCGCCGCAACTCCGGTTCGGAGCTGCGGTCTCCGTTGTTCGCATCCGGATGAAGTTGTTTCGCTTTCTGCCGAAAGGCCGTGGTGATGTCGGCCAGCGAGCTCCCGAATTCAACGCCCATGATCGCGTACGCATCCACCGCATTGTTGACCGACCCGGATCCCTGTGAGAGATCTCCACTTCCTCCGCTCGCGGCTTTCAACATGTCAGCCAAATTGATTTTACGGCGCCGCCGCCGAGGCCGCTCCCGGATTTCACTGTCGAAATCGTCCCAGCGTTCCTCAACGAACTCCAGACGGGACTCCAACCTCATGGCACCGGAAAGATCCCGAATCTGTTCCAGTTCTTCCTCGATCAGCAACAGAGATTTGACGATTTCTTCCAGCCCTTGCTCGACCCGGAAGAAACTGTCGACGCGATCTTCCATCATTGTGTCGACGGCCACTTCAAGACTGTCATCCGTCTTGGCGCGAAGGGAAGCAATCCTCCGCTGCATGCCGTTTCGAAATCTCATGAACTTGCTCGTGGAGAAAGGCATGGTGACCGGTCCCTTAAGAACGTGCGCATTCTAGCACAGCGTGGCCGCGTGGCAGAAGGAGGAACGGAGAGGGTTAGCTCGTGGCAAAGTCGTCGCTGAGCTTGGTTCGACGTCGGGCTACGCCGGTCTCCCGTGCGGCCGTGGCGACAGCCTTTGCGACCCGCGGAACAACTTCCTTGTCGAACACACTGGGAATAATGTAATCCTCGCTCAGGGCCGAGGGAGGAACGGATTCAGCGAGGGCGCTGGCCGCAGCCAGTTTCATCGCTTCATTAATTTCCCGGGCTTGAACGTCCAAGGCTCCGCGAAAGAGGCCTGGAAAGACGAGGGCATTATTGATCTGATTGGGATAATCCGAACGCCCGGTCGCAAAGATTCGACAATGAGAGCTGCCGAGCTGTGGAGGGACTTCAGGATCCGGGTTCGCCATGGCAAAGACAATTCGATCGCTGGCCATCAGATCCAGATCGTCGCCGGAGAGAATATTTCCGACAGAAAGTCCGACAAAAACATCGGCTCCTTTCAGAGCGTCTTGAAGAGAGCCGTGCGGTTGATCACGAGTGATGCAACTCGACAGATTTGTCCGGCAAGCCCGCAATTGGTCTGGTTCACCGTGCAAAACAATTCCTTGGGGCTCACACCCCCACAAATGCGACACGCCCGCGGCGAGAAGCATTCTGCAACAGGCGGTTCCTGCGGCTCCCAGACCGTTCACGACCACTCGGATCTCTTCCATCTTCTTTCCTGCGAGTTTCAACGCATTCGAGAGCGCAGCAAGAATGGCCACTGCCGTGCCGTGTTGATCGTCGTGCATCACCGGGATATCCAGGGCAGCGCGTAACCGACGCTCGATTTCGAAACAGCGCGGGGCGCTGATATCTTCAAGGTTAATCGCGCCAAACCCGGGGGCGATCGTGAGAATGGTTTGCACGATCTGATCAGGATCCTGCGTGTTGAGGCAAATGGGCCAGGCATCGATACCCGCGAGTTCCTTGAAGAGCATTGCCTTGCCTTCCATCACGGGAAGTGCAGCCTCCGGACCAAGATTACCGAGCCCCAATACAGCGGATCCATCGGTAATCACGGCGACGCTATTACATTTGCTGGTGAAGACGTACGCCTTCGAAGGGTCTTTGGCGATGGCTTGAGACACCCGGCCCACGCCAGGGGTGTACACCATCGACAGAATATTTCTGGTCGAAATCGGTAGCTTGCTTTGAACGTGAATCTTTCCGCCCAAATGTAGGAGGAAAATTCGATCAGATGCTGAAAGCACGGTAACGTGAGGTAACATTCCCAACCGCGTCAAAACTTTGTCACCGTGCGTTTCGTCCTGCACATCGAAGGTAATGTCGCGGACCATGCGGTCCGCTGTCGCAGAGACGATATCTACCGCTCCCAAATTCGCCCCTTCTTCGGCGAGCAGCGAGGCAACCTTCGCAAACATACCGGGTTTGTTCGCCAGTTCGAGTCGAACGGTCAGTCGATAATTTGAATACGGGCCGATGTCGACCATAGGGGAAATCGTCTCCTGTTAAAATCCTATCACAGGTGAGGTCATAAGGAACGAATGGTGACATTCGGCGCTGCAACGTGGCCTCCGGGCGGAGCCAAATGGTCGTTGACAATGGGCGGAGAATTTCGTACCGTACCGCCTCGTTTGTCTGGTAGTCAGTCAAACGCCATTCCACACTATAGAGGAGGTGACAACTTATGAAGCGCATCTTGATGGCAGTCATGGCGGTCGCAGTGGCAGTCGCGTTCAGCGCGCCTTCCTTCGCGGGCGAAGAAAAGAAGGACAAGAAGGATGAGAAGAAGGGCGGCCACGTCGTGGTCTACGGTGAGAAGAAGGACGAGAAGAAAAAGGACGAGAAGGGCAAGTAAGCGCGACGTACGTCGTGGTCTGATTAGACACGCTAACTTGAACTCTTAGAGGCCTACGGTCCTGGGACCGTAGGCCTTTTCTTTGCCACGAAATTGACCGGTTTGAAAGCCGGATGATACGGTGATCCATGTCCCGAGCCAATGAGGGGCGAACTCCCAACCGACTGATTCACGAAACCAGTCCCTACCTTCTTCAACATGCCTACAATCCCGTTGATTGGTACCCGTGGGGGCCGGAAGCCCTTCGGCTGGCCAAGGAACAGAATCGTCCAATCCTCCTTTCCATAGGTTATTCTGCCTGTCACTGGTGCCATGTCATGGAGCGGGAATCGTTTGAAAGCGAGCCAATCGCTTCACTGATGAACCGACACTTCATCTGCATCAAAGTTGACCGTGAAGAAAGGCCGGATCTTGACGACATCTACATGCAGGCCACGGTGGCGATGAATCACGGCCAAGGAGGGTGGCCGATGACGGTCTTTCTCACTCCGGAACAGGAACCGTTTTTTGCCGGGACCTATTTCCCCCCGGAGGATCGGTGGGGACGACCGGGCTTTCCTTCCGTGCTAAAGAAAGTCGGTGAGCTCTGGATGCAGGACCCAACCGGCCTACGGAGCCAGGCCCGCGACCTTACCAATCGTCTGAAGGGAGAACTCAATATTTCCTCTCCAATTTCCGTCAGCGAGTCGATTCTTGACGAAGCAGTCTCGCAGTTTAACGACGAATTTGATGAACAGAATGGTGGATTCGGCGGTGCGCCAAAGTTTCCACCGGCCACTGGGCTTTCTCTGCTCCTCCGATGCTATCGACGGACCGGCGATAAGCGAACGCTACAGATGGTCACTCGCACCCTAGATGCCATGGCAGCAGGAGGCATGTACGACCATATCGGTGGCGGTTTCGCACGGTACTCGACCGATGCGCGCTGGCTCGTCCCGCATTTCGAAAAAATGCTCTACGATAACGCCCTCCTGGCCAAAACCTATGTCGAAGCATTTCAGGTGACAAAGCAATCATCCTACCGACAAGTGACGATGGAAGTTCTGGACTATGTGCTTCGGGAAATGACCGACTCGGCCGGTGGTTTCTTTTCATCAACGGATGCAGATTCAGAAGGAGTGGAAGGAAAGTTCTTTGTGTGGACACCGACCGAAGTACAGGCCGTCGTGTCAAACCCGGAGGACGCTCGGCGATTCTGTATCTGTTACGACATCTCGGAGTCGGGCAACTGGGAACACCGAAGTATTCCGAATCGGCTGCGTCCCATCGAGGCCATCGCGAAGGAACTCGACGTCACAGTCGACGAACTACTCGATTCTATCAGCCGTGTCCGTCCCCTCCTCTATCGCGCACGCCAGCAGCGTATACCTCCCGGACTGGACGACAAGATCATCACCGCATGGAATGGCATGATGATCTCGGCAATGGCCGAGGCAGGACGTGTGCTAGGCATAGATCGCTACGTCGAAGGAGCTCGGCATGCAGCTGATTTCCTATTGCGTGTACATCGTACGTCTGATGGCACTCTGCTACGGACCTCTCGGCAAGGGCGAGCACATCTGAACGCTGTCTTGGAAGACTATGCATGCTTAGCCGAGGGTTTGATTGATCTTTACGAGGCAGCGGGAGACGAGCGCAATCTCCAAGCAGCGCGACAGCTGGCTGAACGCATCCTGGAACTGTTCCGGGACGAAGAGCAGGGAGGATTTTATACCACGGCTACGACCCACGAAACGCTGATCGTCCGTGGACGGGAAGCGGCCGACGGAGCGACGCCGAGCGGCAATGCTGTGGCGGCTACCGTGCTGGCAAGGCTGGCCTCCCACCTTGACCATCAGGAATTTCGAGAAGCTGCTGTTGCAGCCATCCGTGCTTATGGACGACAAATGACCCGGTACCCACGAGCGTTTGCGAAAAGCCTGGCCGTGGTGGATTTCTTGACTGAGGGACCGATCGAATTAGCGTTCGTGGGCCGATCAACAGACCCCGGATTGGCTGCACTCAAGCAAGTGGTGCGAGAATTCTATCTACCCAATCGAATCATCGCCGTCGGTGATCCGAGCACATCACCATCCACTCATCCGCTGTTGGCCGGAAAGGACCTTGTCGATGGTCGTTCGGCAGTGTATCTCTGTCGAAATTTTTCCTGTCAACGTCCATTGACCGATGCGCAAGAGGTTTCGGAATCTCTTCGAGCAGCCTCTATAAGAATGTCGCACGAGTCACAGAGGGTACGGCTTCAAGGAGCCTCGCTCGCTGGCAACGCTACGCCCGAAGGCACGGCCAGACATGCTGCTCGGATTGCGAATCAAGCGAGTACTCGCGGTCACATGGAACGAGGATTTGTCACGTTGGGGCAGACCGGCTTGACGACTTCCCGACTCGGGTTTGGAACATACCGCGTCGATACTAGAGAACCTGAGCACCGTAAGGCGCTTGTACAAGCGTTGCGTGAAGGAGTCAATCTGATCGATACCTCGACAAATTATATGGATGGTGACAGTGAACGACTGGTTGGAATTGTATTACGTGACCTGATCAAATCGAATGACCTGACTCGTGACGCCGTCATTGTTGTATCAAAAATCGGGTACGCCCAAGGGGAGAACTTCAAACAGGCTCAGGCAAGAGAACGCACTGGTCGCCCCTACCCTGAAATGGTCAAGTATGGGGAAGGCATCTGGCATTGCATCCATCCGGACTTCCTGGCCGACCAGCTGACGGCATCGCTCGATCGACTGGGGCTGGCGTCCCTCGATTTCTGCCTATTGCACAATCCTGAATATTTTCTTGCGGAGGCGGCTCACCGGGGCGAAACAGACCTAACTGCTCTTCGTAAAACGTTTTACCAACGACTCGAGAAAGCCTTTGCGTATTTCGAGTCTCAAGTCTCGGCAGGGAGGCTCCAATATTTTGGAGTGTCATCCAACACAGCGACTGCTGAATCTACCAATTCAGATGCGACATCATTATCTCACATGCTCAACGCGGCGAAAGCAGCGGCTGCCTCTCACGGTCGGGGCCGCCATCATTTTGCGGTGCTTCAGGTTCCTATGAATCTCCTTGAATTTGGAGCCCTGTTCACCCCGAATACCGGTGATGCGTATGCACACACGGTGCTAGATCTTGCCCAGCGAGAAGGCATCGCCGTGCTAGTGAACCGACCGCTCAACGCCATGTCGCAGAAAGGCAGCGGTGTGTTGCGATTAGCCGAGTTTCCGATTGAAGGAGATCCGGTTGATTTCGATCGCCAACGTCATATCGTGTCCGAACTGGAAAACGAGTACCGCAGGTCGATTGCACCCGCACTTCAATACAGCGGCCAGGGAACGGCACCGGCGGACTTCTTTCAGTGGGCCCATGAACTTGCTCGTATACGATCACACATTCGAGGACTCGAGCATTGGGAGCAAATCGAGCATCACATGATTGGACCGCATGTGAATCAGGTTTTGCAGCACATTACACAGCACACCACCGGTGAGAATGCGGAACGATGGGAGGCTTGGCAAGCCCGTTATCTCCCAGAGCTTTTGACCTTGTTGCGTGGGCTTCGGAGAGAGGCGACGGAGCGAAGTCGCACAATCTCTGCGACAATCACCGCAATCATCGATCCATTGTTGCCGGAGCTAAGACGAGGGGAATCTCTTTCGAAGAAAGCCCTGTGGGTCTTGACGAGCACTCCGGGGGTGACCTCTGTGCTCGCCGGAATGCGAACGCCGGCGTACGTCGACGACGCCCTCGCCGTTCTTGGATGGAGTCCGGTGGCCTCCGTCCAGCCGATTTATCAAAGGCTCAAAGAGGTGCCTTTGCCCCCATGATGATTCTGAAGCGAACCAAAGACGTTTACTTGGAGAGACGTAGCAGACTTTGCCAGGAACGAATCATATTCTTCATCCGCGACCCAGGAACGAGAGATTTTCGACCGCTCGATAAGGGCCTCCGGCTGCTCAGCTGTTGAATGCGCTGAGTAACGTCTCGATACCCAGGATCTTCTCTACGAATCCATCGGTAGGCTTCCAGCGTCTCCGCGATGCGACCGAGTGATTCAAGGGTGCGACCCAAAACATAGAGAATCTGAACGGTCTCTTTGACCGAAGAAGTCGGCGACTGGAGCGCCTTACGGAATGCAATGACTGCCGCCTCGTATCGTCCGCTCGATTTCCAGCAGAGACCCATTTGGGCATGTGCTTTCAGGGCGTAGGCCTGATCGTTTGCGGCCTTCTCGAATTGCTCCATCGCTTGCTTAAGCAAGCCAGCTTTTCGGAGCGCAACCCCCCGCTCATACCACTCTGCCGACTCAATTATTGGTTCCATGGATTTTGAGATAACTACTGCATTGTATGCATAGGCTAACGTCATGCCGGAAGCCCTCATACCATAATTGCTGAAATGACACAGCAAAACTTAGGCCACGAAAAAGTGTGCGAAAGTTCGAGACTGGTCAAGGGGTTATAGAGCTCATTGTGCCTTCCTGCTGGTGAAACAGCACTGTAATGAACAAATATTGTTTCAGACCTGATCGAATCTGTGATGAAGATAAAGA